>Ga0272444_10004714_pt1 | contig 11973 bp, 8 predicted proteins | sample SSMForm13_FD_201033 | JGI IMG/M metagenome (GOLD analysis project Ga0272444, IMG submission 201033) | Marine sediment archaeal communities from Little Sippewissett salt marsh, Falmouth, MA, United States - SSM-Form-13 | ecosystem: Environmental > Aquatic > Marine > Wetlands > Sediment ... | reverse complement strand
CTTCTGATGTTGTGGCAGACTGCGCGGGAGTCTCTCGTTCCTATTCTTCTGTTTGGGGCACTTCCGTGCGTGGGCCTTGCTTTCGTGAGCGCCGCGCTGGGCTCCGAGCGGTCCCGCGTTGTGGTGAATGCCTGGGGGCTTCGCGCACGGGTTTTGTGGGAGGTCCGCGTGCCCTGGTGCGCTGTGACGCGGGCTGAAGTCCTGCTACCGCCGTTCCTTCATGTGAGTGCCAAGGGCATGCCGATCTGGGGGTGGGCTGGATTCTATATGCCGCTGAAGCTTCTGTTGAAGGATCGTGACCGGGTCGTCGCTGAACTCCAGGCGCTCAGGGACAGCCGGCCGCTCGACGAGTGGTCTGAGCCCGCCCGCACGATCTTCCAGTACTATTGCGGCCCGCCGGCCGTCGCCGAGTCGTGACCTGTGACCGCAGGTGCCACGGTCTGGCGGGGAGGCCAGGCCGTGATGCGCGCAGTAGCACCATCATGGCCTGCCTGCGGCAGACCATGGCACCCTCGCCGCGACCATGCTCCTTCACCTTGATCACTAGGGATGCTCACTTCTTTCGGCGCTGGACCTGGAGGCGGCCGCCGGGGTGCTTGCGGACGAAGAGGTAGTCGCCTTCCAGTTCCATCGTCATGCCGTCGATGACGTCCCAGCGATGAACCTTCCGCGAAGGGCGAGTCCGCAGGGCCACCAGGTCCACGGTGCCGTCGATCATGCGGACCTCGACGAGGATGGCGTCGGGCTCGTCGGCCAGGAGTTGGACGGTGTCGATGCGCGGCTCGCCGCGGAACGGCTCGTGGACGGCGACGAACCATTCCTCGTATCCGCCGCGCGTTGCCACGAGGAACTCCCCGCGGGCGTCGGCAAACTTCTTGAGCTTGGTTCCTCCGCGCGGCATGGCCGAGAGGATGGTCGACCTGAGGCCTACCGTCGCGGCGCCCGGGCCCGCGGCGCCGTCCTGTGTCCAGACGGCCGTCTGGTTGTCGAAGCGTCCGCTGCTGCGGCCCGCGCGTTCGAACGCGAGCTTGCCGGTGCCGTGCAGGACGTAGTCAAAGTTGTGCTTGTACCTCGGCGAGCGATCATAGGCCACGCCGAAGACGTCCACCAGGTAGGTGTCAGTCAGGGCCAGTGTGCGACCCATGGTGCGGTCTTCCTCCGGGTGCCGCTCGACGTTGGGCGTGTGGAGTTCGCGGCGCCGCTCACCGAGCAGGTGCACCCGCGGAGCGGCCACCTTCACCAGCGGGCCGAAATCATGATACGCCAGCCACGCGCGGTCCGCCCGCTCGCGGAAGGTGCTGATGTTGCAGCCGTCCACCATCACCGTGTTCCACGCCGGCTCGTTGAGCTGGTAAGGCTTGGTGAGGTTCTGGGCGTAGTCGGTGATGGTGGTTCGCGGGGCGACGGCGCGTCCGAGGCCGAACAGGTCGAGCGATAGCGGCTGAAGCCCCTTGGAACGGTCGGTGCCGTAGGGCACGAAGGCCACCAGCGCGTCGCTGCCCCAATACTCGCGGCCCTCGATGCTCTTGAGGATCACCCACCGTGCGTGCGGATACCACCGGCTGCGCGCCTCCGGCGGTTCGGCCGCCTCGATCGGGCGGGCGAAGTACAGCAGGCCCAGCCCGCCCAGGCCGAGCGACGCCCGGCCGCGATCTACGTTGCCGAGCACGAAGCCATACGCGTCCTTGTCCCAGACGGCATAGCCCGCGGTGTAGAGTCCGATGAGCTGGCCGCTCGTCTTGAGGCTTCCGCGCCCCGGGTACCAGCCCCAGTTGCCGGGGCCGAGCGTCGGGTACTGGTAGCCGATCTGGGCGTCGAGGTACATGGCCAGCGACCGCTCTCGTGGCATCGGCCCGTCGCAACTCGGCAGGGACTCGGCATAGCGGCGATCATAGTCACCCGGCCGCCGCGCCTCGGCAACCAGGTTGAACAGGTCCTCCGCGTAGCCGCACGACCGGGCCATCCAGGCGACATTGAAGAGCGTCCGCATGCAGAGGTCCGAGTAGCCGCGGTCCTCCTCGATCCAGAACCCGTCGCCGAGCATGTCGCGGCCGAGGTAGAGCTTGAAGTTCCTCACGCCGCGCTCCATCAGCCGCTCGTTGCCCAGGGCGAACCCCACGGCCGTCAGGCCCATGTTGCACAGGTTGGCCCCGTTCCACTGTCCGCCGCCGGTCATGAAGTCGCGAGCCTTGCCGGGCATGCGGCGGGTGTAGTCCACTGATTCGATGGCCTCGACAAAGCGGCCGAAGAAGTCGCGCTCGATGGTCTCACGGTTTTCGTCCGACAGGGTGTCGTAGATGCAGTCGTAGGCCAGGGCGCACCGGGTGAGCAGTTGGCCGGCGAAGAAGAAGGCCATGTTGTTGCCGCCCTCGCCCTTGTGGCCGACCTCCGAGCCGTGCCAGTCGCCGCACAGGCGGAAGTCCACCTTCTCTGGAAACTCTTTCGCCCACTCCAGCAGCATCCGCCGGGCCCAGTCGGCGCAAGCCTTGTTGCCCGTCATCTGGTAGACGACGCCGCACTGTGCCGCGTGGCCGCCCATGCGGCCGGTGACGCGTGCCCAGTCGGGCTGGATGAGCGTGTCGGGCACGGGCAGTTCGATGTCGCGCGCGGGGTCGGCCTGCTTCAGCATCCTCTCCCAGCGGGTTAGGGCTTCCGGCACGGTTTCGAGGGTCCGCTTCATGCGCTCGACGTCCGCGGCGCGGAAGAACAGCCGCGGATGCTCGTCGCGGCCGAGCGGCGAATCGGGAGCGAACTTCGGCGGCGCCTGACATCCGGCACCGGCCGCCAGGCCTATGGCGAGCAGCGCCGCCGTCAGCACGATGCGGAATCTGCACTGGGTCATGATCGTCTCCGTCTCCAGCGTTCAGTGGCCAGTCAAATGCGACTCCAGTCCCATGCGGACCATCATCACGCCGATGCCCGCCAGCAGAACCATCAGGACCTTGGAGACGCCGTTGAGGACCTCGCGGCCGATGCGGGCGGAAAACCAGTCGGCCGACCGCAGCCCCGCCCACACCAGGAGCAGGTTGGCCGCCAACGCCGCCAGGGTTTCCCAGCGCCCGTGCTGGTCGACCATGAGCATGATCGTCGTCAGCAGCGCGGGGCCCGCGATGAGCGGCGTGGCCAGGGGCACGATGCCCACGGCTAGGTTGTCGCGTCGCATCCTGCGACCGGTCGCCAAAATGTCCACCAGGGCGTAGCCGAACAGCAGCGCCCCGCCGCCGATCTGGAAGTCGGCCGTCTCGATCGACAGCAGCCGGAAGACCAGTTCGCCCGTCAGGGCGAAGACCGCCGCGATGACGAAGCTCACGACCGTCGCCTGGTTGACGATGCGGCGCGTCCGGTCGCGCTCCTGGTCGCCGGTCAGGCCCAGGAACACCGGGATGCACCCGGCCAGGTCGATGGCCACAAAGAGCGGCACGAACGCCAGACCGGCCGCCGCAGTGAAAGCCACAATGGAGTTCATGCATATCCTCCCGCCGGGAGACGCCGCACCGGCAGCCTGGGGCACCGGAGCCGCATTATAGACATTCATCACGCCGCGCGAACCCCCGAGGCATGAGGAACCTTGCGGGTGCGCTCGGCCCGGCGTACCATGACATCGGGCGGCCGGCGCCTGGGCGGCGACCGGCCCGGAGGTGGCCCGCGATGCCGACGATGAACCGCGTCGACGAGAACACGCTCCACGTGCCCCGCCAGGGCGCCATGGTCACCGACGCGTGGATCTTCGCACGGGAGACAATCCAGCTCGAGCGCAACGCCGTCGGCCAGCTCTGCGACGCCGCAAGCATCGACCCCGACGCCTTCGTCTGCGCCACGCCCGACATCCACGTCGGCTACGGCGTGCCCATCGGCTGCGTGTGGGCCACGCCGCACTTCATCTCACCGGCCGCCGTGGGCTATGACATCAATTGCGGCATGCGCCTGATGACCACGCCCCTGGAGGCCGCCGAGGTGGACGTCCGCAGCCTGGCCGACTCCATCCGCCGCGACATCCCCTTGGGCGAGGGCAAGACGAGCCAGGAGCTGTCGCCTCGCGACATGAAACAGTTCCTGGCTCGGGGCGTTCCGGCCGTGGAGATGCTCTGCCGGGACAACCCGCGGTTCGAGAGGGCGTTTCGCCCCGACGAGCTGGCGGCCGACCTCCTGCGGATCGAGGACGGCGGGTCCATGCCGGCCGACCCGTCGTGCGTGCCGGAGCAGGCGCTGTCGCGAGGCCGGGTGCAGTTCGGCACGCTCGGCGGCGGGAACCACTTCATCGAACTCCAGCGCGTGGACCGCGTGTTCGATCCCGCGCTCGCGGTCGCGTGGGGCCTGCGCGAAGGGCAGTTCGTCGTGATGATCCACTCCGGCAGCCGCGGACTGGGTCACGAGGTCGGCGGCCAGTACATGAAGCGAGCCCTCAAACTCAACGAGCGGCGCGGCGACCCGCTGCCCAACCGCCAGCTCATGTATCTATCGTTGCAGTCCAAGGAGGGCACGGAGTACTTCGAGGCCATGAAGTGCGCCGCCAACTTCGCCTACGCCAACCGGCAGGTGATGGCCACCCTCGTGCGGCACGACGTGCGGCACGAGCTGGGCGAGATCGCCATGCCGCTGGTCTATGACGTGGCCCACAACATCGCGAAGTTCGAGATGGTCGACGACCGCCGCCTGTGCGTGCACCGCAAGGGGGCCACGCGGGCCTTCCCGGCGTCGAAGATGGCCGGGACGCCGTTCGCCGAAACGGGCCAGCCGGTGCTCATTCCCGGCTCGATGGGGACGGCCAGCTACCTCCTGTCGGGCGTCGAGTCGGGGCGGCGGAGCCTGTGGAGCGTCAACCATGGTGCCGGCCGCGTCATGAGCCGCACCGAGGCCGCAGGCAAGGTCACGCGGCGCGGCAAGGTGCTCCGCCCCGGGGCCGTCAGCGACCAGGCGTTCCGCGAGGCGATGGCCGGGGTGTACCTGGTGTGCGAGGACCGCCATCACGTCAAGGAAGAGGCGCCCCAGGCCTACAAGGACATCGAGACGGTGATCGACACCGTGGTGGGGGCCGGCTTGGCGAACCGTGTGGCCCGCATGGTCCCCCTGGCGGTGCTCAAGGGGTGAGCCGGGGTGCCGTGGTCAAACCTTGCCCACCTCTTGCATCTCAAGACAAGCATGGTTAGCATGTGGCCCTATTGAGGCCCTCCATAGGAGACTTGCTGTGCGCACGCCTGTTTACGCCGCATGGGTTCTGCTTGTGCTCACATGTCTGGGTTGCCGACAGCAGGCGCAACAGCCCGCGTCCGCTCCGCCGCGTGACGCTGGACCTTCGTCAAGCGTCGCCGAAGCCGGCCCCGATGAGGTAGTCTCGACGCTCCTGCAGGCCATTCGGGACGTTGACGGAGGAACGACCTCCGCGAATGACGCAGCCAAAGCCATTGAGCCCTTCTTCTCCGAGGGGTTTCGTTCGGATATGAAGCACCACGAAAACACTCCTGAAGGCTTCCTGAAATGCTTCTCGGGTTGTGCCGAGCGGGATGTGTTGGTCACGGGCACGTTAGCCAGGGTGGAAGCATGGTCGCGTGACAACAAGTACGCCGGAGTCGGCGAACTCCGTACCGTGGCGCGGAGGCATTCCCTTCGGGACGATGATGTCTACGCCCTGGTCAACGGGGGGAACAATCTCTGGGTCCTTCGCAAGGAGGCTTCCGGCTGGACACTGCTCGTGGCATTGAAGTAGTCCCGTCGCCCAGGCCCTGATCCGCCCCTGCGCCGCAGTGACCACGGCACCGACTCCGGGAAGGAGGGCAACCGTGGCAACTGTGATTGTGTGGCTCCTCGGCTGGCTCTTTGGCTGCGCTATCTCTTGGGTGCTGTTGGTCGTCGCCATGTTGGTGTCCCGGCGGATCGCGGACGTCCAGTTCCCGCCCCTTGGCGAATTCCTGTGGAAGGCGGCCCTTCTGGTGGTCGGCGTCAGCGCGGTCGTTGCAGGGCTGTCGCTCGTCAACTGGCTCCTGGCGGACATCGTGGGGTTCATTCTCTTCGTCGCGCTGATGATCATGCTGTTCGACCTGGACCTTCTGCAGACCGTGATCATCATCTTCGCCGTCTGGCTGGTCCGCGTCGTGCTGATCGGAGGATTAGTCGGGCTGGGAGCCTGACGGCCTCTTCTCTTGTGCCGGTCAGTGGCGCGGGGCGGTGAAGGGAGGCCGTGCGGCACCCTCGTGGGGAACTGCCGCGGCGACCGTCGCCTCGGCCAGGAGCGTTTCCGGCGCGGGGTCGATGCGCACCAGTCGGCTGGCGAAGACGATCTGTGCTCCGTCTGTCTCGGCGATGGTGGTCACCAGCCGCACACGATCGTCGTAACGGGCCGGTGACAGGTAGCGGATGTCCGCCTCCTTCAGTACGAGCGCCTGGCCGCGCTCCTCCCGCGCGAGGTGCGGCAGGCTGGCGGCCCGCATCAACTCGACGCGGCCCATCTGGAAGTAGACGAGGTACCGGCTGTGGTGGACCACGCCCATCTGGTCGGCCTCGTCGTAGCGGACGCGGAACTCGATGCTGTGCTCAACCCCTTGCTCTCCCATGGCCGTGGCATGATAGCAGAACCGCCCTGTCGCGCCCCGGCAAATCAGGACGAGCCAGGGTTCGGCGGTGCAACCAGGTCTCCCGGGTGCGTCAACCTGGCAGTCCGGAACGGCTCGGAGAAATTGGGCCGCTGCCGCGCGTTGACACCCCGCCCGGGGCCCACTAAGATGCTCCATGCAGTACTACCCCCCTTCGTCCTACGCGCCGCATGTCGGGAAGGAGCCCTTAGACGTGAGTTCGCCGCCGTTTGTTCACCTGCACGTGCACAGCGAGTACAGTTTGCTCGACGGGGCCTGCCACATCGACCAACTGGCCGAGGCCGTCCACCAACTCGGTCACCCCGCCATTGCCCTGACCGACCACGGCAACCTGTTCGGGGCCGTCGAGTTCTACCGCGCCATGAAGGCGGCCGACGTCAAGCCGATCATCGGCTACGAGGCCTACGTCGCCCCGAGGAGCCGCAAGGACAAGACACCCACGGCCGGCATCAGGGACTCGGGGTACCACCTGGTGTTGCTGGCGCGCAACTTGGACGGCTACCGCAACCTGCTGCACCTGGCGACAACGGCGTACCTGGACGGTTTCTATTATCGCCCGCGGATCGACGACGAGGTGCTCGCCGAGCACCGCGAGGGCCTGATCATCATGACCAGTTGCCTGGCGGGGGAGGTGCCGCGCCTGCTCCTGGCCGGCCACGAGGAGCAAGCCCTCGAGCGGGCCCGGTTTTATCGCGACCTGGTGGGGCCCGAGAACTTCTTCGTCGAGGTGCAGAATCATGGCATCGAGGACGAGCTGCGCGCCGTGCCGTTGCTGGCCGACGTGGCCCGTCGGCTCTCCGTCGGCCTGGTGGCGACCAACGACGTGCACTACCTGCGGGCCGACGACAGTAAGGCCCACGACGCGCTGCTGTGCATCTCGACCGGCAAACTCCTCTCGGACGCCAACCGCATGCGGTACCCCGAAGGGGAGTTTCACCTGAAGACCGCCGAGGAGATGGCGGCCCGCTTCGCCGACTACCCCGAGGCGCTGGCCAACACGGTCCGCATCGCCGAGCGGTGCGATCTGGAGCTGGACTTCTCCCAGCGCCACGCGCCGGTCTACGCGCCGCCGGAGGGGATGACCGACAAGGCGTACCTGCGGAAGCTGTGCGACGAGGGGCTCGAGCGCCGCTATGGCAAGGTGTCGGCCGATCTGCGCGAGCGGATGGATCGCGAGCTGGAAGTGATCGAGGGGAAGAGCTTCGCCAGCTACTTCCTCATCTGCTGGGACTTCGTGAACTTCGCGCGGGAGCACAACATACCGTGCGGAGCCCGGGGCAGCGCCGTCGGGGCGCTGGTCACCTACGTGCTCGGCCTGTGCGATGTGGACCCCGTGCGGTACGGCCTCCTCTTTGAGCGGTTCATGGACCCGAGCCGCAACGAGATGCCCGACCTCGACATCGACATGTGCCAGGATGGCCGGGCGAAGGTCATCGAGTACGTTCGCGACAAGTACGGCCGCGAGAACGTGGCCCAGATCATCACTTTCGGGACCATGGCCGCGCGGGCCGTCCTCCGCGACGTGGGCCGCGTCATGGGGATGCCCATCCCCAACGTCGATGCCATCGCCAAGAAGATCCCGACCGAACTGAAGATGACACTCGACCGGGCCCTGGAGGTGGAGCCGGAGCTGCGCCGCATGGTCCAGGAGGACCCGCAGGTCCGCGAGCTCATCGACATCGCACGGCGCCTGGAGGGCACGAGCCGCCACGCCTCGGTGCACGCGGCCGGGGTGGTCATCGCCGACGCGCCGCTGGTGAACTACGTGCCGCTGTGCCTGGTGACCGACGATGTCACGACCCAGTGGACCTGGATGACGGTTGAGAAGGTGGGCCTGCTGAAGATGGACTTCCTGGGCCTGCGGACGCTGTCGATCCTCCAGCGGGCGGTTGAGCTGGTGGAGGCCGGCGGCGGCGAGCGCATCGGGCTCGACCAGTTGGAGCCCGACGACCCGAAGGTCTTCGAGCTGTTCGGGCGCGGCGAGACCAAGGGCATCTTCCAGTTTGAGTCCAGCGGGATGCGCGACCTGCTGCAGAAGATGAAGCCCGACCATTTCGAGGACCTGATCGCCGCCAACGCCCTGTACCGGCCCGGCCCGATGGAGATGATCGACGACTACATCGACCGCAAGCACGGCCGAAGCCGCTACACGTTCCCCCACCCGGTACTGCACGAGGTGCTTGACGAGTCGTACGGCGTCATGGCCTACCAGGAACAGGTGATGCGCATCCTGAACCAACTCGGCGACATCCCGCTGCCGAGAGCCTACAAGCTGATCAAGGCCATCAGCAAGAAGGACTTCGACATCATCGGGGCCGAAGAGGAGGCGTTCAAGAAAGGCTGCAAAAAGAAGAAGCTGCCCGACAGCCTCACCACCGAGATCTGGCAGCTCATTGACCGGTTCGGCGGATACGGGTTCAACAAGAGCCACTCCACACGCTATGCCCAGATTGCGTACCAGACGGCCTACATGAAGACGTACCACCCGGTGGAGTTCATGGCGGCGCTGCTGACCTACGAAATGGTCAACACCGACAAGACCGTGGAGTACATCGGCGAGTGCGCGCGGATGGGCATCGAGGTCCGCCCGCCCGACGTCAACGAGAGCCAGGTGGCCTTCACGGTGGTCGGCGACCGGGTGCGTTTCGGGCTGGCGGCCGTCAAGGGCGTCGGCGAGCGGGCCGTCGAGGCCATCATCGAGGCCCGCACCGGCGGCAACCCGTTCACCTCGATCTTCGACTTCTGCGAGCGGGTGGACCTGCGGCTGGTGAACCGTGGCGTGGTGGAGTGCCTCATCAAGTGCGGGGCCTTCGACTCATTTGGCGCCCGGCGGAGCCAGCTGGCCGCCGTGCTCGACCGGGCCGTCGCCCAGGGCAGCCGTGTCCAGGACGACCGGCGCAGCGGCCAGACGAGCCTGTTCGGCGACGCCGCCGGCGTTGACCGCGACGACCGGCAGGCCCTGCCGGATGTCCCCGAGTGGGCGCCGGGCGACCTGCTCATCCAGGAGAAGGAGGTCCTCGGGTTCTACGTCTCCGAGAATCCCCTGTCCCATCACCGGGACCTGCTCGGGCGGTATGCCACCGCGACGACCACGGACCTCAGGGAGAAGCCCGAGGGCGCGCCGGTCATCCTCGGGGGGATCGTCACCGGCCGGCGCGACCGCCTGACCAAGCGCGGAAGCAAGATGGCCATCGTCACCCTCCAGGACTTCGAGGGAACCGTCGAATGCGTCGCGTTCGACGACGGGCTGAGGGAGTTCGGCCACCTCCTGCGCGAGGACCAGGTGGTCTTCGTCACGGGCGAGGTCAGCCGCCGATGGGAGGAGCCCTCGGTTCGTATAGGTGACGTCTGCGGCGCCGCGGATGCCCAGGTGAAACTGACCGGCGGTCTGCGCATCGGCCTTCGGGAGGGGGAACTCGAGGACGACCTTCTCGAAGGCCTCAGGGAGCTTCTGGCCGCCCATCCCGGCGAGGTGCCCGTCTACGTCGACCTGGTCACCCCCCAGGGGGCACGGGTGGTGGTCCGCGCCGGCGACAAGCTCAAGGTCCGGCCCGACGACCCGTGCCTGGACGAGATCAATCGCCTGGTCGGCGACGGGCACCTGGTGCTCACGGGCATTGCCGCCAAGGAGGCCAACGGGAACGGCAGGAGTCGACGCAACGGCCCCCGGCGCGCCGGCAATGGCCGCCAGGGCAGAGGCAGCCGCACGCCTTTCTAGTTCGCCAATGACCGTTCTCGGGAGAACCGCGGGGCCGTTTCGGTGTTCGACCCGAAGGGCCATGTCGGCTGCTGAATCGTGTGCCGCCTTGGCGGGACGAGAATGTCCGGGAGTGATTCAGTATGTCGCAACATGCAGTGCGACGACGTCTGGCCGCAGGCCTCGCCTTCATCGTCGCCACCGGTGGGGTGCTGCTCCTTGTGGGGTTCGGCGGTCCGTGGGGGCGTCGGGCCCCGAGTGGCGAGCCCGGCGGCGTGTCGTCTCCGTCGTACGGTGGCAGGTCGGCGCACGGCCACGGCCCGACCGATCGACCCGGACCGGAAGGCCCCGCGGCGCATGAGTCGTCGACCGATTCGAGTTCTGCGGCGGCGGGCCACGTGCTTGACGATCTGGCCAAGCCGGGCCAGGGGCATCCCACCCGGTTCGTCGCCGACCGCAACGCGGAGCTTCACGCCGCCGACCGGCGGTGGCCATTGCCCTGCACGCTATGGTTCTCCGACAGCATCGCCGTCGAGGGCGACACGCCGATCGTCTTCAGGATGAAGCGCGACGGCAGCGGCACCTACGAGTTCTTCCTTGCAGCAGGGCGCGGCGAGTTGCCCTTCCGCTTCCTCGATCCCGAAGGGCGGCCGCTGACGGTCATCGACGTGAAGTTCAGCGTTGACCAAGTCGGCGACGACCGGACGGACAGCACGTTTAGACTCAATCTCACGAGCCCATAGCGGCACGACGTGCCCTGTCAGGTGCCGTCGCGAACCAGCTCTTCGCACCATGCAGCCCGGGTAGAGCTGGGGGGGCTGTGCTGAGCACATCGGCGGGGAACGGGGATACGTATCGCCCTGTGATGTCAGGTTGCGTCCCGCCCCGTGGGGGCAGGACGCCATGAGAGATTCATCTGCCGGGGGCCGGACCGCTTGGCCGTTGGGACCGGCGAGTCAGCAGGACCACCAGAATGACGCCCAGGGCGATGAGTCCGGGCAGGAGGGTCTTCCAGTCCACGGCGGCGCCGGCGGCCGGCGCCGGCGGCGCGGACTCCAGGGGGGGCATGCCTGCTTCGACCCACGCGCCGTAGACCATGGCGGCCAGCATGGAAGCCGCCTCGCCCAGCCGAGTGCGGGCCAAGTCACCGTGGCGGCTGCGAAGCGCGTCGTGCAGGGCGTCGACGTGGCGGACCAGGCGCCGCTGCCGCGCACCGAGTCTGCTACTGGCGGCACTGGTCATCAACTGGTCGCGGCGTTCGCGGTCCTGGGCTTTGAGCCAGTCGAGATCTTCCTGCGTGACGCGGCCGGCGCGGCGGGCCTCGGTGTCGGCGACCATGATCCTTTCGGCCAGCGGGGCGTTCTCGCCGATTCGTTTGAACGTCAGGCCGAGCACGTCCACGGGGTATCGCCAGTGGCCGTACCACGTGAGGTACTCGTCAGGGACGGTCCGGTAGTAGTCCCGGTAGCGGTTGATCATGTCGATCTCGAAGGCCTTGTGAACGCCGGCGTTGCCGGTCAGCTTGCCGTCGTAGTTCTTCGTTGTGTGGAGTGGCTGGTGGAGGTCGGCCACGTAGTGGGCCAGGTCGCCGATGACGTGCGGCAGGCGGTCGATGTCGCGCCGGCGGAAGGTCTCGACGAGTTCCTCCATGGTGTCGCGGATCGTCCAGGGCAGGGTACCCTTCTCGGC
>Ga0272444_10004713_pt1 | contig 11975 bp, 12 predicted proteins | sample SSMForm13_FD_201033 | JGI IMG/M metagenome (GOLD analysis project Ga0272444, IMG submission 201033) | Marine sediment archaeal communities from Little Sippewissett salt marsh, Falmouth, MA, United States - SSM-Form-13 | ecosystem: Environmental > Aquatic > Marine > Wetlands > Sediment ... | reverse complement strand
GCATTCTTGGTAACGAGATCAACAGAACATTGCAAGAGGTTTTCCAAGTATTCTTTCAACTCAAGGAAACCAAATATCCCGGGAGTTTGAACAAAAGTTACCAGAATATCAACGTCGCTTTCTGCCGCAGCCTCATCACGGGCTACAGAACCAAAAAGCGATAATGATGCCACGCCAAAACGTAATTCAATTTCACTACGATTTTCGGCAAGAATTTTTAATATATTCTGGCGCCTCATAACTATATCCTCTTAATATATAACGTTAGATGGTTGTTAACAACGGGGTAAAAATTGTATGAGACAAATAATGAAGACGTTATAAATTTTCCCAATCTTCTAAGGAAATTTTCTTTTTTATTCCGTTTTCAATTTCTTTTAATATCAGACTCGGGGTCAAAGCTTGAATAGTGAATAAGCTTGTTTTGATCGTTCCGGGAAAATACGCTGCGCCACACTAAATGGTCTATGTTTAGGATAAAGAATTTTCGATTAAGATTTTCGAGGTCAAAGCATGAATTGTGAATTAATTTTTTATTTCCTTGTGTTTTTCTATTGTCGGATTGGATCCTGCTGATGTTCAATTGTTTCTATTGTAATCTTTAAGATGGCGCTGGTGAATCCCTTTCGGGGTCTGCATTGCAAAATTTCACAGGGCAAATTTAGATCGTTGCGGTTAAATTCGCCCCAGTACGATCTACCGGACCTACGGGGTAAACTCCGCTCGTTTTCTTCGAAAAATTTAATGGGATAAATATAGACCGTTTATAGCCTTGAGAACATCATGGATTATATTTTTTCAGAATAAAGTTTAATTCCTTCGACAAATTTGAAATCTTTCACGTTGTAAGTAAGAAGTTGCATCCCTCTACAAATCGCAGTGGCCGCAATCAAGGCATCGGGTATATGAAGACCATGACTTTTAGCATACTTTTCAATCATATTTATTGCTGTCTCAGTAATTTCCTGATTCAGATTAATGATTTCCAGTTTTTGCAGCCGGCTCTTTATCTTTACTAATTCTTTTTTATTCAATGCACCAAAATACAATTCCATTAAGGTAATAGCGCTCAGTGCAATATTTTGGAAGCCGATACGTCTGAGCGAACCGGTTGCCAAAGTGTTATTTTTAAATGCTTCGATGAAAATATCGGTATCACACAATATCATGGCTTAGTTTCTGGCCCAGGCTTTTTTTCTTATATCACTGAGGGTGATCTTTCTGTTCTCCCAAAGCCCGAAAAGATCCGCCACACTCGATTGGTCACCTTTGCTGGACTTTCCGGCCCTTTCATCCACACTTTCCTCAATCTCTACAAAAGGCAATTGTTTTAATAAATTTAATACAATCATCGCTTTTTCGTTGTCTTTTATTTTAATACACAATCGGGTCATTTTCTTTCTCCTTTTTTAAAATCAGACTAAAAACAAATTATCGTATTGAAATAGAAATGACAACGGATAATTTCCTTGGATTCAAAAATGAGAACATTCTATGATTTCAAGCGTTATGCTTATTGGCGTTTGTTTTTTTGAACCGCCAGGCGCAAAAAGTTCAAGGACTCGGTGTCAAAGCTTGAATAGTGAATTATCTTGTTTCCTTAAGGGATCGTTGGCGATTATTCTTCAGCCCAATTCACTATCTTCAGACCTTCAACTCGACTAAACTCTCTTTCATTATTTGTGACCAATGTCCAGCTAAGGCTCAGCGCATGCGCCGCAATTAGTAAATCATTACCGCCGATGGTCTCTCCTCTTTTTTCAAGACTGGAACGAACATCTCCATAGCATACTGCGGCTTGTTTATCGAATGGCCGGATATCAAGCAGTTCACCTAAAGCGTTTAACCTTTCCAAATTTGCCTCTACATGTTGACTTTTTTTTGCGCCGTTCATCAACTCAGCAAAAGTGATTGCGGACATGGCAAGCTGGCCCGGCTTCAACGACTCCAGGCGTTTCAAAACACTGGCTGGTTTACGCTTGATAATATAAATACAAATATCCGTATCCAAAATGAAAATCAAAGCGGTTCCCTCGCCTGCACGTAAGGCTGATTGCGTCCGTTTTCCATAAAATCGTCCGATAAGTCGGTTAATAACTCGAATACCCGAGCTAAATTCTGCGGCTTTTTCCTTAGAACAATTTCATCTCCCCTTCGGAAAATCTCCACCTCGGTTACATCAAACTGAAACTCTTTGGGCAGGCGTACAGCCTGGGAATTGCCGCTCTTAAATATTTTTGTGGTGTTCATGTTACCTCCCACCAAAGATGTTTATACATGTTGTATATACATTTAGCCTTAATATGTCAACCACAAAAAAGTTCTATAAACCAGACTGGGGGTCAAAGCCTGAATTGTGAATTATATTCTTGTTTCCTTGTGTTTTTCTATTGTTGGGTCGGATCCTGCTGATGTTCAATTGTTTCTATTGTAATCTTTAAGATGGCGCTGGTGAAATCCCTTTCGGGGTCTGCATTGCAGAATTTCACAGGGTAAATTTAGTTCGTTGGGATCGTCCCAGTTAAATCCGCTACGCTGTTGTTACTACAAATTTAACGGGATAAATTTAGTTCGTTTTGTTCGTTGTTATCATTATCATCGAGTTTGTTAAGATAGTTGCATCGAATATCTTCGCGTTCTGTTTCTTTTTTACGCCTTAGCAACTCACGACCATCATCATTGAGTAAAAGACGACATAAAGTTTCCAATTCGTTAATTTTCATATTATTAATCATGCCGGCAATTTTATCTACAGGAATGTTTATATTCAATTTTCCCTTAATATAGGCTTTGATAAAAACGATTATTGTTTAATAATAACTTACCCTATGCCCAGGCATTTGTTAATTATGGAATACGGAACATCTTATATGAAACAATTGGAACGTCTTTGACTTCACGCGTTTTGCTCATTACCTCATAGTTGCATAAACAACACGATGATATTTGTATAAAACCGCTTAAAACATAGCGTTGTGTTCATTTATTGCCAATATACTGAATTCAACTGCCAGTGATATCCAAAAAGGAATTGTTTTTCACCGTGTTGTTTACCCTACGGGAAAGCCGATGATACCCCATCTCCTTTGTTGTCAAGGGTTCGCAGTAAATGACTACGGCTCTTCATCCTTGACGCCTCGGACCTGAGGCATCCTCGACTTTTGCAACGTTGAGGATTAGTTAAAACCGCTTTTTTCTTGCCTTTCCCTGCTCAGGCCCCCGGTTAAATACGTTACACTCCTCACTGCGTGAATTGAACAAGGCAGGCGAATGATCAGGAAAAACACAATGCCCTGCGGGCAGCACAGACGCACACGGACTTTTTGCCCGAGAAACCTGCTCGTACAAAAGCAGTCATCGCTTCACGATTTTTGGTTCACAGCAAACGATCACACAGAAAGTAATTCAAAACCATGTTCTACGAAACACGGCTTGAAGCAGAAGGCTTTTTCAATGTGATGGTGATGCATGGTAACGAAGCTCACACAGTCGATAAGGCTTAAGCCCTTAAGCGATAGGTTCAACCAAAGTTCATAGGCCCGTTGATGAGCAGCCGCATCAACCCACCAAACATCCAGAACGCCCAGAATGTCTCTATACCAAAGTTTTGCCGCCTTGAAACCAATTCTGTTCTGAAATAGCCCTACGGTCTCTGAAACAACATAATTGGATGTAATCAGAGTGATATTGTCATCCAGCAATGCCGGCCATATAACCGATGCTTCCTTGTGGTGACGATCAGAGCGGTCTAACAGAGCATAGAACGCTGAGGTATCCACGTATATTTCTGAATTATTGCCTAACATTACTTTTTTTCACCACAGAGACACGGAGTTCACAGAGTAACTTCTTTTTTTATCCAATCGTTGAGAAGACGATTGGATAAAACCACTATCCCTTCGGAAATATTTACGGTATTTATTTGAGCCATTACCTGGTGTTTGTTGGAAATTAGAAGTGAAATTAACGATCTGCTTCCTTTGTGTAAAACCATGCAATGAAATTGGCTGATGGTTTTTTATTTGCCGTCGTCCTTGCCCTGTTAAATACCAGAGGACTATTTAACCGGGGTCACCGGCAAATCAAAATATGATATCTTCGTGCCCTCTGCGCCTCTGTGGTGAATCGAAATTTTGGCTAATTGGCTTTGGCGGTTTTTGTAGAAAAGGACCCCACGGCTTTGAGAGCTTTTTTCTTTTTAGAATGCAGTCTCCTGGACCGATCAACATGCAAACGATAAGAATCTACGCTGTCGCGAATGGCCTGGGACATGGAGATGCCCTTTTCCAGTGCGTGCTTTTTTAGCCATTTGATTTGTTCGGCATGGAGTTGAATTTGAGTTCGGATCATGTGTTCGTTTTATTGGTTTAGAGTGTTGAGAGCGTTATGTTCGTTGAGATCGTTGAGATCGTTTGGATCGTTGGGATTGTTAAGATCGTTTTGTTGACTAAATGGGGTTAATGGGTTCGAGCAATGATGACATGAGTGATGCGTTATGATGTAACAATTCTCAAAAAAATTTTTAAAACGGCCCCGGTGAAATACGCTGTTGCTTCTCATTGAACCTTTTAACTGATCTCAAATCATTAAATAATCAACCATCATAACCATCTGAACGAACAAAACGCTCCTAACGGTTCAGTGAATACAGCTCCGCCCTGTGAGTTACAGGGGCTATATGAACGTATTAAATCGAAATTATTATATATTTTGTTTTGCCTTACCGGTCTAACAAAGTATTTAAACCAAAAAATTATGGATCACTTGTGCAAGCAGTTATAATTTCTGTTTACCAGATAGTAGCAACTTTTCTTGATCGTCTTAATTTATTGTCAGCAGTAACCAGTTTGGCGTTTTCGATAATTGACGTTGCAGCGATAATTCTGTCAGCGGGGTCCTTGTTATTATCCGAAAACAACTTCGCGGAAAGGCCTGCTATTTCCGGTGTAATTCCTCGATAAACGTAATTGTTGGATTCTAATACCAGTTTTATGAATTCCAGGTATTCGACATCTATGTTGAGCCTTCCTTTATGCATAAGCATTGCTATTTCCCATAACGATATATCGCAAAATATTATTCCGTCCGAATTATTTGCTGCTGAAACGGCCTTTTCCGCTCTTCGGGAGAGCAACTCAGGCTTCAAAGCATTCCAAATGATGATATGAGTATCTACGACAATCATTATTTTAATTTTTTTTAACAGGATTTTTAGGTTTTATTTTTTTTCTTTCTTGGTTTCTTGCCTCCGGCTCGTAGAGGCTAAACCTCGGGGAAAAGAAACCAAAAAAAACATAACCCGCTTTTAGCGAAAATTCTAATAATACTATAATGTTGTAAAAACTCAGGTCATGGCTTCCCACTCATCATCAATTGGAGATATGATATCACCAATTGATGCATTTTTTCCGAGTTCTCTTAAAATCTTCCTCGACTTCACTCTTTTATCTTCCAAAGGTACAAGCCTTGCCATATCATAACCTCTAGAAGTAATTGTAATAACCTCCCCTCTCTGAACTTTTTTCAGAAATATGGATAGATTTTCTCTCAATTTACTAATACTTACTCTTTCCATATTTTTGTCACCTCCTGTTTTGTACAAATTAATTGTACAACTTGACTCAGGGGAAAGCAATCTTTTTTAAAAAAACCGGTTAAAACAATATGGACATCTACGCTTTTATGCGTTTCCCATAATATAAAGAGTTGTGGAAAAAGTGGGGTTGAATTTGCGCGTTTCATTTTTGTCTTTTTAACTGCCCCGGCGGGATAGGCCCTGCTGTCCCATATTCCTCTGCTGTTTTAAATTGATAGATGGTTATAACGGTCTGGATAGTTGAGATCGCTTATATTATCCTTTTCAAATATTTTTATATTCAGTTTTTAGGTCATATTTTAATTTGTCATGGTTGGATTTAAATAGCCGGTTATTATTTGAGTATTCACAAAGCTCCGCCTTTTGATTTACAAATCAAACCGTATACAACCTATTGATTATATATTATCTTACACTAATACCAGAACAAATGTTATTTTTTTAATTCTTTTAATTCCCTATAATTAGATAGCTTTCGCTGCAAATTATAAGCCAAAATATAGAAAAATCGTAAAATAGCATGTATCTATATGATAATTAAGTTAATTTTATTCTTACAGCCTTGATTAAGTGTCAAAAATCATACAGTAAAATACGAATGAAAGGTATTTTTTTACACATTTTTAGGTAAAAAATTAAATACATATAACATGTTATTTTTTTGTGGTTCAATCCTTATTAAATGGAACCAATAGATTTAAAAAGCCCCCTTTCCTCAATTGCTGTGCACCCAGACCTTATATTTCAATACTCGAAATATTCTTACTTATGTCGGTTATTAACTAGTGCCCATCCATAAATCTATATTGGGCACAAATTAAGTTTCCAATGCAGAAATGAGCAATTTTTCGCAAGGTCAAGGGAATCAAGGAATTGCGCGGAGGCGTACACGTAGTACGCCGCACAAGTGATTCCGCAGATTGACGCAGAGATTGCGGAAAAGGGCCATTTCTGGATGGAAACTAACTAAGTGTCTTTCTTGAACTTGAACCCCGGTTAAACGGCCTTCGTACATCTTTGTTTTATCAATAATCCCGCCTCGAAAAATCTTTATTCAAAATCCTATCCCCAAAAGAACCAAAAAACTCTAATCTTGATGTTATCTACTGCGGGACTATGGATAACACACCTATTAGATTACATGTGATCAACTACGCCTATTTTTTTCTATCGATTCATCCCATCAATTAATCCCACAATGTGATACATATCTATTTGGATTGTTTCACAATATTGTGAAAATAATGTTATAGTTTTTATGAAAGTTACCCCACAATTACATAGTTTTTTGATGAATTATCTTACCTGTTTTTACCCGATAATTTATATAAATATATGATATCCATTCGGTTATGCTATAACTCTTAATTTTGCATGATTTTTGCATATTTTGAAAGAAAATTTTTCGGACATGAAATGGATAGGGAATTCTTATCACTTCCCTGGTTACGGGATTTTGTTTGGTGTGCTTAGTCGCCCAAAAGGAATTTCCCTGCAACCTAAAATTTGTCATAGTCTCTATGAATTGAACCCTTTGTAAGTTCGGCCTTTTTTGTTGCCCACAAGTTAAATGGAAACCTAAACCCGCTACATTAAAAAAAGATAAAACTATGAAGAAGTTTTATGGATTTTATACCGTACTTTTCACGATGATGATTCTGATCATCACGACAAGCGCCGGGGCATTTTTTATCAGCGAAGGGAAAGGCGTTTCCAGAGGAGATAGCAACCGGGTATCCAAGCGAATTATCATTTGGTAAAGGCTTCCACAACCGTTAGAGATGCGGTCTATCCCATCACCATCGACCCATTTATTGAGAGAAAGAGACTACTTGCCAGCGATGGGTCGGGTGCTGACTACTTTGGATATAGCGTATCGATCAGCGGAGACACGGCCATTGTCGGAGATTATTTGGATGATGACAATGGTAAGGAGAAAAGAAATGTTAAGAAAAGGAATGTTTGTATTGGCTTTGGTTTTGGTTTTCGGAACAATCTTTTTTGTGAGTATTAAGTGCGGGATTGCCGGTTCATCCTATGAAAGAGATATTATCGGTGAATGCGAGTGCGACCTGAACGGTGATGGCGTGTGCGATATGTCCGATTGGCTGCTTTTTGGAGAAGATTGGGGAAGGACCGATTGTCCTGACCTACCGCCCGCTCCTGTTGAGAGGACCGGTCAGACCAGGTGCTATGACACCGATGGCAATGAGATTGACTGTGCGGGAACAGGGCAAGACGGGGACCTGGAGAAGGGTGTGGCCTGGCCCAACCCCCGTTTTACGGACAATGAAAACGGCACGGTGACGGATAATCTCACAGGGCTGATCTGGCTCAAGAACGCAAATTGCTTTTCTTTTAGAACATGGGCCAATGCCTTGAGTGATTGCAATAGCTTAGCAAACGGCCAGTGTGAACTCACCGACGGTTCTGTTGCGGGCGACTGGCGTCTACCCAATGTCAAGGAACTGGAAAGCCTGAGGCACTTTGGGTTTCATGGCCCCGCGGTGCCAAATACTGCCGGGACGGGTAAATGGTCTGAGGGTCAGCCGTTTATCGGTGTGCAGTCGAACGTTTACTGGTCGGCGAGTACCTTTTCAGGCTACGCCAACAACGTTTGGCGAGTGAACATGTACCTCGGGACAGTGGACGGCGGCAATAAGTCCTACGCCTTCTACGTATGGCCGGTTCGCAGTGACAATTGATCATTTTATTATTTGAGTTATTTGGCTATTTAATATTTTAGAGCAGTGGTTTAGATATTGATCGGGTTTATCAAGACGGTTAGAAACAGGGGGATACAAGGTGGATTTATCCCCCTTGTTGGCTACAGAATTGATATCTACATGTTACGATTTCGATATGAAAACCATAAACTCAAGAGTTGTGTTTACTGCAATCTTTACCCACAGTGAATTAAATCAAGTTGTGATATCCATTTTTTAGTGGAAAAATAGTTCAAAACCCTTTAAGCCATTTCTAAATCAATGCACAATTATCTGTGCGTTGTGCACTCGTTTCTGTATATTCAAAGCCTTCCTTAAGAATAATCCTCAACCCATAGCATTTAAAAATATTCCTCGGAATCCATATAGGATAAAGCTTTCCGGATAATAATATGTTATCCGCTTACCTTTGGCATGTTAATTGAGGATAGCTCTCTAAAAAAAAATAACATTTCGGGAAAGGGTTATACCAATCGAAGGACGCAGACACCTTATAGAATCATTGAAAAAGAATATTGCACAAAGTGAGGGTGTTTATCCGCTTCAGGTATTAGAACAATCTAATACAAAAGTATTAGAAATTTTATAGTACCCCTCTCTCCATCTAGTACCTTTTACCTAGAAAATTATTCCGAAAAATACGAATAAAATCATACTTTTGGCGTATTGACAGCTTTATTATCACTTGGTAAAAGCTATATTATGGAATTGACTCTGATTTTAATATTCTTGACTTGGACGGATGCAGAAATGAAGGTAATCCTCAAATACCCCTACCCTGCCCCAAATGGGGCTATTCAATTCGAGTTTAACCAATAACCAATAATAACAAATCAAAATGCCGTGAGAGAAAGACATATTCTTGTTCTTTGATACTTAACCTCATAGTTGCATAAACAACACGATGATATTTGTGTAAAACCGCTTAAAACATAGCGTTGTGTTCATTTATTGCCAATATACTGAATTCAACTGCCAGTGATATCCAAAAAGGAATCGTTTTTCACCGTGTTGTTTACCCTACGGGAAAGCCGATGATACCCCATCTCCTTTGTTGTCAAGGGTTCGCAGTAAATGACTACGGCTTCATCCTTGACGCCTCGGATCTGAAGCATCCTCGACTTTTGCAACGTTGAGGTTAACAACCAGTCCGTGTAAATGACTGACATGGTGAATTTCGTTCCCAAGACCATGAATAGGTTTTTTGTAGTTTTAAAACGCCTCGTTATCTTGGATCCAAAGGAAAGGAGGATAAAAAATGAAAAAAATTCTAATGGTTATGGTTTTAGCTGTTTTATTGTCCACAACAAACTTGTTTGCTGACTGCCCACCGGAATGTACTACTTGTGTATCTGGAATGATTGTGGGCGAAACATGGACAGAAGCGGGGTCTCCCTATTGTGTTGAGGGAGATATTCTCGTGGCAGGCTTGATAATTGAACCGGGGGTTAGGGTAGAATTTCTGGGCGATTATGTGTTTGAAGTCGCCGGCATATTAACTGTAGCCGGAACCAAAACGGAACCTGTGGTATTTACCCGTGCGGAAACCAATGAGGAAGGGTGGCAAGGGATATATTTCAATTATAGCGCACCTGGGTCTCAGCTTGCTTATGCGGTAATTGAGGGTTCGATAAATAGTGGAATAAATATCATTAATAGTAATCCAATCATAGAAAATTGTATAATCCAAAATAATACAGGAACCAATGGCGGAGGAATCTATATCTCAACTACTACGGAGCCAGCATACGAATTGATAATAAAGAATTGTAAAGTAAGATCTAATGGGTCCAATTCAACTATTGCAAATGGTGGTGGTATACACGCAGATATTCAAACAGGATTGCTGAAACTTACAAATTGTAAAATTGATTCCAACACTGGATATTCATATGCTTGGGGTGCTAATTGCATCACAAAAGGTGGAGGTATTTATGCTTCTGGGAATATAAAATTAGAAAACTGCTATATTATTAACAACATTGTAAAGGCTGTTACCGAACACCCTAATTATTGGTATGATGCTTGCCCAAGAGGTGGAGGTATTTATTTTGAGGGTGGGGAATTAACTATGACTAATTGTATTATTACTAATAATACTTGGGTGACAGGTGGATATCATTACCGTTCTTATCCTCAGGGTGGAGGAATATATATTGAGACAGGTACATCGAATATAGTTAATTGCACTGTCGCATACAATGACCAAGAGGGCCTTAGAAGAGGAGGAGGTACAGTTGATATAGTTAATTCAATCTTTTGGGAAAATATTTTATCTGAGATTGCTGGAACTGCAACTGTGACTTACAGCGATGTTCAAGACGGTTATACAGGTGAAGGTAATATCAACTATAATCCGATTTTTGACACATGTGGGCCACTACAAATCGTCGTTGGTTCCCAATGTATCGATGCCGGAAATCCTGATTCGCAATACAATGATGTTTGCTTCCCACCATCTCTTGGGACTGAGCGAAATGATATGGGGGCTCACGGCGGCCCTGGGGCATGCGGATGGCCAGACGACTGCCCTTGTGACCTGAATTACGATGGCAAATGTGACATGCAGGACTGGCTTAAATTTGGCGAAGAATGGGGTCATACAGATTGCAATGAACTGGGAGTCGAATGCGAATGCGATCTGAACGGTGACGGCAATTGCGACATGCAAGACTGGTTGTGCTTTGGTGAAGATTGGGGCCGGACGGATTGTCCGTAGCTTTAACATAAGAATATACACATACTTTCTGCTAAAGGCAGGGTCAAAAATTTGGTTCTGCCTTTCCATTTTTGTGTCCATTTGGTAAAATTTAGACATGAAATCATCGATTCGAAACCTGTGCTCGCTGTAATTTATACCATCTCTCTGTATTTAATTTATATCAATCCGATATCTCTTTAAATCCTGAACGATAAAGTTCCCAGGAACTATATTACCCCATTCTTGAAGATTGTAAGGACCTCCAGAAATGGGGATTCCAAACGTTTGGAATCCATTTTATGAAAATCATCGTCCATATCGTCCACATCGTCCAGACCCTCTAAAATCAACTATTTAGAAAGGACAGTTTTCGGACGGTTTAACAAATTTGGACGATTAGGATAAACACGCAAAATCGGTTCCGCAGAATTCTGCGTAAGCGATTTTCGTCCTACCGTCTGTTTCCGAACACTAATGTTCCGATGCTACAAATAACAACTTTCCCCCTAATAACGATCCTTTTTCCTGTAGTTTTCCTAATAGAATTTATTTTCCGTTGTTGGCACAATTTTTTTGATGATTTAATCTTGATTTAGAAATTGAGCATTTTATCACTGGAGTAGTTTTGGGGTAGTTTTAATTGATTTTGAATGAAGTTATTGAGCTTATTTTACGTATTTCGATTTTTTTATACAACCTGACTGACTGAAAATCAAAAGGAAACCTACCAACGGGTAAAGAAATATGTGATTAAACGTCTTCAAATCCAGTCGTCCCGACCATATTTTCCTTAATAATTCCATACCTCTAAGCTTTTTTTCTGTTATTTTACACATTCTACCTCACCATTTTCTCTTTTTTTATTCTACCCACAGTACGTCTTTCAGACACAGACCGGGTATTAGAAAATCTAGTACCATAAAATCTAATTTCTAGTACTAAAGTATTAGAT
>Ga0272444_10004712_pt1 | contig 11978 bp, 11 predicted proteins | sample SSMForm13_FD_201033 | JGI IMG/M metagenome (GOLD analysis project Ga0272444, IMG submission 201033) | Marine sediment archaeal communities from Little Sippewissett salt marsh, Falmouth, MA, United States - SSM-Form-13 | ecosystem: Environmental > Aquatic > Marine > Wetlands > Sediment ... | reverse complement strand
TCGACGTGGCTCTGAGCGAGACCCTGTTCAGTTATGCGGCCGGGCTTGCGGAAAAACTGGGCGGTGAGGAGCTGCTGGCCTCCGAGCGCCTGACCAAGACCGAGGGAGCGTTGGAAGCGGCCGAGGCCGCCTTCATCACCAAGATCATGCTCACCATCGTGATCACCCTGGTGGTGGGCCTGGCCATCATCATGGCGGTACTGGGCAGCACCACACGTAATATCGTGCGTCCCATCAAGGAGCTGCTGGTGCTGCTGAACAGGATGGCGGCCGGCGACTTCACTCAGCGCGCCAATCCCAAGGGCAGTGACGAGGTGGCCCAGCTGCAGCACGCCGCCAACGCCACCACCGAGCAGTTGCGTGCCATGATCCAGGAACTGACCGGCTCCACCGAGGAGTTGAACGGTTCCGCCAGCCAGATATCCAAAGTGATCGAGACCACCTCTGCCGGCGTCAACGAGCAGAAGATGGAGACCGAGCACGTGGCCACCGCCATGAACCAGATGGCCGCCACCATCCAGGAGGTCGCCCGTACTACCGGCACGGCAGCCGGGGCTGCCGATCAGGCCAATACCGAGGCGGACAACGGCAACCGGGTGGTCAGCGCGGCCATCGGATCCATCAGCAATCTTGCGGGTGAGATCGAAAAGGCCTCTGAGGTGATCAATGAACTGCGCCAGAACAGTGACGACATCGGCACCGTGCTGGACGTGATTCGTGGCATCGCCGAGCAGACCAACCTGCTGGCGCTGAATGCGGCCATCGAGGCGGCGCGTGCCGGCGAACAGGGCCGCGGCTTTGCCGTGGTGGCCGACGAGGTGCGCACCCTGGCAGGCCGCACCCAGTCTTCCACCGAGGAGATCCAGTCCATGATCGAGCGCCTGCAGAGCGGTGCGCAGGATGCGGTGAAGGTCATGCAGAACAGCCGTGACCGCGCCCAGGAAACGGTGGAGCAGGCCGGCAAGGCCGGCGAGTCGCTCAAGGTGATCACCGACTCGGCCTCCGAGATCAGTGGCATGAACACCCAGATCGCCAGTGCGGCGGAAGAACTGGGTGCCGTTGCCGAAGAGGTCAACCAGAAGGTGGTCAGCATCAGCCAAATCGCCGACCAGGCGACGGACAATGCCAACGAGATGGTCTCTGCCAACCAGCGCCTCAACGACCTGGCCAACAATCTGCAGACCATGACGGCCAAGTTCACCCTGTAGCGAACACTGCGCTGCTCATGCAGGAAAAGGGATGCATATTGCATCCCTTTTTTTGTGCCGCCTGGGCGTAGAGATTGTCGTAAGCACGCCTGAAGAGCAATCAGACGGCCGACGCTGTTGCAGGGGTGCTGCGATTGCCGTTTTCAGGGGCAAGGGTTCCATAGGAGTCGTTGCCGGCGCTGGGAGTGGGCGTGCGCAGCGTTATTTGCGCGTGGCGCTGAACACCAGGGTCAGCTTGTCGTATTCGTAGTAGTCGATGTTCGACTGGTTTTGCTCGTAGGCCAGGCCGAACTCCGGTGTCATGCCCTGCCACTTCCAACTGCGATTGAACAGGGTCAGGCCGATCTTCTGGGTGACGTCGTCGCGCTGTTCGCCGAAGAACGGGTCGACCGCCCGGTACTGGCGCGTGCCCAGTGAGGCGAAGCCGTTGGCCCCCCAGCTGTCGAACAGCGGGAAAGAGACGTCCAGTTCTGCACCGGCACCGCGGTAGCTGTAGGCGGACTGCTCGGCGATGGCATTTTCCAGGTACAGCTTGCCGAGCAGCTGCGAGCCGCTTTGCAGGGTTTTCTGGGCACGCAGGTCGATGCTTTGCAAATGTGCATCCAGGTAGTCGAAATCCTCGACGTCCAGGTAGCCAACCCTGGCCTCGGTGCTGAGGCGGAACTGCTCGACCGGGTCGGGGATATAGGTCAGCGAGGCATAGGGCAGGCGGTACAGTTGCCGGCCGCCGTAGATCGATTGTTCCAGCCCCAGCTTGCCGCGCAGCCGCGGCTGCTCACTGGGCGCGGCGGCGATGCCGGCATCGATGATCCACTTGTCCAGTTCGCCGCCTTCCAGGTCGCGGAAGCTCACCTTGAGGAAGCCGACCAGGCTGGCATCGTCGCTCAGGGCGCGGCTGGCGTTGAAGCTGTATTGAATGCCGTAAGCCGCATCCTTGTTGGACGGCGGCACCAGGTTGAAAGTCTGGCCGGCGATATTGATCTGCTGGTGGTCGGTGAAATTCAGCGGGTTGGAGTCGGAGATGAAGGCCACCGAGAAACTGATGTGGCCGAGCGACTCGTCGATCCGGTCGAGGTAGCGCTGGACGTTTTCGCGCACACCCCACGGCAGTTCCGGGGCGTCCAGGATCGCCTGGAACAGGGTCCTGGCGCGCGCGTACTGGCGATCGAGGTAGCAGGCGCGCGCCAGTTCCAGGCGGATGCGCGCGGTCGGCACCTTTTTGTACAGGGCCTCGAAGATGGCGATGGCGGCCGCATAGTCACGCCGCTGCAGCGCGTCCAGGGCGATCAGGAAGGCTGCCTGGTAGGGGTCGTCGGTGGCTATGCGGGTCTGCGCCGTGACCGGCTCGTCCCCGGTGTCAGCAAAAACCGGCCCTGTGCATCCTGCCATCAGCAGCAGGGTGCACAGGGCGTACCCAAAACGCATGCTCAGGCTTTACCTGATCGCACCGTAAGCGCCGGAATAGAACTCCGGGTTGGGGCCGTCGAGGCTGAACACCCCGCCCAGCTCCTCGGCGTTGGGCCCGTAGAACTGGCCGGTGCTGGTGCCGGTGAGGCCGCCGGCGGTGGTCACCGTGCCACTGAAGCCGTTGCTGCCGGCGGTGTAGGTCAGGGTGCCGGTCATGTCCAGCGTCGATGCTGCGGTCAGGTTACCCAGCATGTCCACCTTCACGGTCGAGGAAGTGCTGAAGTCCAGCGACTGCGCGCTGAAGTCCGCCGCTACGCTGACTTGGGATGCGGTAACGAACAACTCTTCGGTTGAGTCCACATAGAGCCCGGACGACAGACCGCTGAAGTTGGCTGTGCTGGTGGTCGGGATGTTGGCGCCGGCGGTCGGCCAGCCGAAGGAGGCGAACTCGACGGTGCCGGTGGTAGCGCTGGTTTCGCTGAGCCAGGCGCCAAAGGACTGGTAGTTCCAGCCCAGGGTGAGCGGATTGATGCTGAACGCCAAAAGAGTTTCGGCTGGGTTGATGGCGCTGACCACGCCCGTGCCCGGGTCCTCGTCAAAGGTGTCGCCGGCACCCACGCTCAGACTGAGGGTGCCGTTGGGCGTGGTCAGGCTCAGCGAGTTGATGCTGCCGTCCGCCGCGAAGGCCAGGGTCGCGGTGGTGGAGCCGGTATCTGTACCCAAATCGGTGGCGTCGGTTACCGAATCCCCGGATATGGTGATGTCAGATGCCGTGGATATGCCGTCCACGGTGAAGCTCGAGGGCGGTGAGGGATTGGACCATCTGATCACCGGGTTGGAGCCGCCACCACCGCCGCAACCGGTGAGCAGGCTGGCGATGCCGACGAAGGGCAGGATGAATAGTGCGGTCAACAGGTTCTTGATGGTCATTTCGGCGCTCCCTTTAAGATCAAATCCATTTGTTTCGTTGTGATGCTTATTCGCTGCAACTGTGCAGCAGTGCTTGGTTGTGTTTCCGTCTTTTTTTCTCGAACACATATTGCACGACCAGGTAGCAGGCAACCACTGCCAGTCGCACCGCCCAGCGTTCGGTGACAAACAATAACAGCAAGGCCGAGGCCATGAGAAAGCCCAGCAAAAACCGGGCTATATGCTTGATCGGGCGCGGCAGACCGAAGCTGCCGGTGATCAGGGTGGGCAGCAGCAGGGCGATGAAGATGCCGCCGAGCTGCTCTTCGCTGAACAGTGACAGCCAGCCGCTGGCGAACTGGAACAGCAGGCCGACGACGAAGCCGATGCTGGTCACCAGGCAGCCCTTGCAGATGTACAGGCCGTTGATCTTCCACACGTGCTCGCGAAAGCAGGCATGTTGCGGATGGTGCGCGAACACCCACGGGGCGTGGGTCTTGAGATGCTCGATGAAATCGGGCTTGTTGGGGATCTGCAGTGCGTTCCAGCGCTGAAACTCGTGCAGCAGCTTGTGCTTGTTTTCCATCTTTCCGTCACGCCCAGTCCTTTGCGCGTGCTGAATCTGTTGCAGATGGCGGGAACGTTATTCGGATGCGCGGGCAGCGTCAACTGCGGACGCGACTGCCGGTCCGGCAGCAGGCCTTGGGTATGGCAGGTGGCTAGCCCAGGTCGTAGTGCTTTTCCACGTCCTCGAGGATCTCCCAGGTGCAGTTCATGCCCTTGGGAAAGGTGATGAAGTCGCCACGGCCGAACTGCTGTGGCTCGCCGCCCTCGGGGGTGACGATGAACTTGCCGCGCAGGATGTAGCAGGTTTCCTGCTGCGCATAGCTCCAGTCGAACTTGCTCGCCTCCTTGCGCCAGATCGGCCAGTCGTACACGCCGAGCACTTCGAGTTTCATCGGGGAGGGTTTGCGTTCGAGCAGGATTTCGTTGGACATGATGCACGGTTTTTGTGGATGGACAGGCGACGCATTGTAACCAAAGCCGCCGCGGCTTGGTGCACCCGGGTGGTCGTGGTACAAGGGTCATATGGACCCATCGATCGCAGACCTGGTGAGGACACTGGCCGAGCGCGCGATCGCCCGTGAGGCGATGCTGAGTTGTGCCGAATCCTGTACCGGCGGCTGGATCGCCAAGGTGATCACCGACCTGCCGGGCTCCAGCGCCTGGTTCGATCGCGGTTTCGTCACCTACAGCAACCAGGCCAAGCAGGACATGCTCGGGGTGCAGGCCGACACCCTGCAGGCACACGGCGCGGTCAGCCGCGAGACGGTGCTGGAGATGGCCGGCGGCGCGCTGGCGCACAGCGCGGCGCAGTTCAGCGTGGCGGTCAGCGGGGTTGCCGGGCCGGGCGGCGGTACCCCGGACAAGCCGGTCGGCACGGTGTGGCTCGCCTGGGGTACGCCGACCGGGATCGAGGCGCAGTGCCGGCATTTTCCCGGTGACCGCGAATCGGTGCGCGAAGCCACCGTGATCGCGGCCCTGGCGGGGTTGTTGGAACGCCTGTGACCGAGCCGTCACAGCGCCTGTTCTTCGCGCTCTGGCCCGATGATGCCGTCCGCGATGCCCTGGTGCAGTGGCAAAAGGCCGTGCTGCCCCGTGGAATACGCCCGACCCATCGGCTCGACCTGCATATCACCCTGCATTTTCTCGGGCAGGTTCCATCCGCGCGGGTGGACGAGCTGAAAGTGCTGGGTGGCAGCCTGCATCTGCCCGCATTCCCCCTGCTGCTGGACCAACTCGGCGTGTTCGCGCGTGCCCGGGTGCTGTGGGCCGGGGCGTCATGCGCACCGCAGGCCATGCTGGACCTGCACGAGGATCTGGGTGAGGGCCTGCGCGAACTGGACTTTGCCCTGGATACGCGCAAGTTCCACCCGCACGTGACCCTGGCGCGCAAGGTCCGCGAGAAGCCCGAGGTCGAAACCCTGCCGCCGATCGAATGGACGGTGCGCCAGTGGGCGCTGGTCGAATCCCAGCCGGGGCGGGTGCCGCTGTATCGTCCGCTGGCGACCTGGTCACTGGATGAAAATTAGCACTGGAAAACAAAAAGAGAACAAACTACACTCGCTCGCATCGAAACCACATTCACTCGGGGGAGAGCTGATGGACGAGAATCGCAAGAAGGCACTGGCAGCGGCGCTGACGCAGATCGAGAAACAATTCGGCAAGGGTTCGGTGATGCGCATGGGCGATGCCAATGCGATACGCAGCATCGAGGCGATTTCCACCGGCTCGCTGAACCTCGATATCGCGCTCGGCATCGGCGGCATCCCGAAGGGCCGGGTGGTCGAGATCTTCGGTCCCGAATCCTCGGGTAAAACCACCATGACCCTGCACTGTGTGGCGGAGGCGCAGAAGGCCGGCGGCACCTGTGCCTTCGTCGATGCGGAACACGCGCTCGATCCGGGCTACGCCGAGAAGCTCGGCGTGGACATGGACGAACTGCTGGTCTCGCAGCCGGACACCGGTGAGCAGGCGTTGGAGATCACCGACATGCTGGTGCGCTCCGGCGCGGTCGACCTGGTGGTGGTCGACTCGGTGGCGGCACTCACGCCGAAGGCCGAGATCGAGGGCGAGATGGGCGATTCGCACGTCGGCCTGCAGGCGCGCCTGATGTCGCAGGCGCTGCGCAAGCTCACCGCCAACATCAAGAAGTCCAATTGCATCGTCATCTTCATCAACCAGATCCGCATGAAGATCGGTGTGATGTTCGGCTCGCCCGAGACCACCACCGGCGGTAACGCGCTCAAATTCTATTCCTCGGTGCGTCTGGATATCCGGCGCATCGGTGGGATCAAGAAGGGTGATGAGATCGTCGGCAACGAGACCAAGGTCAAGGTGGTCAAGAACAAGGTGGCGCCGCCCTTCAAGCAGTGCACTTTCGAGATCATGTATGGCGAGGGAGTGTCGCGCGAAGGCGAGATCATCGAACTCGGCGTGGCCCTGGGGCTGATCGAAAAATCCGGCGCCTGGTACAGTTGCAACGGCAACCGCATCGGCCAGGGCAAGGAAAACGTGCGCACCTACCTGAAGGAAAATGCGGAGTTGGCGCAGAGCATCGAGGCACAGATTCGCGAGGCCATGTTCCCTGACACTGCGGCTGCCGCTGCCGCTGCCGCTGCCGAGGCAGCGGGTGACGAGGTACAGGAAAAGGCCTGATGGCCGGGGCTGCCGACGAGCAGTCGACCGAGGCGGCAGCGATCCGGCTGCTGGCCTCGCGCGAGCACAGTCGCCGCGAACTTCGCGACAAGCTCGAGCGTCGTTGCGACGACGCGCATATGATCACCCAGGTCCTCGATGACCTGGAACGGCGTGGCCTGCTGTCCGACGAGCGGTTCACCGAGCAGTACGTCGGCATGCGTACCCGCAAGGGCTACGGTCCGCTGCGTATACGTACTGAGTTGCAGGAGCGGGGCATCGCCGCAGAGTTGATCGAGGCCTGGCTGGATCCGCGCGATACGCAGTGGGTACAGCGCCTGCGCGAGGTGGCCAGGCAGCGCTTCGGCGAATCGTCTGCCGATGACCAGCGCGAGCAGGCCAGGCGCGCGCGCTTTCTCCAGTACCGGGGCTTCCCCGAAAGCCTGATCCGCAGCTACCTGTGGGACTGAGCCAGGCAACGGCCGCTGCCCGCGGTCCGCTCGCTGTGGCCGCCGGCCGGTTCGGTCAACGCCGCCCGCCCGGCCGCTGCGAGCGTATCTGCCTGAAAAAACGCTGCTTTATTGGAGTTTTTCTGGCGGTCAACTGATGACAAGCTGGGCGAACCTGCATACCATTCCGTCTTCTTTACGCTTAGCTTTTTGTCCCATGAAAACCAGTGCAGACATCCGTTCGGCCTTTCTGAATTACTTCGCCGGAAAAGATCACCAGATCGTCGAATCCAGCCCGCTGGTGCCGGGTAACGATCCGACCCTGCTGTTCACCAACGCCGGTATGGTGCAGTTCAAGGATGTTTTCCTGGGCAAGGAGCAACGCAGCTATGTGCGTGCCACCAGCTCGCAGCGTTGCGTGCGCGCCGGCGGCAAGCACAACGACCTGGAAAACGTCGGTTACACCGCGCGCCATCACACCTTCTTCGAGATGCTGGGCAACTTCAGCTTCGGCGATTACTTCAAGCGCGAGGCGATTCAGTACGCCTGGGAATTCCTCACCCAGACCGTCGGCCTGCCGGCGGACAAACTGTGGGTGACTGTCTACCAGGATGACGACGAGGCGGCCGACATCTGGCTGAAGGAGATCGGTGTCGATCCGGCGCGTTTCACACGCATCGGCGACAAGCCCGGCGGCAAGCGTTACGAGAGCGACAACTTCTGGTCGATGGGCGACACAGGTCCCTGCGGCCCGTGTTCGGAGATTTTCTACGACCATGGCGCAGAAATCTGGGGTGGCCCGCCGGGTACCCCGGAAGAGGACGGCGATCGCTACATCGAGATCTGGAACCTGGTGTTCATGCAGTACAACCGCGATGCCAAGGGCGAGATGACGCCGCTGCCCAAGCCCTCGGTGGACACCGGCATGGGCCTGGAGCGTCTCGCCGCGGTGTTGCAGGGCGTGCATTCCAACTACGAGATCGACCTGTTCCAGGCGCTGATCAAGGCGGCGGCTGCGGCGACCGATACCACTGATCTTGAATCCAAGTCCCTGCGGGTGATCGCCGACCACATCCGTTCCTGCGCCTTCCTGGTGGTCGACGGAGTATTGCCAGGCAACGAGGGCCGGGGTTATGTACTGCGCCGGATCATCCGTCGCGCGATCCGTCATGGCTACCAGCTCGGCCAGCAGCAGCCGTTCTTTCACACCCTGGTCGATGCACTGGACGAGCAGATGGGCGATGCCTATCCCGAGCTGCGTGCGGCCAGGGAACACGTCAAGCGTGTGCTCAAGGTCGAGGAAGAGCGTTTCGCCGAGACCATCGAGCAGGGCATGCGCATTCTCGATGAGGCCATCGCCTCGCTGCCGGGCAAGGAGATCCCGGGCGAGGTGGTGTTCAAGTTGTACGACACCTACGGTTTTCCGCTCGACCTGACCGCGGACATCGCGCGCGAGCGCGACCTGACTGTCGACGAGGCCGGCTTCGATCGCGAGATGGAGGCGCAGCGTGAGCGCGCGCGTGCCGCGAGCCACTTCGGTGCGCAGCAATCGGCCGACGTGCAGCTCGAAGGCGAGACCGACTTCACCGGTTACGAGCGTCTGCAGGATCATTCCACCGTGGTCGCCCTGTTCAGGGATGGCGAGAGTGTGGATGCGCTGGGCAGTGGCGAGCAGGGCATGGTGGTGCTCGATCGCACGCCGTTCTATGCGGAATCCGGCGGCCAGGCGGGCGATGCCGGCATTCTCAATGCCAACGGCATGCAGTTCGCAGTCAGTGATACGCAGAAGCAGGGCGGGGCCGTGTTCGGTCACATCGGCCAGGTGGCCGAGGGCGAGCTGCACATCGGCGATTCGGTCAGTGCGCAGGTCGATCACGAACGCCGTCGTCGCACCATGCTGAATCACTCGGCGACGCACCTGTTGCACGCGGCCCTGCGCAAGGTGTTGGGCGAACACGTGCAGCAAAAGGGCTCGCTGGTGGAAGCGGCGCGCCTGCGTTTCGACTTCTCGCATTTCGAGCCGATCTCGCGCGAGCAGATCCTGCAGATCGAGCAGATGGTGAATGAGCAGATCCGCGAGAACCACATGGTGGAAACACGCATCATGGCGCTCGACGATGCCAAGGCGGCCGGCGCAATGGCGCTGTTCGGCGAAAAATACGACGAGCAGGTGCGCGTGCTGCGCATGGGGGATTTCTCGACCGAACTGTGTGGCGGCACCCACGTCAAGTCGCTCGGCGATATCGGTATGTTCAAGATCACCATGGAAACCGGCATCGCCTCGGGCGTGCGCCGCATCGAGGCGGTGACCGGCGCCGCCGCCGTGGAATGGGTCGAACACGACGAGGATCGCCTGCTGCGCATCGCCGGCATGGTGAATGCGGCGCGCGAGGAACTCGAAGACAAGGTCGGCAAGCTGCTCGAGCACAACAAGAAGCTCGAGAAGGAACTGCAGCAGCTCAAGGCCAAGCTGGCCTCGGCAGCCGGTTCCGATCTGGCCTCGCAGGCGGTCGAGGTCGGCGCTGCCAAGGTGCTGGCGGCCAGGCTCGACGGGGTCGAGCCGAAATCGCTGCGCGACATGCTCGACCAGCTGAAGAACAAGCTGGGCAGCGCGGTGGTGCTGCTGATCACCGTCAACGGTGAGAAGGTCAACCTGATCGCCGGGGTGACCAAGGACCTGACCGACAAGTGCAAGGCCGGCGACCTGGTGCGCATGGCCGCCGAGAAGGTCGGCGGCAAGGGCGGTGGTCGCCCGGATATGGCGCAGGCCGGCGGTTCGGATCCTGCCGGGGTGGAGGCGGCGCTGGCGCTGGTCGAGCCCTGGGTGCGCGAGCAGTTGTGAGCTGATGCCCCTGCAGGCACAGGGGCTTTAACTTGCTCGGCGAATCATGTCTAATAGCGCGCTTTTGCGGCGCAGCATATTCCGCGTTTGCGCCTTATTTCTCTCGGTAATCTCTGGCTTATGGCACTGATTGTCCAAAAATACGGGGGTACCTCGGTCGGTACCGTTGAGCGCATCCAGAATGTCGCGCGCCGGGTCAAAAAGCACCGCGATGGCGGTGACCAGGTGATCGTGGTGGTGTCCGCCATGTCCGGCGAGACCAACCGCCTGATCGCCCTGGCCAGGGAGATCAGCGAAACGCCGGACGCGCGCGAGATGGATGTGCTGGTCACCACCGGTGAACAGGTGACCATCGCGCTGCTGTCGATGGCGCTGAAACAGATGGGCTGCGATGCCCGCTCCTACACGGGTGGTCAGGTGCATATCCGTACCGACAGCGCCCACGGCAAGGCGCGCATCACCGAGATCGACGACATGCGCGTGCGTGCCGACCTGGATGCCGGGCGGGTGGTCGTGGTTGCCGGCTTCCAGGGTATCGATGAGAAAGGCAACATCACCACCCTGGGTCGTGGTGGCTCGGACACCACCGCGGTGGCGATGGCAGCCGCACTCAAGGCCGACGAGTGCCAGATATTCACCGACGTGGACGGTGTCTATACCACCGACCCGCGGGTCGAACCCAAGGCGCGCAAGCTCGACCGCATCACCTTCGAGGAGATGCTGGAGATGGCCAGCCTCGGCTCCAAGGTTTTGCAGATACGCTCGGTGGAATTCGCCGGCAAATACAACGTGCCCCTGCGCGTGCTCTCCAGCTTCGAGGAAGAAGGCGAGGGCACCCTGATTACGCTCGAGGAGGAAGGCGTGGAAGCGGCTAAAATTTCCGGAATCGCGTTCAATCGCGATGAAGCCAAATTGACCATTCGCGGTGTTCCAGACGAGCCGGGCGTGGCCTACAAGATTCTTGGCCCGATCGGCGAAGCCAATGTCGAAGTCGACATGATCGTGCAGAACATCTCCAACGACGGCACCACCGATTTCACCTTCACCGTCAACCGCGGTGACTTCGACAAGGCCCAAGGTATTCTGCAGGCAACCGCTGATGCGCTGGGGGCGCGCGAAGTTGTCGGGGACGACAAGATCGTCAAGTTGTCACTGGTCGGCGTGGGTATGCGTTCGCATGCCGGTATCGCCAGCAAGATGTTCGAATGCCTGTCCAAAGAAGGCATCAATATCCAGATGATCTCGACCTCGGAGATCAAGATTTCCGTGGTGGTGGCCGAGAAATACCTGGAGCTGGGCGTGCGTGCCCTGCACGAGGCGTTCGAACTCGATCAGGAATAAAGGCAATTAGCTGGGTAATTAGCCTTCTGCTATTAACAGCTTATTGTTAAAATCCGCGCACCGGAGCGTAACAATAATTATCCGGCTTGGTTGGCAAACAGATAGACCCAAAGACTTATGGAAGAGGGGGAATATGGGAATATCGAACAAACAGGAGTGGACCCATGCTTATTCTGACGAGGCGGGTTGGTGAAACGCTGATGATCGGCGATGACGTCACCGTTACCGTACTTGGTGTGAAAGGCAATCAGGTAAGAATCGGTGTAAATGCACCGCGCGACGTTTCCGTGCATCGTGAAGAAATTTACGAACGCATCAAGAACGAGCAATCTGGTACCGAGTAGTAAATGGACGGATCTGGACTCTTTCCGGGTTCAGATCCGCTTCGCATCGGTTATGATGCGCTCCCGCAAGGGAATTAAAGAATTTGGAGAGTTGGCCGAGCGGCTGACCAGCCGGTGAAGCCGGCGCAGCATTGCGACGCGTAGCGTTGCAACCCCGAAGGGGTGAGGGCGCAAGCCCGAATAACGCGCTCCCCTGCGGTGGCTCGCAGAGCCACTGGAAAAGCGCAGAGAATTTGGAGAGTTGGCCGAGCGGCTGACCAGCCGGCGAAGCCGGCGCAGC
>Ga0272444_10004711_pt1 | contig 11979 bp, 12 predicted proteins | sample SSMForm13_FD_201033 | JGI IMG/M metagenome (GOLD analysis project Ga0272444, IMG submission 201033) | Marine sediment archaeal communities from Little Sippewissett salt marsh, Falmouth, MA, United States - SSM-Form-13 | ecosystem: Environmental > Aquatic > Marine > Wetlands > Sediment ... | reverse complement strand
GCAATAAGGTATCGTTATCACAATCAATTCTTATAGCCTTGACTTTTTGCACATGCCCGGAGGTCCCGCCCTTATGCCAGAGAGAGTCGCGGCTGCGGCTGTAATAATGGGCCTCGCCCGTAGACAGGGTGGCCTCGAACGCCTCTTTGTTCATGTAGGCCAGCATAAGGACCTCGCCGGATTCGGCGTCCTGGGCGATGGCGGGCACAAGCCCGCCCTGCTTGTCAAAGTCGGGGTTAATTGTCGTTTCCATGTTCGGGTAATCCTTTAGGTGTTCATGAATCAATGTGTGAAAATATTCAACCGGCTGAAACAGGGACACATAATCCGTCGTCCCACAATAAGCAAGAGCGGAAGCTCAGGCCCGCTCGGCCTTTAACTGGCCGCAGGCCGCGTCAATGTCCGCGCCCTTGCTCTTTCTGAGAATCACAGTCATATCCTTGGCCCAGAGTATTTTTTCAAACGCCAGAATCCGATCAGGACCAGGGGCCTTGTAGCCAAAGGGATTGAGTTGGGAGCGGGGAGGATTGTAGGCGATCAGATTGATCTTGGGCTTCTTGCCCTTGTAGCGGGACAGGAGCTTGACGAGCTGTCTTGCGTGCTCGGGCCGGTCGTTCACATCCTTGATCAGGATATATTCAAAGGTCAAGCGTTGCCTGGACTTCAGCGGATAGTTGTTCAGGATGTCGATCAGATCAAAGATATGAAGCCGGGCCGCCTTGGGCATGATCTTTTCGCGCAACTCCTGGGTCGGGGCGTGCAGGGACACGGCCAGGGAGCAGTTTTCACTGCGGCCGAGCTCATCCAGCCCTTTGGCCAGACCCACGGTTGAGACGGTCACCCGCCTGGGAGAAAAATCAAGACCCAGGGGATGAACCATCACCTCCAGCCCGGCCAGAAGATTGGGCAGGTTGAGCAGGGGCTCGCCCATGCCCATGACCACAATGTTTCGAAGCGCCAAAGGATTGTCTGTCCGGGCCAGATAGTCGCGGGCCGTGAGAATCTGGCCGCAGATCTCGGCCGGGCTCAGGTTGCGGGTGAATCCCATGCGGCCGGTGCTGCAAAAGGTGCAGCCCATGGCGCAGCCGACCTGGGTGGAGATGCAAAGAGTATAATGATTTTTTTCCGGAATAAGAACGGTTTCGATCTTTTCCTGATCAGAAAGCCGCAGCAGAAATTTGACCACCCCGTCCGAACTGGTCTGGACCAGATCGACCGCGGGCCAATCAATGCTGAAGTCGCGCGAAAGCTCGTTCCTGAGTTCCCGGCTGACATTGGACATGGAATCGAAATCCCGGACCTGTTTGGCCCAAAGCCACTGCCAGACCTGGCGGGCCCGGAAATCGCGTTTGCCGGAGCGGGAAAACCATTGCTCCAGGTCCTTCAAGGAATAATCAAGAATATTATCCATGTTGGAAATAATGAAAGTTCAACCAAGAATCCGGCGGAATTCCGCCCCTTGAAAGGGCCTGCGCCGGGACGGACAAAAGGGGCGCAGGATTTCAGTCTGGCGTAAGGAATGCGCGGCCGTATGGCAGCACATGCGCACAAAAGCAAAGGGGGGAACCTAAAAGCCGAATGTTACGGGCCTATTTCAATTTCTCATTATCACTGTAGCGGCAGACGAATTCGACCGCCTCGGGCACGCTGGTCACGTCTCCGCTGATCTGAGCCTGGAGCAGGGCCTCGCGAATGAGCCCGACCGAAGGCCCGGGCCGAAGTCCGGTGAAGTCCATGATCTCGTTCCCGTTGAGCAGGGGTTCTAGCAGTTCCTCGGAAATATCGGCCCGTTCCAGTATCTTCATGTTGTGGTTGAAGGCGGCGTAGCTGCCTTCCCTGGCCTTGATGTCCGCCCGGGCCATCTCGATCAGGCGGGGGTATTCGTCAATAGCCTTGAACCTGCGGACGCCCTTGTCCGTGAGCATGACGTGAAAACGCATGTGGTGCCTGACCAGCTTGGAGATGAGGTCCACGTCGGCCGGAAGAAACATCAGCCGGATGAGAATCTGGCGGGTTATCTTGGCCCCGACATGGTGGTGCTGGTAAAAATTCCATTTTCCTTGGAAATATTCGGCCGTAAAGAGCTTGCCCACGTCATGAAACAGGCAGGCCATGGTCCCGTACCAGTCATAGGGCAATTCCTCGGGATAGCGGCGCATGGTTTCAATGGTGTGGTCGAAAACCAGCTCCTCGGCTCCGGATTCGTTCCTGACCTGCTTGACCCGGCTCAAGGCGGCCACCTCTGGAATCAAGCCGTGCAGGATCTGGGCGTCAAAGAGCATGCGGACAAAGGAATGAAGGTTTTCCGCCTCCACCTTGCGCCATTCGTCCATGATCTCGGCGATCGGCACATAGTCGAGAATTTTGGTCGCTCCCCGGACTATGGCCATCCAGGTGTTGGGCTCAATCGGCAGATGATAGTTGGCCGCGAAGCGCAAGGCCCTGATTCCTATGAGATAGTTTAACTTGAGCGTCTCATCCGGAATGCCGGTGAAAACAATATTTCCCGAGGAAAGGTCGCCAAAACCATGATACAGGTCCGGGGTCTTGGGCAGGTAGGGACAGACCAGGTCAAGCGGCAGGTCGTCGCGTTGGGCAAGCTCCTTGAGCATCCTGGGCGATATCCTGGTCACTGTCGACTCGGGATGAGCCCCGTCCACCACATCCGCGGGATAAAAGCGAAAATAAAGATGGCCCTCTTTGAGAACGGCCTTGACCAACCGCTCCTTGGTAGTCTGCACGGCCGGGAAAAACTTGATCAACTCGTCAATGCTCATGTCAGTGGCGATGTCGACCTGAACCACATCGGCCTCGACGTCGCTAAGGTTTTGAAAATGGGGATCTATGATATAGGCGTCAAAGCCGTTTCTAAGTATTGTCTTGCATATGGCCACGGCCTCTTTATACGGCTTGCTCATCAACTGGCTCCTTGAAAAATCGATGAAATAAACGGGCCTCATTGTCCAATATTATTCACAAATCGGCAAGGGCGACGAACACGCCCCTCATGATCTGAAAAAAAAGGGATCAAGTAAGCCGTACGGGCAACATGCTTTTATGATGAGTGAAATTCAATCAGACAAGCTCAGGGGCTTATTAGCCATTTCGGCTAAAATATTTTTTTCCCGCCAATATAATGAGATTTCACTTTTCCCAGCAATGATTCGCCCAGGCAGATGGAATTTTTACCTTTTGATCTAAGGTTGCCGGGCGAGGCCTCCCAAACGATTTCAGGATCAAAAAGAATGAAGTCGGCCGGGTCGCCCGGGGCGAAAGAACAGCCGCCAAGACCGAATATCTCGGCCGGGCGGCCCGACATGGCCCTGACAAGGGTCTCCAGGTCAAACACGCCTTGCCTGACCAGGGACCAGATCAGAGACAATGACGTGTCCAGGCCGGTGATCCCGTTCGGGGCCTCCTCAAACGGGGTCTCCTTTTCAAAGTCGGCGTGAGGGGCGTGGTCCGTGACGATGATGTCGATCACCCCCTGGCGCAGGGCCTGGCGCAGGGCCTCCCTGTCATGAGCCGTGCGCAGGGGAGGGTTGACCTTGGCCAGGGTGTTGAACCCCCGGACCTCTTCCTCGGTGTAAATGAGATAATGCGGGCAGGTCTCGGCCGTGACTTTGATTCCCCTTTCCTTGGCCCCGGCGATCAACTCAACCGACTGGGCGCAACTGATATGGGCCAGATGCACGGGCAGGTCAAAGGCGGCGGAAATCAGGATGTCGCGGGCCACATGCAGACTTTCCCCGACCGTGGGCTGTCCCTTGATTCCAAGGTAGCCGCTGACAACGCCTTCGTTCACCCCGGCCCCCATGGCCAGGTAAGGATCCTCGCAATGGTCGATGACCAGCTTGCCCAGGTCAGAGGCGTATTCAAGGGCGCGGCGAAAAATCTCGGTGTCCGTCACCGGAATCCCGTCATTGGAAAAGGCGACGCAACCCGCCTGGGCCAATTCAGCCATGGGCGAAAGCTCTCTTCCTTCAAGCCCTTTGGTCAACGCCCCAACCGGATGAAGTTTCGGCCCCTTGGGCCAGTGACGCTTGGCCTGGGAAAGCATGAACTCCGTGACAGATCCCTCGTCATTGACAGGATTGGTGTTGGCCATGGCCATGACAGCGGAAAACCCGCCGTATACGGCCGCTTCAAGTCCGGAGGCTATGTCCTCCTTGTACTCGAAACCCGGCTCTCTCAGATGGACGTGGGCGTCAATCAGGCTGGGCAGCAGGGTCAAGCCAAAGGCCTCGACCACCTGCGCGCCAGGATATGTCTCACTCTCCACATGGGGCCTGAGCTCGACGATCCTGGATTTTGACACGACCAGATCGGTCATGGAGTCCTTCCACATCGCGCCCCGAATGATCAGGTCGGAACCGGCCACGATAACTATCTCCTGAATAAAGTTTTAAAGACCCTTTCCGTGAATAAAATCTTGCTCACGGCGCTGGAAAAACCCGCCGGGGCATGTTGACGATAAAGGGGCGGTTCTCCGGGAAAGGGGATTTCAGCTCCGCCCGCCGCCGCGTCCGGACTGCTGTCTGGAGGTGAGCAGGAGAAAGAGCACGGCCATTCTGACAGCCACTCCGGCCGCAACCTGGTCCAGTATCAGGCTGTCCGCGCAATCCGCCAGATCGGATGAAATCTCGACTCCGCGATTTATCGGCCCGGGATGAAGAACCCTGACCCCGGGTTTGGCCTTGGCGATATGGCGCAGGCCAAGGCCGAAGGTCCTGGCGTACTCCCTTAAATCCGGCAATAGTCCGGCCTGCTGCCGCTCAAGCTGCAATCTCAGGCACATGACCGCGTCCGCGCCCTTGACCGCCTGGAACAGGTCGCTGAACACCACGACCGGCCATGAATCAACCCCGGGCGGAAGCAGGGTCTTGGGCGCGCAAAGCCTGACCTTGGCCCCGAGCATGGACAAAAGCCTGACATTGGAGCGAGCCACGCGGGAATGCGAGATGTCGCCGAGAATCAGGATGTTCTTGCCCTTGAATCCGCCCCACTGGTTTTTCAGGGTAAATGCGTCGAGCAGGGCCTGGGTCGGGTGGGCGTGGCGGCCGTCGCCCGCGTTGATAATCGAACAGTCCAGCCTTTCGGCCAGAAAATCGGCCGCTCCGGAAAGACCATGCCTGATCACGATGGCGTCAGGGTTCATGGCCTGCAAGGTCAGGGCCGTGTCTTTCAGGCTTTCTCCCTTGGACAGGGAGCTGCCGGATTTGGCCAGGGAAAAGGTGTCCGCGGAAAGCCTTTTTCCGGCCACGTCAAAAGATGTTTTTGTCCTGGTGCTGGGCTCGGCGAAAAAAAGAACAACGCTGCGCCCTTTGAGCGTGGGGACCTTTTTCACGCTGCGGGTGTTGATCTCCTCGAAATATGAGGCTGTTTCGAAAAGATAGGACACCTCCTTCAGGCTGAGTTGGGTCACGTCAAGAAGGTGTTTATGGGGCCATGAAATTTCGGTGTCTTTCTCCATATCCCAACCTGTTTGAAAGGAAAGATCAGCAAAAAAAAGAAATGATCGTAAGGAATTATAGCTCAAGCAACTCTTCGGGAAGGACGCTGAACCGGGCGAGTTTGCCCGCTTCGATCGAACCCAGCAAACCATCCAGGCCAAAGGCCCGGGCCGGGTTCAGGGTCATCCAACCCAAAAACTCATCTAAACTAATATGAGTCGGACAATTTTCCAAGAGGAAGATTAGCTCGCTCCAGAGATTCAGGTCATGATTCGAGGCCAGGCTGTCCGTGCCAAGGCAGATGTTGATTCCGGCCCGGCGCAGCTTTTCCAGGGGAGCGCGACCGACCCCGATAAGGGCGTTGGAGCGGGGGCAAAGGCAAACATTGACCTTTTTATTTTTGAGTATCTCGATGTCCGCGTCCCCGATGTGAACGCAATGCACGGCCAGGGTGTGCGCGTCAAGCAACCCCAGTTCATCCGCGTAGGCGACCGGGCTCAGCCCCGGGACATGAAAATCCGAGTTCAACCCAAGGGGGCGCAAGGTCTCGGCCAAAGCGCCCCGTCCCGCGGCCAAAAGTTCGGTTTCCTCCTCCAGCTCGGCCAGGTGCAGGCTGAAGGGGCGATTGCGGGCCCTGTCCCACTCCTTGGCGGATCGCAGGGTCTCAGGCCGGGTCGAATACAAGGCGTGGCCTGCGGCCGCGATGCGTTCGGACAAATCAAAGGAGCAATGGCGGGGATGATCCGGATCCAACCAGGGAGGCGGATCCAAATTAATGGGCTTGAACCCGAGAAATTCATAAAAAAGGACATGGAACAGTCCGGATTTCAACAGGCTTTGGGACACCGTCCTCAGCCGCCGGTCCACGATGTCGGCCACAAAGGCCGCGCCGGTCCTCTTCATTTCAAGAATCTCCCGGTCAAGGATCGCGGGATCGTGTTTGGCGGGCAGAAGCGGCAGCAGACTTTTAAGCCAGGGTAGGAATCCCCGGCCAAGCTGGGTCATCCCCTTGGCGTGGCTTATCTGGAGATGGGTGTGGCAGTTGAAGACTCCGGGCGCGAGGGCCACCCGGCCCAGGTCCTTGACCGGACCGGTCACTTGGGAGCGAAGATCCTTGAACCGGCCGACTTCCTTGATCACTCCGTTGTTGACAACGATCAGGCCGTCATCGATCAAGGCGCGGTCCCCGGCCATGGCCGCGACGCGCCAGGACCGGAATAAACCGTTTTGCGGAGTGAAATTCACGGGATCAAAATCAGTCATGCGCGCCTCATAACAGAACCCAGGCCAGGGGGGCCGAGAGTTCTCCAAAAATCACGGACGCGCCAAGGAAATCCCCGTTCATCCCGCCCCGGGTCCTGGCCAGCCTGAACAAGGCGATTTGGCCTAGAACGGAAAAAATCAGAGAAAGGGCGAGGCAGGTAAGCGGGGTCAGCCAAATCCCGAAAAAAAGAGCTGATATAAACCCCTTGAAAAAGGTCGGACCGTCCGCCTGGCTGATAAAGGCGCGGCCAAGCCCGGGCCTGGTCATATCCCTTCCGGCCCAGGCCAGGCCGAGAATGGAAAGCCTACCAAGGATAAAGGACCAGACCAGGGTTCCAAAGGCGCATTCCACGAACATTTCATGCGAAAGAATGATCTGCCCGGACAGGGCGAAAAAAATACCGATCACCCCAAAGGGACCGGCGCATCCGTCTTTGAGCACGCGCCAGAACTCTTCTCCCCTGGCGTTGCTTCCCCAGCCGTCCATGACATCGGCCAGCCCGTCCAAGTGCAGGCCGCGAGTGAAATATACGGACAGGCCGCAGAACAAAAAGGCCTGGACCCAATAGTATTGGGCGGCCAGCCCAAGATAAAAGGGCAGGACCGCGCAAACCCCAAGGAACAGCCCGGCCAGGGGGAAATAATGCAGGGTCAGGCCCAGTCTTTCCGAAGGGACGATTCGGCCCGGAACCAGCCGGGACAAAAAGGAGAGAGCCAAAACAAAGCGTTTAACAAAAAACGGGGTCATCTAATGATTGTTCCAGGGTTGAATAAATATGGCCAAAAGCGTCGCAAAGACCGCGGGTTAACCGAATCGCGGGCAAGCCCTCTGTTTCTCCGCAAAGGGTTTTCCCGAAAATATCATTTCAGACTCAGGGTTCTGTTTTGCAGGAGATAGTCAATTGTTGACCGGGTCTAATTTCCAGCAGGGCGGCCGCGGATTTCATATTCAGGGCCAGCTCCATGAACCCCTGACTTCCGGCCAGAACGCCGACCTCTTCGGCCAGGCCCGGCTCAAGGTCGGAATAGGTCCTGACAAGGCGGAGGGGTCTGGCGCAGGGCTCCTGGAGCGACAAAAAAGGACGGCTCGCGAATTCAGACCGCCAGGGCTCGATCGGCAGGTTCAGGATGATGTTGCCGAATCTGTCGATATGCAGAGCCGCGCACTCGATTTTATCCGAACCGATCCTTGTCGGGGAAAATGAGAGGCGGATGATCTCATCACCGGATATCTCAGACCCGAGAAACTTTGGCGAAAGCGTCCTGGCCAGATCGGCCGCGGCCGGAGCGAACACGTCCCGGCCGTGAAAAGTGGGTCTTATCTCTTGTTCCTTGTGATACGCGCCAGGATTCACGCAATATATGCGTTCCGGCCCGGGTTCGTCCAGTATGAAACTGAGCAGGCCGTTGTCCGGGGCGAGAAAGAATTTGCCGTGCTTGCGCAGGCAGATGATCTTGCGTTCGCCCCCAACCCCGGGATCAACCACGGCCATGAACACGGTGTTGGCCGGAAAATGCGGATGGCTGGCCTTAAGGAAAAAACCGGCCTGCTCCAAGGCGAAGGGCTGAAGGGAGTGGCTTAAGTCGATGATGCGCGAAGAAGGGGAGGCCTGAAGAATCACCCCCTTCATCTGGGCCACATAAGGATCTTCCGTGCCGAAATCAGACAAAAGCGCGATCGTGGCGGACATGGGTCAGGATCTCCTTTTCCCATGTTGTAGCCTTGACCGGCCAGATCGACAAGTCGAGACCTCTGCATAATTGCCCGCTGGCTTCGTTGCTGCAAAATATCGAAAAGCTCATGTGGTCTAACTACGCTTTGTTCTGGGATATATTTTGCGCCTTGTAAGCGTTCAATTGTGCAGAGGTCGCGAAAAAAGAATTGTGCAGAGGTCGCGAGTAGCTTATTGGCGCGTTTGGAAAATTGGGCTTAGCGGACAAGGCGCGCGCCGAAAGGAAAACGGAACAACTCAAGGAATCAGTCAATCGCGGCGTTCCTGTGGGATCAGGCCGACAATCATTCCTGTAAAGAGGGGCTCAGTTCCCGGATTCCTTGTTCTGGGACAAGGTGATGTTAAAGGCCAGGGAATAGATATGGTGAAAAAAATCCACATACTCGACAAAGACATTGTCCGGAGCGGTGATGCGGGTGGGGGCGAAATTGAGTATTCCGGCTATTCCCGCGTCGATAAGATGGTTGGCCGCGCGTTGGGCCCGGTCGGGCGGGGTGGTTATGATGCCGATTTCTATGTCCTGGGAAAACTCCCTCAGCCGTTTGGAGCACATGACCTCAAGGCCCGAGACCTCTTCCCCGATTTTGAAGGGGTCGCAGTCAAAGGCGGCCACGATGTGAAAGCCGCGTCGTTTGAACTCGTTGTGGTTGAGAAGGGCCCGGCCGAGATTGCCCACGCCGACCAGAACCGCTTTCCAGACCCGGTCAATGCCAAGGCTTCGCTTGACCGAATCGATCAGGTCGTTGACGTAATAACCCACGCCCCTGACGCCAAACTCGCCGAAATAAGCCAAATCCTTGCGTATTTGCGACGGGTTGACCGAGCATGAATTGGCCAGTCGCTCGGAGGATACGATTTCCACGCCGTCCCGTTTGAATTCTTCAAGAACTTGCACATAAAGAGCCAAACGTTGGATAGTGGCTTTGGGTATATATTGGCTTTTCACTGTGATGTCCGGCGTTGAATATATTCAGGAGTTTGTGAAATTTTTAACATTGCCGAAGCTTAAAAAAGGAGGCCGCCGAAACGGCCTCCTTTGAAACCGAATAAAAACTACAGAGTCATGTTCGGGACGTTGCCGCTCATCATAAGGCAGACGACCAGAGCGTAAATGGCCAGAGATTCGACAAAGGCCAGGCCGAGAATCAGGGTGACCATGATTTTACCACCGGCCTCGGGATTGCGGGCGGTGCCTTCGCAGGCGGCCTTCAGGCCGAGGCCCTGGCCGATGCCGCAACCGGCGGCGGCGATAGCCATGCCGATACACATGGCGAAGCCGAGCAGAGCGCCGCTGCTGGCCACTTCGGGACGCACGAGTTCTTCGGCGAAGGCGGAGGTGGCGGCCAGGACGAGTACGGCGACGTTCAAGATGATCATCAGAGTCTTACGCATGGAATGAATCCTCCAAGTTATTAAGTTAAGGTCAGAGACCATTTCCCCGGATTTAGTGGGCGTGCTCCATGGCGCCCTTGAGGTAGATCATGGTCAGCATGAAGAAGATGAAGGCCTGCAAGGTCTTGGCGAGCAAGAACAGGAAGTAGACAGGCACGGTGCCGACCAGAAGCATGGGCATGCCGAAAAAGAGCACCAGAACAATTTCCTCACCCCGGATGTTGCCGAAAAGTCGAAGGGTGAGAGAGAGAGGCCGGGCCACATGGCTGATGATTTCAAGCGGAAGCATGAGCGGGGCCAGAAACCACATCGGGCCCATGAAATGCTTGATGTAGCCGGGACCCCAACGCAACAGGCCGACGCAGTTGTAATAGATGAACACGGTCACGGCCATGGCGGCGTTGGTGTTGATATTGGCTGTCGGGGCGTCGCAGCCGGGAACCAGGCCAAGGAGGTTCTGGGCGAAGATGAAAAGGAAGATGCCGGCCAGAATCGGGAAGACCTTGCGGCCGTCCTCGCCCATGACGCTGACCACGAAATCCTCAAGCCCGCCAATGATTGTCTCAAAAACATTTTGTAGCGTTCCGGGCACCATTTTCAGGCGCCCCCTTACAGCGATGGACAGGCCGAAAAGAATGATCATGGCCAGCCAGGTGTAAAAAATTTGTTTAGTGTCTACGGGATGCCCCTGGATCGGACACATGATCTTGTCCAAGCCCAAGGGTCTCAAGACGAGATCGGACCAAAGAACCGGATGAACTCCACCTGACATTTCCCTTATGCCTCCTTGACTTTATGCTCACCGAGTTGAGCGCAGCCCCAAACTGAAATGGTCGCAACCACGGAAGTCAGCCCCGCGAGCAGGGCCACGATGGACACTTTGACCACTATGATCAGAACATATAACAAAAGGCCGCTCAACAAGAGTCGGCCGAAAAAGCGGATCAAAAGCTCGGTCAAAATCTGACGGCTGTAAGTCATGAAAACGATCTGCTGGATGAATTTGGCCAGGGAATAAAAATTAAACGCGGCCAGACCGACTCCAATGGCGAAATGCAGCGGCCAAAGGTAGAACCAGCAGAGAGCGAGCCCAGCCCCGGAAGCGAAAAGGGTCAGGATGAACTGAAAACGGACGAGACGCCTCACCTCGGGCCGGACAAAGCCGCGCGAGTAGAGGTAGCCGTCAATTTTGTTGATCATTTCGTTCATCATCGCTTTCATACATTTTGCGTTTTAATCGCTTCATGTCGCGATAAACATTCAATATTCCGGCGCCGACCCCCAAGGCCAGGCAAATCATGGTCGTTGTCCGGCCGGTGTGAGCATACTTCTCAAGGACCCAGCCGATCCCGTAGCCGACCGCCGGGCCGGAAACCATGTGCATGCCGATAACGCTGGCGTCAAGAATGCCGTCCTTGTACGCCTTGTCGATCTTAAAATTCTTAAAGAACATCAGGCCCCTGCGCTTCCCAGTTGGAAAACTCGTGAAATGGGCCGCCTCGTGCAATTGTTCACAAGTCGGCAGTCTTTACCACAAGCCGCAAAGACAAGTCAACGCGGACCTATCCCGGCGGGCGCGGTTTTTTGAAAAAAAGCTCGAGTAAATCCATAGCTCGGAAAGGAACTTTGAATGGCAAGCAGGGTATTGTCAATGCAGGTATGAAGAATTAACTAATAAAGTTTGAGCGCGGCTGCGGATTCAGCCCGGCCCGCTTCTCACGCGATCCGGCCGTTCAGCCGGGGTCGCGATGACAATAAAGCCATTATAAGGAAAATCAGCCACATGCCTAAAATCCGTCCCCTGACCCCTGAAAAACTTCGGGCCTTTTTCCCGGCCGAGAAAATCCCTTTTCAAGATTCCGGACGCATCCAGCTCAAAGCCCTTAAAAACGGCAGGCCCAGTCCGCCTCCGACGCAGCCCAGGGCCTTGCAGGCCATGGAGTTGGGGCTGCACATAAGGGACCGGGGCTACAACTTTTACGTGGCCGGCGGCCCAAACCTGGGGCGAACCTACCTGGTCACGGAATTTCTCTCCCCCAGGGCCCTGAAGTCCCCGACCCCGCCGGACATCCTCTACGCCTTTGATTTTGAGGAGCCGGACCGGCCACGGCTGCTGTTTCTTCCGGCCGGACAAGGAA
>Ga0272444_10004709_pt1 | contig 11980 bp, 8 predicted proteins | sample SSMForm13_FD_201033 | JGI IMG/M metagenome (GOLD analysis project Ga0272444, IMG submission 201033) | Marine sediment archaeal communities from Little Sippewissett salt marsh, Falmouth, MA, United States - SSM-Form-13 | ecosystem: Environmental > Aquatic > Marine > Wetlands > Sediment ... | reverse complement strand
TCGCCGAACCGGTTATCTATTCCGAAACCGACAGAGATACTCTGACCTGTGTCGTTGCCTGGGACGGGTCCGACTGGGTCGATCTTGGTTTCGGCAAAGACGGTGACTTTCGGGCTGTCACCGTATGGGATAATAAGCTGGTGGTCGGCGGGCACTTCGACACCGCCGCCGGTGTCCCCGCCAAATGCGTGGCCGTCTGGGACGGCGCCAACTGGAGCGGCCTGGGCGAAGGTCTCACCGGGCGCGTGCAGGCCCTGCTGGAGTTTGAAGGCGACCTATACGCCGGCGGGGACTTCCAGGCCACCGGGGACGGTACCCCGATCAACTACATCGCCCGCTGGAACGGTGCCTCCTGGGAGCAGGTCGGGACCGGCTTCTCGCGCGAAGTCTGCTGCTTATTCATTTACGACGGCAAACTCACTGCGGGCGGCCGGCTCGGTGCACCCCTCAGCAGCGTGGCAGCCTGGGACGGTGCTGCCTGGTCGCGCGTAGGGGATGGAACCGATCTCTACAGAGTCCGCGCCCTCACCGAATTCCAGGGAGAACTGATTGCCGGCGGACAGTACGGCATCCGGCGCTTCGACGGTGCCAACTGGCTCCCGACCATAGCGCCTTCCACAGGTGACCTTTATGACTTTGAGGTATTCGACGGCAAACTCGTAGCCGCCGGCAAGCTGGGCTTGTTTGAGGGAGTCGAGTTAAACAGAATCGCCTGGCGAGAGAGCTTCGATCAGGACGCCGACGGTGTTTACGACATCAACGACAACTGCATATGGGTAGACAACCCGGCTCAGGAAAACGCCGATGGAGATCTTCTCGGTGACCTCTGTGACGACTGTTACGGCTGTGAAACCTCGGTCTATCTGCATCATGTCTCGGGTCTGAAGAACAGCGATACGGTGTACGCCGGGACCCCGGTCAGGTTTTATTTCGCCGTTTCCGGTTTTCCTGAAAACCCCGCGTTTGGCCTCACCCTGTGGTTGAAGCTGCATTCGCCCGACGGCGCTGTGTGGGACCTGCCGGTCCTGGACACGGTTTCGTTAGGATGGTATGAAAATTTCCACGATGACGTCTATTTCCCGACCTCGGGCGTCACCGGCACCGAGTCGGATACTCTGGGTTTTGCGGCGGTCTCGCTGTTGGGTGCGGGTCTTCCGGCAGGCTTCAGCGATGTCGCTTTCTACGTGACGACCGAGTTCTCTGCCGATCAGGAGGGAAAGACGATTTGCATCGACTCCTGTTCCTCGGGCACCTCAGTTGACTGGCTTATGAGCTACAAGACCGGGGGCGACATGGTTCCCTACTGGGACGGTCCGCACTGCTTTACAATTTACAGCTGCTGTCGGGGCATGACCGGCGACATTGCCAACGACAACGGGGAGGTGGACGTCACCGATATCGGGGCGATGATCGATCACCTGTTTTTGACGCTGGAGCCGCTTGCCTGCTTCTCGTCGGGGAACATCAACTACCCCGGTTCGGGCTACTCCGAGACGGATGACATTGTCGATATCGTCGATTTACAACTGCTCATCGACAACCAGTTCCTTACCTTGTCGCCGCTTCCGCCCTGTCCGTAGGTCCGCCGAATTAGCGAATTTCGACGGCTGTCGCCTTCCGGGCGGCAGCCGTTTCGTTTGAGGGCTGGTGTTCTTCGCGTAAACAACCGATATTCCCGATATACGGATAGCCAAAGCCGGGACGCTATCGGCCGTATAACCGTATAAGACATACAGGTAATTGTTCGGAAGAGCCGTTTCATGTTTAGTACCAGACCAAAAGCGCTGTACGCGGCCAAGCTTCTCACGGCTTTGCTTCTTGCCTGCTTATGCCTGTCGGTCGAGGTACACGCCCAGGGCTCCGTGTTCGGTACCGTCACCCGCTCCGATCTCGGCATCCCGGCCAATGGTGAAGTAGTGTTTTTCGGGTTCATTCGGGGCACCGACAACGAGATCAGGCTTTCATCCTCCGATGGCGCCGGATTTGATCTGGGCTACTGGTACGATGATTTCCAGAACTACCTAGACGAGGCTCCGGGCGTACGCTTCGATTACTTCTTTTTCGACACCACCGTTGTTGAGAGATGCCAGGTAAGCGCTACAATCCTCTCCGAGTCCATTCAGCAGGAAGACGCCGCGCTTCTGGCGGTCAGCTTTCCAGCGGCTCCCTTCGGGCTGCAGGCTACCAGGGAGTCGGCCGAGAGGGTGACGCTTTCCTGGGACTACGACCCCGATCTCACCTATCACGTCTATCGCCGAACCCAGCCCTCCAACGGTTCGCATTTCCGCCTCGACAACCCGGCCGGCAGTCTCGCCAATCCCGGAGTCGCCGGCAGTACTTTCGAAGACACCACCGCGGAGGAAGGGATCGCTTACGATTACGTCCTGATCGCCGAATATCATCCGGGTGAATATTCACCCCCCTCCCTTGTCGTTGAAGTCTCTGCAACCTCGGGCTGCTGCATACCGCCGACCGTCGGGGACGTCAACCAGTCGGGCGAAGTCGATATCACCGACCTTCAGGTCATGATCGATAACCAGTTCCTCACCCTGACCCCGCTGGTCTGTGAGGCCGAAGGGGACACGGATCTCAGCGGGCAAGTGGACATTACCGATCTTCAGGTCCTCATAGACAATCAGTTCCTGACGCTGAAACCTCTGCCGCCCTGCCCGTAGGAACTTCCAATCTCCCGGGAAAACGGTGTTGCGCCGGCCGGGCGGGGGTTTTATCTATCTCTTACCGTGACTATAAAGAACCGAGTCAATCTGGATTTCGCGCGTGAGATTGATTACAGCCGAATCCTGACCAATCCCATTCTCGATATTGCCGCCCGCTTCTGGGATAAGGAGCGCTACGCCGCTTTTCGGGTTTGCTATCGTTCGATGCGGCGGATCGATGACCTTGTCGACGACCGGAAGGAGCAGAGAGAACCGATCACTCCGGAAGAATCCGCCCTGATGGGACAGGCTCTCCAGGACTGGCTCAAGGCGGTTCGATCCAATTCGCCGGGTGACGAGTTCCAAAGAGAATTCCTGCAAACTGTCAATCGGTTACAGATACCGATGTGGCCCTGGGAGCGCCTTTGCCGGGCCATGATCTATGATCTCAGCCACAACGGCTATTGTAATTTCCGGAGCTTTCTACGGTACGCCGAAGGCGCCGCCATATCGCCCGCCTCGGTTTTCATGCACTTGTGCGGCGTCAGGGGCTCATCCGGTTCATACCTCCCGCCGGAGTACGACATTCGCAAGGGCGCCCGCGATCTGGCCCTCTTCTCGTACCTTGTGCACATCGTCCGCGATTTCCAGAAGGACCATCTTAGAGGCTTGAACTATTTCTCCGATGACCTTCTGGCCGAGCAGTCGCTGAACCTCTCCGATCTGGCCGAAATTGCCCGGACCGGCCGTCCCAGCCAGAGTTTTCGCCTCCTGATCCGCCGCTATCTGCAATTGGCGGAATATTATCGAAGACGTGCGCGGGAGACCATCGATCGGCTTCTGCCGGTGCTTGAGCCTCGCTATCAACTGAGTCTGGAGATTATTTACGGACTTTATCTCCTGACCTATCAGCAGATCGAGCCCAACCGTGGGAATTTCTCCAGCGAAGATACCAACGCCTCTCCGCAACAGCTCCAAGACCGTATAGAGCATATAGTTAGCTCGTTCGTGCCCCGACCGGCCCGGTAGTTTTTTTGGAAGAAAACCTCGCCGTACGGGTATCCCCGACAGAAGGATCGCTTTTTAGTTGATTTGAGCCTGCACGGCACAGCAGACTCTAGCGTGTATAAACAGTATGAGAGGAAACAAGATGCTTCGCAAATCAATACCGTTTCTCGTAACCGTCCTCCTGGCCGCCTCCCTGGCCGCCGAGGACATTGCCGTGACGGTCTACAACAACAACCTGGGAGTTGTCAGCGAGACTCGTAAGCTGGAATTCGCCAAGGGTATAGATCGCCTGGCTTTCCGCGATGTCCCCAACCAGATCGACCCCAACTCGGTCCGGTTCGAGATCGCCGACGGCAACAAGAAGGTCTCGATCCTGGAGCAAAACTACGCTTTCGACCTGGTCTCACCCGATCAGCTCTACAATAAGTACGTTGACAACGAGGTTCAGCTCATCGACGAACAGGGGCGGCTCTATGCCGGCACCCTGCTCGCCTACGGCGGCGGCGCTATCACATTGATGGAGCCCGACGGCAAGGTGAAAATCGTCTCGATGGAGCAGGTGACCGAAGTCAGTTTTCCGATGCTCCCCGAGGGTCTGATTACTCGCCCGACGCTGTTCTGGCGGTACCAGTCCGATTTCGAGGGAGCCCTCGATTGCCACGTCGGCTATCAGACCGGCGGTCTCACCTGGGCCGCCGAGTACGTCGGAGTCCTGGATGAAAACGAGACTAATCTCGGTCTCTCCGGATGGTCTTCAATCAACAACACCTCCGGGAAAACTTTCACCGATGCCAGACTTAAGCTGATCGCCGGCGATATTCACCGGGCCGAGAAAGCCCAGCCTCGACGCGGAGAGCTGGCTATGATGGCCGCCCCGGACATGGCGACCGGTTTTGAGGAAAAGGCCTTTTTCGAGTACCATATGTACACCCTGCCGCGCCGGGCAACGCTGGCCGACAAGGAGATAAAGCAGATTTCGCTGTTCGACCCGGCCGAGGCCAAAGTCGAAAAGGCGTTTCTCTATCGCCCCGACCACGACGGTGAAAACGTCAATGTCAGCATCAAATTCAAAAACTCCACCCAGGCCGGGTTGGGCATGCCTCTGCCGGCCGGCCGTATGCGGATTTTCAAGGCGGACGACGACGGTTCCCTTATTCTGCTCGGCGAAGACTGGATCAGCCACACACCCCGCGATGAAAAAGTGGATGTTACGGTCGGGACAGCCTTCGATGTAAAGGGTGAGCAGAGAATGACTGACCGCAACCGCGTGACCCAGCAGGTCGAAGAAAGAACCTGGGAGATCGAGGTGCGCAACCACAAAACAGAGGATATCACCGTAACGGTGGAGAAGCGGCTCTGGGGTGTCTGGGAAATCCTTGAGTCAAGTCACCAGTATTCGAGAAAAGACGCCAACAACATTCAGTTTGAGCTTCCGGTCAAGGCGGGCGGTACGTCCGTTATCAAACTGGCTGTACGTTTCACTAACAGATAAGCCGACAACGGTTGACAAGTTGCACGGTACCGATTACATTCGACCGGAGATTTTCAGGCATTGCTGCTGAAGGAGGTTAATGGTGAAAGTGTTCAATAGATTTCTCATCCTCAGCCTGGTGGTGTTGTTCGTGGCGGGCGCTGCGGACGTCGACGCCAAGCGGAGAAAACTCCAGCCGGGCGCGGCCATATCTTCGGCCAAGATCGAACTTCTCTCCGGTGAGGAAGAGCGCATCAACACGGCTATCGCCCTGCTCGATTCCCTCTTTATGAACTGGGGACCGCACGCCGAAGGTCTCTACTGGATGGCGCAGATCCAGGTCGACCTCATGAAGAAACGGTCCGACCTCAAGGAGAAGCTTCCTTACGTGGAAGCCCTGGTCGCCTATTCAGACTCGCTGCACTTGTGCTGTGGTAACAAGAAGATCAAAAGCAGCTATCGCAAGGACTGTGACGAGTATATGGCCGACGTTGACTCCCTGAAGGTCCTGTTCTGGCGCGAGTTCTATAACGCCGGGGTAAAACAGATCGACGAGGTCTCCAGGCTCATGACCGACATAACCAACGAATCTGATTCTTCGGCGCTCGAATATTATCAGACCCGGCTCGACGCCCAGATCGACTCCTGCAAAGACAACATGGCCCTGGCCATCGCCATCGATTCGACCGACCCGCGAACCTATATCGGCCTGGCTTCGGCCTATGAAAAGACCAAGGATTTCGAGCAATCTCGGGAGTGGCTGCTGAAAGCTCTGGACAAGAGCGAAGATCGCAGCCAGGTTCTGCTCCAGGTCGCCTACAACTACATCCAGTCAAACAAGTACTGCGAGGCCATCCCGTACTTCAGGGAATATGTGGATACGATTACGGCCAACGACGAGGTTATGGCCAACCCGGACAACATCCCGAGCGTAGTCGGCACTATGTATAACCTGACGATCTGCTACAACAACTGCAAGCACTACGATGAAGGGTATGAACTGTCACAGAGAATCCTGATGTACGACCCCGAGAACGCCGAAGTCCTCCAGGGGGCGGGCCGGTATCACAACCAGATGGCGCGTGAAGCCAATGATTCGGCCAACGTTTACAAGGAGTCCGAGCCTGAGAAGTTCCAGCAATGGAGCGATCAGAAACAGATTCGATTCGACAGCGCCCGTGTGTTTCTCAAGAAGGCGTTCGAGGTCGACCCCGATAACAAGAGCATTGCCGACGAATACGGCGTCACCTGCGCTATCCTGCGCAAGTTCGACGAAGCTGCGGTGGCCTTTGCCCGCATCTCCGAGATTGATCCGGCCGACGCCCGCAACTGGACGTCGCTGGGTGACTGCTACCTCAGCATCAAGGAGTTCGAAAAGGCCGCCGAGGCCTACGAGCACGCCGTCGAACTGGAACCGGACAACAAGTCTGTTATTGAGACGCTCCGCGATTTGCACAAGCAGTTGGGCAACACGGCCCGCGTCGCCGAGCTGGATAAGCGGCTAAAGTGATACAGGGCAGCTCCGTTTGATATCGAAAGGGCTGGCGTCGCGCCGGCCCTTTTCTATATTCGTCTATGGACTCCAAGCTGCGCCTGGCTTCGGTTGCTGTCACCGGGCCGTTTCATCGAACCTTTACCTATCACCTCACCCCGGATACACCTCCGTTGGCCCCCGGCCAGCGGGTCCTGGTCGAATTCGGGCGGTCCCGAACGGTCGGCTTTTTTGTCGGGACCCCGGTCTCTCCGCCGGGTGTGGCTACCAAGCCGGTTTTGAAGGTGCTGGACGATGTCAGTTACTTCCCCGAGGATCTCTTTGCCCTTTGTCTCTGGATGGCCGACTATTACTTCGCCAATCCGGCCGACTGCCTCACTTCGGCCCTGCCCCCCATATTGAAAACCCGCCGGACCGCCCAGCTCCGGTGGGCCGATCGCAAGCCGGATTCCTGCCCATCGGAACTTCTGCCTCTGTTCAAGCCGGGCAGGAAGCTGACCGCCGGGGCAGTGACCGAAATTCGCCGGAGAAGCCGCCCCAGCATATCCGATCTGGTCAAAGCGGAGGTGCTGGAGGAACTCTGGCCCGTCGGCGATACCGCCGGTCACACCGCGGTGAAGGGGTATCGGGCGGCCGATCCGGATTCCTGGCCGGAGTTCTATAGGAAAAAACGGTTCAAACCGGAGCCGTTCGAAGGCCTTCTGGGCCGCGACGAGTTGAAAAAACGGGGCTGGAGCGATCACTATCTCCGACAGGCGATAACCGCCGGCAAACTGGAACCGATTAGGTCAGAACGGACCGATCGCATCCTCGACTTCGTCCAGCCCCGCGAGGGTGTGGCCGATCTCCGGCTTTTTGATGAGCAAACGGAGGTTGTCGAGAGAGTATCGGACCATCTTGGCCGGGGTTTCAAAACCTTCCTTCTGCACGGCATTACCGGTTCAGGGAAGACTCTGGCATACTGCCACCTTGCCCGAAAAGCCCTTCAGTCCGATAAGACCGTCCTTGTCCTGACGCCGGAGATTGCCCTGTCCGGCACTACTCTGGCGTACTTTAGAGGATTTTTCGGTGATCAGGTGACCGTGATTCACTCGGCCATGAGCCAGCGCGAAAGGCTGGAAAGCTGGAACGGTGTTCGCAAGGGGAGATACCGCATTGTCGTCGGACCGCGCTCGGCCGTCTTTGCTCCCCTCGAGAATCTGGGCCTGATCATTGTCGACGAAGAGCACGACGGTTCTTACAAGCAGGACGATCCGGCGCCCCGCTTTCACGGCCGCGACTCGGCTATCATGCGGGCCAAGATCAACAGGATTCCTGTACTTCTCGGTTCAGCTTCACCCTCGGTAGAATCCTACTACAACGCCCGGTCGGGGCGCTATGAATTGCTGAAGCTCACCCGACGGCCGGCGGGGGCGGTTTTACCGATCGTACGGGTGGTCGATATGCGCAGGCAGAAGCTGCACGGTGACCAGCCGTATCTGTCCTGGCCGCTCAAAAAGGAGGTGGACGCACGGCTGGAGGCCGATCAGCAGGCAATTCTCTTTCTTAACCGCCGGGGCTATTCCCCTCAGTTGAAGTGCGGAGAGTGCGGCCACGTACCCAGTTGTCCGCAGTGCGACGTCAAGTTGACTTACCACAAGGCAGGCGGGAAGCTCTCGTGTCATTACTGCGGGCACATGTCCCTCACGATTGACCGCTGCCCCAAATGCGGCAGCAGTCGTTTTCTTTATCCCGGGGCGGGGACACAAAAAGTCGAGGAGCACATTGCCCGATTGTTCAAGCTTGGCCGCGTGCTGAGGTTCGATTCCGACACCGCCTCGGGGCGGAAGAATTCCCATCTGCTCCTGCGCAAATTCGCCGACCGGAAATACAACCTGCTTCTCGGCACCCAGATGGTCACCAAAGGGCTTGATCTGCCCGGCGTCTCGCTGGTGGGTGTGCTGTCGGCCGATCAGGGGCTGGATATGCCGGACTTCCGCGCCTCCGAGAAGACCTTCGCGCGCCTGTTGCAGGTGGCCGGCCGTTCCGGACGGGGGATAACCCCCGGCGATGTGGTGATTCAAACCTATTACCCCGACAGCGATGTTATCCAGGATGCCGCCCGTCAGGATTACGAGAGCTTCTACGAGCGCGAGATCCTGTCGCGCGAGGTGCACCGCTTTCCGCCTTTTCGCCGAATGGTGAAGTTCGTGCTTTCGGCCAAGGACGAGGCGGTGCTGTCCCGGCAGACGGCCGCTTTCGCCTCCGGTCTGAAGGAGAGAGCTGCGGCAGCCGGTCTGCAGAGTGATCTTCTGGGCCCGGCCGCCTGTCCGCACGCTTTTCTCCGGGGGAACTATCGCCGGCAGCTTTTTGCCGTTACCCGCCAGGCGATGAAGCTTACCCGTCTGCTCTCTGAATGGGAGAACGCGCAACCCAGGTTCGGGCTGCCTTCATCCGTGAAGATCGTGGTCGATGTCGACCCGGACGACATGATCTGATAGTCTTGCCCGCAGACCCCAAAAAGAACAGCCGCCCCGGCAAAGGAGCGGCTGCTGTTCTGATCGATGAGATAGAAGTTATTCGGCTTTCTTCTTTTCCTCACCTTTGGCTTCTTCGGCTTCCTCGGCGCCCTCAGCAGCTTCACCTTCAGCCTCTTCACCCTCGGCAAGTTCGGCCTCTTCTTCGGTGCCGGTGGTTTCGGACTTGATGACGGTCGGAGCGGAAATAACCACCACCGTCCGGCGCTCGGGCGTGAGAATCTCCACGTTGGGAATATTAAGATCCGCCACGTGGAGGGAATCGCCGATCCCCAGATCGGTGACATCGATTTCGAAATGCTCCGGGATGTTGTCCGGCAGGCAGGATATCTCGAGCTCGCGCATGGTCGCCTGCATGATGCCGCCGTCGGTCTTGACGCCCCGCGGGGTGCCGACGAAATTGATGGGGAGGTCGATATTGATCGGCTTGGTCATGGAAATGGCGTGAAAATCAACGTGAACCACTTTGTTGGTCACCGGGTCACGCTGCAATTCGCGAAGAATGACCTTGTTCTCCTTGCCGTCCACATTCAAACTCAGAATAGAACTGCTGTGGGCAGCCTTCATTGCCGCGCGGAATTCCCGTTCCGGAACCGAAACCACCATCGGCTCGATCTCCGGACCGTAAACCACTCCGGGGATATTCCCGTCGCGACGCGCCCTCCGGGCGAAACCTTTGCCGGTGTCGGGCCGGGCCGTCGCGGCAATTGCTATCTCTTTCATTTTATCAGTGTCTCCTCAAATTGTGCCAGCGAAATCGCTCATACCACGCTGCTGCTGGGCAGCTTTTCGAACAGCGATGAGACCGACTGCTCGTCGAATATTCTCTTAATCGCCTCCCCGATCAACTCGGAACAGGTGATCACTTCTATTTTATCTGATGGCTCGTGTTTGCTCTGGTCAATCGAGTCCGAAATCACCAGCTTCTTGATCGGCGACTTCTCAATCCGCTCGATAGCCTTGCCGGAGAGCACCCCGTGGGTCGTGGCCGCGTAAATCTCCAGGGCGCCCAGGTCCCTGATGTAATCAGCCGCCTGGCACAGCGAACCGGCCGTATCGACCATATCGTCACGAATCAGGACGTTTTTCCCTTCGACATCACCGATCAGGTTCATAACTTCCGAAACGTTGGCTTTCGGGCGCCGTTTGTCGACGATCGCCAGGCCGGCGTGCAGAGCCGAAGCCGTGCTTCGGGCCATCTTCAGCGAACCCACGTCCGGCGACACCACCACCAGGTTGTCCATATCCAGCTTCCGGAAATAGTCGTTGAACAGAATCGACGAATATAAGTGGTCGTGTGGAAGGTCAAAAAAGCCCTGGATCTGGCTGGCGTGAAGGTCCATTGTCATGATCCGATCGGCCCCGGCCGTAGTCAACAGGTTGGCCACGAGTTTCGCGGTGATCGGTACCCGGGGACGGTCTTTGCGGTCCTGCCGGGCATAGCCGTAATAGGGGATTACGGCAGTTATGCGCATGGCCGAAGCCCTCCGTGAGGCCTCGATAAGCATCAGCAGTTCCATGAGGTTCTCGGCCGGGGCGTTGGTCGGCTGGACGATAAAAAGGTCGGCGCCCCTGACGTTCTCGTTGATCTGGACAAACACCTCGCCGTCGGAGAAGCTGGTGACCGTACAGTCGGTCAGCTCCTGGCCGATGTAAGCGGCGATTTTGGCCGCCAGATCTCGGTTAGAATTGCCGGTGACAATCTTAATGTCGTTGCGTACGATCATTTTTTTGTCTTCCTCATTACGAAACTAAAACCTGCTTCGCGACCGGTGGCGCCTGTCGCAAACCAGGTTTGGTAACGATTGGGCCCATTTAGCTGGGGCGCCAGGATTCGAACCTGGGAATGCCAGCTCCAAAGGCTGGTGTCTTACCACTTGACGACGCCCCAGGACGTCTTTTTTGCGGACTAGGCCGAACTGTGAGTTTTCAACTCGACTTCGTACGCTTCTAGCACCCTCTTCTCGATCTCCGCCCGCATCTCCTTGTTGACGGGATGAGCGATATCCTGATGAGTGCCGTCGGGTCGTTTCCTGCTGGGCATGGAAACAAAATACCCGCTGCTCCCCTGGATTATCTTCATCCCGCGGACTACGAACGCGTTGTCGAACGTGACGTTAGCGAAACCTCGAAGTTTCTCCTCGTCCCGCAGGGTAACCCGTATTTCTGTAATCTCCACGCTGGCCTCCCCTCATGGAAGTCGTGCAGGCAGGGTCACCGGCCGAACAGTTGTTGTCCGCCAGTCGTCCCTTCCAGCCAAATTGCCGCCATCTATTTCCGGCGCGTCACAATAAAACCCAAATACCGTTGGTCCGGAGCCACTGATACGGGCTAGCAGCGCTCCCCGGTCCAAAAGCTCGGTTCTGATTCTTCTCAATTCCGGATAAGATTTGAGATGAACCTCCTCGAAATCGTTGCCGGTCAAACCCAACGACTTAACCAGCTCCTGGGGTGTATCGCAGCGCTCCAAACTAAACGGAATCCTCGATTTTGTCAAGCGCAAACTAAGTTGCGCATAGGCCTCGGCGGTCGATATTGCCAGCTTCGGAGTTACCAGAACCAGCCAATAATCGGCGGGAAAGGAGGTTTCCCGAAGTTTCTCGCCGCGACCCCCTACTAGGGCCTGACCGCGGCTGAAGAAAAAGGGGAGATCCGAGCCCAATTCCAGCCCCAACTCTGCCATATCGGCTAAAGTCAGAGGCAAATCATACAGGATCGCTCCGGCCAGAATTGTCGCCGCACCATCGGCCGATCCCCCGGCCAAACCGGCGGCTACCGGAATGTTCTTCTCCAGCTCCACATCGAGTCCGCTCTCAATCTTGAATCTGTCTTGCAG
>Ga0272444_10004708_pt1 | contig 11980 bp, 8 predicted proteins | sample SSMForm13_FD_201033 | JGI IMG/M metagenome (GOLD analysis project Ga0272444, IMG submission 201033) | Marine sediment archaeal communities from Little Sippewissett salt marsh, Falmouth, MA, United States - SSM-Form-13 | ecosystem: Environmental > Aquatic > Marine > Wetlands > Sediment ... | reverse complement strand
CTTGTATCGTGGGGCGGATTGATGGAAATACTGTCCAACGTGAGATCGGTACTCCCGGGATGCACGTAAAACGGTACGGAAACACCGCCCCAGGCCTCCGAGGCATATAACCAGACCTCGACCGCCCAGGTGTCGTTGCCCACCGGCACCGTGATCTCTCGCAACTCCAGGATATCGTCGTTGGACACCGGGAACGGCAGGATGTGCGACGGATTACAGTCAAGCGGTATATCCGGATCGTCATAGATATGGCCGAACAGGCGCTGCACGTCGTTGCTGTTCACACCGGCCCAGTCGTCGACATCCGCAACGGCCAGTCCGACCGGTGCGGGGCCGTACAGGTACAGGTAGTTGATCAGCGCAATGGGGTCCATGAGATTGATATAGTCTAATTCGTCCCCGTTGACGTTGCCGCATATATAAGTGGCCATAGAGCCAAGCGGGTTGAGCAGCCCGGCGCCGAGTTGCCCTTCATAGCCGGGATTATACGAATCAAGGTCCACCGCCGAGCCGAGGATGGTGTTTCGCACCTCGCTATACGTGGCCCCGGGAACCAACTCGTAGAGCAGAGCCGCCTGCGCCGCCACGAACGGAGTCGCGAAGCTGGTTCCCCCCCACCAGGCATAGCCGTGATACAGGTACGGAGCGTTTATCTCCACGCCCGGAGCACAGATGTCGACATGATCTCCGGCGCTGGAGAAGTCGGCCAGTTGGCTGTCATCGTCGACGGCCGCCACGCCGATGGCGTTCGGATCGGCAGCCGGATAACGCGCCAGTCCGGGATAGCCGTTGCCGGCCGCGGCCACCGTGGTCACGTTGTTGTCTCGTGCATACTGCAGCGCCTCGGCGATGGCTTCGTGCTCGGCCACGGTCACCATACTGAGGTTGATGACTTTGCAGCCGTCGTCGACCGCCCGCAAGATCGCCTCGGCAACAATATAGCCGTTGCTCTCGCCGTTCAGGTCGGTAACTCGGTAAGCGATCACCTGCGCATCCGGCGCCACCAGGTGTATAACACCGGCCACGAAGGTGCCGTGACCGCTGTTGTCACCGCCCAGGTCATCCATTGCGTCAACATCGTCGTCGACGTAGTCGTAGCCTGATACCGCCTGACCTTCAAAGGCCGGATGACTATGGGTAATACCGCCGTCGAGCACGGCGACCTTCACCCCGGCTCCGGTGGCAAACGCCTGGGCCGCTGTAATCTGCAGAGTCTGCATGGCGGGCTGTGAGTGATAATTGCTGCCACCGGTATTGTCGGATACCGGCAGACTGCTCTGTACCGTCTGAAGCGGGTCGATCAGGTAATTCGGCTGGCACCAGACCACCTCCGGTAATAAGGTGATCTGGGTGGCCAGTTGATCGATATCGCCCCCGGTGTTGGCGAAGACCAGATAGATGTCCAGTTCCGGGAGCCACTGGGCAGTGCTGGTTCCGAACTGGCCGTGAACGATGTCGATTGAGTAACCGGGAGCCATCTTGACCACCAACTCACCGGCGACAAACATTTCAGCGGTCACGTTGGCGGGTAAAACCACCGCGCTGACCAGACACGCGAGCACGAGAATCGTGCCAATCTTCTTATAACAACTCATGACCTCCAACCTCCTTATCCTGCTCCAAACACGGAAAAGGCGGCCCAGTCGTAGGCGGAGGGGTATTGCTCCCTCACGGTCAAGGCAGTCAGTCTCACGGCGTCAGCCGCCGACAGGCCGTCAAATATCGGTTTATAAAAAGCTTTCACCCAATGGGCGGTTGATTTGTCGGATACGGTCCAATGGCTGCCCACCACATTGCGGGCGCCCATCTCGAGCAGGGATCGCACCAAACCGGTGGATTCCTCGCCGGGCAACATCGGCTGAAACCCCGTCCGACAGGCGGCCAGGGTAACCAAATCGACTTTGCTCTGCTTGAGCCGAAAGTCGGCTGCGAACAGCGGCCCGTCGGCCAATTGGAGCGAAGAGTAGAACGGATTGTCGCTTCGGAACTGGGCGTGGCCCGTGTAATGCCAGATCCAGGCGCTGCCCTCGGCCGGCCAATCGTCCCGGCGGCACGGATCGAAAACCCTTATGTCGTGCCCGTTGTGCGCTGTCAGCGCGGCCAGCTCCGGGCGGGCATGCGACAGACCTTCCGTCTGACCGACAAATACGGCGATGCGTCGGGTGCGCACCGGTTTCCGGTCGGCGAAGCGGTAATGGCGGATGCTTGGCGACAGTACGATGCTGTGACGCGAAGCCAGAGGCAGTCCGGCGTGCTGTATGGCCAACCACGGGATATTCCACAGCTTGCCTTCCGGCACGATCATCACCTGTTGATCCGTCGGCGTAATCTCAAGCGGCGCCCACAGCCAATCGCCCAACTCGTCGAACAAACGTCGTTCATCTCTCAGGTCCCCGACCCGCACATGTCGACCCGTCAGCAATCCGCGTCCCAGAAGGACGTTCCAGCATCCCGTGAACTCACTCACGCGCCGTCGACCGTTCCGGAATCGCTGCACGCGCGTACTCCCGGCTTCATGGACAAATGCCAGCAGATCATCCTTATCGTAATGGAACTGCACAATCGGGCGGGTACGGGAGGCCGACCGAATATCAGCCAGCAGCGTGTCGGTCTGTTCCTGATGGACACCTACGGCGGATTCCAGTTCCGCCAGATCGTTGCGCGCTCGACGCTGGAACTTCGTCAGTCTGCGACGCGAGGCCGCCGGAGCCACTGTTCGGCGACCGCCGGTCTTGGCTGACGGTTCGGCCAGGGCGCTGACCTGGCAGGCCAGTTCCGCCAGGCTGCGCCGAGCCTGAGCACGGACCGGGTGCTCGGCCAGCATCCTGTCCGAAGTCGACCAGACGCCGGCCGTCTTATATCTCTCCGACCACACCGCAGCCATCGCGGGGTTATGTCCGACATGCTTCTCAACCAATCGGAGGTAGGGATCGGTGCGGCGGCGCATGAAGGTCGAGCGCATCTCCACGGGCGGGAGTTTAGCTCTGACCGCTTCCAGCCGTTCGGCGGCCAGCGTCCAGTGCCGTGTCGCCTTCTCATCGTGCCCGCGTAACGCCGCCAGATCACCCATATGCGTGTGCCAGTGGGAGTACAGGTGTGGTACGGCCTCGACGGCCGGGTTTTTTGCCAGCCGGTGAGCGATGCGACGGTCATCCGGCAACAACTGCAGCAACTGCAGGTCGCACACGGCTTCCCAGAGAGGCAATTGAGCACGGGCGAACTGCTGCCTCATAGCGCGTAAGCGATGAGGCTCGACTCCGCCCGGTCGACCGGCAGGCAAAGAGAACAACTGCACGGCGGCAGCAAAGGCCTGGTTGTGTTCCCGGACGAATCCCCGCTCGGCCCGAGTGAAAGCGGCCCGGGCGGTGGGGTCGTCGCCCAGTGCTCGACAGGCCTGACCGAGGAAGAAAGCCGCCTTGGCCGACTCATAATGAATGCCGAGGCTGCGCGCCTGTCGCTCGGCGACCCGCGCCGCGTCACAGGCATCCTTATATAGGTTGAGACTGAGCATGGCTTCAGCACGGTCGAGCACACATAGCATGGCGCCTTTGGGCTGACGGGCGGTTCGATAGGCCGCCTCGCAGGCCTCCAGCTCGCTGAGCGCCCGATGGTAGTCACCCTGAAGCATGTGAAGCCAGGCCAGACCGTATCGACATTCGGTCACGTATAGCTCGAAACCCAGGGAGCCGAACTTCTGTTTGGCCAACTCATAGAGGCGGTCAGCCTCGGCGAAATCGAACAACTGTACTTGCGTGTTGGCTTGATTGTAATAGCACAGACCGAGCATCAGAGTCCCGCCGTGACGTTCGAAGTAGGCTGCCGCGCGGCGGTACTCGCGGTTAGCCTCGCGATGACGGTCCTGCCGATGGAACAGGTTGGCGTAATTAAGGCGCGTTTTCGCCTCGTCCTCTTCGAGGCCGTGGCGGCGAAAATTGCTGATAGCCAGCCGGGCACGTCGTCGGGACTCCGCGAAATCTCCCAGATACATGTAGACATCGATGAGGATGCGGTCGATACGGCCCCGCGTGACCGGCTCGTTTCGGGCAAGGCTGCGGGCCTCAACATACGCTTTCTCGGCCTCAAGGTAACGGCCGCTGACATGCAGAGCCCAGCCGAGTGAACGCAACGCCAGCTGCAGGGGCATATCCTCTCTTCGTCGCACCCGCCGCACGAAGGTCTGTGCGAGATCGACGGCCTTGGATATCGAGCATTGCGTCTCGCCCCGAACCAGGCGATTGCAGGCTTCCGCCACCAGTGCGGCGTCATGCTTGCCGATCGAACCGGTGCGCAGGAAGTTACGCGCCGCCTGATCCGAAACCTCGTTTCCGCCTACCATCTCAACCTTCCGAAATCAATTCGCAGTTCCGGCGAGAGCAGTTGAATACGCCGGGGTGGGTGTTTTGCCGACCAGAAGAAACACTGTTGCGCGCACGGGTATAACTTCTTCTGCCCCACCTGGAGGACGAACTCCGATGTGGCGCGTGTCTGATCATAGACGCGGGCCACGAATTCCCAGCCGTCGAGCTGCCGGTCAGCGATGAACTCGAGCGTGAATCGCCCGGCCTTGAGCCGAAGTCGCCGTTCACCTTCGAGAGTAGCGGCTCGCACCTGGGTTGGCGGGAGATGCGCCCACGAATCAAAAACGACGTCTCCATCGACGCTGGATCGGGGATGCCGCGACTGGACGAGCAGGGCGATGGCACGATGACGGTAAACGGCATGCTCACCAGGCGACTCGTCAATCTCCTCGACGCCCGTGTGCACGCGACTCAGCATCGCGAACAGATTCTGGCAATCTTCGCACTCGGCCAGGTGGCGCGCGAACGGGATGCGTCCCGTCCTGATTGCCCGCAGCATCTCTCCTCGATCGGGGTGTTGGTTGTCTTTGGTCATGTTTACTATCTCAAGTGATTCCGACACCTCGTGGTCGAGCCGCGCGGCCCATCGGTCGCTCGGTCACACGCGGGGAATCCCGACCTTCGTACTAGTAGTGCCGTCTCTTCGCGGATTAGTACCTCGCTTTATTCCAGGGACTCGAGAATCTTTTTCAGCTTCTTCAGACAGCGTGACCGCGTGGGACCGACGCTATTAAGCGGTATGGCGAGTTCACGTGCGATATCGCGATAGGAGGTATCGTCAGGGGAAAGGAATATGGCGCGCAGCAGCTTGTAACACCTGGGATCCAGCTGCTCCATCGCCAACTCGAGCAAAGCGCGCTGCTCAAGCGTCTCGATAGCCTGATCAATCGGGACGGCCGGTTCGGGAGAAGGAAGCTGCCGATTGACCTCATCGGAGCGACGCCGCCGACTGCGCATGCGGGTAGCTTTCCGCCGCGTGGTCTGAGTGAGCCATCCCGGAAGTTTCATGGGGTCGAGAATGGAGCGGCGCTGCCGGTATAACGCCAGCCAGGTCTGCTGGGCACAATCTTCGGCGTCCGTCGAGGCCAAACCACAATGTCGAGCCACGGCGTAGACCAACGGCGCATACCGGTCGACCACGGTTTCCCAGGCAGACGGGTCACCGCTCACGACATCCTCCCATATGTCGCTTAGTTTGCGCCTCACAGTTTCATCTTAGCAGACAACCGGCAAATGTAGTATTCGAAGCGGGGGCATCTGGGAAGACGGCTTGCCAGCACGCCATTTCCTCGGACACACCTATCTCTACAGCTAAGATAGTCGGAGCGGTCTGCTAATCCAAAGCAAAACGCTTACGAAATTGTTGTTATATTTGCACTTGGGAGGTACGAAACGACGCCGAGCCGACACTACAATAGTGGAGTAGTGTGCCCGCTAATCGGCAGTCTGTGCGGGAGCCTATCGTCTATTATCGGTCGAGCCAAATGGCGAGTTTTCCGGTACGCGGAGCCGAGCACCTAGTCAGCGGCAACAGCATTGAACACCAGCATCTCACCGGCCTTGTTGACGACATACAATTTCGACCCGATCCCATAGCCGCTCACGGCCAGGTCGTGAATTTCGTGGAAAACAACACCGGAGCCACCCAAGTCCAGCGACTCGATGTATCGTCCCTGCGAATCACACCTGTGAATGCCATAACGGTCGGCTACAAAGACGTGCGTCTGACGCGGCGGAATGGACCCGCCGTATTCGCCTTGATCTTCCCCGATAGCAACGCGGGTCGGCAGCACGAACCTGGCCGGCAGACAATCGTCGGCGGTAGTGTTCCTGCCGAAGGCGCCGATGCGAAGAAGCTCGCTGCCGCTCGGATCGCACATGAAGATACAATGCTCACTACAGTCGGCTATGAAGAACCGACCCCGACTGTCCAGGGCGATTCCTTCCGGACACCGCCAGGAAGAACCCGCAGGCAACCGTACCTCGGCGGCGCCGCCACCGATGGCGGGGCGCACCGCTTTTCTGGCTCTGCTGTCGAGCACCCACGATGCGGCCGGATCGCCTGTCGAGCAGAGATCGCGAGCAAAGACGCTTCTCGCGAAAGTGTTTTGAAGTGTCGCTGTGACAGCTGAGTCGGCGTCCGAACTGCGGACCAACTGATAGGCGCTGTCAGTATGCACTCCGAGCGCCACACTCCTCCAGCCGTCAGCCGCGCGGTCGGGTCTGTACCTCACCCGCCGTGACAGATTGACCGACAGCACCAAATCCTCGAACGTCCTCGGCGGTATCACCTCGCAATGAGTGTAATAGCCGGGGCATTCGATCACCACCAATACGGTGTCACCAGACTGGATCGGATCACTCCGATAGAAATCGTCACGCCACTGAAGCTGCTGCAGCGGCTGCCGACCGCCGGTCTCCAGCATTCGTATGGTGCAATCATAAAGCGGGAACGCCCCGCTCGCGTCAGTTCCGTATACGCTCGCCATCAGTCGCCACTGCCTATCCAGCCAGAGAATGTCATCGACAGGACCGTCAATTGCGGCAAATCGGCGTTCGGTCAGCCGCGAGCTCGGCATGGCATCATGCGCCGGATACAGCGAACGCTTGGGGAGAGAGTACTTGCCGAGCATCTCCAGGCTTTCCTCGGCGAAGAGTCGACGCGCACCGGCAGTGAGTGCAAGCTTCTCGAAATACACCGGATCAGCTTTCGACAGAATATCCGGACAGCGGACGTCATTGACCCGGCACCTCTGCAACAGAGCCTTTATCCTATCCGAAACCCTGGAGAGGTGGTTGGTCTGGCCACTGCCATTCCAGGCACACGGCGTACCGACTTTCGTGTCCAGCCACTTGAAATCGACAACGCCGTCAACTCGGCAAGCGACGATCTGGAAGCAGTATTCCCGTGCGTCAGGGCTATCGTACAGCTTACCCAACAGACTCCCCCAATAGTAAAGTGCGCGAACGCTCCCGACGCTCACCAACTCCTGAAACAGCCTGTCGGCGCGCTGTCCTTGCTGCTCAGTACCTCCCGGCGTCTCGTATGCCGAGTACAGATTATAGGCCGCGATATATTTCGCCTCCACCTCGTAGTCGCCGGTAATGCTGAGCATCAAATCAGCTACTTCACAGTATTTGGCGATCTTCTGGGCATCGCCCAGCGTCCGGCCCAGCATGTGGTCGCCGATTCCATAATAGAACTTCGCTTCGTTCAGTAGCGCATCAGCAGCGTCTTGCTGACGAATGCGAACGTATGTGCAAAAAGCCAGAGCCTTCCGTAAGAAACGCTTCTGCGAAGAGGTGCCCGGTCTCTCCTGACTCGCTCGCATTATCAGATACTTGGCGTGCGACAGTGCGGTTCGCTGACGGTCGCTCGCCGGAACGTTTCTCAAGAAGCCGGCGACCTGTTCGTCGGTGAGGTTGTCTGTCGTTGGACTGACAAGATCTCGTTTCGCCTGTGCGTCACTCCGGATTTTTTCGAGGCGCTCGCCGCTCACCGCCGCCGTGGCTCTGACGAAACTGTCGAAGCTGCTGCTGGCGTTGGCATCGTTCTCTATCAACTCGATGTAACCGCGCCAGTAGTGGGCCTCGGGGACGGACGACGCTGCGCCTGGATATGACAGCGAGCGCTGATCAGTGCTGATTGCGCTACGAAGCCGTGTGTCCGCCGAGACTTCATCTCCGGCCAACAGAAGCTGCACCCCACGCACATGGTCGAGACTGGCCCGGCGGAATGTCTGCTCATCACCGAACAGCAGACCATCGTCGTTGACGGCAAAGCCGGGTTCCATCATAAGCCGGTTCAGGGCAACCATCGCATCAGAATAATCCACGACGCCCATGAGGCCTTCCTGGACACTACCAGGGAGCGTGCCGTAGTCGAGAGAGACGAGAATAGCAATCGCTTCGGCGTGCTCTCCGGCGGCCTGGAACAGCTTGGCAGTCTCGAATCGGGAGTCCAGTGCCCGGATTGAGGCACATGCCTTCAGCAGCGCGTCATCCGTTGAAGCCCGTACCGTGGCGAAAAACGAATCGGCTCTGTCCAGCTTCTCGCTCAGCGGACCCAATACTTCTCTCAGGGAGCCGTCCGCCGTCGCGTGGTATTTGATCACCTGGACTTCTCTCAGCCGAGCCTCACCCGCCATGTACCTCGCCGGCGCTACATGCTTCCATTCTCGGTTAGCCAGGTCAGCGAAATCATCGAACGCCGCCCGATACTGCGCGGAATCTTCGGTCAGCTCGGCGATACGAAACTGACACCAGCCACGGCTGTACAACGCAACCGGCATCAAATCGGCACAAAGCGCCGCCAGTTCCCGGTCGGACTCGACGTTTGCCCGCGCCAGATTGTCTTGCTCGGTACAGATGACATTAAACGTGTTATATGCCTCTTGCAGGTCATCGAGAGAACCGGCATTGCGGGCTGCTTCATACCGCTCCTGTGCGGTTACAATCCGATCCCTGATCTCAGTCGACGAATCTTGCGCCGCCGACATTGTCGGCAGTATCAGCACCATTGCGACGAGAAGGCTTCGGTAGGTCGACATTGGCTTTCCCTTTGCTAACGACTGAGTCTATCGGGCTACCGGATCGATCCTCGCGAGAACCGAACCTGGTACTGTCTTCGATTGGTAACGCGGAAGGTCCAGTCGCCGACTCCGATGTCCTCAGAGCCGGGGGGCGCGACCAGGTCCGCGTAAGAGACGGTAAACCTCCGGCCGTACAGGTTGATGCGATAATAGAGCACACCGCTGCGGTACGGCGTGAAGCACCATGTCTTGACCACGTTTTCCACGTATCTCGTTATTGCCATGCCGGCCCGGTCGGCGCCTCTGACGACGCTGACATCGGCAAGACAAACCTGTGGCGGCGTCTCCCCAAGGGGGATCTCATCCAGTTGCGCCCTGACCACCAGGTCAACCTCGGTATTGCCTGCCTGCGCCGACATCCGAACCAACTGGCTCCAGTCAAGCTTGTGGGTTCGGTCACCGAGAATTATCTCGAACACCGGCGGCCGCGGTATGGGCCTGTATATTCGTACGGCTTCCAGAGATGCGCGCGGTACTTCGGGCGGATCGGCTATCTCGATCGCAGTTGTCAGTGACGGGATGATACTCTCGCACGGCGACTCGCACTGTGCGAGCAACCCGGCCACCGCCGCCAGAATCAATAATATACGCCTTGGCATACTTACACCTCGAAGGCTCCGTGCTTACGGGAAAGTTAGCTGAAGATACTCACCCTGGTCATCCTGACCATGGCTGGACGCGAGCTCAGTGACGGAACCGCCCAGGACGGATACGTTGAGCTTCCGCGCGGCCTGATCCTCGGTTTCGGATTGTCTCATTAGCTGATCCGTAATACTTCGAACCACGCCGTAGCCGAGCATGTTCGGACAGCGAACCAGCACCCTATGCATCTGCGCTTCAGGGTGGGCCAGAGACTCTCTCAGCGTATTGATCTTCTCCGTCAGCCGGCCACGATCGATTGTCGCCCGCTGCACGAAGTTGGACCAACTTGTGGTGCGGGACTGTTCGATCGCATCCTGATCGAGCCACAGGAACCGATCCTCGCCGACAATCTGAATTACCGTATGCACGATGCCCATGCCGGTCGCCTGTGGGAGGCCGATCGTTTTCCCCATCGGACTGCTGGTCTCCTCCACCAGGAAATAGAACACCAGGAGGATGAAGAACATGTCCATGAGAGGAAACACGATGAGCTTCCGGTTGGGCGTTCTTCTCAGTACCTTCACCTTCAGACACCTCCCCCGGTGGAATCGGAAACCACCAGTACGATTTCCTGACCCATTACCGAGCATTTGCGAAGAACGAAATCGACGACCTTGAAGGGGGTATCAGCGCGCGGCCGCAATCTCAGAAAATCTTCGCCGCTCGCCGTGTCCTTGAAGATGCGATACCGGTCTATCTGTTCGGCGATGGCCCTGGACGCGGGCAGGCCTGCGAACCCCACCCCGTCCGCTCCCGCGAAGTCATCGTCAAGGGAATATACGGTCTCCAGCCTGTTGTTCTCGAGATGGGGCGAGATCACCGTAACCTTCAGCTGATTGGCATCCGTCCCGTGTTGAACCGGGGCGAATGCAATTTCCATAGTCTGGAACGGGTCGGCGCCGGCTGATCCCGACGACTCGATCGACGTCTTCACCAGGGCGAAGATCAGCAGCAGGAAGATCACGTCGATCAGGCTGATCATCTCAACCTCGCGCGGCTGAGCAAGTCTCGACTTCCGTTTCATAGCCGCCTACCTCTCGGTGTGATCCGCCTTTCCAACACGGAGGTTCTCGGAGACCTCGACGCACATCACCTCCCACAGCGACCGGGTGCGATCGATCTTGAAGCTGTAATAATAGTACGCCAGCATGATGGGGATGCCGGTCAGAAGTCCGAGAATGGTTGTGGCCAGTGCCACCGAAATAGCGCCGGCGAACTTCTGGGGATCAGACCCCCATTTGAGGAACGCGGCTGCCAATCCGGTCACGGTTCCGAACAACCCCAGCAGCGGCTGCGTGAATCCGATATGCCAGAGCAGTTCGACCACGCTCTGCTTGCGAAGATTCTCAATCTCCGCCAGCGCCCGGTCTTCCATCGCCCGCTGGACTTCTTTCCTGTCCCCGTTGTCGTCAGCCGCCTTGACGCCTGCGCGCAGTATCTTCACCGTCGGCAGGTCTTCGAACGGACGTCGCTTACGAGCCCTTGCCCTCGGCATGGCCGGTCTGAACCGGAGCAGGATGCGTCCCGCCACATTTCCGTAGAACGTGCCGCGGTGAGCTATGTGTTTCCGGATCACCGGCGCTACATCCTCCTGCTTTAACTGGTCAGACACGCCCGTGGTGATGGCACCGAGGATCTCTCCAAACGCCTTTTCGGTGGCTTCGTAGCGTTTCTTATTATTGCCGACGATCACCTCGCCTTTGGTCGGGAAAAGCCTGAAGGACCTGAGGGCATGCCAGCTCTTGATGCCGAAGGCGAATGCCAGGAGGGCCAGGCCAACAAGCACAACCAGAGTCGTCCGTCCCAGGGCAGCACCGCTCTTCCAGGCATCCGCGAACATTTTGCGTAAGGATATTCTGCCCGAGTCCGTATCCCCGGCCTCTTCACCGCAGTAACGAAACTCGGCTTCTCCCACGGCAACCTCGGTGTGCGTCCTGGCGTCGATGGCCTGTACTCTGACGTAATGCATAGTACACGCTTTCACCGCGCTCACCGGGTGACTGTGCGACCCGGTCGGCAAATCGGGGCTGCAATAGTGTAGCGCGTCGCCGGCGTAGGACTGGTCCGATGCTACCCACACCTTGTACTGCACGTTATCCAGCGTAACCGCGGCGTCGTTCTCATCGCGAACCTGCCATTCAACCGTGATGTCCACCGACTCCAGCGATTTGAAGAAAATGCCGCTCTTGTGGACATCGCCGGGGTTGACGCCGACTCTGATACTATAGGTTTGCCCCAAGGCAACCGACGATACAAGCAAGCTCCCCAGAAGCACGCCTGCAAGGGTCAACAATAGGACCCGCATTCCCTTACCTGTCACCCTGTGAACTCCTTTCTCCTGACTCTATAGCCCTGTACGTTCTTTTCAGAAAGAACTAATGAAGCGCC
>Ga0272444_10004707_pt1 | contig 11980 bp, 8 predicted proteins | sample SSMForm13_FD_201033 | JGI IMG/M metagenome (GOLD analysis project Ga0272444, IMG submission 201033) | Marine sediment archaeal communities from Little Sippewissett salt marsh, Falmouth, MA, United States - SSM-Form-13 | ecosystem: Environmental > Aquatic > Marine > Wetlands > Sediment ... | reverse complement strand
AATATACCATGGTCACGGTATCGTGACGGCCCTGGCACAAAAGTCCGGACGGATTTTCCGAAGCATCAGTGTTGTCAGTGACCCGGAGGAAGTAACACCTGAACGCCGACAGAATCAGGTGATGGGGGCGTGTTAGGATCTAAAACGACACGGTTATGGAATTCATCCAGGCGGTGATGTCCCTGCGGGCATCCCCAGGATCGCCGTCGAGCAGAAAACGGGTGCACACCAGATGCGTGTTCAATTGATCGGCCACCGATTCGGTGGATTGCAGCGTGGACAGGATTTGTCAAACTTCTTTATTTCCTTGCGATATCCAGTTCCATGGGCATCATGGACGTCTCCACAAGCGTGCTGTCCACGGATGAGAACCCAACATCTCGCATGGCGTCGGCGATTTCACCGCTATTGAACATCAGATCCTGTCCGGAAAACATCCATGCCATGCAGCTCAATACAAATGCCGCCGGCCGGGTGCGCTCATGCGTGGCGCCATCGGCCAGACTGACGAATACACCTCCCGGATTCAGGGCGCGATATATCTTTTTGATCATGGCCTCCAGGTCGGAGCGGACGAAATTGAGCGTTGCGCTGGCCCAGATCAGATCGTATCCCTCACCGATGGGATCATTGACATAATCACCGGCCATGGTCGTCACCCGATCCGCCATCGCGTACTCGGCGATGAATTCCTCGGCCACCTTGGTTACCGCCGGTTGATCAAAAACAACCCCTCTCATGTGGGGATGTTCAGCCACGATGGCAATGCAGTGTAGCCCCGGTCCGCCACCCAGATCCAACATTTTCTCAAAGGCTTCAAAACCATCGATTTGGGCGACCCTGGCGGCCATTTTTTGAGCGGTCCCCCCCCGTTCGTAGTTGGCCATGGACCGGGCATAGGCTTCCCAGATGGTTTCGTCCCCCAAATCGGATGGCGTATCACGGGGACCAAAGCGCACCGTATGGCCCATATCCGCCAGAACGCCTGAGGACATTTTGTCCATGATGGAAAACATCCGGCCTTGGTAGGCCGGGCTCTGGCTGTGCAGGGTCGCCTGCGTGTCCGGACGGTTGTGGTAACAGTCGTCTTCTTTGTCCAGCAGATTCAATGCCGTCAGACCATCCAGCAAAAACCGCGTGTACATGGGATGGGTGCTTAGCTGATCGGCCACCGATGCGCTGGATTGCGGCGTCGACAGGTAATCGAAAATGTTCAATTCAATGGCGGTAAGGAGCAGTTGCGTTTTGGTGCGACCATTGATGATGTCGTAGAAGGTATCCATTCGTATATCTAAATCAGGTAATTTTTGCATGCTGAGTCTCCTTCTCTAAATTCTCTTTATTATTATTTCCATGTTTGCCTGCAGGCTTTACAGGTTTTAGAATCGGTAAGTCACCTGCACGCCAGCCTCTCCCGGATCGCTGTAAATGGTGTAATAACCACCAAAATAGCCAAACGAATCGTATTTCTCGTCAAAGATATTTTCCCCGTAGAGGTAGACATCGAAATGTTCCGTCTCATATCCGATTTTGGCATTGACGACTTGATACGCGTCCCGTTTGTATTCGTTTGCCTTGTCAAAGTACATTTCTCCATAACCGATCAAATCGGCCCTGGCATACCACCCGTTTGCAAAGCGGTATTGGGCACCGACATTAAATGTATACTCCGGGGTGTAGGGATTTTTGTTTCCCTCGTAATCTCCGGCCATGTCCTTGAACTCATCAAATTCAATATCGATGTAACCGAACCCGGCCGTCATGGTCAGACCTGAGGTGATTTTGCCCGTCAGTTCCAGTTCAATCCCCTTGCCCGTCGCCTCAGCAGCGTTGGTCAAATAGGTTTTAGTCGGCGCCACAGTCTCCGTCACCTGCATGCCGGTAATATCCATCAGGTAAACACCACCGTTTACAATCAACCGATTGTTAAAAAACGCACTTTTCGCTCCGATTTCATAGGACCACAATTCTTCTTCACCATAGCTGTAGTATTGCGGATCTGTTGCCAGGGCGTTAAATCCTCCGGAACGATAGCCCTTGGAGGCGCTTATGAAGGTCATTATTTCCGGCGCAAAGCGGTATTCCAGGGCAAGCTTGGGGGTAAACGCACTCCATGAATCATCGGTCTTTTTACCGTTGATGTAATCTTCAAAGTCTTTCTCTTCCGTCTCGTAGCGCAAACCGCCAACCAAGCTGAACCGTCGCGTCAGCGGATAGGTCAGGTGGGCAAAAACAGCATAAGAATTTCCATCAATATCCCTGTCGGTGACTCCGGCCATGCTTGGATAATCAGAGAAGGTTTCAGTATTGAAATCCACCTTATCCTCATCGCCATAGATGCCAGCAATCCACTTCAGACCGGCATGATTATAATTCAGGCGCAGTTCCTGCGACAATTTGCTGTATTGACTATCCTTAGCGGTATGCGTCAATGTTGCCGGGCTGAAATCCCAATCAGTGGAGAGCTTGTCATCGTAGACTCTTCGTGCGGTAACGGACGTCAACCGAAGCGATTCGTTGATCTCATAATCGATTTTAAGGGACTGGGATTGTGCCGCACTGTTGTTCTCCCCCTCAAAGTTAGCAGACACCTTGCGATATTGCGGGGTCGGCAACCCGAACATAGCCGCTCCGTATTCTCCCAGATTCCCGATTACACCGCCCTCGTCATATTGGATTTGTGATGCAACAAAAGAGATGTCCAATTGTTCCGTCGGCGTCCACCTTAAATGTGCTCTGCCGAACCAGTGCTTTCGGTCGTCGTAAGGGTCACCGGTCGTCGTATTTTCTATAAAACCGTCTTTTTGGTGGAATTTTCCAGCAATGCCGAAAAAAAGCTGGTCGGTTTGAATGGGGCCGCTAAGGCTTGCAGTGTACGTTTGCGTCAAGCCGTTACCGGTCTCTTTGGAGAGCAATTTCCCCACATCGGCAGACAGCTTGGCCTGGAAATCGTTGCCCGGTTGCCGCGTTATGATATTGATTGCGCCTGTTTCCGTGTTTTTGCCGTACAAGGTTCCCTGAGGTCCCCTGAGCACCTCCACACGTTCGATATCAAGGAATGTATCCTCGAATCCCATGTTCGACAGGACAGGAACACCGTCTATAAAAAGTCCGGTAGACACCGTCAGCGTTTCAAGGGGCGCCTGAATCCCCCGCATTGACGGAGAATTCATGCCGGGTCCACCATTACAAAAGATCATAAAATTGGGGACAAAATCGGCGAGGTCAGTCACGGACTCGATTTTCCTGTCCTCAACCCCTTGAGCCGTGAAGGCGGTGATTCCCATGGGCACCTCCTGAACATTTTCCTCCTGCTTCTGGGCCGTGACCGTGATGGTCTCCAGGGTGGTTTCCCTGGTGTCATCGGCTCTGGTTGAATTTGCCGAAAGACAAGCTGCCACTAAGAAGCCACAAATAATTACCTGTAACCTTTTCATCTTACCTCCTGGCGCTGATTCCATTGAGATGCTTGATTAAAACAGGAGGTAAGTATAATCCAAGGCGAATGGAAGGCGCTACCGGCAGCGTTTCTTTTAAGGACGGTAATGTGTCAGATCGATGCCGTGGGGGTGGGATGGTTGAGAAATGCACTCGGCGGGATGCCGAACATCGACTTAAAGGCTTTGGCGAAATGGCTCATGTTTACGTAACCGACGGTGGTGGCGGCCTCGGTCACGTTGACCTCTCCCTCCTGCAACAGATGCATGGCGGTTTGCAGCCGATGATTGTGCAGGTATTCAAAAGGGGAAAGACGATGTACCTGATGGAAATGGCGGTACAGGGTGCTCCGGCTTAATCCCACCGAATGGGCGAGCGCATTCATATCAGGCGGATTTTCAAGGTCGCTGACCAGCAGGTCCGCCGCATGTCTGACGCGTTCAATATCGGCTTTATTCAACTTTGCCGATTGGCGTATGGGGGCTTTGCCCGAATGCAACTGATCGAGCTTATGGGCCAACAGCTCCATGAGCTTGCCTTCCAGAAAAAGCTGCCGGATAGATCCGGTGAAAGGGCAATTGAATATCTGATGAAACACCCTGCGCATGGCAGGCGTCAACGCATCGGGAATAATAAAGGGATCGTTCTTCTCCAGGCTTTTTAAAACCGATAATGAGCGTTGTTCATCGTGTTCAACGATTCCGAACAAAGTCTCGGTTTCCATGCCGATCACAGCGTACATCATCGGCTTGCACGCCACCTTCATGGTTACATCCATCAATTCGGGGCAAAAGAAAAATCCGCTCAAGTTTGGTTCACAGTAAACCGGAGTCTTGGAACAACCGGACCGGGATTCAAAAAAACCTTTCAGGCAAAATCCAACGCCCACCCCAAAACCCGAGGCATTCCCCTTGATTTCCGTCATCTGGTTTAATTTTAAGTCAATCACCCTCAACTGCAACCCGGAAGCAAATGCATCAACGCTCACACCGCCTTTTCCAATCGATGCCGGCAGATTGACTTTGAATGAAGAAGACGTACGGGATTGATCCGGAGCAGTGGCAAGTTGGATTGTTTTCATGCGGCAATATCAGGTTGTTTATGATGCGCCCATGCATCTGCTGGGAGACGCGCCGAACTGTTTTTCAAAGGCCTGGGAAAGTGGAAAACCGAAATTCGCCGAAATCGCCGATTCCCTTCCAGCAACATTCGAAATGCTCCGGGTTGTCACGCCTGATATCCACCAGTGCCGCCGGTGAGTACAAACCATCCCGGGGGGAGTAGCATATATAATCCTGCATGGCCATTTGAAAAAAGGCGATCTTTTTTAAGACCAATCATTAAAAAAGATGCATGCGCCAGCGTTGTCAGTGGGTTGTCGACATCGCCGTTCCGCGCATAACACCAACGGCTGAGCACAGAAATTACATCCTAAAACGAATAGACTTATCTAAATATGAATATCTTGCCGGCTTGTCAACCCTTTATTTCTGGCGAGATCCAGTTCCATGGGCATCATGGAAACCCCCTGTCCCTGATAGGCAGGGCTCTCGCTGTGAAGGGTCGCCAGGGTATTATACGTTCCCACGCAGATCGCGGGAACGAGAAGTAATATGGAATCAGCCCGTTTTAATCGTTCCTGAATCCAGGTGGGCGAAGTTAGAACCAAGCCCGACACTAAATAACATTACTCGCCAATGTGCCATCTCTTATCACGCAACTGTGCTTGCCATAACGTATTGTATCTACCTTGTTTCTCCAGTAAAAACGAGTGCGTTCCCTTTTCAACTAATTTTCCATTGTCGATCACAAGGATCTGATCCGCACCGGCAATGGTTGAGAGACGATGTGCGATAACAATAACAGTCTTGTCCTTGACCAGTGTATCAATGGCCTTCTGTACGGCAACTTCACTTTCCGTGTCAAGCGCTGCCGTCGGTTCATCCAGAATGACGATAGGCGCATCTTTTAGTATGGCGCGGGCGATACTGATTCGCTGACGTTCACCGCCTGAAAGGCTTCCTCCAATATCCCCCACGGTGGTATCGTACCCTTTCGGTAAACGTCTTATAAACTCGTGACAATAGGCGGCTTTTGCTGCGTTGATGACCTCTTCATCAGTTGCATCGGACTTTGCCATACGGATATTTTCCATAATACTTTCATCAAAGAGATAGACATCTTGAAAAACAACCGCAAAGTAGCTCAGAAGCGCTTCCTGACTCATTTGGCGGATATCGATTCCGCCGATCATGATGGTTCCAACTTGAGGATCTGCATAGCGCATCATAAGCCTGGTAATAGTGGTCTTACCTGATCCGGACGGCCCCACGATAGCGGTCATGGCCTGTCCGGGTATCCTGATGGTACATTCTTTAAGGGCCTTTTCCTCCTGGTCATGGTAAGTGAATTCCACATTGTTGAAAACAATTTCAAAGCTTTGTGCTTTACTTTGAGGATTTCCCACTTTAAGCGGTTGTGTGTTCATGATCGTTTTGACACGCGCAAAGCTGGCGTTCATGATATCCATTGCGGAGGTAACCGCCAGAAACAGCGATAATGGCTCCATCAACCGTGAAACAATGACAAGCAACGCGGCTATAGTTGCGATACTCATCGTTCCGTTGCCAACCCAGATACTTCCCAATACCGCTATCAAAATAAGTGCAAACAGGATCAGCATGTCAGCCATGACCAAATTGGTAATGGTACCCCAATTTGAAGACCGTTGAAGGTCCCTGACACTTATAATACCTTCATGAAGGCGTTTAGCGTTTTTTCCGGTCTGATTCATGGCACGTAAAACGGGGATACCCTGAATGTATTCTATGATATCCGACTCCAGTGCGCTGTTGGCCCTGGTCATTTCTGTTCTTTCATGAAAGCCGCTTTTACGTTTGCGGCGATACAGAGGAATGGCAAGGGGCATAATGATCATCAAAAGCACTGCCATCCGCCAGTCGATGAAGAACATGCCGATAACGACCATGATCGGAGTGAGAAAATTTTCGATAAACATGCCTGAAACCATCCCCAGCATCATCACGCTTTCATCTACATTGCTGGACAGACTGGAGTTGAGGTCACCGGTTTTATAGCTGCTCAGTACTTCAAGCGGCATGGTCCGAAGTTTTTTCCCCAATTTTGAGCGCATATTGTGGGTCATGTTTGCCATGGTGTCCGTATACTCAAAATCATGGGCGAACCAGCGCGCAAAAGTGTTGATCAGAACAAAAAGTACCATTAAACCAAAGCCTATCCAGGCATGCCCTGCGGCGATTGGGGAGGAGAAAAGTGCCGCCATTATTCCATAAATGCTCAAGTAGGTGAATCCCTGCATCGTATAGGCCAGGACGTAAAGGAGCAGGCTGCGCTTATAATCTTTGGCATGGTTATCGGCAATCATTTTACCGACTTCGTAGGTTTCCTTAAAGGTGGCATAGTTCGCTGTATTATACACTTGCGGCTCCTTTTGCGTGAAGGTCCCATGTTTGCGCCGCTTCATAATTCGCCCATAGCCGGGCATACAGTCCTTTATTTAACAGAAGCGCGTCATGGTTACCCCTTTCGATAATACGGCCATGATCAAAGACCAGTATCTGGTCGACATGGGTAATGGTCGACAGACGGTGCGCAATCGTGATAACAGTCTTGTTTTTCGTCAGAGAGGCGATCGCCTTGATGATTTCTTCTTCGCTCTCCGGGTCGGCAAACGCCGTCGCTTCATCCAGCACAACAATCGGCGCATCCCGCAGGATTGCGCGTGCGATGGTGATACGCTGCCGTTGCCCGCCGGAAAGACGCGCCCCCCTGTCGCCGGCGCGGGTGTCATACCCTTCGGGAAGGGTCATGATAAAGTCGTGGATCTGTGCCGCTTCGGCAGCCGCTGTCACCATCTCATCCGTGGCGGCGGGCTTGGCCATTCGGATATTGTGCGCCAGGGTGTCATGAAAAAGATAGGTATCCTGAAATACAAATGTGACGGTATTCATCAACGCTTCATTGTCCATTTGACGGATGTCGATACCACCGATCGTAATCGCGCCCTTTGTCACATCCCAGAAACGCGGCAGCAGCCTTGCTACCGTACTTTTTCCCGCGCCGCTCGGTCCGACCAATGCCGTCGTCGATCCGGGTTCAACAGCAAAATTCACATCAGTCAACGCATTCTCATCACGATTTTCATACCCAAAGGTAACAGCGTTAAAGCGGACAGTCATCTCCTGAGGGACGAGAGGATTTTTGGCAGCCGGCATGACCGGTACCGCCAATAACGCTTCTATACGATTGGCAGCCGCTTTGGAAATGCGCAGGAAGTTGTTCAGCCACATCAACGGCATAACCGCATCAACCATCCCTGTAGACATAAAAAGGACAGCAATTAACGACGGCAGCGACAGTGTGCCCGCGTTAATAAAAAAAATGCCTCCGGCCAACACTGCCAGTATCGTCGGCAGGGGGGCCAGTAAAACGAGGGCTATTCGTGAGGGGGTACCGCTAATCTTCATCCATTCAATGTATCCCTCCCTGTATCGATCAAGGGCCTTAAGATATCGCTTAAAAGAACTTGTACCGTCATCGAAGGTACGCACCACCGGCATCGCTTGAATGAATTCGATCACAGCCGCGTTGATCTGACTCTGATAGTTTTCAAACTTCTTCTGTATGGTTTTGGTATCATGCATGGCAATGCGCATAACAAGCATACCAATAAGCATCACGCCCAGTGCAATACAAGCCAGGCGCCAGTCAATGATAAACAAAAGCACCGCCGTCACCGGCGGAGCCGCGTATCCGCGCCCGAAGGTCGGCGTACTGTCCGCAACAAAGGTGTGCAGGTTCTTGACATCTTCGAGCATCACCTTCTTGAGTGCGCCGGTTCCTGTGTTGATAATAAACCCCAACGGTAGCCCGGCCAGATGCTTCGAGAGACGTGTACGAAGGTCCTCTTCCAGATAAAAAGCGCCCAGATGCGAAACGCCAAAGCCGGTCATGGTAAGGCAGAACGCCAGGACACCAAAAACACCCACGCCAATCAACGCGGTGCTTATCGTCCATGATAGACCTAAGAAAGACAGTCCCTCTCCGCCTTTCATCAGCACTGCGACTATTAGTGAAAGCATTAAAAGTGTAGCAATAGTGGCCGTTGATCCCAGTGCAGCAAGCCCCATCGCGCCATAGATGTATCGGCTAACCGGTTTCATGATTCTCCATAAAACCCCGAACCCTTCGGATTTTTGGTCAGACATTATTTATTTGCTCCTGTAGGTGTAATGTATGATGCATTTATCGGGGCGATTCAATTCTCATATGCACCATTGAGCAGACACCAAGCAAATCCGGAATTGATAAAATCACTTTTGCCTGCAAAGGAATTCCCTTTTTCACGCCTTTATGCATGGGGGTTGCACTGATGACCTTAATTCGTTTGTCCCATTTTTCCAAAGACTTCAACCGCTTGAGCCCCCAGCCGGTCCCTATGCACATCATTCCGCCTGATTTTAAGACCATTTTCTTACCGATTTTTATTCCCATAGGCGACAGCGAATCAAAGAAGAAATCACAGGTGCCGAAATGATCTGCCACGGCGATAAAAAAGTTTCTGATCTGTTCTTCCTCAAAATAATAGAACACTCCACCGGCCAATAACAACAGACCGTCTTTAACACTTATTTCCTTAAACCATTTAGTATCCAGAAACGACAAAGCGATGGTTTTGTGTCTTTCGCTGTCTTCGAAGAAATGCTTTCTGAGTTCAATAACATCAGGCAGATCGAGTTCGTAAAAGGTGATATTGCCGTTATCAATACGGCTGAAAGTGGTATCCATGCCGCAGCCGATGTTAACAATTGTGGCATTCGGGTGCTTTTTAATAAAATCGCGAGCCACCTTGTCGGTATGCAGGCTCCGTGCAACCCACCCATGCTGGGACATGGCTTGCGTTTCTGCTATTGCTGAAAAGTCATAATCAAGTTTTTCAACAATTTCCACGGCCTTATTATCAATCAACCGCGGATTGTTTTTTTGGGTTTCAAAAGCCCTTCCCCATAAGGGAAGCAAAAGTGTTTCCTGAACATTGCCTTTTTTTATACGTATTTTCTCTCCCATATATTTCCCTCCTATTATAATCATAACAATGCGCCTTAAAACCGGCATATTAAGGTAACACCGAATGTCTGAGGATCTCCGGCACGTGCGCTATAGCCCAGCTCATCGCTACCATAGGCGGCTGTGCCATATGTTTGATCAAAGATGTTTTTGGCCCATAAATATAGGCTAAATCCATAGCCCTTGAATTCTCCTTCATAGCCCAGTTTGGCATTGACCAATTCATAACTGCTTTGTTTCTGCGTGTTATCCAAGTTCCAATAGTAATCACCCACACCCTGAAGTTCTATTCTGGAAAACAGGGCACCTGAGTAACCTAATCGGTACCGATACTGAACCGCCAGATTGTAGGAAAATTCAGGTGCATATTCGAGTTGCTTCCCCTCATAATTTTTTTCCCCTATTTGCGCACCGGTATCGGAATCGAATATAGGCTCTGTGAACCTATCATACTCCGAATCCAAGTAACCAAAACCGCCAACTACCTCCAGGCCGCGGATCGGTCTTGCCAAGGCCTCTACCTCGAAGCCCTTGACGGTTGCCTCGGCAGCATTTTTGTAAATAGCGCCTATCGGTCCTGTAGATAACAAGACCTGCTTGTCTGTCCAGTCGATATAAAAGGCAGCAAAGTTCAGGATGAATTTGTTGTCCAGCCATGCGGTTTTGACACCCGCTTCATAATTCCAGGAAAATTCAGGGTCATACGGAATACCCAAAACAGTGGCATCTAAATTATTAAAGCCGCCGGAAGTGTATCCCTTGGCAACGCTGACATACCCCATGAAATCTTGAATGAATCGATAATCGACAGCAAATTTGGGAAGCCATACTTCAAGTGATTTGTCATTTTCGACAGTAGTTGTTCCCGTCCACATGACATCCGGATCATCAAACTGGAGCCCTTTAAAATCTTTTTTGTCGTTCTCATAACGTAATCCGGCAGTCAGCCCTAATTTTTCCCAGAGTGTATACGTTGCCTGTCCAAAGACAGCATAATTTTGAGTGTCCAGCTCGGTATTCATACTTGACTGATACGCAGGTAGTCCATATTCGGGGACCCCCTGTCGATAATCATAAGTGGTGTCGACATCAAAATCTTCGTCAAGATAATATACCCCGACCAGCCATTTAAAACCCTTTGAATCATCGGGGGATGCAAAACGGATTTCTTGGCTCAACTGAGCATGATCCTGGTCGTAGTAAGTTCTGTATAAGTCAACCGGAGTGCTGTCCATATCAAACTGAGAGTAATAATCCCCAATTCTATGTGCTGTAATGGAGGTAAAGCTGAACCAGTCCCCGTCATAATTTAAACTCAGTGATTGGCAATCTGAATCATTCTCGGTACTCCCTTCAAAGTCCAGGTTTATAGAATGTGAAATGTCCTCAGATGGTGTAAAAGTGTAAAAACCATTTTCATACCTCGCAGAACCGACATTTAATATAACATCCCAGGCTTCGGTGGGGGTCCATCTGAGTGTTGCGCGGCCGCTTGTATCATCACTTTTCTCGGCATCATCAGTTCCAAGGTAGTCATTTTGAAAATATCCATCCGAGAGATATCGCCTGCCGCTGATACCGAAAGAAAGCGTATCTTGAACAAGAGGGCCTCTTACTGCGAACGAATAGTCCTGTGTGTTATAATTCCCATAGTCTGCGGATATCTTTCCTTCCCATATGTTCCCCGGTTTTTTGGTGACAATGTTGATGACCCCGGCCTCGGTGTTACGGCCAAACAATGTTCCTTGGGGGCCTTTAAGCACCTCGATCCGCTCAATATCGACAAGATCAAGGTCGTATGCCTGAGCACGGGGATAGGCCACACCGTCCACATACATGCCTACCGTAGGATTAACACTCATCCTGTTGTACATTCCGCGTATAATTGGAGACGGCTCCGAACGGCCTCCTGAACTACCAGCTAGCATATTGGGGGTGTAAAAACCTAAGTCCTCAAGTTTTTTGATCCTCGCATCCTCGATCTGGACGTCGGATAAGGCTGTGACGCTTATCGGAACGTCCTGAATGTTTTCCTCCCGCTTTTGGGATGTAACAACCATCGTTTCCAGTTTGTAACCCTCACCGGGCTTTTCAACCTGTGCCGTCTCCTGTTTTGATTCTTCTTCCTGAGCCGCGGCAATCGACATCGAAAAGAAAATTGAGCTTAATGCAACTACAAGTATCGCGGTCACAACACTTGCTGAAACGAACCTTCTTCTCCGTTTTTTCATCGCTTCTACTCCTGTTACGAGTCTTTCCATAAACTAGAAACAAACAATCACTCCTCAGAAAAACGGGGTTTGGTTCTAACTTCGTCCACCTCCCCCACGTTCCCACGCTCTGCGTGGGAACGAGAGGCAAAGCGGGATCAGCCCTTTTTAATCATCCCTCAATCCAGGTGGGCGAAGTTAGAACCAAGCCCGAAAAACGATAC
>Ga0272444_10004706_pt1 | contig 11983 bp, 7 predicted proteins | sample SSMForm13_FD_201033 | JGI IMG/M metagenome (GOLD analysis project Ga0272444, IMG submission 201033) | Marine sediment archaeal communities from Little Sippewissett salt marsh, Falmouth, MA, United States - SSM-Form-13 | ecosystem: Environmental > Aquatic > Marine > Wetlands > Sediment ... | reverse complement strand
GCAGTGCGTACGAAGCCGATCCTGAAAAACTCAGCCGTTTCATCGATGCTATCGAACAGAATCTTCCACGGGACGATTCGGATTACACCCATCAGCACATCACCGGCGTTGTGGCCCCCCATATAGACATCATGGTGGGAAGCACGACCTATGTTGATCTCTATCGTCATGTAAAAGGGAAAAATTATAAGCTCGTTATAATTCTCGGTATCGATCACCAATGGAATGACGGCCTTTACTCGGTATCGGAAAAAAATTTTATAACTCCTTTCGGGACGATCAAGACTGACAGAGATTTGATTTCTCAACTCAAAAAAAGGGTGCCCCAGGGAACCCTGTCATCAAATGATTTTGGTCATAGGATAGAACACTCAATCGAATTTCAAACAATCTTTCTTCATTACTACCTCGAAGAACCGTTTTGTATCGTACCCATCCTCTGCGGAGGTATTCATGAGTTTATTTATCAGGAAAACAATATCTTTGCCGATGAGCGTTTTACTAAAATGACGGATGTCCTCTCAGACTTGATTCAGGCAGGAGGAAACAATGCGTTAATTGTTTCGGGAGTCGATTTCTCTCACATAGGCTTCAAATTCGGGCATCAAATGACGGCGGAAGCCCTCCTTCCTCAAGCTCAATCATACGACCGGACTATCATTTCACACCTTCTCCAGGGACAACCGGACAAGATCTTTGAAAGCACCATGGAAACCCAGGATCGCTTTAACGTTTGCGGACTCCCGTCGATCATGGCATTTTCAAGACTCGTACAAGGAAGCACGGGAAAACTTCTTGCTCATGAAACGTATAACGAACCGGCAACGCAAAGTGCCGTTACCTATGCATCGATGATATTTACCAGTCAATAATTTATCGGGAATGCACGGATTTTTTGCTTGACAGTAAGTGATGAGAGGAAATAATCTTTTTAAAAACACCTGATAGTCTTTTATTTGACCCTTATTGTCTTTTTTAGTATGATTTTGGTTCTATAGGACAATCGATTTGATCTCTTCCTGCTATCGTCATTAATCAACGTCTGAAATTTCTGTATGCAAAAAACAAAATCAAAGGGCAGTAATGTTTTCCAAAAATCGATATTACGGAAAGGAGGTGTTAAGAAAAGATAAGGGGTGGCGTTTATGTTTGACATAAACTGTATGCATAACATTACGTAAAAGGAGGTTAAAATGAAACGTTCATTGTATGTACTTCTGGTAATTTGCCTGGCCATCACCTTGGTCTTCGCCGGTCAGGCTATTGCAAAAAAGAGAGTTTTTTTAACGCTGGGTTCAGGTAGTCCGGGAGGTGTTTACTATCCTCTCGGGGGTGGTATGGCAGTGATTATTGAGAAAACTGTCGAAGGTGTCAGATGCGCCGCTGAATCAACCGGTGCCTCCGTTGAAAACAGCCGCCTCGTTGGATCGAAAGAAACCGATATGGGAATGGTGATGGGAAGCGTCGCCTACAAGGCCACAAAAGGCATTGAGCCTTTTGACAAGAAGTATGATCTCGTGGCTCTCTTTCAAATGTATCCCGCTCCTGAACATATCGTTACCACCAAGCAATCGGGGATCAAATCTATTGCCGACTTAAAGGGTAAAAAGGTTTCCATCGATGTTCCCGGCAGTGGTTGCTCAACTCAGGCCAAGGCCATTCTGAGCGAATACGGGTATGATCTTGAGAAAGACGTAACCCTTGCCAATCTCTCCCAGACAGAATCGGTACAGGCCTTGAAAGACGGTATTGTCGATGCCTGCTTCTTCAACTTTGCCTATCCCGCCTCTGCTGTTATGGATCTGGCCGCCACACGAGACATCGTTATGGTCCCTCTCGAGGAAGCATTTGTTGACAAGCTCGTAAAGAAATATCCCTATTATCTCAAGCTCGTCATACCAGCCGGGACTTACAGTGACGTTGATTACGACGTCCTCTGCCTGGGCGACTCGAATGTCCTGGTGGCAAATAAGAAAATGAAGAAAGACATTGCATACAAGGTAACAAAGGCCATTTTTGAGAATGTTTCGACAGGTAAATATGCCCTCACAAATATCCACCCCATTGCGGCACAGATAACACCGGCGAATGCGGTCAACAGTCCGATTCCACTCCATCCCAGTGCAATGAAGTATTTTAAGGAAGTAAAATAACAACGCTGTGAAGCGGCCCGGCCGGACGTCATATCCGGCCGGGCATTCTATTGCCATGGTACTGAAGCGAGTTTTCACAACGACCATATTGATTCTTCTTTCCTTTTTCTGTTTCACGCTGTGTGGGAAGGAGCTTCTTTCAGTTGAAAGGGGTTCTCTTTTTCTTCAAATCGTCAAGCAACCGGAGAACACCATACTCGTTGAATTCAACATTGAAAGGGGTGATTACTTTTATCTCGATTATACACACTCATCGGACCTTACCCCCGTTCACGATATTTTTCAGATCAATGAGCAGGATGAGATTGTCCTCCTCGAGGAGGATTATTACTGGTACGGAGCCGGTTTAGAATTTCACCCGGATGCAAATGCACATATTTCTTATGACGATAAAAAAACAAAGGTCAGTCTGTATCGAGTATTTCCGCATTTTTTACTCAGGGTCGGCAGAGTTGCCGGCCACGTTATAACCTGTAAGAAGCAAAGAGTTTTTTTAAAGGATATCGCCAAAGGGGGAAGTTTGGTGTGGATTCGGGTAATTCGAAAATGATGTTCGGGAAAGAGGTATCTTCACATGACTGAGAGGGAAAGGCCGGAAGAAAAAACAATAGATTTACAGGCGGTTGATTCAGAAGCGGCACGTGCAGCACAGGAAGTTCTCGAAAAATTCGAAAGGAAAAGAGAATATTCCGGTATTCCCGGTCTCTTCATTACCATCATTGCCATTACAACATCTCTCTATCACATTTTCTATGCATACTTTCACCCGTTCTTTGCCCTCGATCATCGTTCAATCCACTGGTTTTTCATGTCGATTCTCATCTTCTCCCTGTATCCGTTTTCCAAAAAGAGGTCCCCCCTCCAGAGAATGTCGGTTTTTGACTGGATATTTCTCTTCTGTTCCGCCGGAATATGTGTCTGGATTTTCATCTACTCGACCCCCATATTGAATCGTGCCGGATCTTTTCTTTCCATCGACGTCACCATGGGATCCATCCTGGTGATATTGGTTCTGGAAGCATCAAGGAGATCGACGGGACCTGCCGTGCCACTGGTTGCCCTGTTTTTTATCTGTTATGCCCTTTTTGGTCCATACCTTCCCGACGCACTGGTACATAAGGGCTACAGCATCAAGCGCATTTCTACGTACCTTGCTCTCTCGACCGACGGCATTTTTGGTGTTCCCATCGGCGTTTCCGCCAACTTTATCCTTCTTTTCATCCTGTACGGAGCCCTGTTGAGAAAAACGGGTGCAGGCCAATTCTTTACCGATGTAGCCTTCGCATTGACAGGATGGACCCGGGGAGGGCCGGCAAAGGCCGCCGTAGCGTCCAGCACCTTTTTCGGAATGATTTCAGGAAGTTCAGTGGCAAACACAGTAACGACCGGGTCCTTTACCATCCCGCTGATGAAACGGACCGGATACCCCGACCACTTTGCTGCCGGTGTCGAGGCATCCGCTTCCACTATGGGGCAGATCATGCCACCCATTATGGGCGCAGCCGCCTTCATCATGGCCGAGTTTCTGGCAATCCCCTATTTCAAAGTCTGTGTGGCAGCGGCAATACCGGCATCACTTGCCTTTTTCTCTACGTTTATGCAGGTCCATTTCAGGGCGGTTTCTCTGGGATTGAGCGGCATACCACGGGCTGATCTGCCGAAAATAGGGGCCGCCTTCGCTGCCGGCTGGCATCATATATTCTCAATTTTTCTCCTCATCTATTTTCTCATGAGGAACTTTTCGCCTGAACGGGCTGTCTTCTGGGCCATTACTGCTACCATTGTATCTTCATTCATTATGAGCATGATCAGGAAAGAATCGCCACGGGCTTATGGCATATTGATTCTTGACGGTTTAAAAGAAGGTGCTATCGGAGCTGTTGAGGTTGCCGCCGCCTGTGCAGCAGCGGGTATCATCATCGGCTCCATCACCATGACCGGATTGGGAATAAAATTTTCTTCACTGGTTGTGGATGCATCCTTCGGTAAGCTTTATCTGGCACTTCCTTTCACGATGATCGCCTGTATTTTCCTTGGAATGGGTGTACCCACAACAGCCCAGTATGTCATCATTTCATCGCTTGTCGCTCCCGCCCTTGCTCAGATGGGTGTTCTTCCGATAGCGGCTCATCTTTTTATTCTCTATTTCGGTACACGGGCTGATATAACGCCTCCCGTAGCTCTCGCGGCATATGCCGGTGCCGGTATTGCCAAATCCGACCCCTGGAAAACAGGGATCAGTGCCTTTCAGCTCGGGATCGCAGGATTTATTATTCCATTTATGTTTGTTTATGCGCCGGAATTACTCCTCATCGGGAGTGTCGGTAAAATAATCACGGCCTTTGCAACAGCAACGCTCGGGATTGTATGTCTGGCAGCCGGTGTACAGACCTGTTTCCTCGTACCCACTAAATGGTACGAAACGATAGTACTGCTTGCCGTGGCGTTTTTGATGATAAAACCCGGGCTCATCACCGACAGCATCGGTTTTGGATTATTTACGCTCGTCTTTGTTCTCCAATGGATCAGGAGAAAACAAATTATTGAAGCCGCGTGAAGGCAAAACAATAAGGAGGTTTCATTATGGAACGATCATTAGACAGGGTATTCAACCCACAATCAATCGCTGTCATAGGAGCTTCCGAGGTTCCGGGCAAGGCCGCTGAGCGAAGGACGAGAAGCCTTATTCAGGGAGGATATGCAGGGGATATCTTTCTGATCAACCCCAAGAGATCCGAACTCTTCGGACGAAAGGCTTATGCAACGATAACCGATGTCGACAGGAACGTTGATCTGGTTATGATTGTGGTTGCACCCAAATATGTGGCATCCGCCGTTGCCGACAGTGTAAAAATGGGGGCCAAGGGTATAATTGTCATCACTGCAGGGCTGGGAGAGACCGGCGAAGAAGGAAAAAAAATCGAAGCGGAAATCCTGGACGAAGCTGCTAAGACGGGTGCTTATATTGTCGGTCCCAACTGCAGCGGTATGTTTAATGCCTCGGCAAATATCAATATGTTAGGCATCCCTACCATTAATAGAGGCTCGATTTCAATTCTTGCACAAAGCGGTAATGTCATCGACTCTCTGACACACTTCGCCAAAATGAAAGGCGGTGGTTTTAATAAAATCATCAACGTCGGCAACGCAATCGGAGTTAAATTGCATGAGTACATCGATTATCTGAAGGATGATCTTGACACAAAGGTCATAATGACCTATCTCGAAGGAATCAGGGGAGGAAACGAGCTGGTCAGAGTCGTCAGGGAAACAGTCAAGAAAAAACCGATTATCGCATTGAAAGTCGGTAGATCGAGTGCGGGGATGAGGGCCGCGGCTTCCCACACCGGATCACTGGCGGGAGATGACATTATTCTGGATGCCGCTTTCAAGCAGGCCGGCATAGTCAGAGTATTCAACGCCGATGAACTTTATGATATGGCACATATCTTTGCAACCTGCCCGATTCCGAGGGGAAACAGATTAGCCATATTGTCGGAGGGTGGTGGTGACAACTCTATTGCTGCAGACAATGCAGAAAAATTCGGTATGGAAGTTCCCGTCCTCAGCACAGAAACACAGGAGAAAATGAGGCCGTTTCTCCTGGGAGGCATGCCGGCCCACAATCCTATCGATTATGGCGGAACAGCGGAAGAAAATCCCCACATGATCACCGAATGCGTCAAGGTGTGCATGGAAGACGACCAGGTTGATGGCCTCCTGATCACCGGCTTCTACGGGGGATTCTACGATATTATCGCACCTCATATTGCCGAACGGGAGGAGCAGACATCGCGGGAACTTGTCGATCTGGTACATCAATACAAAAAACCTCTTATCGTCAACACGAGCTATGCGCGAGATCCCATAAAATCTCTCGATATTTTAAAAGAAGCCGGCATCCCCGTCATTGAATCTTCAGAGAGAGCTGCCCAAGCCATGAGCGCACTGATGCACTTTTCAATGAAGCAGCAAAAAATAAACACGATGACCATTCCGGAAAAAGAACCCCGGAAACATCCCGCCATAAACAAACTTTTCGACACGGTAAAGGATGCGGGAAGAGTTAATCTCCTTGAAACGGAATCGAGAGAACTCCTTCAAGCATATGACATAACCCTGCCGGATGCAGCTATTGCGGCAACTGCCGAAGACGCAGTCAGGGCAGCTAACACGATGGGTTATCCCCTGGCAATGAAGATCGTCAGCCCCGACATTATTCATAAATCAGACGCAGGCGGTATCAAACTCAGTCTGAAAAACGAAGGAGAGATTAAAACAGCCTTCGATAACATCGTTAAAAATGCGGAGAACGTAACGACACGAGAGAGGATTGTGGGAACCCTCATTTCCCCGATGGCAGCTCCGGGGCAGGAATGTATCATCGGGATGGTTCGCGATGCTCAGTTCGGTCCCGTGATTATGTTCGGCCTGGGCGGTATCTTTGTCGAAGTCCTGAAAGATGTTTCTTTCAGGGTAGCTCCTCTGGCCGATGAAGATATTGACGACATGATTCAGGAAATCAAGGGGTATAAAATTCTGACAGGCGTAAGAGGAGAAAAACCGAAAGACATCAAAGCCATAAAAGACATTCTGGTAAAACTTTCCGCGATTGTCATTGACAACCCCGAAATTAAAGAAGTCGATTTGAACCCGGTCATTGTCCACGAAACGGGTGCATCAATTGTGGATTCAAGGATCCTTATTGATTGAATCACTTTTATTTCTTACATGAGGAGGAAACACATGGATTTTGAATGCATTATTTATGAGAAAGGCGAGGGGCTTGCCACGATCAAGCTAAACAGGCCCCAGGTTCTCAATGCCATGAATAAACAAACATGGCTCGATCTCCAGGTTGCTCTGGATGATGTAAAGAATGATCCCGACATCAAGGTCTTGATCATTACCGGAGAAGGAAGGGCTTTCTCGACTGGAGCCGACCTCAAGGACTCGAAGGATAGAACTATCGAGGAATACAGAAATTACCTGGTCGAACTTCAAGAAACATCAAGGAAAATAATCAGGTTTGAAAAACCGATTATCGCTGCAATTAACGGTTATGCACTGGGTTCAGGCTACGAATTGGCCCTGGCCTGTGATATTCGCATCGCAGCAGAAGAAGCACGGATCGGCTCACCTGAGGCCCGGGTTACCTCATCCGTAACGGGAGGTGCTATGAGGCTGGTACAGGACCTGATTGGCCCTGGAAAGGCCAGAGAACTCCTCTTCACGGCTGAATATATCGACGGTAAAGAGGCCGAAAGGATCGGGCTCGTCAATAGAGCTGTCCCCTCTGACCGTTTGATGGAAGAAGCGAGAGAGATGGCAATGAAAATCGCACAGAACTCTTCCTTTTCCATCAGAATGATTAAAAAGGGTCTCATCATGGCGCGGGGTGAAGTCAGTCTCGACGCGCTCATGGATTATGAAATTGAGGCATGTCTTGCCTGTGTGTCAACGAAAGAACGGCAGGATTCACTCAAGGACTTCGAAGAAAGAAAACAAGAATAAAATACTATGCAGGCAGATCAAGCTAAAGTGGGAATGATTATCTTCTTGCTGATCTTTTTTCTCATATACGGCGGGCTTCACCTTTACGTATTTTTAAAAATAAAAAAAGCAATTGTTCTGGGAACGATAGCTACTATGGGTCTGATTGCCTTCATGGCATTGATGATCTTCGCTCCCATACTAACACGCTTACTCGAACGAGGTGGATACGAACCGATCGCGTATCTCCTCTCGCATGTGGGATATACCTGGACGGCAATAGTGTTCTTGTTCTTCTCTTGTGCGCTGCTTCTTGATGTCTACCGCCTGGTTATTTTTACAACAGGATTTGTGCTTCAAAAGAACATGACGTCGATAACCCCTTCTGCCCTTTACTCATTCATTATTCCTTTTTCGTTTGCGATCATTGTCTCTGCATATGGATATTTCGAAGCACAGAATATCCGGACTGAAAGACTCGTCATCCAAACATCAAAAATACCCGAAAAGATCGGAACCGTAAAGATTGTGCAGATTTCGGATATCCATCTCGGCTTGATTGTTCGCGAACAGAGGTTGAAACAAATTCTCCAAAAGGTAGCAGCTGAAAAGCCTGACATCCTGGTTTCGACGGGAGATCTGGTGGATGGACAAATGTGCAGGCTTAACCATCTCGTTGAGATGTTGCAGGAAATCAAACCACCCTATGGCAAGTTTGCCGTTACAGGCAATCACGAATTCTATGCAGGGCTCGATCAGGCACTTGAGTGTACAAAAAAGGCGGGCTTTCATGTTCTCCGAGGTACCGCGGTGAACGTATCAGATTTCATTTCGATTGCCGGTGTTGACGATCCTGCCGGGAAAATCTATCAATCTTCAGGGAATACATCGGAAAAAGAGCTGCTTGCACATCTATCCCCTGAAAAATTTACGCTGCTGCTGAAACATCAGCCCATCATAGAAGAAGGGTCATCTGATTTTTTTGACTTACAGCTTTCCGGCCACACCCATAAGGGACAGATTTTCCCTTTTACGCTGATCACACGCCTCCGTTACTCTTTCAACTCAGGCTATTTTAAACTCCCCAACAATAGTCATCTGTATGTCAGTCGTGGATCGGGAACATGGGGACCGCCGATCCGTTTTCTTGCTCCGCCCGAGGTAACGGTTATAGAACTGGTACATGGAAACAATTCGAAATGAATGATCTGTGAGCTGAGATTTGAGATATGAGGTTATTCCCTATCACACATGGGGCATTGCTGAACGCTTGTTGGCTATGAATTTCTTACTGCTTGAGATCATATTTCTTGAGTTTATACCTGAGCATCCGTTCGCTGATCCCAAGAATCTCGGCAGCTTTTGTTTGATTAGTGCCGGCCTCTTCCATGGCTCGTTCAATGAAACGTTGCTCCAGCGATTCGATCGAATCTCTTAACGATCCTTTTGTGGTAATTTGGCTCTCCAGTTGTTCGGATGGAAGTTCTTTGAATGGCAGATCCCTGAGGGATATGATCGGGTTCCTTGATATAACGACCGCTCTCTCAATTATATTTTCAAGTTCCCTGACATTACCGGGATAATTATATTTCAAAAGCAGGTCCTGTGCTTCTCTGCTCATTCCTTCGATCTTCTTGCCGTTTTCTTTTGAGAAACGAGCGATAAAATGTTCTATTAATAACGGGACATCTTCCCTTCGCTCTCGAAGGGGTGGAATATTCATGACGACGACATTCAGCCGATAAAAAAGATCTTCCCTGAAGGTGCCATCCTGAAGTTTATCTTCCAGATCACGGTTTGTCGCACTGATAATTCGCAGATCGGACCGGATAGTTTGATTTCCTCCCAAACGCTGGAACTCTCGTTCCTGAAGAAAACGAAGGAGTTTCACCTGAACGGACGGAGAAAGCTCTCCGATCTCATCGATAAAGAGTGTTCCACCATCTGCCTCTTCAAATCGCCCTATCCTTCGTGCCGTCGCACCGGTAAATGCTCCTTTTTCATGACCGAAGAGTTCACTTTCGAGCAACGTCTCAGGCAATGCACTGCAATTGACAACAATCATCGGTCCGTCAGAACGGGGGCTCGATATGTGAATCAACCTGGCAAAGAGTTCCTTTCCCGTACCGCTTTCGCCCTGGAGCAAAACGGTGGCCCGGCTGTAAGCAACTCTTCCGACCATGTTGACCAGGTTTTCCATTTTTCGGTTTTTAAAAATAATCTGATCGGCAGTAATTCCTTTCTTCCACAACTTCTCGCGAAGAATCTGATTTTCCCTGATAAGTGTTCTCCGTTCCGAAATCCGATTTATTAATATACTGAGTTCCTCAAGTTCTATTGGCTTGGTAATGTAATCGACTGCTCCGTTTTTCATGGCTTCGACGGCAGTTTCTATCGTTCCGTAGGCCGTCATCATAATCACATCGATCTCAGGATTCATGTCCTTTACTTTTTTCAACACCTCGAGCCCATCCATGCCGGGCATTTTATAATCAAGGAGGAGCAGGTCGAAATATCGGTCGAAAACTTTACCAACCGCAGTTCCGCCGTTTTCCGCCTCTGCAACAGTGTGACCCTCTCTGGCAAGAAAATCCCGAAGCATTTCCCTTTGCGACTGTCCATCTTCAACGACGAGTATATTTAAGGTTTCCATCGATTCCCGGTTTCCCCTCACTTCATGGACTTTCTGCAGGAAAGAGAATTTCAAATGTGGTACCTTCCCCTACCTTACTCTGAACGATAATTTCTCCCCTGTGGCCTCGAATAATCTCATGAGCCAAGGTAAGGCCCAGCCCCAATCCCTTTTCTTTGGTTGTGTATTCCGGGTTAAAAATGCGGTTTATTTCTTCTGGAGTCAAGCCTGTACCCGTATCCGAGATTTTAACCCTGACGCTCTCTTTGTTATCAGTTTCAACACGGACAGTAATGGTTCCCATGTCCGATATTGATTCCATGGCATTCTTCAAAATATTATAAAAGGCCTGTTTCATTTTATTGAGATCCATGGATACTTTCGTATTGTTGTCACCCCATTCAGTCTGAATGGTAATTCCTTTTGATGATGCCTCTTCTTCCATAAGTCTCGTGATTTTCTGCAATACTTCAACAATAGAATGATCGTGGAGTTCCAAACGGCGGCTTTTCGAAAAGGTGATAAACTCTTCAATAATTTCATTCAACCGTCTGATCTCATCACGAATAACTCCAATCATATGGTTAAATTCCTCTTTCTGCTCCCCGCCCTCAGGAACATATTCTCTCTGAACTCTCTGTGTAGCCATACTGATCGCATTGAGCGGGTTTCTGATTTCATGGGCCACTCCGGCGGCAAGCTGCCCGAGGGCCGAAAGTCTCTCGGCCTGATGGAGTTTTAATCCCAGCTCCTCCATTCTCGCCAGATGCCTGTTCTGGTTATGATACAGAATCCATATTGACAGGATACCGATCATAAGAATAAAGGCAGTAGAAATGAACATGGCGTATGTGTTTTCTTTAAGAAGGTTATCCGTTCGATCACGCTCCAGCCCGAGACGCGCAAATCCCACAATCTTCTTATCCAAACGAACCGGAATATATATTTCGAGAATATTTTTTCCCTGAAATGCAATTTTCCTGCTTGTTATCTTTAGTGTTCCCGACAAAACATTTTCAGCAAGAATGTTCCCGCCATTCGACTCCTTCGGCATATCACCTGACTTGCCGAAGATGGTGCCACGCTGTCCCATGACAGCCAGATAAGCCAGTTCTTCACCCCACCCCACTTCATCAATAGCCTTCTTGATGGCAATCCTCGTACTCCAGTGCCGTATTCCTTGGTCATCCAGGGCCACAACAATGGTACCGCTCCCATCTTTGCGGCGAAGGGCAATATATCCAACCTCATCGAGCTTTCCGAACCGGTTAAAGAGGTCGATGATAATTCCCTCGTGTCTGGTAGTCACGGGAGGCTTCCGTGAAGGAGTGGCATGGGGAAACTGCCTGCTTTGAAAGATAACCTTACCGCGTTCATTGAGAACGGCGATGAGCCAGAGATTTTCTCTGTCCGCAATCTGCATTAATGCTCCGTCACTGAGATCTTCTGTTTTCCAAATGGTATCGACCTCACGTGCGAGTTCAACAAGACCCCGTATAAGAGATTCCTGGGGTGAAAAAGATGCATCCGTTAATGGGACGAATGTATTTTTGCCCTTTTCTTGCCTGAGGGACTGATACAGGTAGGTGAGGTTCTCCTGGGCTACCTTTTCCACCGTCCCTACAATATCAAGTCCTCTCGTTTCCATGAAACCAACGAGGGTATTATCAAGACGTTCAAGGTAAAGAATCCCAAGGCTTAATAC
>Ga0272444_10004704_pt1 | contig 11985 bp, 3 predicted proteins | sample SSMForm13_FD_201033 | JGI IMG/M metagenome (GOLD analysis project Ga0272444, IMG submission 201033) | Marine sediment archaeal communities from Little Sippewissett salt marsh, Falmouth, MA, United States - SSM-Form-13 | ecosystem: Environmental > Aquatic > Marine > Wetlands > Sediment ... | reverse complement strand
ATATAGACGTTCTTACTGTTTGGAAAGATTTCTTACGATTTCAGCGGCATGGGCCTTCAGGTAGCTGATGGGCCGAATCTGACTTGACAGTTTCATGAGTATGCCCCCTTTTGATATGACTAAATATAGTCCATAAACAGGTCAAATCTCAAGTGTGAACGGGCTGTTGCTCAAACCCCTTTTCGCTGGCTCTGAAACGTTTTTTGACAAATCTGGGGCTCACTCCAGGTGATGTCAAAACTCTCCGCGGCGGCGGATCAAACAGTTGACATCGCTGATCTTCCGCTTCGCCAAGATTTGTTGACAAAAAACGCTTCAATAAGCGCTCAAACGGATTTTGGTTTGGGCAACAGCCCGTAAAAGAGGGGCGGAGAGGGGTGGAATCAGATTTTGGTTATTTGTTTCTTGATTCGATTAACCCTGCCCTTGAGTCTTCGGTTCCGAGACAGGGCTTTGGCCACATGAGTGTACCTGACAGTAACACCTGCTCCGGATATGTGGCCAAAGTAGTCTCCCAGGGAGACTCCGCTTACACCCGTCAGATCTCTGGCGAGATAGATGGCCACATCGCGGGCAGTATTGCCTTTGCGGCCTTTCTCAACGATCATTTCAGTATCACAACCAAACTCCTCGGAAACAGCCGCCACCACGTCGTCCGGGGTAACTCTGGGCTTTAGTCCTTTAAGTTGCGGGATCTCTCTTTCTCCTGAGCGGTTGGATAGATATCTCTTCTTCACCCAATTGACAAACTCTACGCTGCCAAGAATGAACCCGCCAACCACATCCTTTTCAGGGTCTTCAACCCGGTTCGGATCAACGCCTTCTACGAATTTCCTGTAGGCAGTACATGCCTTTTTGCGGCTTTTTCCAAACAAAGAAAGGAGCCAATCCACCTCAAGCCAATCCGGCGCCTTTGCCTTTCCTGCAAACACCGGATAGCTGCTCCAGGGATAGGACTGCAGCTGTTCCACCATGTTTGCCCTAAGAGGATTCAGGTGAATATAGCGCGACAGGTGCTTCAGGTATTCGTCTGCGTCAACGAGAATGGATTTGAATCGGCCCTGAAAAAGGTGCCCGATTCTGTTCCGCTTGCGATTGAAATAGGCCGCATAGCTCACGTTGATCCATTGAACGGCACGACTCAGGTTGGGTTCAGGCGTTTCCACCAGGAAATGATAATGATTCGTCATTAAACAATAAGTATGAACCTTTATCCCAAAACGTTCAACGGCCTTTGCCACGTTTTCCAGAAACTTCTCCCGGTCACGCTTGGTTCGAAAGATCGCTTCCCCGGCATTGCCTCGATGGATGACATGATAAAAGGCGCCTGGATATTCTATGCGCAACGGACGGGCCATGGAAACACCCCCTTGGATAGGCAATATGCTATGAATTGAAGGAGCCTCTGAGCCTCTTGAATGGGACTTCGGTGTGCTGGGCGAAGAGCTGAATGCTCCTTGTGCAGGCAGGATAATTCGGCTGGATGAAGATGTCAATAATTAATAATTAAGATGCGACCCTGGGCTCTGTTGTATAAGGGAATTGCACTCAGGAAAGAGGCGTCAGAAAGTCGTGATGTCAGACGAAAATTAGCAGAAAACCTCGTTGAGCAATGCGGTCTTTCACTAACCGAAACAGGACGTCATTTGGGTGTGTCTGCTTCTGCCATTGCCAAATCGCTCAGTCGGTCAGCTAAAGGAAAGTCCGGTTAGTCAAGGACGTCCCAAATATCTCCCCTGGGCTTTTCCCATACAACGATTCTTCCTGATCCTCACCACCACCCCCCAAATCTTACAGGCGCCCATCGTCGACCACAGGGACTAAACTGTTACGAGGACCGGGGACCGCCTAGTTTCATAGCCATCATGCATATAGAAAGAAGAAAGGAGAGCGCACCACTTTCAAGGTAGGGCTATCACCCTCAAATGGTCCTTTAGGGGCCACACGTACTGCTCTAGACTCTGGATAAATTCATCATAACAGTACCCGCATCTGTTTTGCGAGTAAGGGCAAGGATTTGCGGAGGCATACTCTCCCCTGCAACGCTCCAAGCATTGTTCATATCTTGTCTGGAAAGCACTCCTATTTCGGTCTATTGTGTTACGAATCTCCCGTGCATACTGAGTTTCTTTTGCCTGCTCAATTTCTTGCCTAAGGTGCTCCATGGATTGTTGTGTAAAAAGCTCTTGCGCCAAAGCTTCTAAGATTTGGTTCCAAAAGAGTTGAAGTTGACTACCTGAGGTATCCGTCCTATTTATAGAATCATTGAGACAGTATCCATAGAGATCGGTATCGCTTCCTGCAAATAGGACCGGATCTTTTGCGGTCCACCTGGCGACATCGGGATCATAATCTCTGAATCCAAACCGCACAAGACCAGTGTCTCTGTCATGAAGGCCTCCAGCAAACCCAAAGGGGACCTCAACTGTTGGATCGGTATCATTGATTACGTTACCGAAAGAATCGTAGTCAATCTTTTTTGGCACATTACCCGAGACATCAGCGACCAGCCTCAAAGACCCCACCTGGTCACAGGTGAGGTAGTAAGTGGAGCCGTCTTTGGTCATGGCAACGGGCATTCGGCCATCGGCATACTCAAATCGCATTTCCAGATTGTCGCCGCCGTCATAGACCGCCAGCAGTCTGGTCAGACCCTGCCAGACGTATTTCTCGGTTGTGATGCCATCAACTTTTTTTGCGATTCTCCTGCCAAGAGGATCGTGGACATAGTTGATTGTCGTACCGTCAGGTAGGCCCACACTCAAGAGCTCGCCGCGGGAGGAGTAGTCATATGTGGTGACATCTGAACCGGCAGTCCTTGTAGTAAGGAACCCATCCACATCGTAATCGTAGGTAGTACTGTCAACAGTCAGCAGATGGTCCTCAGCAGAGTAGTTAAAGGTCCTTCCAGAGATCCCCCGGAGAGTGTTCATCTCATACGTGCGGGTTCCATTGAAGCCGTATTGATACTCTTCCACTAGGCTGCCATCCTTGGTCACGGTAAGCAACCTTCCCATGGGATCATAGGTGTAGACATAGTTGGAGGTTACCCCGTCAACTGTCTCGTTCTTACCCGTGATCCTGCCATTGTCATCCCTGGTCAAGCTCCAATCGGTGAGACTGCTGCTGTTGATGGTGAAATCTTGCGCCTCTACCTCGCCGTACCCGTTGAAGTTGCGGCTCAGGCTCAGACTCCCACCGGTTACCGCCTCAGGCAAGCCGTTTCCGCTATTGCGAGCAATGGCAAAACCACCGGCGCCCGTCAAAAGACCGTCATCATCATAGGTGTACACATGGCTATTGCCGGCATAGGTAAAGCCGGCTAGGTTGAAGTCATTGTTGTAGGTATATCCAAGGGATTGATTCACAGTGCCGCCTAACGTCTCGGATGTGACTAGAGAGCCGTCGTATCCATAGGTGATCGATTCCGTTCCCTTCGATATGGAGCCCACGTTTGTGGCACAAAGGTAGGTCAGATCGACATTCCCCTCGGGCGTCTGGATCTGAATCAGCCGGGTCGTGTCGTAGATGTTATTGATCTGATTACCTGAGGGGAAGTTCGTTTGGACAAGACGCCGGTCCTTATCGTACACGTAAGTGTAACTGCCGCTCAGGGGTGTTTGGTAGGAGTTGTTCAGGTTGACTTTGTTGTACCCGAACCCATGATCTACGGTAGATGGATTGGTGAGTACTGTCATGTTGCCGTTATCATCGTAAGTGAAACCAACGGAAGTGCTATCCGGCCGGTCGATCCCGGTCATGCGGCCTGCGGCATCGTAGGTGTACGACGTGGTGTGGTCTTCAGGATCGGTGATGGATGCAAGGAACCCCTGTGCATCGTATGCAAAGGTCGTTTCTCTGGTGTTGGTGGTAATGGACGTTAACCGCCCACGGGCGTCATATCCATAAGCTGTGTCATGGAGCCCTGGAATCTCAAGGCCTGCGGTCAGAAGCGTTACAGGATTATAATGGGTGGTCACCGTCCTTGCCTCCGGCGACGTCACCACTTTCGTGGCCTGCAGCGTATCGGTCTGAAGGGTCGCGGGCATGCCATTTGTCCAAACAGTTTCAGTGATCAGGTCAGGGATAGTGTCTGCGTTCGTATCCTGGTAGCTTTTCTGTCTGAGGGTCAGCCTTTCCAGTGCCGAGGGCGTCATCTCCGACATCCGCCTGACGAATTGGAACTGGTACTGCGGGTCGAGCCCATACCTAAAGGCAAGCTCCATACCACAGGGCAGGGATTTGTTTACGGTTAGCCCGTCCTCTGATTGGCTAAACAGGGTCTCAGCGCCTGTCGGGCCGGTAATGGTGGAGGTATATTGACCGGTCGTGTCCGTGTGGTCTAGGAACGAGGTGAGGTTACCTTCACCGGTGAGCACTTGGGTGAGAATATCGCCGTTGGCAAGCGTAGACTTTGAAAGCTGCCAGTGGCCCCCTTCCTCATCGGTTGCATCGGTCAACCTGCCAGTGGCGTCGAACACATGCTCAAAGCGGTTTCCCTCCGGCTCCACCTTGGCGGTCATCAAGTCGCCCGTGGTGTATTCAAAGCCGTAGGAGCTGTTATCCGGGTAGGTAATGCCGGTGAGACGATTGCTCCCGTTCAGAGTTAAGGTGGTTGTGAGCCCGTCCGGTGAGATGATGGCACTGGGCACACCATTTGCGTCTCTTGCAATTGTGGTCTCGTTGCCGAACCGGTCGGCTATGGAGACCAATTCGCTGTTCTCATTATAACCGAACTCATAGAGGCTAACACCTGTGTCCAGGTCCACGGTCATCGTGTGCTGTCCGGTACTGTCTATGACATGACACAGGCCGTCTTCCTCGGCAAAGAGGATATCTCCAGCGATGGGTGCATAAGCAATCCTGAAGGGGGGGGCCACTTTTCGAATGACACCATGCTCTCCGTTGGCCCGCGAACCAAAGCCGTTATTTGAGTCTGCAATGTAGAGGTCGCCCGAAGGGGACACGGCCACGCCCATGGGCGCGTAAAGGCGAGCCTGTGTAGCAGGATTGCCGTCACCAGTGTCGCCCATGGTTCCATTCCCTGCCGCCGTGGTAATGATGCCGCTGGGATATACTTTGCGGACACGGTAAGCATTAAGCTCCCCAATGAACAGGTTACCGGAGGCATCCACCGCTACACCCCACGGCTTCTGAAGCTGGGCCTCTGTGGCAGGACCGCCGTCGCCAGGTAAAAGCGAACCCGTCCCCGCCACGGTGGTGATAATGCCCGTCGTATCCACCTGGCGGATGCAGCTGTTGCCAGTGTCGGCAATGAAGAGGTTGCCGGAGGCATCCACCGCCACACCCCGCGGCGCGTTAAGCCAGGCATAGTTGGCAAAGCCGCCGTCACCTATAAAGCCCGCAGTTCCAGTGCCGGCCACCGTTGTGATGATGCCGTTTGTATCCACCTGGCGAACGCAGTGATTGCCACTATCGGCAATGAAGAGGTTGCCGGAGGCATCCACCGCCATACCATGGGGCCGGTAAAGCTGGGCTTGTGTGGCGGGACCGCCGTCGCCACTGTAGCCTGGTGTGGTATTTCCGGCCACTGTTGTGATGATGCCATTTGTGTCTACCTTACGGACACAAGAAAAGTAACTATCGGCAATGTAAAGGTTGCCGGAGGCATCCACCGCCACCGCCTCCAGTTTGCCAAGGGCGGTTTCTGTGGCAGGAACACCATCAACAGGATAGCCTAGTCCGCCATTTCCGGCCGCCGTTGTGATGATGCCATTTGTATCTACCTTACGGATACAAAAAGCGTAATAATCGGCAATGTACAGGTTGCCGGAGGCATCCACCGCCACACCCTTCGGCTCGCCAAACCCAGCCTCGGTGGCAAGGCCGCCCTCAACGTAGATTCCGCCGGCCAACTTACCGGCCACGGTATCGATTATCAGGGGTTGATTCTTCGCTATGCTGGCGTTTCCTTTGTGAAGAACGGAAGGGTCGATAGGGCTGAGCTGATGGTGGGGAGAGATGGTCCAGCCTTCAGCAACGGTGCCTCTTCCCTTTACAAGCATCACATCGCTATGCCTCCAAGAGGTCATCTCCTCTCGCCCTATGATCCCTGTGATGTTGTCGCCGGCCTTGGCAAAGGCCTGGTCATAGGCTTCCCGCCCACTGTAGTAGACAGCATCGTAAACAAAGCCCACACTGACATGGGCAGGGATTGTAACGGTAAGGCGTCCCAGATGGTCCAACCCATCCCAGACAAACTCTGCGTTCTGGTTCGGTTCAGCGGCCAAGATCTGCTCAAAGATCCTGCCGGACACATCAACCCTGGCGACAATGTGCTTGAGGCTGGCAGGCACGGTCTCCCCACTGGCAGGCACTGTGATCCGGTAATGGTAGCCCTTGACCCTGTTGCTGGCATAGTAAAGGGTCATGTCGGTGCCGGGGATGGGAATGTCCTCGTGGAAGACGCGGCTTCTCTGTTCCACAGTGGAGCTTACCTCAGAGGGTGGGGGCGGTATTATGGGACAAGTCTTGCACTTCTCTTGTTGCTGGTCAACTTGGGCCTCTGTGTCTGCATTGGGAGGCGTGGCATCTCCTGGCGGTCCAAAGGGCCAGTTGAAGTCCCATATCGTGAAGTGAGTGACCTCCACCCGCCAGAAGGTGGAGTCTGGAGGATATCTCCCGGCATCGTCTAGCCCGGCCACCTCATCGCTGTAAGAAGCGTTTTCGTTGAGGTCATCGGGTTGGCCGTCTCCGTCTGCATCCAGGGCATCCACCACGCCATCGGTGTCTGTGTCCAGCAGTCGGACCACCACACCATTGTCTGACGCCACCCACATGCCTTTGTCACGATCGTAGTAGCCCACGGGGACGATCTCCCCCACATTAAAACCCAGAAAATTATCGACCCAGGTGATGACCGGTTTGTCAAACCTGACCCTCGGGGCCCCATCCACGTTGAGCTCTGCACAATAGGTATAGCCGGAGTTGGGGGGCAGGATGGCGGGCATGGACTCCGGAGTGGTGAACTCCGTTGCACGGGTAGTAATGGTAGTGAGTTCATGAATATCATTTCCCTCGTCATCCACCAGATAGGCCCCGTTGTCGCCGGTGAAGACCATGGAGCAGGACCGGCTGCCGAATGCATCCGTCACCTCTGTGCTCTGATGGGTGACCACAGTCTCCGGGTTGCCGTCAAAGGTGACGGTGGTTGACGCTGTGTCTTCGGCGATCATCACGATGGTCTTAGCAATGGCGATATCGTTCCAGGGAACATGGACCTTCCTTTGAACCCTGAGCAACCCATCCTTTTCATACATAACCGTCATGGTCCCTCCACCTTCCACGGGGATAGAAAATCGACCATCAGCGCCTGTTTCCACAGTGCCATATTCCGGATGGTTAAGAATGGTGACGGAAACATCTGCGATTGGGGCATCAGCCAGATCTTGAACGAGCCCGGTTATGAGGGAAAACCGTCTCGGGTCGTATGACTCGGCCGTTGCATCAAACGGGGTGAGGTCCTCGTATTGTTCGCCAAACCAGCCTTCCGGCTGGGGCTCAGGATTGCCTGTCACCATGACCACAGCACGAGCACTGGCAGAGCCGCCAGTCCCGGTAACAGAGATTGCATAGGTGGTGGTATGGTCAGGGGAGATACTAGTTGATCCGCTTACAGATACAACACCGATGCCGTTATCGATGTACGCACTCTGCCCATAGGTGGACGTCCAGGACAGGGTGGTCGATTCCCCCTGCTCAATGCTTGACGGGTCCGCACTGAGACTTACGGTGGGTTCCGGGAAAGTCTCGCTCACCGTGACAGTCACAGTGTCTGTGGCCGAGCCTCCCGGGCCCGTGGCAGTGATGGTGTACGTGGTAGTCTCTGTAGGGGAGACCGTCGTCGCCCCGGTCGGATCAACGGTGCCAACATCGGGTTGAATTTCGCAGGTGTCGGCATTGGTCGAGGTCCATGTGAGGGTGGAGGACTCTCCAATTATGATGGATTCAGGATCAGCACTGATGGTCACGGTGGGTAGATAGAGGACCGTAACCGTGACAGTGTCTGTGGCGGTTCCTCCCGGGCCGGTGGCTGTAATGGTGTACGTGGTAGTCTCTGTAGGAGAGACGGTCGTGGACCCGGTTGGATCCACGGTGCCAACATCTGGCTGGATTTCACAGGTATCGGCATAGGTGGAACTCCACGTGAGGGTGGAGGACCCGCCGATTATGATGGACTCGGGATCAGCACTGATGGTCACGGTGGGTAGATAAAGGACTGTAACCGTGACAGTGTCTGTTGCTGTGCCTCCGGGGCCGGTAGCAGTAATGGTGTATGTGGTGGTCACGGTGGGTGAAACCGGTATTGACCCACTCGGATCCACGGTGCCAACCCCGGGCTCGATCACGCAGCTGACGGTATGGGTGGAACTCCACGTGAGGGTGGCCGATGCTCCCAGCAGGATTGTTTCGGGGTCTGCTGAGATGGTGGCCGTTGGGGGATACAGAACCGTGACCGTCACGCTGTCCGTGGCAGTGCCGCCAAGTCCGGTGGCCGTGATAGTGTAGGTCGTTGTCTGCCCAGGGGAAACCATGGTCGAACCATTTACGGGAACACTCCCAATACTTTGATCTATGGTTGCTGAATCCGCATACGTAGAACTCCAGGACAGGGTGGCCGATTCGCCGAGCAAAATGGTCTGCGGATCCGCTGAGATACTCACTGTGGGAGCAGGATAGGTCACGGTGACGGTAACGCTATCAGTTGCTGTCCCGCCGGGGCCTGTGGCCGTGATGGTGTAAAGAGTGGTCTCAGTCGGTGAAACTGAAATCGATCCGCTTGGATCAACAGGGCCGATGTCGGGTTGGATTTCGCAGGTATCGGTATGGGTAGAACTCCAGGACAAGGTGGACGACCCTCCAAACAGGATTGCCTCAGGATCGGCGGAAACGGTAACCGTCGGGGGATAGAGCACGGTCACGGTTACAGAGTCCGTAGCCGAACCTCCTGGACCGGTGGCCGTAATCGTATACGTGGTGGTCTCCGTAGGAGAGATGGTGATCGATCCGGTAGGATCAACACTGCCGATATCCGGCGCTATGACACAGGTAGTCGTGTTTGTCGAAGCCCACGACAAGGTGGTGGGTTCGCCCGCCAGGATGCTCTCGGGATCGGCACTGATTTCCGTGGTGGGAGGAGGAGCCGTCACGGTAATGGTAACGCTATCTGTGGCCGTTCCTCCCGGGCCCGTAGCTGCAATGGCGTATGTCGTCGTCTCAGTAGGCCAAACCGTCACCCAACCTTCCGGATCTACGACACCTATATCAGGTTCGATAACGCAGGAGTCCACATTGCTGGACGTCCAGGACAAAACAGCCGATTCACCCTCATAAATGGTCTCGGGATCGGCCGTTATCTCCACCTCAGGAGGCAGTTGGCTAACGCTTACAGTGACACTTGCGGTCGTTGTTCCTCCGGGCCCAATGGCCGCAAGGACGTAGGTCGTCGTCTCCTGGGGGACTACCTCGGTGGAGCCGCTTGGAGAGACACTTCCAATATCGTTGTCAATGCTCACAAGGTCGGCATAAGTGGTCTCCCACGTGAGTGTGCTCGCGTCTCCAGGTAAGACAGACAGAGGATCCGCAGAAAAACTCACCTCTGGCGACGGAATGGGGCTATCCACCTTTCTGATTTCAATCGAGACAGAGGCTTGGGGCGTGCCCCTAAGAAAAACGGTCAACCGATTCGTGGAACGTAGCCGAACGTCTTTATAGACAATCAGATCGTCTCCGGCCAAGAATGTCCGAAGGGGGACAAGCCTTCTATTGAAAAAGAGAAAGCCCCCGTTAATCTCCTCGTCCGGAGTGTTTTTCGTAATGACTATGAGCCCGTCTCCGGGATCATCTACATGGATCGTGTGGCGCGAAAAATGTATGTGCCAACTGCCTATTTCAAAATCACTCGGTCCAAATACCGTCTCACTTTCGGCATGAACCATGGGAACAACGGCCCACAAGGCAACGAGAACTGAAACAAGACAAAGCGCCTTTTTCCACATAATGATCCTCCTCTCGGTCATCTAAGTTGACCGCCTTCGGACAAGCTCAAAGAGCCCATTATTCCTCCCCAAATTGTCGGGGCCTTTGAACAACCCCACCAGACCAGTTGAATTGACGGTTTTGTTCAGGGGTTGTCCTTACCTCTCTTGTCGGATAGTCAAGAAAGTCCTTGAAGACACCATAGTCTTGTTGAATGGGGGAGGTGCACCTTTTGTGAGCGATGTTCCTGGTACAGATGGGTGGGTTTCCGGGAGCCCTCTGATCGAATGCCCGGACTTGCTCCGAACGCATTGACCCTGAGAAGATTCGACTGCAGAAGCTCGGTTACATCCTCCAGTTTGGCCCATACACGAACAAAGCCAAGCCGTCAATGTCCAAAACCGACTATTTTTCGACGAAAAGCACCTGGTTTTCTTACAAAAACTACGATGTCATCGTTCGTAGCCTCTTCAACTATGTGAAGTAATAATTGAAATTGCGTGTGTTAGTCCTAAATGGTCACACATGATGAAAGGGACAAAATCGGCCTTTCTTTGTCAGAAGAAGGTTTCTTTTGGGGAAGGTCAGCCCTTGGAGGCGTTTTTTTAGAGAGGGATGGGTGAAAATGGGGGAAGATGGCCGGTTTTTTTCAGTGAGGAGAATGACGAATGTCGAAAACGGGAAAATGCTTGTTGGTGGAGGGAGGAGACTGCGGAAGGGGAACACTGGTTCCGAGGCTTGTTAAGAATGTCGAATATGGAATCATGCCGGAGCGTCAACGAGGAGCCCCGTCCGCCCGTTCCTTGATGATGGTGGCAAGGGCCAATGCCTTGTCTGAGAGGCCGAATATGTTGGAAAGGGCGTCTTTGCAGCTTGCCTGAGCCCCCGATGGGGGGTGGAGGGTCAGTTGCATGGTTGAGGCAGAGACCATGCGCAGCTCCGCCACAACCTCCTTCAGATCCACGGTCTTGGTGCGGCCCTTTCGATTGGTCTTTGTAAAGGGCCAGGTTGTGCTTTTCAAAAAATCCTTCAGTTTCCTTTCAGAGAACTCCTCCCCCTTGAGAGTCACGGTGTGGCGGGAGGGTGTTGGAGCTTCTTTTGGTCCGTGCTTAGGGGCATCCGCGCAGCCTGTAATGGTGAGGCCTTGTGGCAATTGCTCGTTGACACGATCTGTCAAGGGCGACTTTTGAACGTGAAGGGGCACTTCGAGGAAAAAGTGCTCTTGGGTGCTCTCAATGCCCACCGGAAGGGCCGATTCAAAGGAGATCTTGGGGGCAGGGTGGAAGCCTTCCGAGAAGCGCATGGGTATCGCAGCCCGCCTTAAGGCCCGCATGAAGATCTTCATGAGCTCCAGGTGGCCAAAGTACTTGGCAGGGCCTTGCTTGGCGTAGGAGACTTGAAGCTTCTTAAACAGCGGGGTCTGGGTTTTACTTTTAGGAGGCTGGGTCGCCTTCACAGCACTCTCCGGTTCAAAGGTGACGGGCTTTATCACCTCCAGGTCGCAAACCCCGCAGAGGTTGCAATCGCCCTTTCGACAATCGGGCGTGAAGGTGCCGGCCATGGCCCTTTCCCACTCTGCTTTGAGGTATGTCTTTAAGACCCCGGAATCTATGTGGTCCCAGGGGAGAGGTTCTGAGAGGTCGCGGGTCCGGGTGGTGTAAAAATGAAGATCCACTCCGCAGGCGTCTATGGCCTCCTTCCAGCGTTCATAGTCGAAATGATCGCTCCAACCATCAAAACGGCAGCCTATCTCATAGGCCGTGACGAGCAACCGGCTCAGCCGTCTGTCACCTCTTGCCCAGAGCCCTTCCAGGATACTCATCTCAGGGGTCTGCCACTTGAAACGGAGGCCCCTGCCTCTAAGTCGGCTTCGGAGCATGTGAAGTCTCTCTTTGCTCTCAGCCAAAGAGATCTGAGGGCACCATTGAAAGGGGGTGTGGGCCTTTGGGATGAAGGTGGAGACACTGACGGTGATGTTCTTGTTGC
>Ga0272444_10004703_pt1 | contig 11986 bp, 6 predicted proteins | sample SSMForm13_FD_201033 | JGI IMG/M metagenome (GOLD analysis project Ga0272444, IMG submission 201033) | Marine sediment archaeal communities from Little Sippewissett salt marsh, Falmouth, MA, United States - SSM-Form-13 | ecosystem: Environmental > Aquatic > Marine > Wetlands > Sediment ... | reverse complement strand
GTGCGTGGACTGCCATGGCACCCATTCCCCGTTGCCGGCCTCCGACCCGGAATCGAGCGTGAATCCCGCGAATATCCCCGCCACCTGCGGGAAGTGCCACCATGGCATTCAGGAGCAGTTCGAGGCGAGCATCCACTCGCGCTTGGTGACCGACACGGCCGAGGATCTGCCGGTCTGCAGCAGTTGCCACAGCGCGCACAGCATCAGCCGGACGGACGAGGGCGCATTCAAGCTGGAGATCCTCCAGACCTGCGGCAAGTGCCATGAGGATGTCGCCGAAACTTACTTCCAGACCTACCATGGCAAAGTATCCCAGTTGGGTTCGGAAGTAGCGGCGAAGTGCCACGACTGCCACGGCGCCCATGACGTACTGCCGCCAACCGACCCCAACTCCCATCTCAGCCGGGACAACATCGTCGAGACCTGCGCCAAATGCCACGAGGGGTCGCACCGGAGGTTTGCGGGCTACCTCACCCACGCCACGCACCACGACCCGAAAAAGTATCCGGCGCTCTTCTATACCTTCTGGGCCATGACCGCGCTCCTCACGGGCACCTTCGTCTTCTTCGGGCTGCACACACTGGCGTGGTTCCCCCACTCGCTCCGCGCGAAGCTCAAAGAACGATCCGAACCCTGCGCCGAACCGGACAATCGCATCTTCCTGCGCTTCGATCCCATCGTGCGGCAGCTTCACTTCGTCCTCATCATCTCGTTCTTCGGCCTGGCCATCACGGGTATGACGCTGAAATTCTCCTACATGCCGTGGGCCTACTGGCTTATCAACGTCTTGGGCGGAACCCAGTCCGCCGGCGTCATCCACCGGATCTGCGCCGTGGTGTTGCTGGTCTTGTTCGCGGTCCATCTCCTGGTCGTCGTGAACCGCAAACGCAAGTCCGGTAGGACCTGGCTGCAACTCCTCATGAGTCCGGCCTCCCTCATGCCGAAGCCCAGCGATCTGAGCGACTTCATCGCCACCGTCAAGTGGTTCACCCGCCGCGGTCCTCGGCCGAAGTACGGGCATTGGACCTATTGGGAGAAGTTCGACTACTTCGCCGTCTTCTGGGGCGTCGCCATCATCGGCTCCACGGGCTTGATCCTGTGGTTCCCCGAGTTCGCGACGCGCTTCATGCCGGGCTGGTTCATCAACGTGGCCACCATCATCCACAGCGACGAAGCCCTATTGGCTACGGGTTTCATTTTCACGGTCCATTTCTTCAACACCCACTTCCGGCCCGAGAAGTTCCCCATGGACATGGTGATGTTCACCGGCCGGATGACGGTCGAGGAACTGAAGGAAGAACGGCCCGCCTACTACGAGGAACTCGTGGAGAGCGGCGAACTGGAGAAGCGTATCACCTTGGAGTCGCCCAAGGAGTTCCGCTTTTGGGCCGCGGCACTGGGTACAATGGCGCTGGTGGTCGGTCTGGGGCTGGTGCTGTTCATCATCTGGTCGATGGTGTTTGGATACAAGTAGAAACAAACGCTCGCCCGTGGCGAGCGTCCACAGAGGGCAGTGGTATGCGAATGCGTTGGTTAGCCGTGGTCCTTTTCGCCTTGGGCACGTTTTCGCTCGCGATCGCTCCAGCGGCGCAGGAAGACGACGAATGCATGTTCTGTCACGGAGAACCGGACCTTACGAAGACGCTGGATGACGGGACCGTCGTCTCACTATACATCGACGCCGAGGTCTACGCCGCCGGTATCCACGAGCCCCTGGGCTGCATCGGATGTCACGCCGACATCGAGAAGCTGCCGCACGAACCAGGCCTGGAGAAGGTCGACTGCGGCGTCTGCCACACCGAATTGGATGAGTATGCAGAAAGCGTGCACGGAAAGAACCTGGAGCGTGGTGGCGGCGATGTGACCGGCTGCTCGGACTGCCACGGCTTGCACGGCATTCGTCCGAGCGACGACCCGCTCTCCGACACACACCCCGCCCGGCTCCCCCAAACCTGCGGCAAATGCCACCAGGACGCGGCCCTGGCCAAACGGCACATGATGTCCATCGTGGATCCCACGTTCGGCTATCTCAAGGGCGTGCACGCGAAGGCGATTCGCGAGAAGGGCAATCTCGACGCCGCCACCTGCAACGACTGCCACGGAACGCACCGCATTCTCCCCTCACAAGATCCGGAATCCCCCATCTACCGCGCCAACATCCCCGAGACCTGCGGCAAGTGTCACGCGGATACGACGGACGAGTACGCCAAGAGCATCCATGGCAAGGCGCTCGCGGCGGGCGTGAAAGACTCGCCCACGTGTATCGACTGCCACGGCGAGCACGGCATTGAGCCGCACGACGTGGACATGTCGCCCGTGTCGAAACTGCGCGTCTCCCAGTCCACCTGCCCGCGTTGCCACGACGACACGCGCATCATGTCCAAGTTCGGCATCGAGACCATGCGTCAGGCGAGCTACATGGACAGCTACCACGGCATGGCCAGCGTGGCTGGTTCAAACGTGGTGGCCAGTTGCACCAGTTGCCACGGCGTCCACAACATCATGACCGCGGAGAACCCCGAGTCCACCATTAATTCCAAGAACCTGGTGGAGACATGCCGGCAGTGTCACGAGACGGCGAACGAAAACTTCGCCGTCGGCAAGGTGCACATCATGCCCACCGCGCCGGACCAGTGGGCCTTGGGGTTGGTACGGGTTATTTACATCTGGCTCATCGTGCTGACCCTGGGCGGCATGGTGTTGCACAACACGCTGCTCATGGTGCGGCACGCGGTCATCAAGTTCTGTCAGGAGAGCCGCGGCGGCGCCAACACCCACAAGCGCTTCAACATCTGGCAGACCATGGGGCACCTGGTGCTCACCATCTCCTTCGTGACCCTCGTGGTGTCGGGCTTCGCGCTGCGTTACCCCGATGCCTGGTGGGCGAAGCTCATGTTCTGGGGTGACACTGGTCTCGAGATCCGCGGCTTGGTGCACCGCATCGCCGGCATACTGCTCATCGCCGTCACGGTCGTGAACGGAATCTACATCACGTGCTTCCGGAGTGGGCGCAAGGAACTGCGCGCGCTGACCATGACCTTCCAGGACATCAAGGATATCTTTATCAATCTGGCCTACGTGGTGGGCTTGCGGCGCACGCCGCCCCGCTTCGACCGGTACAGCTACTCCGAGAAGCTGGAGTACTGGGGCCTGTGGTGGGGCTCCATCGTGATGATTGTCACGGGGCTTTGCATGTGGTTCGCCGAGAGTTTCATGCAGCATCTGCCGAAGCTCGCGCTGGACATCGCCGCGTTGGTGCACTACTACGAGGCCTGGCTCGCCACCGGCACCATCGTCATCTGGCACCTCTACTACATGATCTTCGACCCCGTGACCTACCCGATGAACTGGTCGTGGATCACCGGTTACATCACCGAGGAAGACTTCCGCGAACGCCATCCCGTTCAGTGGGAGCGTGAGATGGGTACACCGGCGGAGGTGGAGGACGAGTAGGCTCCGGGATCAACCAAACGAGAACCGGCCGGGCGTCTCCGCAAGAGACGCCCGGCCGTTTTCGTGGGCGCTGCGAACAACGTAGAAGCGGCTTCCAGCCGCTTACCAACGCGGCAGGATGCCGCGGTTGACTTGGAGATTCTGATGGTCTTCGTAGGGTGGGGCTCGCCCCACCAAAGCTCCAGCGGGCGGGGAGCGGTCGTGTCGCGAGCGTTCAACGTTGGTGGGGCAAGCCCCACCCTACCGTGCTGCACGCCCCTACACCAAGCCGTAGAGTGCCGCGTACTTGCTCTCGAGATAGGCCAGGTAAGCGTCCGGTGTTAGGTCCCTGCCGCTGATGTCGCGGATGAGTTCGCCCGCTAGTTTCCTTCGTCCATGCTGGTGGACATGCTCGCGGAGCCACCCGAGTAAGGGGACAAAACGCCCCGCCCGTACGTCGTCCCAGAGGCCCGGCAGGTCTCGGAGGATCACGTCGAACATCTGGGCTGAATAGAGGTTTCCGAGCGCGTAGGTGGGGAAGTAGCCCATGCTTCCGTGGGACCAGTGGATGTCCTGTAGACATCCCATGGTGTTCGAGGGAACGTCCAGTCCGAGGTACTGCTTGACCTTCGCGTTCCACGCGTCCGGGATATCCGCCACGGCGATCCTGCCTTCCACCAGATCCAGTTCGATCTCGAACCGCAGAATGACGTGGAGGTTGTAGGTGCACTCGTCGGCCTCAACACGAATGAAGCTGGGCCGTACCCGGTTAACCGCCTGATAGAACTGTTCAGGCGCGATGCCGTCGAGTTTACCGCCGTGCAGATCCCGCAACACGGGGGTGTAGTGTTCCCAGAAGGGCAGGCTTCGCCCGATCATGTTCTCCCACATGCGCGATTGGGACTCGTGGATACCCAGCGAGATCCCGTCGGCCAAGGGGGTGCGCCGATCCCTATCCAGGAAGCCCTGCTCGTAGAGACCATGCCCGCCCTCGTGTGCGGCCCCGTAGAGCGCGCTGAAGAGCTCGCTCTTGTTCACGCGGTTCGTCAGACGCACGTCCCGCGCACCGAAGCTGGTGGTGAAGGGGTGGACGCTCTTGTCCTGCCGTCCGGCCTCAAAGTCGTACCCCATGTCCGCCAGTACGCGAAGCGTCATGGCCCACTGGGTGTCCTCGTCCCATTCACCCTCGGTCCACGAGCAATCGGGCTGGGGCGCACTGGTCACCCGTTCCACCAGCGCGCTCTGCCGTTCGGCCACGACGTCGAAGATACCGCGAAGCGTCTCCGCGGTCATGCCGCGCTCGTAGTCCTCAATGAGCGCATTGTAGGGAGAGCCCTCGTAACCCAGGTAATCCGCCTTGCGCCGCAGCAGGTCGAGTATCTTCTCCAGATGGGGTTGGAACGCCGGGAAGTCGTCCTCCTCGCGCGCGTTCGCCCACGCCTCGTAGGCGGCACTCTGCACCAGGGCGAACTCCTGCACGAAGGACTCGGGCAGCTTCGTGGCCCGCTCGTAGTCGTGGTGTGTCTCGGCGACCAGCTTTGCGTCGTCGGGGTCGAGTTGGTCGGCGGCCTCGGTCAATTCCGCGAGGAGACGGCCCATCTCCTCCGAGGTGAAGTATCGGTGCGCAATGGCGGAAAGGGTCGCCAGTTGCTGTCCGCGGGCTGCCGCGCCTTTCGGCGGCATGAAGACCTCCTGATCCCAGTGCAGAATGCTCGTGGCCTGGTTGATATCCACCACTTCGCCCAAGCGCTCGCGAAAGGTCGCCAAGGTGGTCTCTATGCTCATATTCAGATCCTTCTCGATTGCGTCAACCGTCTATGCCAGTGTCACTGTTACGGGGTCGGCGTTCCAGGCGCGAACGGCCAGGCGATCTACCCGGCCGGGGTAACGGAGACGTACGTGAACGTCCCGTTCCTCGCCCGACGCCAAGTGGAAGTAGTTGTCCGACAGCGCCACGGTATCCCATTGTTCGGTCATCCGCGTGGGATCGTGTGCCCCCCGAGGAAGATCGCCTTCCGGCTCGATCGTGACAACCTGCGCGAAGCCCTTAGCCCGCACCGACACGATGGCCGTCGTGTCCGACGTCACGCGCGACTCGGCCTCCAACGTGGTGTCCGGCAGTGCCATCTCGCGGGGCAGCCGCGGGAAGACTATGGCGCGGTCGACCAAGTCGCCGTCGCGGTAGAGACGCGCAAGAAGCACGCGATGCTTTGTTAGCTCGGGCATGATCTCCGGCAACGCCGCTTCGAACACGGTGGTGGCCCCGTTGGCCGCGATAGTGCACGTGAATTCCCGCGACCAGTGCACCTCGCCATCGAAGTCCACCACCTCCAGTTCGAGGGCTGCTTCGAAGCCCTCGCGCCGGTCATTGCAGACGCACACGCGCGCCACACCTTCCCAGATCTCGCCGGCGACAAGCACGGGGAGGAAGCCCTGCTTGGCGCCAAAGTAGCCGGCCTTCTGCGCCATGTAGTAGTCGACGAGCGCGCCGGAGATGGTGGGCCAGCAGTCGTGCGACATCCAGTAGAGCGCCCCGCTGCAGAAGTACATGTTGCGCCGATGCTCTTCGGCATGCCGCTGGACCATCTCGCGGTGTTGATAGGCCCGCAAGTCGGCCAGATCGCGCCGCGCGTTGGGCTCGCCGTACCAGACCGACGCGAAGAGGTCCAGCCGCTCGAGCATGTTCATCTCACAGCCGCTGTGCGGATTGTCCTTGCAGTGATGGACCCACGCCTCGCCAAGCGGGTCGGCCAGTTCGTCGGGCGAAAGGAACCTTGCGAGGCTCCGCGCGGGCGGCGCGCCCATGAGGTGGGTTTCCGCCTGGAAACGTCCCCCCCACGCCTTCAGCTTCTCCGTAAAAGCCTCCGGCTCCGGCTTGCGCGTGCACTCCATCCAGGCACCCCAGTGGGTGGTGCCATACTCGCCGCAGTTGGGCTGCTCGCCGCCATAGGGCGTGGTGATCCGGTGTGGCCGCGAGCGGTCGGTCTCACAGAGCCGCCGCAGGTAGCCCTCGAACAGGTGCTTCCCGTAGTAGTAGTCCCCCGTCTTGTGGTTCATGCCGTTCTCGTTGTTCCCGCACCACACGGCCACGGAGGTGTGGTTGCGCAGTGCGCGGAAGGCGGTGGGCAGTTCGCGCTCCACCTTCGCGAGGAAGGCCGGGTCGTCTTCGGGATACTCGGCGCAGGCAAACATGAAGTCGTGCCAGAGAAGGATACCCAACTCGGTACAAATCTCGTAGAAGGCCGGCGCCTCGTAGATGCCGCCGCCCCAGACACGCAGCATGTTGAAGTGGGCGTCACGAAAGAGCGTCAGGACCTCGCGGTAGCGCTCCCGCGTCACGGAAGCCGGAAAGGAGTCCATGGGAATCCAGTCAGCGCCCTTCATGAAGCGCTTCTCGCCGTTAACACGAACCGTGAAGCTCGCGCCGACCTCGTCGGGCTCCTCCAGGATATCGATGGTGCGCATGCCAGAACGGATGGTCCGTGCGTCCACGACGGCATCGCCTTCCGTCAGCGTCACGCGGGCCGTGTAGAGGTACTGCTCGCCGTCGCCGTTGGGCCACCAGTAGTGTGGGTCCGCCACCGTCAACACGGCGGCCAGGTCCTCCTTCGCGGCCGCCTCCCATCGCGCCTGTTCGACGCCTTCCGCGTCTTCTATCGTGGCGGCCACACGCAGGCTGGCGCCCTCCGCCACGTCTTCAATGGCCACGTCGATGTCGACCAACGCACGGTTGGGCTCGAGGACGCCCACCCGCACGAACACGTCGTCAATCCGGCCACGCCGGACCGCTTCCAGGCGCACGGATCGCCACAGGCCGATGTTTAGGAAGCGATGACACCAGTCCCAACCGTAGCTGCACTGCATCTTGCGGTCGAAGACCCGGTAGTTCGTGAAGAAAGCGGCGGAGTACTTCGAGGCGTCCCGTTCCGACATGGGCAAGAGCGGCGGTACAAAACGCACCTTGAGTTCGTTCTCGCCATGCCTGATCGCGTCGGTCACGTCGAAACGGTAGGGCACGTGCATATTGTCGGTATTGGCGATGACATCGCCGTTGAGACATACGGCCGAATACGTGTCGATGCCGTCAAAGACCAGATAGCATCGGTCTCCCAGGTCGTCCGGCGTCACCGTGAATGTGCGCCGGAAGGTCCACCACCGCTCGGCGACCCACTGGCATTCGAGGGCGTTGAGGCTGGCGTAAGGATCGGGGAGTTCGCCGGTGCGAAGCAGGTCGAGATGCACGTCGCCCGGCACGAGGGCCGTCAGGCTGTACTCCGGGTCGCGCCCGTCCCGCGCGGCCTCCTCGGATGCAAAACCGGTCAGTTGCCACTCGCCATCGAGTGAGATGATGGTCCCCATGTCCCCAGACTCCTTGGATTGGGTGTGGTTCCTCGCGCAAGCCTGCGAGTATAGCCAAGGAGGCGGGACGCGCGCCAGCATCGTCTCCGGAAGTAGCCTACGACTGGCGCACGAGCTTCGTGATTCGGCCGTCGCTGACCCACTCCACCACGTAGATGTTGCCCTGACGGTCCCAGATGGCGCCGTGGGGTGAGATGAACTTGCCGGGCTCTCGCTGGTCGTGGGGCAGGTTGGGGTAGCCTTCTTTGTCCTGGACCCCGGGGTTCTCGCCCAAGTGAGTCACTAGGCGGTTGTCGCGGTCCAGGATGGTCACGCGCCCGTGAAGGTCGGGCACCAGCAGTTCCGACTCGCGCTGGTCGAAATGACAGGGATGAAGCAGATCGTCGGTCACGAACCCGGTGTGTTCACCGTCGAGCGTGAAGCACTGAAGCCGAACATTGGCGCGATCCGCGACCACGACGAGAGGCGTTTCGCCGCGGGTGTCCACCCAAATACCGTGGGGGCAGCGCATCTTGCCGGGCGCGTCGCCTTCGCCGCCCCAGGTGCGGACGTATTCCGCGTCGGCCGTGTACTGGTGGATATAGCTCTTGCCGTAGCCGTCGGCGACATAGATGCTGCCATTCGGTGCGATGGCCACGTTGGTGGGCACAAACTCCTCGGGCACGCCGTACACACCCGATTCCATGGGGCATCCAAGGGTCCAGAGCATCTCGCCGGACAACGTGGTCTTCACGACAATGTGCCGGGCAATGTCGGCCAGGTAGAGGAACTCCCCGTCGTCTTCCAGGCTGTACTGGAGACCATGAGCCCCTTGAGCGAACTCCTTGCCCCATGCATCCAAGAAGTTCCCGTCGGCGTCGAAGATGACCACGGCGTGCTCACTCATGTTGTGGACGAAGATGCGGCCTTGGGCATCTTCGCAGACGCCGTGGGTGTAGCCGAGCTGGACACCTTCGGCAACTTTGCCCCAAGCGGTCCACGCGTAACGGTGATTCCCCGACCCAAGGATACGGTTCGACATGAGAAAGGCCTTTCGTGGTTGTGACCGGTGCATACCGGCGCGGTTCGTTGCTGCTAACGGGACAGGTTTGGGGGATATTCCCAAGATCGGTCCTAAAACGTTGACTGGCAGGATGTTGGGCCGCGAAACGCTTGAACGAGCCATGGCCGTTTGCTATACTCCGCTCCCGTTTGTACCGCGCAACCTTTGAACGGAGAGAAAGTACCCGTAATGGCCAATATCAAGCAGCAGAAGAAACGCATCATCACCAACGAGCTCCGCCGCGTCCGCAACATGAGCTTCCGGTCCCGCATGCGCACCATGGTGAAGCAGGCCGAGGAAGCTCTGGAGAGCAAGGACGTAGAGAAGATCAAGGCCGCCCTGCCGCAGGCGCTGTCGGCCATTGACCGCGCGGCCTCCAAGGGCATCATCCACCGGAACAACGCGGGCCGGAAGAAGTCCTCTTTGCAGCACCGCGCCGCGGCCCTGCAGGCCTAGACTATCCTTCAGACGTTTGTCACAGCCGCGAGGCCTTGGGCTTCGCGGCTGTTTTTGCGCGCCACCGTGCCGCCCCTCTTCCCCGCCCTCGCATTGGCGCCACCGGGCATCAACCCCGTCGGCGCAGGACCTTGATAAGTTCCAGCAGGCGGCCATCGGTCTGGTAGTAGCGCACGATGCCCTGCTTGTCGATGAGCACCGTCTGGGGCACGGCGTTGACCCCGTAGTTGTCGAAGGTCCAGGTGTCGCTGCTGCTCGTTGGCTCCTTGTCCCGCCCCACCGGGAACTCGATACCGTAGCCTTGCACGTAGCCCTGCACCTGCGGCGCGGGCGTGCTTCCGTCGTGTACAGCAATGATGGCGATATCGTCGGTATCGGCATACAACGCATGCAGCGCGCGCAACTCCTGAATCTGGTTCATGCCGAGCGGCGTCTGGTCGAAGCCGGCCCAGAAAGCCAACACGACGACCTTCCCCCGAAGGTCGCTGATCTGGATGGGTTCGGTGTTGAACCACTCGCGGCACACGATGTCCGGGGCGGGCCCGTTCAGAAGCGCCTTCAGATTGTTGCGGTAGGAGACCTCCGGCTGCTGCGTCTGGTTGGGCGCAAACGGCTGCTGCACCTGGTTGGGCGCAAACGGCTCCAACGCCAACTCGGGCGCATCGGGATGGTTCAGGTCAATGGTGAAATCTCTACGGAGAAACCGGAAAGGATGCTCGGCGCGGATCCATACCTTCTTCTCCTCGGGCACGGCGCTGAGGGATAGCGCGAACCGCCCCTCCTCGTCGGTGATGACCAAGGACGGGTGGGTCAGGTTAACGGTCGTCACCAGAACGCCCTTCGCGGGGGCCTCGTTCTCCAGAATAGTGCCCTCAACGCGGGGCAAGTCCACCAGCGTGAAGTCCTGCACGTGAACGAAACGCTGATCGCCGATCTCGAGCGGAAGCTCTCGATCGAACTCCGTCATGGTTCCGGGCGGCGCATCAATCCGGAGGAAGCCTCGCGTGTCGCCAGGCGCCTTGAGAATGTAGTTGCCGTCCACGTCGGTGTACATGTCCTCGTAGACCACGTTGCCCTCCCGGTAGGCTACGTGCACGCCACCACAGCCAAGACCCTCGGGAGTAAGAACCCGGCCCGATATGATGCAGGGGGTAAGCAGCGAGTAGAAGCGTACCTTATCCGCGTTGTCGTCCCGAAGCTCTACCTCCTCGGGCTTGGGCGAGGCGTAGTCCGGATGCCTCAGCGCAACGAAGTACTTGCCGGAAGGCAGCACGAAGCGGAAGAGCCCATCGCGGTCGCTCATGGTCTCCGATATCTTCCGTTGCCCTTCGGGCGTATCCTGGAAGACGGAAACGCGCGTATCGGGCGCGGGGTTGCCGTCGTAGAGCGTCCGGCCCCGAAAGCGGAGCCCATCGCGCAACAGCGTGTCCGTGGGCTTCTCCCGAACGGGCAGGTAAACGGGCGGCGTTTCGATGTAGTCCGTATGCTGTACCACGGCCACCACGAAACCGTCGGCGGGAACGAAAGGGATCGTGATGATCCCTTCGTCATCGCTCCGAAGCGCGGGAAAGCCGTGTTCGGCGAGCACCTCGACGGGCGCCAGGAACCGTCCGCTCACCGCCAGTGTCTTGACGCGTGCGCCCGGAACCGGCCGCGTGCGCCGATCCATGACCCGCAGTGAAGCGGTGGCGGCATGGCCCAACGTCAGATCGATGCTCGTGTCGCCCACGGCAAAGGCCGTTCGGCCGTCGAGGGCGTACCCCTCCTTCAGCGCGGTCAACTCAATAGTCCCCACACGCAGGTCGTTCAGGCGGTAGGCGCCGCCCGCGGTAGTCCGCACCCGCTGAACACGCCGCTCCTGGCTCACCCAGACGGATGCGTCCGCCAAGGGCGAACCATCGGCGTCGATGACCCGGCCGATGATGTCCAGGCCAAAGGCCGAAGATGTAGCCAGATAGAACACGGCGGCGACGCTGAGGAAAACACGCCGGACCATGCTACTTCACCTCCGCGAGGAAGTGCGCGGGCGGCATGTCAAAGGTCTCCAGGACCACCTTGCCCTTGCCGTTGAGTACGTAGGTGGTCGCCGACCCCGGCGCGGTTCCTGACAGGACGGTAACGCCTTCGGTACCGGCGGGCGGTGCGCCCTGAACCACGACGAGCATGGCGGGCGACGTTGCGCCCAGTGCACGCTTCGCGGCGGCGGCACCCTCCAACACGGCGGCGGCCTCTCCCATGTCGCAGAAGAAAACGACCGCCGGCGTGTCACTCAATTCAGGCACGGCCGTGGCGGACGTTCTCCCGCCGGCCGCGTCCGTCCAACGCAAGGTATCACCAATCAGACTTTCGCCGCCGACGCCTTTCTCCAGTATCAGGTCAAGACCGGTCTCGACGGTCTGGGGCGCGAGGTTGAACAGACGGCTCTCCGCAGTCTGGTCGGCCGTCCCGTAGGCGATACACCGCTGAGGCACGCCCGGAAGCACGGCGGGCCACTCGAACGTTCCGTCGCCACGGGAGAAGACCCGCCATAGCGGGACCGCGTCCTCCTCCGTGGCCCCCGGGTAGAATCCCTCAACGCGAATGCCCGCCAACCCCTTGCCTCGCCCGGAAGTCACGCGGCCAGTCACCTTGCTCCAGGGAAGCAACTGCACTCTGGCGCTGGAGGCATCCTGAAGCGAGAGAGAGAAGAGGGCGCCG
>Ga0272444_10004701_pt1 | contig 11987 bp, 9 predicted proteins | sample SSMForm13_FD_201033 | JGI IMG/M metagenome (GOLD analysis project Ga0272444, IMG submission 201033) | Marine sediment archaeal communities from Little Sippewissett salt marsh, Falmouth, MA, United States - SSM-Form-13 | ecosystem: Environmental > Aquatic > Marine > Wetlands > Sediment ... | reverse complement strand
GGCATGGTTATTATCAGCAAATTACTGAGCGTATCAATAATTATAAATAAATCATGAGGAGCTGACCTGGTAATGATTGATGTCAGAAGCAAACACATTGAAGTCAGCAATGAACGGCGACAGCACCCTCGATTGGAATTTCGTTGCACGGCGCTTTTTGGTCATTTAAAAGAGGTTCTGAGTGTAACGGACCTAAGCCTTAACGGTTTATTTGTGGAGGTGGAGGATAAAACCGGTCTTGAACCAGGGCGGGTGGTGAGCTTAGCAATAAAGTTTCCTACCGAAGAAAAAGCCGTTTTACTAAAAGCGAAAATCGTCAATGTGAATAAACGTGGCGTCGGATGCCACTTTTTGGACCTTACCCCAAAAAATTTTGATGCGATTAAAAATTGTTTCGAGACGTTTAGGGATACACTGCCCATCAGCTAATCATTAAAACCGGATATCAGTATTACCTAATTGATTGTGAAACGATCTTTAAGGATTTTCTCCCTTTCGTGTCTTAACATCCCTCCCTGTCTGGTTTGTTCTAAGTTTCCTTTTGTCCTGTGTCCATACACATCAAGAAAATAATAACAACGAGGATAATTGACGTCACGACAATCAGGAAAAGAAGCAGGCGCTGCTGAAATGATCCTTTTTTATCGCCTGGGGTAGCAGGGGGATCCACAGATTTCATCGACATGCTTGATTCTTTTTCCTGTTGTGAGATGCTTGTTTTATTGGCTTCATTTGGCCCGATGCCACTTTCTTCAATGATCGGGACGGGTCGTTTGGGATCGGCCGACGAAATGCCGGCGTCCGTTGAAGAGGGGCGATAGGCATCGACAACAAAACGGTGGGGGTTTGCCAGGAAAAAGGTGCGCACACGAATTGGGTTGAATGCCAGGATGGCGTTAATATGGGTTACTGTAATTTGGGTTACCGTTGAACTGCGGGTGACATCGATGTCGACTACATCATTCCGATAAGCCTCGGATTTCAGGTCAGATAGATTTTTTTCAGCGCCAGCCAGAGAAATCTGCAACGTTTTACCCTTTACCGAAATTTTCGGACGGGGCTCGATCCGGGCATTGGTTTCGATTACCACGCGAACATATTCCTTTTCACTACCGGTACGAATACGTTTTATTATCGTGGCTTCAGCCCACACAAGCGATGAGAGGCTCATCCCTACAAAGACAAGCAGCAGTGTGCGAATTATTTTTTCTATACTTTTTTTGAACTCAGCCATCATTGTGTCGCTAAACGGTCGGAGTAAGGAAGCCGTTGCTTCGTTGTGTTGTCAGTTGAATATTAACCGGCAGGCATCAAGTTGGTGTCGCCTTCCCCGGCTGGTAGGCACACAGTGGCTCTTCAGCCATATAATTACCCGTCGCTTCATAGGCCCTGGCCCTGCATCCGCCGCAAACCGCCCGATATTCACAAATGCCGCATTTACCTTCCAATTGTTTGAAATCACGAAGCTTAAGAAATACCGGAGAGGTATTCCAGACCTCTTTAAATGTGCTTTTCGTGATGTCGCCGCATTTTACATCGGTATAACCGCAAGGTTGTACCACACCCGTGTGGGAAATAAAACAGAATCCTGTGCCTGCTAAGCAACCGCGGGTAACGGCATCCAGTCCGTGGGTTTTAAAAGAAATCGTTTTACCTTCTGCCTTGGCGCGTTGGCGAAGAATTCGATAATAATGTGGCGCACATGTCGCCTTGAGCTGTAGAGGGGTTCGTTCTCGCTGATCGTAGAACCAGTTCAGCGTTGTTTCATATTCTTTCGCGTCAATGGCTTGGTCAACGATATATTTCCCCCTACCAGTGGGTACCAATAAAAAAATGTGGTGAGCAACGGCACCCAGCTGTTCAGCCAGTTCGAGAATTTTGGGAATCTGATCCAGGTTGGTTTTGGTGATGGTGGTGTTAATCTGAAATTCGATGCCCGCTGCCTTGACATGTTCAATGCCTTTGATGGCCGCGTCAAAGGCACCGTCAACACCTCTGAATTTGTCGTGAAAATCCTTGGTGGCACCATCAATGCTGGCACTGATCCGCCGGATTCCGGATTGGGCCATTCGCTGGGCCACGTCGCGGGTGATCAAGGTCCCGTTGGGGGCCATGACCATTCTCAGCCCCAAGTCGTCGCCATGCTTGGCGATGTCGAAGATGTCGTCACGAAGCAGGGGCTCTCCGCCGGTCAGGATAATGATCGGTTTGCCTACCTGAGCAATTTGATCCAGCAGGGTAAACGCCTGATCGGTGTTCAATTCGCCCGCATAGGGACCGTTTGTGGCCGCAGCCCGACAGTGTACGCAGGAAAGATTACAATTTCGCGTGGTCTCCCAGGCGACCAGTCGCAGGGTATGGCCCTTGCCGCCGCCGTGGGGCGGATGATTGCTATGGCTATGAGGGGTTGAATGCATGGCTCTTTTTTCTATAATCGGGCACCATCCAAACTCGTGATGGCCGCCAGGTTAACTTCGTAATGGGGTAAAATAAGCAACGTACCATCAGGCATTGATAATTTTTGCCGCTTCCATGGCAAAATAGGTCAGGATCAGATCGGCACCCGCACGTTTAATACCGATCAGGGTTTCCATCATGACCTTTTGGCCATCGATCCAGCCCATTTTTTCAGCAGCCTTGATCATCGAAAATTCGCCACTGACATTATACGCGGCCACGGGTAGATCCACCTCGTCGCGAATGCAGGAAATAATGTCCAAATAGGGCAGGGCCGGTTTGACCATAATGATGTCCGCCCCTTCCTCCACATCCATGGTCGCTTCACGAATGGCTTCCCGGGCATTGGCCGGGTCCATTTGGTAGGTTCGGCGATCACCAAACTGGGGGGCGCTTTGGGCCGCTTTCCGAAAAGGGCCGTAAAAAGCGCTGCAATATTTGGCGGCATAAGACATAATCGGAACCTGAGAAAAATCATTTTCGTCAAGCACCGTCCGAATTTCGGCAACGCGACCATCCATCATGTCTGATGGGGCCACCATATCCGCTCCGGCCTTTGCGTGGGACAGGGCGGTTTTAGCAAGTAACTCCAGCGTCGCATCGTTGTCCACCGTTTGACCAACAACAAAGCCGCAATGACCATGGTCGGTATACTCGCATAAGCAGACATCGGTAATGACAACCAGATCGGGAAGTTTGTCCTTGAGGGCTTTAATCGCACGTTGCACGATGCCATCCTTGGCATAGGCCTGGGTTCCCAGCGGATCTTTTTTGGATGGGATACCGAACAGGATAACCGCAGGAATATCCAACGCAAAGGCATCGCCGGCAACTTTAACAAGGTTGTCGATGGAAAGCTGATAGTGGCCGGGCATGGCATCAATCGGGTTCTTGACCCCCTTACCATCAATGGCGAACAGGGGCAGGATCAGATCGCTGGAGCACAGGGTGGTTTCACGGATCATCTTGCGCAGTGCCTCGCTTTGGCGAAGCCTTCGCGGGCGATAGTCAGGAAATAACATGCAGACTCCTATAGTTGAATCTTAACGTCTAAATCGTTTGAGCGATCTCATCATTAGTTAGATAACACGCCGGATCCGGTGCCCATACATCACCATGTACCGCCTCGGCGCGCACCCGGAAATTCCCGCCACACACATCCAGCCAGCTGCAGGTGGCACAACGCCCTTTGACGTATTGTTTCTTATCCTTTAGTTTCAACAGCAGTTCATCTTCAGGCTGGGTCCAAATCTGGGAAAAGGGCTTTTTACGAACATTACCAAAGCTGTGGTGCCGCCAAAACTGATCGGCGTACACTTCTCCATCCCAGCTGACACAACCAATTCCCCGACCTGAGTTGTTGCCCTCATTCATTTTCAATAGTTCGAGCACTTCAGTGGCCCGCTGTGGATTTTCCTTGAGCAGGCGCAAGTATAGATAGGGGCCGTCGGCATGATTATCTACCGTGAGCACCTCTTTGGCCAGTCCTTTGTCGTGGAGGGCGCGGGTGCGATCGATAATCAGATCAACGGCCTTGCGGGTCTCCTCATGCGAAAGATCCTCTTTGACCATTTCTGATCCTCGGCCGGCGTACACCAGATGGTAAAAGCAGACCCGGGGGATATTCATGTCCTCCAACAGATCGAAGATGGCAGGGATTTCGTCCACATTATAACGATTGATGGTAAAACGAAGCCCCACTTTGATGCCGGCGTCCTGGCAATGGCGGATACCGGCCAGGGCCTTGTCAAAAGAACCAGACACCCCCCTGAACCGATCGTTGACCGGCTGCATCCCATCCAGGCTGATGCCAACATAAGAAAGGCCAATGGACTTGAGCGTTTTGGCCATATCGGCAGTGATCAATGTACCATTGGTGGAAATTACCGCCCGCATGCCTTTTTCAACAGCATAGGCCGCCAGCTCGGGCAGATCCTTTCTGACCAGGGGCTCGCCACCAGAAAATAACATGACCGGCGCCCCGAATTGAGCCAGATCATCGATCAGGGCTTTGCCTTCAGTCGTTGTCAGTTCATTGGCAAGGGCCTCGTCTGTAGCATGGGCATAGCAGTGCACACATTTGAGGTTGCATTTGCGGGTGACATTCCACACCACCACCGGGCGTTTGTCTTTTGAAAACTGAAGAAGGTGTGAGGGCAAGGTGGATGAATGCCGTCCATAACGCAGTGCGTCGGATGGTTCAACAGTTCCACAGTAAAGCTTTGAGATTCCTATCATATGGGTTTCAATCTTCCAGTTGTGTGTCGGATTTATAGGGCAGCTGGGCCGAAGCATCGCTTTGCTTTAAAAGGTCAGCGATAAAAGCATCCGGATGTTCCAGCGCATCTCGGGTGAGGAAAAAGCGGGTTCGCCCGGTTTTTTCGCGAACAAGCTTCAGGCCATGTTCAAAGTTGGCGGTCAGATTCCTATAATAGTTTTCCGGCGCCTGCCCGGAATCGATACATTGTTCGATGATGGCATCAATGGCCTCCTCTTCCAAAACAATGTTAATACCATGATTTTTGATAAAGTAAAGCTCGATGGTTTTGGTTTCTTCATAAAACGTTTTTATTTTGCTCAAGACCCGATCTATGTCAGTCACTTTTCGGCAATAGGTGTGAGCAACCAATTCGATACGGGAATCGCTCAGCTGAAGGCCATACTTTTCCACGAAGGTTTTGCGGTTGGCTTTGACATAGTCAACGATGCGCAGGTGCTCTTCGGCTGCCAATTCATCAAAATCGTGTTCCAGCGATGGATTGTCGGGGTGACGAAGCAGGGCCTCCAAACTTTTCAGGGGCTGATCAAGCACCTTTTTCGTTACCGTAAAACGGGTAATGGAAGAAGAGGGCAGGGCTTTTTCAAAAGGCAGCAAGGCTCCTTCAACCGCACTGACCAGGCCTCGGGCGCCGGTGTTTTCTGCATAGGCCCGTCTGGCCAGTTCATCGATGGCGTCGGTTTGAAATTTAACATCAATCCCGTAAGCTTTAAAATCAAGCTTTTTACCCAATATTATGGGGTTATTGGGATTTTTTAGGATATCGCAAAGATCGGTCTCGGTCAGGTGCTCGAACACGGTGCGGATGGGAAGCCTGCCGACGAATTCAGATTCAAACCCAAACTGAACCAGATCTTCGGATTTAACCTTTGTCAGGATATCTTTTTCCTGTGAAAGATTGGAAATGGATGCCCCAAATCCAATTTTCTGGTCAGCGATTCGTCGCGATATGATTTTTTCCAAACCGGAAAATGCGCCACTCATGATAAACAGAATGTGTTTGGTATTGACGCTGCTTTTTTCCTTTTTACCGGTTTTTCTAAAACGGTCAATTTCCTGGAGCATGGATACCGGATCATGGGGGACTTTCAGATCCACGTCGGTTTCTTCCATGGGTTTGAGCAGCGCTCGCTGAACACCGGTGCGAGAGACATCGGCACCAACCAAATTCTGGCTGGCGGCGATTTTGTCAATTTCATCGATATAAATGATGCCGTATTGGGCCTGCTCAATGTTGCCATCGGCTTCTTTGACCAAGTCCCTTACCAAATCCTCCACATCGCCACCCACATAGCCGGTTTCACTGAATTTTGTGGCATCGCCTTTGACAAATGGGACACCAATCTTTCTGGCGATCAGTCGAACCATGTAAGTTTTTCCGACACCCGTGGGGCCAAGCATCAGCACATTGTTTTTGATCACACCGACCATGTCATTTAATTCTTCAGGGGCCGCTTGAATGTGTTTGATGCGGTTGAAATGCGTACAGACTTTGGTGGCCAAAATTTCTTTGGCTTGCGTTTGCTTGACGATATATTGATCCAAGTAATCGACCAGAGCCTGTGGCTTCAGGTCAAATTGTATCGTTTTTTTTGTTTTTCCAGGTGGATCACCACTATCGGTTTTGGCCGCCTCGGGCATGACAATGGGTGCCGCCAATTTAACGCTACCGCCGAATTTTTTAGCCAGGAAATCTCCCAGCTCTTTCTCTAACTCTTTGGGGTCGGGTATTTTTTCATTGTGTTGGTTCATAATGGATGACTATAAGCATATGCTCCGGCAAATTCAAGTCCATTGCAAAACGGTTCCAAGCCACGGAGACAAGGTTCAATCGGTTTCAATATCTGTAATAGGCGTCACAGCGTAAGATAAAAAAACAGGTTCAGATTTGTTAAAAATAGCCGATAGACTACCCTGGTTGGCGTGTGCGTCTTTTGGGTCGCAATCATTGACCCAAGCTAAACCAAAAATAAAGGTTGACAGAAAAATCAAGAAGATTAAATTTACCGATTAGGCTTCGTTCTCCCAGCAGACAATGGTGGCAGATTAGGAATCCATGGATAAATTAAACCGAATTCAGTTTGAGACCCCGGATCTTGCAGCGCTAAAAAAGCGCTTCACAGTCGTAGACCTTCATTTTCATTCCCGTTTTTCAGATGGTGCAGACACCGTAGAGACCATTGTTGAGCGGGTCCGAAATCTCGGCATCGGTGTTGCCATCACCGACCATAATGCCATTGATGGGGCGGTGGAAATCGACCGCTACGACGATGTGCTGAGTATCCCCGGAATTGAAATCACATCCCGGGAGGGGAGCCATGTACTGGCTTATTTTTATCGTATTGAAGACCTGAAGCGTTTCTATACCATCCACATTAAACCCCACATGGGGCCGACGGTGATGTCATCGGTTGATCTGGATATCGAATCCATCATTGTGGCTGCCAATACCCATCAGGGTGTGGTCATATTTGCCCATCCTTATTCTGCCGCTTTTACAGGGGTTTGCAATCACAGTTTCACCGAAGTCCAGCTGAATCGGTTGCTCAAAATGGCTGACGGTGTTGAAGTCATCAACTCTGAAAATCTGAAACGCTGGAATTTAAAAAGTGCTTTGCTGGGCTTCAATTTGGACCGGGCGATTACCGGTGGCAGCGATGGCCATAGTGTACAGCAAATGGGTAACACGGTGACCTATGCCGCCTGTGCGCCAAACCGCAAAGATTTTTTGGATGCCCTCAAACAAAAACGGGCCAAAGTGATGGGCACCGAATCAAAGCTGCTCGAAAAAATTCAATCCAACAGCGTCAAACTCAAAACCAGTCTCAATAATTACCCTGATCTTGTCGAAAAAAATATCCGCTACGGCAAAAGCGTGATCCAATTCCGTACCCGTAAGGTGACTGAAAAGATATGGGCATGTGTTAATGATCGGCACCTCAAGAAAGCCTTTTATTTTGTTGGTGGCATGAGCTTCCTCAAAATCAATTATAGCATTCTGCCCTTGCTACTTTTTTCAATGATCACTTAGTGGCTGATGAGAAATGGCGCATGATTCGAGGTGAAATAGGGCGGATCATTGGTGAGTATTTCTCGGATGGCGGTCTGTTTTTTGAACCGATTCGAAAGAAACCGTCGCACTATGTCCCGGCGCCATCCGCAGGGATGAATAAATTCCCGATATAAAGACAAATCGCCTTCATAAAAGTCCAGTGTCTCGAGTTTTAGAGCCTCTTGACTATAGGCCGGTAGATTGAATACGGCCAGGTTGAGAAAATCGATTGCCGGCGAATGCTTCAAGGCAAAAGCAAGTGTTTTCTCGGCACTGGCTTCATTCTCATCCGGGGTGCCAAACAAAAGATAAACGTAGGTGGCGATGCCGGCCATGTTAAGGGTGTGCAGCGCTTTGGCGGTCACAGCAATATCGATGCCTTTGCCAAGGGCATCCAGCACCCTCTGATCTCCTGACTCCACGCCCAGTTTGAGCATGACACATCCGGCTTTTTTCAGGCGGCGCACAAACTCGATGTCGGTTAAATGGCGGGTCACCCGTGCAAAGCCATACCAGGGGGTTGGCAGCGGATGATCGCATAGATCGTCCAACAGACGGGGGGAGAGTGCATTGTCCAGAAAATGGACCAGGCCGGCGCCGGTATCATCGACCAAACGAGTCAATTCGTCCACGACCACCCCTGAATCATCAGTGATGTAGCGCGCGTCTTCGGCTGTTTCCGGGCAGAATGCGCACTTTTTCCACCAGCACCCCCTCGAGGCGGCATACGGCAGAACAGATTTTGGCGCCAGATAAGGCGCCGTCTCTAACAAGGAAAAATCATATCCGGTTACCTGCACTGCTTGTAGCTGTTTTCCCGTACACAACTGCAAAAGCCGAGACTCTCCCGGTCCGCAGACCAATTCATCCACCAATCCCTGGAACGGATTATCCACCCCGGGGATGTTCATCCATGAAGTGACCAAACCGCCGCCGCAAATGATCCGTGTTTGAGGCAATTGTTTTCGGATAAATCCGATGATGGCGAAAGCGCACAGGGCCTGGCTCATGAAATTGATCGACAGCCCCACAAAATCCGGTTCACTTTGCTCGAACAGTGAGGCTAGCTTGCGGGAAAAGATCGGGTAAAATGGATTGCACGTGAACGCCTCGGCGGCCTGGACCAGGTCCCGGCTGCGCACCGGCGTAAGATGGGCATCCGTATAATTGGCCAGCGAGAGCGTTGTCTGAAAAGGCCGGCCGGCCATGGCGAGCAACCGGTTGACGTCCATGACAGCACGTTTGTAGCGATCCGGGTTGCTGAACAAGGGCAGCGACCGGAGTCCCTCGATATGGGTCCGGCGATGGGCGATGGCACGCCTTGTCCAGGTATCATCGGCCGTCATCGGCGTTTTCATCAATCCCAGGATTCCATCGATACTGGCATCGTAAACCCGGCAGTCCACTCCGTGGCCAAGCAATATCTTGGCCAGTTTGGCCACCCCCGCTGGTGGCTCGCAGGGCTTGGCGATGGGCGGATGGATGAGGAGAATGGATTGGGATATCAATTGCCTGACCTGGTGTTTTTGTTAACCGTCCAATGCCGCCAGCTGCTTGGCAAACTTTTTTTCCAGTCGCTGGCGTTTTTCGTCAACCGATTCCATTTCGATAAAGCGCGTTTCGATGATTTCCTGGCAAGTGCGGATTTTTTGAGACAACTCGCCGATGCGCTTGCCGTCCCCGGCTTGGGAGGCATCGACCATTTCCTGGTTAAGCTGTTCCAAAAGGGCTTCGTTGGTTTCGATGATCTGTTCGGCATCCGCGATGATGTCTTCGATGGGTTTGAGAACCCTGGATTTTTCGGTTATGATTTCCGAGCGCAGCCGGCGCAGTTCTTTTTTGGTCAGCTTAGAGGGTGTCGGCGCAGCCGGGATACGTGTGTCCGGCGCGTCCTGCCGGCGGGTGATGGCGGTACCATCGCCCCATCCGCCGGCCTCGAGAAAGTCCTGGTAGCCACCGTCGAACATGTGCGCACGTTGATCGTCGAAAACGATCAATCGGTCGGCCAAGGCGTGCAGGAACATCTCGTTGTGGGTGACCATGATTACCGCGCCATCAAAGGCATCGATGGCGGCCAGCAGGGCGTCGCAGGCATCCATGTCCAAGTGGTTGGTGGGTTCGTCCAGCATGAGCAGGTTTACCGGCGTTACCAGCAGCTTGCCCAGCATGACCCGGCTTTTCTCACCCCCGGAGAGCACACCTACCTTTTTTAGCGCGTTGTCGCCCTCGAACATCATGGCACCACAGATATTGCGGGCTTTTTGACGGTCTATGTCCGGCTGAGCATTGAGGATCTCTTCTTCCACCGTGCGGCTGTCCACCAGACTCTGGATGTTGGTCTGTTCGAACACACCCGTTTCAACCTGCGGATTGTACGTGATTTTGCCCGATAGCGTGTCGAGGGTGCCGGCCAGCACCTTTAGCAACGTGGTTTTGCCTTTGCCGTTTTTGCCGACCACACAGATGCGTTCGCCGGCCAGGATCGAAAAACTGAGCGCCGAGAATAGGGGACGACCCGTCTGCCAGGCAAAGGAGAGATTTTCTACGTTGAGCACCTGTTTGGCTTTGAACGGCTTTTCGCGGAAGCTGAACTCCAGCCCCCGGACGGCTTCCAGTTTGTCGCGTTTTTCCATTTTGGCCAAGGTTTTGATGCGCGACTGGACCATGTTGGCCAGGCGGGCTTTGGCCCGAAAGCGGGAGATAAACAGGCGGATTTCTTTTTCGCGCCGCTGGTCGTTGAGCCGGGTTTTTTCGTAGATTTCCTCATCCTGGGCGATCTGTTCGTAGTACTTTTCAGTGTTTCCGGGAATCTTGCGCGCCTTTTTGCGGTGGATGCCCACGGTGTGGGTGACGATTTTGTCCATGAAGCCCCGGTCATGGGTGATCAGCATCAGTTCATGGGGCCAGGCCAGTAAAAAATTTTCGATCCAGCGGATGCTGGTGATGTCCAGGTAGTTGGTGGGCTCGTCGAGCAGCAGCAGGTCGGGTTCGGAAACCAGTACTTTGGCCAGATTGAGGCGCACTTGAAATCCACCTGAAAAATCATGGGGACTTCTCACCATGTCACCATCTGTAAATCCCAACCCGACCAGAATTTTTTCGACTTTCCAGTGGTGGCCTTTTTCCGTTGGCATCAGGCCTTTCATGCCCTCCGCCAATACGGTGTCTTCGGTAAACTGGATATGCTGCTCCACGTGTCCGATGCGGTATCCCTTGGGCATGGTGATGGCGCCTTCGTCATATCCCTCTTCGCCGATGATGATGCGAAACAGAGTCGATTTGCCGTGGCCGTTGCGTCCCACCAGGCCCACGCGTTCCTTTGAATTGATTTTGAAACTGACGCCGTCGAACAGAACGCGGTCGCCGAAACTTTTTCCCAGATTGTCGATACTGATCATGGTAAATTCCGCTTTTTGGGTGCCGACTGCAGCAATCCATCGTTAAAGGCTATACTGTTGGAGTGGTGTATAGAGGAAGGGCGCAGCGGTGTCAATGTCCGGCCGATCGAATCAACTGATAGCGAACCCATTGCCGTCCGAGACGGCCCATCAAATTGAACAGGAACAGGCTTACCGGGAGCGTTTTATAGGTCAGCGGCTTGAGGTAGCAAAGCTGAATCAGGCGGTTATAGAGGGTATTCATGTCGAGAGTGTGAAGCATGAGTGTTGCCCCACAGCGTTTGAATCCCCATGGCGACGCCATGCGGGCGGCAGCCTTGGCGCCGTCACGGATGCGGATCACGGCCTGGAATGGCGCTTGAGGCCTGTATGGGGCGGGGGGGATGCCTTGCAGCGCCGTCACGGCTCCCCGGGCCAGGCTCCGGCGCCAGTTCATTTTGTCTGGTACTTCAAGAGGGATCTGTTTGTCGATAGCAATGGTGTGAATACCCGGGATACGCTCACGGGCCTGGGCACAGGCCACCGCACAGCCGGAAAAAAAGATGGGGCGGACACCGAAAGGAGCCAGAGAGGCCGAAAAAAGCTCTACCTCGGCCAGGGGCCGATCGTTGACCCTGACCGACGCCAATCGTGAGGTGAGGGTATGGGGCAGAAAACCGGTGGTGCCTGATGCCGCGTGCATGCCAAGCATCATGACCGCCTGGGCATCACCGGGATGGCCCAGGCCCGGCACGGGACCACGATGGTATCCACAAATGATGCGGGCCCGTGGGTCAATCAATTCGGGCAGCAGGTTGTAAGC
>Ga0272444_10004700_pt1 | contig 11988 bp, 12 predicted proteins | sample SSMForm13_FD_201033 | JGI IMG/M metagenome (GOLD analysis project Ga0272444, IMG submission 201033) | Marine sediment archaeal communities from Little Sippewissett salt marsh, Falmouth, MA, United States - SSM-Form-13 | ecosystem: Environmental > Aquatic > Marine > Wetlands > Sediment ... | reverse complement strand
TCCCTATGTTTCGAATATGTTTTTCAGTTATCTCTCAAAATCTCTCGTGAAGTCCTCAGATGAGTCAAAATTTCAAAACATATAAAATCGCTTCGTTAGTTTTCCCTCATGACCTTGGTTCAACAATATAACCGAAATCAAAAGATATAATGGCATAGTATGAGCATACCATATGACAATAGAGTCGTTATTCTCAGCAACTGCGTTTTTTGCGCAGCTGCTGATGTCAGATTAATGATAACGGCGAAAGCCTAAGGGCTAAGGGCTCAATGCTGTATCAAAATATCGGATTTGGGAAATCGTGAAACTGGTATATGGAACCTGATTCCTGTTGCCCTGCGCCTTTAATCGTTAGCCTTCTGCTCTTGCAGCTGTTCCGCCTCAGTTGCTTACATTATATTTATTATTACATTCTGTCAATTCATACTCGACGCCCAGTGATATCCGATACTTGTCCTTACCCGGACCTATAATCAGATAATGGAAACGATCAAAATCGCTTTATCTTATTTGCCAATCGCACCATGTCTTCCACGTTCACGTTTGCATAATATATCGGAATTGGCTGGCCTCAGTATCATCAAAAAATGTTAAAGTATCGCTGGTTGCAACAAAAAATGTAAGATTATACCTCTATGTTTTGTCATAAGCATATATTATTCACCATATTCAAATCACGTAACCAATCAGTATTAAAATAGATATCTGCATTGTCTCGATTAAACGTTTTTTCCTTCTCTTAATGGCATGAATCATGCTGAATAGATAAAAATGTACGGAGTGAGTATCGTTCTATTTCGCTGCTTGTATATCGGGAAGCATACGAGGTGGTTCGTCGAGAAGTCAAAACATCTACAATATCCCCTCGATAAATGAGTGGTGATTATAAATATATACGAAACATGGGGATGAAGCAATGAAGCTCAACAGTCATGCAAAAGTTCACGTTAACGATCAAAATCAAATCACAATTCTATGTAACCAATGCGGTAATTTTAAAACAATTGATGCTGACTTTTATAAGTTAATCAATGAGCCGCTTACCATTAAGATTACCTGTAATAAATGTGGCCACAATTTTACAATTTTTATAAATTTCAGGAAAACGTACCGTAAAGTAACCAATCTTTCCGGAATTTGTTCCCCTATTAGCCGCTCTCATCCTCGCAGCACCATTGATTATATGAAAGTCTCCAAAATAACGGTGAAAAACATTTCACGAACGGGAATGGGATTCACACTCAAATCCCCAATCCATATCGAACTGGGAGATACCCTGGAAGTTAAAATAAGACTCGATAATAAAAAAAGGACAAAGATTACCAAGCAAGTTATTGTTCGACGAATAAGTAACAATTACATTGGCGCTGAATTTACCACTCCCGTGGATGAACGTTATAAAGACCTTGCATTTTATCTCATGCCATAAACGAACCGATCACTATATTTATTTCCGTACCGCTTCTTTCAAATCATATGAACAGTCTGATTTGATACGATACGTCTTGAGAATGCCGGCGTGACTTTCCTCGGCCTTTTTCCGGTCGAGAACAATTTGAAATTCTTTGTTATCTTTTAATACGACAAATGGTTCCTTTGATCTCGTAACAAGATAATAGAAATCACCAAAGTCTTTATATTTTTTCCCATTTACTTCTTCGATGATCCGGTTGGAAAGATTATGATATCCTTTGTTCACATCCGATGCGAAAACCTTCAGAGCAACGACGATTTCCTTTTTTGTTTCTTCAGGCCAGTTGGACATCTCAATGAGCAGGTTTCTCGGTGCCTTTGTTTGCCAGTACTTTCCCCATGATTTGAGGAGATTCTTTGTGAGTTGCGTAAACACGATACCGCCATAGATAAAATACCTCGGCAATTGGTCATATTGTTCTGTTGGCACAAGCCGAAAATCACCTTTCTTGTTGGTCAATGTACATGTGATTTTTTTTCTCTTAGCGTTACGCAACACATCGACACGTACCTTCTCTCCCACCTGGTGCATATCGATGTAGTATGTAAAAGCAGTCCTTTCTTTCTGACGGAATTCCACTGTTCCGTCATCAGCTATGGCATGGCCATCGACGGCCATGATAATATCCTTATTAAAAATATGGCCTTTTGCAGGGGAACCGGGGAAAATATGTCTGATGAAAACTCCTGTTTGATTCTCAGACACACCGTATTTGCGTCTCAAATCGGGGCTTTCCATATCCTGGAGGACGAGGCCCATTGATGGAAACCCGTCATATCTCCCATCAATGATATCGCTGAAGAAATGGTTTATAACAGGCACGGGAACCATATATCCGATGTTGTCTCTCCCCTTGTACATCTGCATAACGACGCCAACAATTCTGCCGTCTGCCAGTACCGGGCCTCCGCTGTTACCCGGATTGATTGCCGCATCAATTTGCGCCGCAAGCAAATATTCGCTGCTGTGAGCATAGTATCTGTGCTCAATACGCGAAATGACACCCTTCGTGACACTCAGGTTGTCACCGCCTACAGGAAAACCGAAAACGAGAACTTCCTGCTGCATCCGCGGAAGTTGAGTGAATTCCAGGGGTATGACGTCCGAAAAGAAGGCCGTATCTTTCACTGTCAGAATAGCTAGATCGGCATCGTGAGAAACATTCAATACTTCTGCTCGATACCGCCGAGCCTGGCCGTATCGCCGAACCAGCACAAACGTCTTGTCTGCTACCACATGGGCGTTTGTGAGGATTCTGTTACCTTTGATAATACAGCCGGATCCGACCCGTCGGTCAGTGTATGTATTCCATGGCCTGAAATAGTTCGGTTTGCTGAAAACGGTATAGATCTTAACAATAGCATCTTTTATCTGTTCTTCTTTCAACCGTGAGCTATTTTCTGAACCGAGAACGGTACTTGTCATAACGAATACACTCAGAAGTATTACAGGCAATAGAGCAAGTAATTTTAAACGATCACGATGATGCTTTATTGTTTTCCCTTGCACAATTTGATCCCTTTCATGTTCAATTCTATGAAGGTTATATTCGGTTACCCGGACCGGTCTGTTCCGTCTTCTTCTACCACGAGGTTCATCGATCGCCGAGTATCCTCGGCATTCCAATTACCTACGCTATGTTATACCATCTAATCGAGCAAACGCTTCTCACCGGTGATCGACAGCAAATCCTGGATGTTACGGCTTGCCTCCAGGCATCCCAGGTACGTGCCTTCCGGATCCCGCAGGGCATAATACTCGATGAGCACCTTTTGTTTCTCTCCACCGGGGCCGATGGGCAGATCAATCCAGAACCTGGCCTTGTCCCGTTTCCCCTCTTTCATCTCTTTCAATATCGTTTCTACGTTGTCGAGACTCTTTTTGGGATGACAGTCGCGGACATCCCTCCCAATCACGGCGGTCGGTCTCTTGAAGATTCGCATCTCGTGGTTATTCCACGCCAGCACCTTATCATCGGCGTCAACAACGGAAAATTCGATGGGAATGGTTTCAAGAACCGCTTCTAAAACCTTCTCGGGTAATGTACCAATCATTTTTTATTCCCCCTTATCGGGTAATTTCCTCCGACAGATTCGCATGTCACAGTTTCTGTTTCCAGTATGGATTCACGAGAGCTTCGTAAATGGATAATGCCGCCTCGGATCCCTTGGCGGCCGCTATGACGATCTGTTTGTACCCTCCTTCCACATCGCCGGCAGAGTAGATCCCCGGAATGTTGGTTCGGTGCTGCTCATCATGCTTGATATATCCATCGGGGGTGAGTTCAACACCAATTTTCTTTGCCAGTTCCACCGCAGGCTCGTAACCGACGGCGATGAATACGCCGTTCACCGCCAGGGTTGTCGTCTCACCGGTCTTGTTATTGCGGAGTTCTACTTCCGCCACCTTTTTCTCGCCTCGAATTTCCGTGACTTCCGTGTCGAACATAATGGGAATGTTGTTGTTGTGGAGATTCTGAATCAGGTGTTCCTGGGCCCGCAACGTATCTCTCCGGTGCACGAGGGTGACATTCACACCGATGTGATGAAGATGGAGGGCCTCGGTAACGGCGCTGTTTCCTCCCCCCACGATGACAATCTTTTTTCCCGTAAAGAGGGGACCATCACAGGTGCTGCAGTAGCTGATGCCATGGCCGGAAAGCCTCGATTCACCGTCAACACCGAGATTCCGGTACACGGCCCCGGTGGCGAGCAGAACCGACCGGGTTATAAAGCGCCTGCGATTGGTGACTACCTCGATGGAATCGCCGGGCCGTATTTCCATGACTTCCTCCCCGGGGAAGATACTGGTGTATTCCAGGGCATGACTGACCATGATATCCACCAGGGCCTTACCGCCTACGTGGGTCAGGCCGGGGTAATTTTCCACAACCGGTGTGGTTGCCACCTGCCCTCCCAGGAGCCCCTTTTCGATAATAACCGCCCGGATGCCGCTCCGGGCAGCGTATATGCCGGCCGTCAGTCCTGCGGGTCCGCCGCCGACGATTACCAGATCCGCTTCCACTTCCTCGGCATCGCTCTCGGGTATGAAAATGGTCTCCTGTTCCATCGTTTCCAGGGACAGCATAAACAGCTCTTCCGATTGTGCGCCCTTGGCTATGAGCGTGTCATTGGCAAATGCCTGGGGTACGCTGTGTGCTCCATACCGGTCGGCCAGTGCCGGGTTTGTCTGCACGTCAACGATCTCCAGGGATATCAGGTCGGGTTTTTCTATGGCCGCCTTCAGCGCGTTGACAGCCTGCTGGGGACAGTAGGGACAGGTGGGACTGACAAATATCTTGACGTTTCGGGGTGCATCGATTCTTGTAAGAACCTCGAGAGCGTCTTTGCTCAAGCCTGCTTCCCTGTATCCCACAATGACCAGGGCCTCCACAAAGGTTCGCGTCTCTTCGCCCACGGGGGCTCCCAGCCACCGGATAGCGTACTCGTCAGGATTCAAAAGCAGTGTCGGCGAGTATTCAACATGCCACTTTTTCGCCAGTTCATGTTTCAGGTCATGCTCCTGCAGAGAAATGTCGGGTGCTATTTGCCGTATGGCTCGGATGATTTGCCGGGCCGCCTCATTAAACGATTCATTTTTCACAGGATCGGTAAAGAGAATCAGGGATATTCCATGGGACATTTTTTGAAACAGATCTTTCAGATGCGCCTCCGCTTTTTCCTGCATGGCCTTTTCAGATTGGCTCTCCGGTGTGTTTTTCTCAGACATACCTCCCTCCTTGATTCGGCAGCAGATTGAAACAAGAAAATCTCAGGCCTGTTGTCATGCAATGGAAACGTACGTCCCCTCTGTTACCAGAAGGCCTTCCTGTTCCAGTCGCTGTATATTCTTTCTCACCGAAACGACATCAAAGGGAAGCGTTTCAACTAATTCTGTCATCGTAAAACGCGATTGTGTCATCAGCATTCTCAGAATCGCCCCCCGTATCTGCCTGTTTGATCCTTCAAAGGGACCCTGTTTCTGATAGTGAGCGCTCTTTTTCCCCGGATTGGGAAATTGTTTTTTCAGGGCTACACCGTAATCCATCAGTGCATTATACCATCGTCTCGGGTTTTCCCTATCGAGGGTTTGTTCAAGGAACGGCAGGATTTCCCCGTCTCGCACCTCCGTCCTGTCACTGAAAAAATGCTGGATGAAAACAGTCCGTATGTTGGTCTCGATAAATACAACAGGCTGATTAAACGCAAAGGCACAGATCGCATGGGCGGTAGCGTTTCCGATACCCGGCAGCTTCTTGAGCGAACGCACGTCCGACGGGATTTCACCCTGAAATTCGGCTACCACCATTTCAGCAAGCTTTTTCAAGGATCGGGCTCGTCGATTATACCCCAACCCCTGCCATACACTCAGCACATCACGGAGTGACGCCCGGGCAAGCGTTTCCACGCTGGGAAATGCGTGTATGAACTCCCGGTATTTTGTAATGACCCGGGCAACCTGTGTCTGCTGGAGCATAATCTCCGACACGACGATCTCATAGGACCTGTCTGTTTTCCGCCACGGCAGGTCACGACCATGACGTTCGTAGTGGTCATAAATGATGGACCGAAACTTTTTTATCCGACCAGCGGTGAGATTCTTTGTACCCTTCATGAAACAGTCTGTTTTTTACGGTAGCTTGATCATCGTGTCAATGAGAGCGGAGCGTCAAGACTTTGATTCATATGCTTACATCTCAGGCTGTACAGCTCGCTTCAGGTCTTCCCAGAATTTGTTCCGCTTCGGCGAGCCAACTTCTTCCTGCGTCGGAAATTCGAGAAACGGCACCGTTACTTTCTCTTCAGCCAGTTCCTCCGAGAGAATCTCCGCCATAATTCCCATGAGAACGGGGTCGTCAGGATCTGAAGTCTCAACGGGATTGGGCGATTCGGTCATATACTTGTTTACCTTATGCTTTCCCCAGTGTATTCCGCAGGTAGGGCTGTTTTCAAGTCCGATGAAACAGGTGAGCCGATATTTGTTCTGTATGAACTCTCTCACCATCAGCATGGGGACCTGGAGCAGTTCTTTACAGTGCTGCCGGAAGAATATGTTATCATATTGCTGGCGACCCTGGGGGTTGCGCATCAGCCCCATGGCCGTTGTCTCCGGACAGGGATATTGTATGACCCCGACCCGCTCTCTCATGAGATAATCCATCAGCTCATGAGACAGGGGGAAATTCTGCCCCAGGAGGTGCACCCTGCAGTATGGATTCACCAGACACTGGGCGATAAGGATTATTTTCCTGTCCTTTTTTTTACTCATGGTGATCTTCTCCTTTACAGGTCTTTTATCCGGTCAATATATGCTGTAACGTTGAATTTTGATTTACATCCATTATAACTCATGTAACGGATTTTTCCAAAAATTGACCGCTGAAACCATGCACGGTCATGGACACCGCCGATGGACCATGCACAGCCCACATATCCATTGGGGTCCCTGCCGTCAAGTTCGTACCGGTCATTGAGATACAGCGCCGTATGGAGAGCCTCTTCGGGGGTCTCCGACCATTCAAGTATTTTTTTTGCCCAGTACATTCTCATGTATCCGTGCATTTTCCCCCGTTTAACCATTTCCATCTGGGCCGCATTCCAGAGGTCATCATGTGTTTCGGCATTCTCGAACTGGTCGAGAGAATACAGGAATTCTCTCTCATCGGATACATGCTCCAGCAGTGTCTTCCTGGCCCATGACGGAAACCCCTCAATAGTATCATATTTGTCATTATAGAAACAAAAATTGTCCGATAGTTCGCGACGGACGATAAGCTCCTCGAGATAACTTTCCTGCGACGCACCGGTAACGGGTGATTTTCTTACCTCGAGGGCAACCCGCTGAGCCGCAATGTGCCCGAAATGCAGATATGCTGAAAGGTTCGACTGACCGTCCCGGGTGGGATCATTTCTTGTATCATTGTATGAGTTCAGGTTTTTTGTAATGAATTGCCGGAGAACAGTATGGGCGGTTTTCTCACCCGGTTTCAACCAGTTTACTTCCGAAACAGTGCGGTCCACCATAAGGTTTTTACCGATGGTCTGCCACGGTATCGCCGGAATCTTCCCGTTGAACCTGTGGGGATGTTTTTTCAATGGAAAAAAATCATCAAGGAACTCGTAAAGATTGCCCCTGATTTTGGGACGGAACGTCCGGGCAGCAAAGTCCTGCTTCGGCGACGCTGTCCAGCAGGGAACGATGTTGTGGGCATCGACTTCGAAGAAGGGAACTGCAATCCGTTCCGCCACCCCGTCTTTCCAACGTCTCTTGATCTTCAGGGGATCAAAGTCGGTAACCAGCGTACTGATATTGTATCGGTGTATAACATCTGGCACTACCTGTTCCGGCGTTCCGGTACCGAAATAAAAAGGAATGTTTTTGGTGCCGAGACTCCTGGCAATCTCTTCAAGCCCTTTCAACAGGAAGGCATACTGCCGCATGGTGGCATTGAGAAAGCCAGGGACAAGACAGAAGATAACTATGAGGGGTTTTTTCTGCAGCAGGGCCAGTTCCTGGGCAAAGAGGAGTGCCCAGTTGTCCCGAACCCTCTGATCACGACTCATCCAGTATGCCACGGGACCTTCGGTCCGGATACCGTCTTTAAGAAGCCTGATGCGCTTTGGATTAACGACCTTTTTCACTCTCATTATTGATACTGTTACAACACATCTTTTCTGCTGTTCTTCCCGAAGGAATTTTTACGGTAGATGAAACAACTTTTACTCTCCGCCTTTGGATCGGAGAATGGAAGTAAGGGATGTCTGCCTTTTCAATTCCTCATACCACAATCGATATCCCTCGCTCCCCGGATGCAGATAATCTGCAGCGTAATACAGGTTCGGATCGCGCAAAAAGGGGTCTTCATCCCGTTCCTTAAACAAATCGACATATTCAACACCTGCGTGAGCACCAGCTTCCATAAAGACGGCCCGTACCTTGCGGGTACGCTCCGTATAAATCCAGTTGAAGGGAGGGAAAAAAGCCGGCGCCAGCCCCACATTCCCGGTACTGATAAAGATGACGTGCTGTCCCCTCTCACCGGCCTCCTCAAGAACGTCCCCTATTGTACCGCGCAACCGGTTGAGATTGCTAAACCGCAGGATATCGTTGCCGCCAACCTGAACAAGGACGATATCGAATCCTTTATCGTCGTCGTGATTCAACTGTCTCATGACATCCTCGACACGGGCACCGTTGCGCGATCGATTGACTACCTCACTATGAGGAAAGTCGCGATACAACCTCCCAGCTATCGAATCCGACGGCCGGGAAGCACCTGTTCCCACGCCGGTACTATCACCGACGACAAGGATTCGTGCCCGTGCGTCCGAATCATTTGCTTCGAAGGGTACACTTTGACTAGCAAAACGGGTACCCTGGTGAAACCGCCAGACCAGTATCGAGGCCTTAAACAGGAAGACTCCGACGATAGCAATAAGAACAATAAGAATAATCTGTTTCATAGACGTACCGCTTTCAATGGGGCATGATTTTTCTTAATAAAAGTACACTGTATTTTGAGATGAAAAGCGGAACAGGAGAAAGTCAGAGCATCTATCAGGGTTTGCATGAGGAAACTACAATTACCTAGAAGTGTTTCACAAAAAGAATAAAAAGGCAAAATAAATATTCCCCCATATCATCACTCCCGGTAGGGGTACTCATAGTCAAATTTAATCATCGACATACGCTTCATGTTTGCAATAACTACATTAAAACAAAAAAACGAGTGACGAAGGTATCGGTCGTCAGTGATTATGGATTGAATCATGTTTTAAAAAAAACTATTCATAAAAGTCTTCAGCAAATAAGTACCTCTATCTCTCGGAATAAAGCATATTACGCTGAATAACGGATGGGTCGTTTTGTACATCTTTCAGAGGCTGTTGAAAAACGTTCATCTGCGGCGTTTCCTTCATTTCTTGTCACTGCGACGTACGTGTAAGTACGACTTATTCCTCGGTGCTCTGGGATCGCAAACAACGACTGCCTACAGGCAGGTGTTGAGGCGCAATAAAAAAATGAGTCCTTACCGGTGTGCGCCATAAGGCAAGCAAATTCGGGAGCCTTGTCTCTGTCCATTTTTGTACAGCCTCAAGTTGGCATTTTTTCAACAGTCTCTTCATATAGTGTTTACAGAGTGCTTATTTATTCCGGGAGCATTTCAAAAAATTCCCGAAGTGCAGGTCGCAGGTAAACCTTTGAAAGATCAAAGCGTTTTATCGCTCGTACCAGCGTTTGAATTTTATCCTGTACCGTCGATTTTTTGTTCATAACGACAATATATGTATCATTGATACGACAGAACCCCCCGGTGGCCAAAAAATCTCCCTGTCGTATGGTCACATAACGGATATCTATTGTCAGTCGTTGAGCCAATTCTTCAAGCTGGTTCAGAAGGGTATGATCATCCACCGTATTTTTCTCCGGATATCAATGAAAGCGAAGGCTTATGTCGTATACCATAGAAATATTCTTCCTTTCACCCCCATGATGCACATGCCTTTGTAAAGGGCTTAACGTCTCATACGTCCGTTGATACACTTCATCGCTTTCTTAAATATGGAGCTACTGTCGTCGTAAGGACCTGAGTTGTGAACAGTTACAATACCATGATAACATGCGACAGTTCCTCGGTCACTGTTTTCCAGAGGACGTTGAGGAAACGTTTGATCGATCGTCCGAAAAATTCGCACGTCTCGTCCCGGATGACAGGACGTAATACCGTTGTGGACATGATAATCATAATACATTTATTTTCGTGGAAATACCGCCTTCCTGTCATTCAAAGGTAACCTCTGATACGGGCTCTTCAAGAGCTTCGGGAAACACAGCGAAAGGAAAGGGTCGGGAATTATCGTTCAAGGTCATGTACCGCATTACCTTGTATGCATACGTGGAAAGCCTGTTGGAAAATTCTCGCGCCGGTTTGCTGTACTTTCGCGTAATTAAAAGATAGACAAATTGAAAGAATACTGCAAATTGCAGAATTATTTTAATAACCTCAAACACAATGAGGAAAAAAAGGGTGTACAAACATCGAATGGCAATGTTTTTTCTCGAAAGTGAATTGTTCCGTATAGTATTCATGGGCACTCCTTTTTTCAGTGAATCGTTGTCATAAGATAGCATCACGATTCACAAAAAACAAGACCTGCTGTGTCGGCAGTCTCCATACGGCTCGAAAAATAATATTTGACAATACGGCAATTCTACCTCTAAATATTTCGTCATTATAACAGAATCAGAAAAAGGAAGAGGATATTCATGGACTTTTTTTTCAATCCGGATGGTATCGCAATTATCGGCGCTTCAGATAACCCATTGCGAGGAGGGTATCACATCTTGAACAACACCCTTGGAGGTTACCGGGGACAAGTGTATCCGGTAAACTCCAAGTATGATTCTATCCTCGGACGTACATGCTACCCCGATATTCAATCAATACCCGACAACTTCGACCTTGCCATATTCTATATCCCGGCGAAATTTCTACCATCCGCCATTGAAGCGTGCGCCGGGAAACAAGTAAAGGGTATCATCATCGAATCAGCCGGATTCGCCGAGGCGGGAGAAGATGGAAAACGGCTTCAGGATCGTTGCCTCAACCTTGCACGGAAATATAACATACGACTCTGGGGACCGAATTGCATGGGCATTCTCGATGGTCAGTCCCGCCATGTGTTTTCTTTTATGTTTACTGACGAATGGAAAACCTTGATGCTCCCGGGAAATGTATCGTTGATTGTCCAGAGCGGTATGCTTTCCGCAACTTTTTTTATGATGATCCTCGAACGGGGAGGGCTCGGAATCAGCAAGATGTGTTCCATCGGGAACAAGTGCGATGTTGACGAAACGGACCTTCTCGAGTACCTGATACATGATCCTGCCACGGACGTTATCGGTCTCTACGCGGAATCTATTTCCGATGCACGACGTTTCATGAAATTATGTCGATCCACCGGTAAACCGATTGTTATCCTCAAGGGCGGCAGGAGTCCGTCGGGAGCAAAGGCTGCCATGAGTCACACCGCCAGCCTGGCAGGAGACTATACCATCATGAGCCACGCTTTCAGGCAGGTTGGCATAATACCGGTGTTTGACATGCATGAATTGATGGACTTTCTCAGAGGATTTTCCAAGACGCACAACAGCAAGAATACCGGGGGAACAGCGGTTATATCCTTCTCCGGTGGCGGGGGAATCGTGACTGCCGATTTTCTTCACGATTATCGCCTCCCCCTAGCACAACTCTCCAAAAAAACGATACGATCATTAAAGGAAGTCTTTCCGGTCTGGATGGAACCTTCCAATCCGGTAGATCTATGGCCCGCCGTCGAAAAAAATGGAATGGACCTCGTGTATACGAGGGCAATAGACACGCTCATGCATGACGAAAATGTCGATTCAATTATCATACATATATTTTCGGAGAGGATAGCGAGTGATCGATTTCGTCCCCTTGGCACAATGAAGGAAACATTAGCAAAGCCCGTTGTTGCATGGGTTACCGG
>Ga0272444_10004699_pt1 | contig 11990 bp, 13 predicted proteins | sample SSMForm13_FD_201033 | JGI IMG/M metagenome (GOLD analysis project Ga0272444, IMG submission 201033) | Marine sediment archaeal communities from Little Sippewissett salt marsh, Falmouth, MA, United States - SSM-Form-13 | ecosystem: Environmental > Aquatic > Marine > Wetlands > Sediment ... | reverse complement strand
ATGCAGACTATGTTCTTCCTAGTTCTCGGTATGGGCGCGGCGAGGCTGACCTCGTTTAGCTTCATCAAGCCTTTATGTTTCCCCGACGCCACGTTTTTTTCAGCATCTTTCACCGCCGCTCCAGCCTTCTCCATCCCTTTGGCCCCCATGTCCAGCAGCTCAAGCATGGATAGCTTCGATCCAAGCGCTTTGTTCAGGTCTAGAACGTAGCCCTCTATTACGGCCCCGAGGCGGTAACCTTTCTTCGTTCTGTAAGTGACGAGCTTCATGTCAAATATTGAGGAATACATCGACTTTTAACACTATTCACCGTGGAAGGTAAACGAATTATCCGTGAACCACGTGTGATATACCATGGAAAAAGTCAAGACACACTACAAAGCTGATCCCGGGTTGCTAGGGAGACCCGTTATTTTAGAGAATGGAAAAGCCGTCATCGAGCTTACGGCAACCAGGGAGATGGTCGTCGACGACAGGGGTCTGGTTCATGGTGGGTTCACGTTTGGGTTGGCCGACCACGCCGCGATGCTCGCCGTCAACGACCCATACGTGGTTCTCGGCTCGGCTGACGTCAAGTTCACTGCACCGGTTAAGGTCGGGGATATAATGGTGGCCACTGGCTTAGTCAAGTCCGTGAAGGGTAAACGGTGTGACGTCTCCGTGGAGGTCTCGGTAGACGATAGGGTGGTGTTAAGGGGATATATGGCGTGCTACGTGCTTGAGAGGCATGTGTTAGACGCTTAAATAGTATATACGGTGTGAACTTTAATCGCTAAGATTTTTATACGTTAAAGGGTAAGTGTGGAGGGTTCAGGTGATAACATGCCGATAGTATTCGATCCATCTAAGGATGGCTTGGAAAAGGTTCTTAGAGACTACCAAATCGAGGCCCTCAGTCATGTCTGGAAACACGATGGGGGCGGCCTTACATCGAGAGATGTTTATGAGGCTGTAAACAAAAGCCTCGACGGGGGGAGGAGCGTGTCCCGTGCCTCTATAATTAATTTCCTCAACGCCATGTGTGATGAAGGCGTCCTTGATTTCGAGGAAGAGACCTGTAAGGGTGGGATGAGGAGAAGGTATAGAAAGGGAATGGATGAGCCTGCTTTTAAGAAATACGTGGCGTCCATGGTGCTTAGGAGCCTGATGAAGGACTTCCCTGAACAGACTCTGGAGGCAATAAAATCCAACTTCGATGCGGGCTCCTTGGAGAGTCTCCACGACTAGCTCCAACCTTATTATATTATTTAGCATATTTTTCTAGTGCATATTATGCTGATAACGGTTGACGTCAAGGCTGGTTCTAACAGGGACTCCGTGGAGCTGATAGAGGAGGGGCACTACATGGTCCATGTGAGGCTCCTCCTCGCAAGGGAAAGGCGAACGCCGCTATAGCGAAGCTTTTAAAGAAACATCTAGGGTGTCCGGTGGCGCTGGTTAGGGGCCACACCAGTAACAGGAAGGTTTTCGAGTTACTTGAGTAGCTGGGCTTTAAAGCCGCGTTACTTCTGATAGAGTTGACTCGATTTGGTTAAGGTGATGAAGGGGCTGAGGGCCGTCGAGATAGCTAAGGCCGACGGCTTGGACACTGAGGTTTATATATTGGAGTGTGAGAGCGGGCTGATACTAGTGGATGTGGGGTTTACGCCTCTGTGCCACGAGAACATCGAGAAAGAACTTGACGAGATGGGTAAGACGTGGGGTGACGTTGAGATGATCATAATAACCCACGCCCACGGCGACCACATTGATAACCTGCCTCAGGTGAAGGAGCTCACAGGCGCGGAGGTCGTCATAGGGGAAGGTGACGAGGGCAGGCTCTACGAGCGCACGGGGGTGGAGGCGGACGTGGTGCTGGGGCATGGCGACCTCATCGGGGCCTGCGGCGGCGTGGAGATCGTGCATGTGCCCGGCCACAGCGACGGCAACCTGTGTCTGTATCTCAGAGGGTATGGGGCTGTCATCGCGGGGGACACAATCTTCGGGGACAGCGAGGGTAACCTCGAGGCGCCGCCTGAGAAGTACTGCGAGGACGCCGTGGAAGCATCGAGGAACTTGAGCATTCTAGCTGACTATGAGTTTGACGCGCTGCTCCTGAGCCACGGGATGAACACGATGGATGGCGCTAAGGAGAAGGTGTTGAGGCTCATCGAGGAGTGCGCCTAGCCGAGCTTCATTATCACTTCTCTGACGACTTTTCCCGGCTCGACGCCCAGCTTCTTAGCTTTGCTTGTGGATGCCTTGATCTCGGCGTCTAGGACGTCGGTGAAGGAGTTGACGCCGCTCACGGTGGCGGCGACTGCCCCTAGCTTCTCGGCTACCTCTAGGTTGAGGTATCCGCACATGATGAACCCTTTTTCTCCTTTGATGAGGAGGAGCGGGGGAAGATCGGGTAGGGTGGACTTCACTCCCTGGAAGGTTTTCCCATCTATGGTGAACTTGTCTATCTCGAACATGATCTATGGTTGGGTTTGGTTGTACTAATCTTCTTCGCAGGGGGTTTGTTACAAGCTACTTGTAATGTTGGTAAAAAATTATTTGTAGGTTAGGGGGAGGGCTGTGTATATCTTTACGCCGAGGACGAGGTTCTCTATGGTTATGTGTTCGCTGGGTTGGTGGGCTTGGCCCGTGAGGCTTGTGCCGTAGCCGAGGCTTGGGATGCCTGCGATCCTGCTGGTGCTTATGCCGTCTGTGCCTCCCGTGAGTATCTTTAGGTTTACTGGTTTGCCCGTTACCTCGTGTATCAGGTCTTTGAACTGTTTGGCGAAGCTGCTATCCGGGGTCTCGCTGAACCCGGCTGTGTCGTCTTCGGCGTAGTCGCGGTGCTCTACCTCCAGTCCTTGGATTCCCGACTCTTTGACAAGCTCCTTAATGCGTTGTACCACCCTGAGCTGGTGGCTGCCCGGGGTTAGCCGTATGTCGAACTGGGCTTCGGCGTAGTCGGGTATCACGTTGGTCTTGACGCCTCCGTTAATGATGTTGCAGGTCACGCTAGGTGTGTGGTAGTTGTGGGCCATCAGCTTCTCCTGTTCGGAGGTGAGTTCCTGGGCGTTCTTGAAGAACCCTATGCTTTCCTCTATTGCTGGCTTGAGGTCTTCAGGGTAATCTAGCGGGAAGTCGTTTATCTTCTCCACCCACGGGATGCCGGCGATGAGCTTCTTGATCGCGTTGTCGCCGAGGTACGGCTGGCTGCCGTGGGCCGTCTGCCCCCTTGCCACCAGCTTGACGCCGGCGCCTCCTTTGCAGCCCAGGTCGATGCTGGGGGAGTCTGGTCCTCCTCCGTTGCCGTCTCCGATGATGCACACATCTCCTTTGAACCTGCCTGTCTCGGCGAGCCAACGTGCCCCCGCGCCTCCCCCTATCTCCTCGTCGGCCGTGAACCAGAACTCGACGGTGTTAGGCACGTCGCCCATCTCGTTGAGGAGGCGGGCGGAGACCATGGCGGCTGCGCAGGAGCCCTTCATGTCGCTGCTTCCTCTGCCCCAGACGCAGCCGTCGGCTACCGTGCCGCTGTAGGGCGGGTATTTCCAGTTCTCGGGCTTGCCCTCGGGCACAACGTCGATGTGGCCAACCCAGAGCACCTTCTTCTTGCCCTTCCCTTTTATCCGTGCGACGATGTTGGGCTTCTTGGGGTCGCTGGCTTGGACCTCGTTCTCGATGCCATGCTCGTCCAGATACTTCTTTATATAGTCAACGACCTCGTCGGTGTATCCGTCTGGGTGCGCGGAGTCGAACTTCACGAGGCCGGAGCAGAGCTCCGTTACCTCCTCTTCGGCTTCTTCCGCTAACCGGGATATCTCGTTTAGATCCATGTTAGGTGTTGGGGCTTTTGATAAGAAAAGGGTTAGGATTCGGGGATTGTCCGGCTTTCCATGAGGTTCCAGAGGCTCTGCATCGCCTTGGGGAGGAGCTCCTGTATGGGCAGGTTGTAGGGGCACCTGCTCTCGCACTCTCCGCAGTGGATGCATGTATCCAGCTTCATCTTGGCGTCCTTGACCGCCTCGACTCTGCGGTTGCTCCAGCCCATGCGCCTTAGCACCTGCGCCTCGGTTCTGAGTATGGTGCTTATGGGGATGCCCTGGGGGCAGGGCTGGCAGTAGTTGCAGCTGCGGCAGAACTGGTCGCCCAGCCTCTCCCTGTCTCTCCCAATGAGGCTATGCTCTTCGTCTGTGAGGGTGTGGTCGCCCATCCAGACGCCGTGGTTCTCGTCCACCTCGGCGACAGTCATCATGCCGGGTATCACTATGTCGCAGTCCGAGTTGCTGAGCACGTATTTCAGCGCCGTGTTGGCGTTGCTGAAAGCGCCGCCGCCGAAGGGCTTCATTATGACGGTGCCTACCTTCATCCTCTTGCACGTCGGCAGCAGCTTCTCCGCGGGGTAGGTTGTCAGGTAGTTGTAGGGTATCATCAGGGTCTCGAATAGCCCTGTCTCGACCATCTCGACGGCGAGGTCCGGGTTGTGGCTGGTTACGCTTACGTGGTTGATCTTGCCCTGCTCCTTCGCTTCCAATACGGCCTCAAGGGCCTCGCCAGGCTCCCTGACCTGTCTCCACTGTTCATCGTTCTGGACGTTGTGGAGCTGATAGACGTCTATGTAGTCGGTCCTGAGGTTCCTGAGGCTGATATCCAGCTCCTTCTTGATGCCTTCGGCTGACCTTTGGTGGCTCTTCGTCGCGAGTACTACATTTTCCCTAACGTCCTCCAACGCCTTTCCTATCCGCTCCTCGCTGGTGGTGTAGCCCCGCGCCGTGTCGTAGTAGTTGAGCCCCAGCTCGTAGCACCTGCGGACCACTTCTATCGCCTCCTCCTCCGAGACGCGTTGAATGGGGATGCCGCCGAAGCCGAGGGACTTCACCTTGAGCCCCGTTTTCCCGAGTGTTATCTCCCTAGACATTATCCTGATAAGGTGTGATCGGTTCGTTAAAAACCCCGGCGCATGGTTGAATAGGTTTTAAAAGCGGTGGAACACCCTGAATACGATTCAAATGTCGCATCCTGTCGCACTAGATAAGCCTGGAGAAAGGGTTATACTGATGGGAAACGAGGCCCTCGCCCGCGGCGCCGTAGAGGCCGGCGTAGCCCTTGCTTCGGGTTACCCGGGGACCCCTTCGTCGGAGATCGGTAACACCTTCGCCAGAGTAGCCAAGGAGCTGGGCATCCATTTCGAGTGGAGCGCCAACGAGAAGGTGGCGCTGGAGGTGGCGTTCGGGGCTTCCATGGTGGGCCAGAGGGCCATATGCAGCATGAAGCACGTGGGCGTCAACGTCGCGCTGGACATACTGAACGCCATCACCCTTAGAGGCGTCAAAGGTGGGCTCGTACTGGTGAGCACAGACGATCCGAGCCAGCACAGCAGCCGCACGGAGCAGGATAACAGGTGGCTGGGCAGGCACAACGACGTGCCCATCATGGAGCCCAGCAGCCCCCAGGAGGCCAAGGGCCTCACCAAGTACGCCTTCGAGCTCTCGGAGTGTGTCAAGCTACCCGTTATGATAAGGACCGTCACCCGCCTCAGTCACATGCGGAGCGACGTTGAGCTGGGTGAGATGCAGAGGCTTGACAGGGAGCCAGTCTTCGACTGGGAAGGCTTCAGCTACAGGGTCGCGGGCTTCGAGAAGCTATTCAGGCGTCACGAGGAGCGCCACGGCAAGATAGACTCTGTGCAGGAGATATTTGAGGAATCGGGCTTGAACGAGCTGAAGCTTGAAGGAGAAGAGAGGATCGGGGTCATAGGCGTCGGCTTCGCCTTCACGTACGTCAAGGACGCGTTGGAGCATCTCGGAGTCGAGGACAGGGTTGCATGGCTGAAGCTTGTAACGACTCACCCTATGCCTGAGAGACTCGTGGCGAGGCTGGTCGAGCATGTGGACACGTTGCTCATCGCCGAGGAGGTTGACCCGTTCATAGAACTCCACGTTAAGGCACTAGCCAAGGACGTCAACCCTGACTTGAAGGTACTCGGCAGGATGAACGGCTTCATCCCCCGAGAGGGAGAGCTAAGCCACGAGGTGGTAGACTCTCGGGTAGCAGAGCTAACAGGCGTGAAGATGCCGCCTGAGGCCAGGGACAGCCTAGAGGAAGCCAAGGGTGACCTCCTCTTCGACAGGATGCTCACCATGTGCGCGGGGTGCCCCCACAGGTCCACGATCTACGCGTTGAAGAAGGCGGTGCAGGCGGTCAAAGGAGACCTCATGAACGTGGTGGTCAACGGAGACATTGGGTGCTATGGGTTGGCACACGCGCCGCCCATGGAGTTCGAGGACACCTACTTCTGCATGGGTGCCAGCATCGGAGTTAGCCAGGGCATGCAGAGGTTCGGCATAGACACCATCGCCTGGATAGGGGACGGCACCTTCTTCCACGCGGGCATCCCGGCCCTCCAGAACGCGGTCCACAACAAGGCTCCCATAAAGGTCGTCGTTGCGGATAACCAAGCGATCGCCATGACCGGGTTCCAGACCAACCCCCAGCTCGGGAGGACTGCGACAGGCGACGTGGTTGAGCCCATAATGATCGAGGACATCGCCAGGGCCTCGGGCGTCAAACATGTCGAGGTCATAGACCCCTATGACTTGGAAGCTACGGAGGAGGCGTTCAAGAGTATGCTGGATTTCGACGGCGTCGCCATGGTCATCGCCCGCAGGGAGTGCGCCATGGTCGCCGTGCGAAACATGAGGCCGGAGAGGCCGCCGGTGTACATCGTCGACCAAGAAGCCTGCATCGGCTGCAAACAATGTCTAAACACCTATGGATGCCCCGCGCTGATGTGGAACGAGGACGAGGGCAAGGCTAGCATTGACACGACGCTATGCATGGGGTGCACCAGCTGCGCCCAGGTTTGCCCGGTGGGCGCCATCCACAGGAGGGATGACGCGTGAAGTCGTTCAAGGTAGTGATCTCAGGCGTGGGCGGCCAAGGTACCTTGCTGGCTTCGAGGCTGTTAGCCGAGTCGGCCATCAACGCTGGGCTCCACGTCAAGATCGGTGAGACTTACGGTATGGCGCAGCGCGGGGGGCCCGTGATGGGGCACATCCAGATAGGAGGTACGGCGAATAACCCCCAGATAAGGAAAATGGAGGCCGACGTGCTCGTGGGTTTCGAGCCCGCCGAGGCCGCCCGCCGAGGCGTGACCTACCTGAAGGACGACGGACTCGCGCTGGTGAACAAGCGGGTGACGGCCCCCGTGGAGGTCATATCGGGCATGGTGCCTTACCCGGAAATGGGTGAGCTCATGGGACTCCTGGGCAAGGTCACCGACAGGCTGGTTGCCTTCGACGCCACGAGCCTAGCCGAGGAGGCGGGTGACCCCATCGCCACTAACGTCGTCATGCTTGGGGCGCTCACGGAGAGCGGGGAGCTGCCCTTCGGCGAGGAGACGATGCTCTACACGCTGCGGGACAGCCTGAGGCCGCGGTTCCTCGAGCTTAACATGAGGGCATTCGACCTGGGTAAGGAGGCTTACAGGGAAGTAGCCTCCTAGTCTTCAACAATCATTTTATACTGTCTCGGTTTCGCCTTGACAGGCGATCCAGTTGTCCAAGCTCAAAACCATTGTAGCCGTCGTCTTAGTCGTGATCGTAGCCGTCGCGGCGATAGGAATCCTTTCCTCTGAGCCCGCTGAGGAGCCCGAGGGGACGCCCGAGCAGGAGACACCTGCAGTCGAAGAGACCCCTGAATAGGAAGAGCCTGAGCCGGACGTGACGCGTGCCAGCAAGATACCTTCCGACGCGGTGAAGCAGACACCCGACACGAACCAGCACCCGCCCATGCTTCACAGCTATCTATGGGAGGACCCTGTGCCGGTGCCTGGGGGCGTCAACACGGCGGGCGCCGAGGACTCGCCCTTCGTGAGCCCGGACGACCAGAGATTCTACTTCTTCTTCACGCCGGACGTCAGCGTCCCCGCCGAGAAGCAGCTGATCGACGGTGTGACCGGCATATGGTTCAGCGAGAAGGTGGACGGCGAGTGGGCCGAGGCGGAGAGGCTGTGGCTCATAGAGGGCGGCGTGAGCCTCGACGGATGCGAGTACGTCAGCGACGACGAGATATGGTTCATGTCTGTGAGGCTGGGTAACATGAGGGAGATCGAACTGTACATCGCAGACCTCACCGAGGACGGGGCGACCAACATCAGGAACGGCGGCGAGGAGCTCAACCTCGAAGTCGGTTTAGGCGAGTTCCATGTGAGCCCCGATGGGCAGCAGATATACTTCCATAGCATGCGCGAGGATGGCCTCGGCGGCATGGACGTTTGGATGACGGAGTGGACGGGGGACGGGTGGAGCGAGCCGGTGAACGTGGAGGCCGTCAACAGCCCTGACAACGAGGGCTACCCGTACCTCACACAGGACATGAGCGAGCTCTGGATCAACAAGTGGTACATGGGTTCCCCCGGCACGTGGAGGGCCAAGTGGGTGGACGGCGGGTGGAGCGAGTCCCAGCTCATCGTCAGCAGCTTCGCCGGGGAACCCAACCTGGACAGCGAGGGCAACGTCTACTTCGTCCACCACTACTACAGGGACGGCGTCATGCTTGAGGCAGATATCTACGTCGCGTACAGGAAGCCTATGGTGGAGCCGATCGACGAGGCTTACACGCCCGGCAGAGGCTACCTCATGGGATACCTACCGACACCCGGCGAGGGACAGGGCTTCGACGATGTGTACACGTGGTCGTCGGGCTCATGCGACGTCGTGCCCGTCTGGGGGAAGCCTTCGCCGTTCTGGGAGAAGGCGGAGGACCTCGGAGGCTCCTGGGGAGAGACCTTCGTTGAGCAGCTCACCCGCGGTAACGGCATGGCGCCCCTGGTCCACTTCAGTTTCATAGGCGAAGACATGACCCTCGACGCCCCACCGGGCACAGGCTACACCCTCAGCGACACGGAGTGGAGGCTCATGTACAAGAAGGCGGTCGTAGAGACTGTGGAGGCGTCGAGGCCCAGATACCTCAGCGTCGGGAACGAGGTGAACAGGTGGTACGAGAAATATGGGCTGGGTGGGGCTAACGGGTTCGCGCACTGGGTCAGCCTATACGAGGAGATATACGACGAGGTCAAGGAGCTCAGCCCGGAGACCAACGTGTTCTGCACCTTCAGCAGGGAGATGGTGAGCGAGAACAGGGAGGCCGACATGGCCGTGCTCGACCTCTTCGACCCGGACAAGCTGGACATGCTGGCGCTGACGAGCTACCCCCACAGCGTCCAGGGAGTCAACAGGCCCAGCGACATTCCACCCGATTACTACAGCGGCGTAGCTGAGAGAATGCCCGGGAAGCCGTTCGGGTTCAGCGAGATCGCGTGGCCGTCCATGGACGCCTTCGGAGGAGAGCAGGCGCAGTCCGAGTTCATAGCGTCTTTGCTTGGGCTCACGACAGGAAAGGGAGTGGACCTCAAGCTACTGATGTGGCCGTGGCTCCACGACCTCGGAGAATCAGACTGCACGGGGCTCATCAGCTATGACGGCGTGGAGAAAGCGGGATTAACCAAGTGGATTAAGCTTTACTCGACGCCATAGCCTGCTGTCCATGCGGGGAACATTTTTTGAGTGTCTTTGTTAAACAAGTTGGAGTGACGGTCGATTTGGAGAGAAAGATCACCTACTTCAAAGACATGGGTATCGTAAACACGAATGAGACGCTCAGGATAGCCAAGAGGAGAGCCGACGAGACTGGGGTAAAGACCCTGCTGATAGCCTCCACCTACGGGCACACAGCATTGAAGGCTCTCGAATTTTTCGGAACAGGCTATAACTTTATCGTGGTAGGCGGAAAGAGGGGGGATTTCCCGGACGAACTGTACCGGAGACTTTTGGACGGCGGACACCATACGGTGTTCAACTCGGACTACGACTTCTCCTACCCTGAGGCGGCGTGGGAGATACTGCGGAGGTTCTGCGAGGGGATGAAGGTCTGCGTGGAGATGACCCTCATCGCCGCAGACCTCGGGATGATCGCCGCCGGCGAGGAGGTCATCGCAATAGCGGGGACGGGCAGGTACGGTTTCGAGCAGGGGGGAGGCGCGGACACCGCCATCCTCATCGAGGCCGTCAAAAGCGGAGACTTCTTCCATTTCGACGTGCCAGCCCTACAGTCGAAGAAAGAGGGCAGAAGGATCAAGGAGATTCTTTGTAAACCAAGGTGAGGTGGGTAGCGGGCTACTGCTCCCAAGGCTTGAAGCTCTGGGGGCTCACCTCGTCGCTTCCCTGCCCCAAGTAGTGGTTCTCGGGTATCCTGTCCCAGATGGCCTCCGTGGTTCTCTGAACCTGCTGGACGAGCTTCTCCTCGTCCACCGTGAGCAGGACACCCTCCTCCACCACCAGCTCTCCGTCCACGATGACGTGCTCCACGTCCTCACGGGTCGCCGAGTTCACTAGGTTCTTCACGGGGTCCCTGCACGGGACGTTGTTCAGGGTCTCCATGTCTATCACAGCTATGTCCGCGAGGGCGCCGGAGGCAAGCCTGCCCAGGTCGTCCCTGCCGAGCCCCCTGGCGCCGCCGAGGGTGGCGCTGGTGAACACCTCGCGTGCGCTGCCGCTGAAGCAGCTCCAGTCAGCCACCTTGCTCATGTAGCTGGCCATCCGCATCTCGTTGAGCATGTCCTGGGGGCTGGTGTCGCAGCCTATGCTTACGTTCACCCCCGCCGCGAGGTAGCCGCTGTGGCTGTGCATCTTGTTTCCCCTCTTGGTGAAGACCAGCGGGTCGTGGCTAACCGTGGCTCCGCTCTCCGCCAGCAGCTTCAGGTCGCCTCCGCCAACAGCCGGGTACGCGAGTAGGGGGTGCCCGGCTACAGCCCAGCCGTGGCCGATGATGAGGTCGGGGCCGAGGAGCCCGGTGTCGCTTAGGTACTCGATGGGCGTCCTCCTGTACATCCTGAGCATGTTCTGGAACTCGACTACCCACTGGGCGGCGTGGATGGTGACGGGGCATCCCAGCTCGTCCGCCTTCTCCCTCACTGCTTTCTGAAGGTCCCCGCTCACCTTGTCCACCGTGCTGGGATAGAGGGCGGCGATCAGCCGTCCGTCGAGGGCTCCGTCGTACTTCTTCACGAAGCGCTCGGCCTCATCGAGGAGCCTCATGCCGTGCTCCACGCCGAGCCACTCGGTCTCCAGGTTGGCGCCCTGGCTGCGGGCCCAGCGCCCGTCCTCTATGTTGCAGCCCTCGACAGCGCGTAACCCCAGCTCGCCTATGTGTTTGACGGCTGCCTCGGCACCCAAGGTGCCCACCATCCCTATCTCCAGCATGGTGGTGCAGCCGCTCCTGAGGAGCTCGGCCATGCTGTACCTAGCGAAGACATGGTAGTCCTCGGGGCGGATGCTCTTGCCCAGGGCGGTGAGGTTCTCGCCGAGGCTGCTCATGTAGAAGTGCCTTGCGCCTGTGTCGTCTATGAAGCTCTTGTCCTTGGGGGCTGTGCTGGCGTGGGTATGGGTGCAGATCATGCCGGGGATCACTACGTGGTGGGAGGCGTCTATCCACCTGTCCACGTCGCCCCGGTAGCCTTTGCCCACGTGCTTGATCCTGTTGCCTTCGGTCACAACGACGCCGTCCCTGAGGAGCCTGTGCTCGGCGCCGTCGTATGCGATGACCCATTTCCCCTTGATTCCGATCGACATGTGATAGACTGAGCGCCATACGTGTAAAAACGTGAGCATGGGCGGTGAGCGCAGGCGTTATCCGGCGCCAAGGCGTTGATGGTGGTATGGATATACTTCTCGAAGTAGTAGGACGCGTAGAGTCACCAGTAACGGAGGCCGTCGACGAGGACTGGGGACAGGTAGAGTCAGAGATAGTCGTAGAGGAAAGATACGCAGCAGGCCTCACCGGGCTCGACGGATTCAGCCACGCCATCGTGGTCTTCTACATGCATAAAGCGACTTTCATGCCTGAGACACACCTGGTCCGCAGGCCACAGGAACGAGAAGACATGCCTCTGCTCGGCATATTCGCGCAGAGGGCTAAACACAGGCCGAACCCGATAGGAGTAACAGCCGTGGAGG
>Ga0272444_10004696_pt1 | contig 11992 bp, 13 predicted proteins | sample SSMForm13_FD_201033 | JGI IMG/M metagenome (GOLD analysis project Ga0272444, IMG submission 201033) | Marine sediment archaeal communities from Little Sippewissett salt marsh, Falmouth, MA, United States - SSM-Form-13 | ecosystem: Environmental > Aquatic > Marine > Wetlands > Sediment ... | reverse complement strand
AGCGAGAAGGAGCCTCGCATTCGTTGTGGCTGAACCCCGCTACTGGCCATGTGGAGGCCATTCCTAGACATACCGAGATTCCCAACCTCCTGGTGAAGAAGATCTGCGGAGGCTTCTCTGTGCCGGAGCCCTAGGGATTGCCCCGCGTCCCCGGCCGTCGCGAAGGCTGCCAGGTTTGCGAGAAGCTTGGGAACTTGCTGGCGCTAGTTCCTCGCAATTCGCCCTAGCGAGCTGCCGTTGGTGACGAACGCGGCGAACAAGGACGGTACTAGCGGTAGACCTCTCTTCGATGCCCGATCTTGACAACCGTGACGATGAGAGCCGCATCCTCGATCTCGTAGAGGATTCGGTACTGACCGCTGCGGATCCGGTACTTGTCCTTCCCGGAGAGCTTCTGGCAGCCGGCAGGGCGAGCGTCTTCGCCGAGAGAGGAGATGGCGTGAACGATTCGTTGTCTGTCCTTCTTGGAACTGATCGCCTCAAGTTCCTTGAGAGCAGACGGCTTGATGAATACGTCATATCTTGCCACGCTTGCGCAGCTCCTTGACGACGTCCTCAAACGGGAGATTCGGCTCAGCACCCCGCTGGTCGAATACATTCAGATCCTCTGCATCCTCGGCAAGTGAGAGCTGGATGGCTTCGTTCACGAGATCGGACATCGTCCGATCGGTTTCCGCCGCCTTCAGGCGTAGGGCTCGATGGATGTCCGGATCAAGGTAGACCGTGGCGCGCTTCTGCATCGTGCTCATGATGTCACTCTAGTCCTTTGACGCTTAGACGTCAAGCGGCTCGGAGCGAGAAAGGGAGTGCATCGACATGGGCAGTTCGGGGGACGCATACCGTATCTCCCAGATGAGCTGCAGCGCAACACCGCCGGAGTCGGTGGACGTAGCACGAAACTCGCGATCGGCATGACGCACCCGTCGTTCAACATCGACGTCGAGAGGTAGGAGAGCCATGGCACCATGGAGAGGGAGCCCTGATGCCCCTCCCGAACGACCTACTGTCAGCACGCGGTGAGACCTCGTGAGCCATCTCTGCATCTCGGCAAGAGGCTGCCGTCTCTGTTGGCCGGCAGCTTGAGAGAAGCTTCGCCTCTCCTGCTCTGTTGAGAGGTAGCGCTTTCGGTCTTCTGGCCTCTCTGCTTCTGGCAAGGATGGTGTGGAAGAGTCTCCCACGATCGCATGCGTCGCGTATACGACGGGCCCACCACGCGAAGGCCCTTGCGGCTCTCGTTCCTGTCTCACAGCGTCAGCGGCTGTGTTCGTCTCGCGAGTGCGCTCCTAGCCCCCCGGCTCTTCGTAGCTGGGTTGCGACGGCTCGGTCACCTCGTAGTCTCGCTCCCAGCCTTCGTGCTGCAGCGTAATGGTTTCCATGGCCGTCGTGCAGAAGTCGGCGTTGAGAGAACTCACGGCTTCGTACTTCGAGGGCCAGCATCGGTAGACCTTCCACGCCATCACCAACTGCCCTGCTTCGTTGTACAGCTCAATGATGATGTCCTTGCGAAAATCCGCCAGGGAGACTTCGGCACCCAACCCTGAGCCGAAGTTCCAAACCTTGTTTGCCCACTCCTCAAACGCGGTATCGTGTGTGCGCCCTCTCTTCAGGATGATCGGGTCGTAGTTCGTGAGCCCCGGCGATCTCCGATCGGAGCTGGGGTCCCCGCCTTCGCGATGAACGACGATCTCCGTTCTGCGCACCAGGCCGCTCACGGAGCTGATGCCGGAGATGTACCGGCCATCCCACTTGACGCGGAACTTGCACTGCTTGTAGGGATCGAACCGCTCGGGATTGACCGCGAACGGTGCCGAATTGACGATGAGGCTCGACACTGCCGCGAGGCAACAGATGGTGACGACCGCGAGGATTGCGCCTCTCCTGACCTTCATAGAAGCCTCCTTCGAAGCACCCGCTTTGCAGCGAGTAGTCTGGAAGCATCATAGGGCGGGCGCGGACTGCAGCAAAGGCATATCGAAGCCGCCTGTGGATTCAATGAGCATGGACACTGATCCCGGCACTGGCCTTCCAAGGAGGCGGTGAACTAGACTCCGGCGCGAAGCCGGTCGCCTGCCGGAGGCCAAAGTCTCGGTGCCGGAAGCCCGCGGTCGAGGGGCGCAGGCGGGATGTCTTGTGGCGCCGGTCAGTGGCTCAGGGAAACCTCGGGGGCATCGCATAGACCCTGTCCTTGAACCCCGGAGAGATAGCACCCACGCCCCGGGATGTGCGGGAGGGCGCGACAAGCGGCATACTGAGGCAAAGCCAACACTACGAAGGAGTCCAGCCGATGCCCCAACTGCCCGAAGCTGTGAAGGACGCATGGGAGAAGCGAAACGGTCCGGCCGTCTTCGCGACCGCAAGTGAGGGATCGATGCCCAACGCCATCTACGTGACGTGCGTTGCCCTCTACGATGACAGCACCGTCCTGATTGCCGACAACTACTTCGACAAGACCCGGCGCAACATCCTTGCCGGAAGCAAAGGCTCGTTTCTGTTCATGACCGAGGACCACAAGACCTACCAGATCAAGGGCACGATCAGCCGTCACACCAGCGGCCCCCTCTTCGATCACATGAAGTTATGGAACCCGCAGAAGCATCCCGGTCACGCCGCGGCCGCGCTGGCCGTGGAGGAAGTCTACAGTGGAGCAGAGAAACTGCTGTAGACGGTTCGGCGCCGGGAACAGCGTCTCCCCCTGAGTCTCCGCGTCCCTACAGCAACGTGGGGTACGGTCTGGCGTCGCTTGTGCTTGCCAAGATCGCAGGCATGCCGTTCGAAGAGTTCTGCGCCGACCGGATCCTCAAACGGCACGGCATGCGCGAAAGCTCATGGCTCCTGGAGGACATTCCCGCGGAGCGCCACGCGAGCCTCTACTCGCTCGTGCCCGAGGATCCGGAGGATCTTGGCTTCGGCGGCGTCGAGGTTCTCCACGAACAGCTGTCGCTTGCTCGGGATGCGGTGCCGGGGAGCCTGTTCAAGCACTGCTTGTACTCGCATCCGATCAAGGCGGACGGAATGCTGCGCACGTCAGTCGATGAGCTGGCGCGGTTCGCGGTTCTGTACACGAACGACGGCGTGTCCCGGGGAGAACGGGTTCTCGAACGCTCGACGCTCGATAGGATGTTCTCTACCGATCACTTCGGTCGGGCGCTTTGTTGGCAGGGCGGCACGACCCGCGATGGCCTCGTCCGTTGGCACCACGGAGGATCGGATCCGGGAGTCGGAACGCTTGTCGTCCTCGAGCCGGAGCTTCGGCTGGGCGTCCTTCTGCTCAGCAACTACGCGGGTCCGGCACCGTTCCTGTCAGAGATCTACCGAAGGATCAAGGCCGCATTCTCCTAGAGAGCTGCCTCCCAAAGCCCAGTTGGCGGACTAAGGGAATGGACTTCATGCATTCGGTCAGTCAAGCGCCGCGGGCGCTGTTGACAAGGTGTATGCGACCGAATGCGCTTCGCGCACATTGACGTTTTTCGATGACATCGCCATAAGCCCATCCTCTCTCCACGCCACCCACACACCTTCCGTGTTTCATCGCGGAGAGAAGGAAACCGGGGAGTGTCAAGAGTCGAGCTCTCCACGGAGACAGGAATGAAAGAGAGGTGGACGATGGCTGCGCGGAACTTAGGGAGATCGATGCTACGGATTGCCGTGGCCATCGTCGCGGTTGCTGCATTCGGGATTGTTGCCTGGCTGATGGGCGACACAGCAGGCGGGGACTCCGGCGGGCCGGCGATCGAGGTGAGCACAACATCAACGGAGGGCACGATGCCAGCGGAGAGCATGATGTCAGCGGAAGGAACGAGAGAAGCGATTTTCGCCGGGGGATGTTTCTGGTGCATCGAGGCGGCGTTCGAGTTGATGCCGGGCGTGGTCGAGGCGATCTCCGGCTACACCGGAGGCACAGTTGAGAACCCGACGTACGCGCAGGTTTCCTCAGGGACGACGGGGCACCTCGAAGCGGTGCTCGTTCGATTCGATCCGGACCAGATCACCTACCAGGAGCTACTCGGGCAGTTCTGGAGGAGCATCAACCCGACCGATGCGGGCGGGCAGTTCTACGACCGCGGCAGCCAGTACTTCACGGCGATCTTCTACCTGGACGAAGAGCAGCGGGCGCTTGCCGAGGCGTCCAAACAGTCGCTCGAGGCATCGGGCGTCTTCGACGAGCCGATTGTCACTCAGATCCTGCCGGCGCAGCCGTTCTACGTCGCCGAGGACTACCATCAGGACTACTTCCAGAACTACCTGTCGCAGTACAAGGCATACAGCAAGGCATCCGGGCGAGAGGTGTACCTCAATCAGACGTGGGAAGGGCAAGACGATGTCTCACTTCTTCCGCCGGTTGACCGTCCGTGGGAGAACTTCGTGAAGCCGTCCGAGGAGGAGTTGCGCGAGATGCTCACCCCGCTTCAGTACTCGGTGACCCAGGAGAACGGAACGGAACGGGCGTTCCAGAACGAGTACTGGGACAACCACGAGGAGGGCATTTACGTCGACGTGGTCTCCGGTGAGCCGCTCTTCTGCTCGCTGGACAAGTTCGACTCTGGAACGGGCTGGCCGAGCTTCACCCGGCCGATCGAGCCCGACAGCGTGGTTACCAGACAGGATGCGAGCCTGTTCATGGAGAGAGTGGAGGTCCGAAGCCGATACGCGGATTCCCATCTGGGGCACCTGTTCAACGACGGACCGCCGCCCACTGGCCAGCGGTATTGCATCGACTCGGCCGCCTTGCGTTTCATCCCGAGGGATCGTCTCGAAGCCGAAGGCTACGGCGCGTACCTCGATCGCTTCGAGTGAGTTGGAAGAGCGAAGCCGTCGCGGATCCGGCTCATTCGTGGGTCGGGGTCAGGATCGGGGTCATGTCTTTATTCTTGGTGTTATCAGAGGAGATGAACATCAGAGATCCGTGGACACGAAGCAGATCTCGCTGCCGGAGATGTGTCGAGCCGACCTGCAAGATCTAGCTCAGACGGCAATGGCGTGAGCGCGCTAGAACCCCATGTAGAGGGTGCTTCCCTTGAGATCGGCTGCTCATGTGCCCAATGGCCGCATGTGCCATGCGGCTTGGGAGAATGGCTCGATACGACCATTCTTTGGGCCTTGTGAGAGCAGCTTGCAGGGGAACCTCGGGGATGCTTCGCCTCCCTTGCAGGAACTTGGCCGGGTGACTAATTCCTGATGGCGACTCCTGTTCCTGGGGACAGGCAGCGGCAGCAACCGCCCGCTAGAAGTCCATGATGAGTGAGACGACCGGCAAGGCGATTGCTCCTGCCATCATCCCGAAGAAACCGCCCCAAAAGCCACCGGCGAGGACGGCCATGCCGATCGTCTGCGGGTAGTCGAATCTCCCCCAGTAGCCCTCAGGCACCTCCAGGATGGGGTGGGCGATCACGAAGTTGAGCGGGAACGTTATGCCGCCGACGAAGGCGCCGGCAACCAATCCCAATCCTGCCCCCTCAAGGATGGACCACAGAAACGAGGGTTGATGTCTCAGCGCGGCATTGGCCATCCAACGCCCGGCCAAGGCTCCGGTCGCAGCACCCACTGCAGCGACGGGAATCGTCAACAGCAGAGCATTCGACAGGGGCGTGTCGATCGCGTCAAGGCTAAAGCCGATGCCGATCGAGGCTCCCGCGGCAACCCCCGCCGCAGCGCCGGCGATTGTCATCCCCGTTCGCACGACCTCCGCCCGATCGGCGTCAAGCTCACTGCTGAGGATCGGTATCGTCGGGATCCAGAGGGTTAGTAGAACGCACGCAACCACTCCCAGACGTTTCATGACCTCGCTACGATGGCATTTCGAGCGGGTCCTTGTCAAGCGGCTGAAGCGACGCTCGGCACTCCACACCTCTCAGTGTCGATGGCACACGGAATCGGGGGACGCAGGAGTTTTGGGGGTTAGATCTTGAATCTTAGGGTTCTGCGAACTCACGACGCCCGACACAAGGCGGCGCGCTTCTCACGCTCGCCCTCTCCCCCTTCCTGAGGCCGGGATCCCGGGGACATAGTACGGAACTCGCTATCGGCATGATGCATCCGCCACTCAGCGTGCATATCGAGTGGCAAGTCGATGGGCCACCAAGCCATCAGGAATTCCGGGGACATCGTACGAGATTCGCCGCTAACGGCTCACTTCGTCGACGATCGACGCCATTGCAGAGTGGGTGCCAACAGGCGGTGCTGTAAGAATAGGGGTCTGCCCCCTGAACCTGGATCCCATGTCCCCTTGCGGGGGATCACGGTGTTCTGGATGTCGCACGACTCGCGTTTCGCCCGGTAGCATCGTATATGATATGGGATCTGCATACCGTAACAAGGGAGGGACATGAGGAGAGAGAGAGCAGTCGGGCTTGTGTGCGCGTTGCTTCTGTTGGTTGCCGCTGGATGCGCAACTTGCTCCGCGGCACGACTGATCGTTACTTCGGTCGAGAGAGACGAACGACAGGTGGTGCTGTCGATCAAGAACCTGGGGCCCGAAGGCGTCCATGGAGAAATGGTTGCTCGGGTGGGGCTGTCCTACAACGATGCATGGATTCCCGAGTGGGCGACCGTCTTCGCTAGGGAGTCGTATGGCGTGATCACGTTGGGGCGTGGAGAGGAGACATCGCTGGTCCTCACGGTGCCAGCGATTCCTCACAATGTGATCCACACTTTGGCTCACCGCCTTGACACCGTTTGGACGGGATACACGGACACCAACCCGGCGAATTACGTCATCGGCCTCGATGTCTCAATTGGGATCAAGAATCACGCGTTTGCTTTCTTGCCGCAGGGCTACGGAGCCCTGTTGACAGCAGAGTTCGGGGATCTTCTTGATCTTCCCGAGTTGTACACTTGCTCTCCGCCCACTGTCGGCGACTATGCCTGCGACTTCCGGCTACTGAACCTAGATGGGGAAAGCGTGCAACTAAGCCAGTACAAGGAGCACGTCATCATCCTCTGCTTCTGGACCGGCATGAACCAATCGGCTTTGGATCAGCTCATGGACCTGTTCGCCATCCAGATGTGCTACGAGAAGGCAGACTCGTACGTCATTGCCGTCTGCGCAGAGGCGAGCTGTGGTGATGCTAAAGAGCTTGTGCAGGACGCAGGGGAGGCGATCTGGGATTTCGACAAGAGGCGCATTCTGTGCGAAGCTGCGGAGCCGGGGAGCAGCAAAGATGGCCGCTGGGTCGCAAACGAGCTCTACGGTGTCTCAGAGATCCCGACTGTCGTCGTGATCTGGCAGGAGAGGGTTACGTATGTCGGGGAAGCAGACTGGAGCACTGTTGTCGATCACATCGAAGGGCTGATGACAGAGTAAGGGTGGCGGGAGTCCGGGGTCTACGATTGGATTTGAGTTCCGAGGCGCATCGCTAGGTGGGCCTTGGGCATCGCACGAGACGGAGCCGTAGAGGCCCTCTGCATGAGTGCTGCGCGATTAGGGTCACCCCACGTTACGCGGCTGCACTCTTCCGGTCAGCCACGATGGAGATCAGAGAAGCCTCGCGGCAAGTGCCGTCCTGCAACCGGCGTTTGGCCTGCTGCTTGAACGTGTCTAGACTGGCGGAGGAGTCCGACCGCGTGGCCTATCGGCCGAAGGAGGTAACCATGCACCGAAGAGCACACGCGGATATTGTCGTCGCGTTGTTCGTTTGCAGCGCTCTTTCCTTGCCGTCTGTCGCCCAAGAAGAGGTACCCGAGCGCTATGTCGTTGCAGGTCTGCAGCGCATCAGTCTGGCCAGCGTGGCTGATTGGGAGAACGATTGGGAGTACAGCAGGGCCGTGGCAGGGGCGACGATCCTCGCCTGGTTCCATGATCGAGGCTACGTCGAGCTGCTCACCGATCAGAACGCAGATGGTACGACCGACGAGCTCGATGCGATCAAGCTTGCCGATCGCCTCGGGAAGGATTCGATGAGCTGCGGAGAGGCGCAGACCCCAACGGACGCCTGGCTCGTCGTCGGCTTGGCCAGGCACGTGGCCAACCGGTATCCGGGCGGCTTCGAACTGAGGATCTACGATCCCGGTTTCCCGACGGAGTTCGAGCAAACGTCGGGGATCCCGTTTGCCCCTGACGCGATTCCGGGGATCCTCCTCACCGTGGAGTCGGAGCCGACGTTCGCAGCATACATGACGGAGCTGATGGACGAGGCTGGCGTGATCCTGGGACTGGAGCAGGAGGCAGGCTGCAACCTGTACTTCACGGGGCGTTCATTCCTGCGAAGCCCAATCGCTCCTGACACCTACGGCATCGATCTGCTATGGCCGCAGGAGGATTGGTTCGCGCTGGGGACGCAGAGCAAGGTGCTGGAGACGAGCGCGCGCCAGACGGACGCGTTCTTCGTGGATTACCAAGGCGAGTGGATGACGGTCGAGTCGATGGTCGCCCTCGGTTCGCTCTTTCCGCGCGTGAGTGTTTCCAGCGAAGTGGTGTGTGATGACGGTACATCTACCGACGGCGCCTCAGTCTGGACTGTGACTGTAGAGGCTGCTGTACGAAAAACAGGCGAAGCGCCAATCGAGTCCGACTTCGACATCGTCCTCGAGTATGTGGGCGACGACGGATCGGCGAAGACGATCACCAAGACCGTCACCCCGCAGGACATCAACCCGACCGGCAGCGCGACGCTTGTCTTCATGTTCTTGATTGCACGTCCCGACTCAGGGTTGAGCCCCTGTACCTACAGCCTGATGGGCTTCTGGGGAGGTCTTCCAGGGCCGATTCTGGTCGTTGCTGGGGTTGTAGGTGTTCCCCAGGCGATTCACGGGGATGAGTCGGGCAACGGCTTCTTCTATGGAGAAGGGTGCTGCGAGGATGTGCAGGACTGCCTGGATCTTGCGATCAGTGTGGAATACCCGAGCTGTAGCTGTGAAGACATACTGAGCGAGACATGGCATCCGGAACCCACGTATCCTCAGGGGGGCTGGTGGGAGATCGAAGTGGTAGGGGAGACCTGCGAGGCGAAAGTCCGCTATACAGTGCAGAACGTCGGGACGAAGGATGCGGGTCCGTTCCGCGTGAGGATAGAGACATCAAGTGGACATACGGACACTGCAGACTTCAGCGGCCTGAGTCCCGGCGGGAACGTGTCCAGGTGGTTCGACTTCGTTGTCGATGACAGTGGGCCGATTACCATCACCTTGATCGCGGACAGCGAAGGCGAGCTCGACGAATGCGACGAGGAGAACAACACGCTCGACATGACGCTCTTCTGCAACTAGGGCACGTCTTGGTAAGCATACGCCGAAGGCCGGAGTAGTCTGGTATCTATCATTGGATCTTGCACGGATGGACGGGTGGATGCTTGCCGGCGGGCAAGCATCTTGGGAGTTGCTACCCAACTCCTTCTTGGATCCTGTTAATGGTAGACGGGCTACTCAGCTATGCTGAATGGCTGGGGAGTTGCTTCGCAACTCCTTCGACGTTGACGGGGGTGTGGCTCATGGGGTCCGTGGTCTCTGACCGCTCGGCTCTGAAATGCCGCCCCCGTCTTTCGTGTCATCCAAGAGGGTCTGCCGGACGATGATTGGCTGTTCAGATGCCGCTGAACAGCTTGGGAGTTGCTGCGCAGCTCCTGGATCGATGGTGGTTTGGCTGAGTAGCTTGTGGCTCTGCGCAGTAGACGAGATCGTCCGGATGAGCGAACTCACACGGCGCTCGGGGCACATCTTGATTCCTAGGGCGCTCAGCCGCAGTCCGGCAGAGCGTACAGGAATACCTTCGGGCAGCCCGAGAAGCTTGTCCTCCAGTTTGTGCAGGCCGCAGGATGTGCTATCGGTACACATCGCGCCGATGTCCGAGTTTCACGATGGTCACGACAAGGATGGCGTCCTGGATGGCGTAGATGGTTCGGTACTGCCCGCTGCGAATGCGGAGCTTCTCTTTCCCCGACGGTCTCCGACAGCCGGCGGGTCGAGGGTCTTTGGCAGGGAAGCGAATGGCTCGGACGATTCGTTGTCTGTCCTTCTTCAAGTCGACGGCCTCAAGCTCCTTCAGTGCGGAAGGTTTGATGAAGACGTCATATCTTGCCACGCTTGCGCAGCTCCTTGACTACGTCCTCAAACGGGAGGCTCGGCTCCATATCCCGCTGGTTGAATGCACTCAGATCTTCGGCGTCCTCGGCAAGTGCAGGCTGGATGGCCTCGTTCACGAGATCAAACGTCGTGCGATCGGTCTCCGCTGCTCTCAGGCGTAGGGCTCGATGGATCTTCGGATCGAGGTAGACGGTGGCGCGTTTCTGCGTCGTGCTCATGCTGTCACCCTAGTCCTTTGACGCTTGGACGTCACGCGGCGCACACCGAAGGGTGCGAGCTTCGCCCAGGGACATGGAAGGATTCAGCGGCTACCCCCGCCCGTTGGACCGACGCGTCCTCGACAACCACAGGTGCCCCCGCGTCTCGCTGACTGCTGGGTCATCGATGCCGAAGCAGGGAGCTTATCACGTCGTGTCCTGCGCAAAGGGATACCGGTCCGATGCATTGAACTGCCTTCGATTGCCGGGAGTGAATCCTCAGTATTCAGAACGTCTGAGGCCGTGACGATTCTGAGTCTGTGCATAACTCGCGTAGATTTGCCTGGATTCTAGCTGTACACTGAGCTATCCGAAACGGATACTCGTACTCACAGGGATTCGAGGAGGTTAGGATGAGGAGACTACTGGTTCTGCTGCTGGCGCTCGTGTTTGCCGTGGGTGGAATGATGGCAGTCTACGCAGGCCCGGGGCCCGCTCCGAATTCGGGAGACGGGGTTTCTGATGGGAGTGGGTTCCCAGAGTTGCCCGGACCGGTCGGCGATGGCGATCCATTCGGTCCCGCCCCGAATTCAGGGGATGGGGTCTCTGATGGCAGCGGGATGGATGCGCCGCATTTCACGGCCTGATAGCACGTGTAGCATCGCTTAGTGCACAAACTGGAGACAGCGACGCATACGCGTCGCTGTCTCCCTTTAACGGTTCGTAGCAACGCTGATATCCGTGCTGCCCATGGCGGGACCATCTCTCAGTGAGACCGCTTCGCCTTCCGTGGGCAGGAACGCCCAACATCATCGCATCCGTCGGTCGACAGTCGGCCCGATGGGCGTGAGAGAGGGGATCGATGATGAAGCGGCTGCTGTGTCTCGTTGTGATGCTTGCTTGTGCTGATGTCCTGAGTGCCGGCGCGGGGTGATGGCTCAGGCGGAAGCCCGTGGATTCGGATTCGGGGGCCGATGGCCTTCTCCCCCGTGTTTCAGATCTGGAATCTTGGGGTTCTACGAAGTGACATCACTCGATACAAGGCGGCGCGCTTGTCGCGCTCGCCCTCTCTCCCTTCTTGATGCCGGGATCCCGGGAGCACATACCACACTCGCTGAGGGAGTTCCGGAGGCGCACCCGTATCTCGCGGGATACCGCCCTAGTTGTAGTAGCGGAACGAACGGGTCGTCGCTGTCGTGGCTTGCCAGTGAGGGTCGTCGTCGCTTGGCACCCAGACTGACTTCACCCGCTTGACCCAGTTCTCGTTTTCGTCATAGGAGTACTCGTACGAGGTCCTCGTCTCCGACGGAGTTGCCGTGACGACTACAAAGGGCAGGGGCGGACGGCCCGACGTCTCTTCCAGAGTCACGTTGTCGTGGCTGTCGTATTCGTACGAGATGGTGAACGGGGAGTCTTCCGAACCGGCGGTGTACGCAGAGATCGCCACGAGGCGGCCGCCTGTGTCGAACGTCTCGATACTCCAAGAGGTGAGCTCACCGTCCGGATCGTACCGATCGGCACGCTTCCCGCCGGCGGTGTACGTGTACACGACTTTGGTGGTCTCGGCGCCTTCCTCATCGTACTCGGTGACCGTGGTGAGTTTCCCATTCGAGCCTCGCTCGTACACGATCGTCTTCCGGAGGGCATCGTTTCCGGCGCGCACCTCGGCGGTGGTTTGCCCTTCCGCTTCATCGTGGGTGTAGGTGATCGTCTCGGTAGGCCACCGGAACCGACGATATTCCTCCTCTAGCGTGAGCAGCCCGCCGGAGTAGGTGTACCGC
>Ga0272444_10004694_pt1 | contig 11994 bp, 13 predicted proteins | sample SSMForm13_FD_201033 | JGI IMG/M metagenome (GOLD analysis project Ga0272444, IMG submission 201033) | Marine sediment archaeal communities from Little Sippewissett salt marsh, Falmouth, MA, United States - SSM-Form-13 | ecosystem: Environmental > Aquatic > Marine > Wetlands > Sediment ... | reverse complement strand
AAAAATGCAAGTGAAAATCTTGCCCAAGGGGGGATCCTATTGGTTCATCGATGCCAGGAACTTCTTGTTGGACTTGGTGGTACTCATTTTGTTCACCAGGAATTCCATGGCCTCGACGGCATTCATCTCGTTGAGGAACTTGCGTAAAATCCAGATGCGGTTCAGCTCGGATTCGGTGAGCAGCAGCTCCTCCCGGCGCGTCCCGGAGCGGTTGATATCGATGGCCGGAAAGATACGGCGGTCGGCCAACCGGCGATCCAGCACCAGCTCCATGTTTCCGGTGCCTTTGAATTCCTCGAAGATGACCTCATCCATCCGGCTGCCGGTCTCGATCAGAGCGGTGGCGATGATGGTCAGGCTGCCGCCCTCCTCGATATTTCTGGCGGCGCCGAAAAACCGTTTGGGCCGCTGCAGGGCGTTGGAATCCACACCGCCGGAGAGGATCTTGCCGCTGTGGGGCACCACCGCGTTGTGCGCCCGGGCCAGACGGGTGATGCTGTCCAGCAGGATGACCACGTCCTGCTGGTGCTCGACCAACCGCTTGGCTTTCTCCAGGACCATGTCGGCGACCTGGACGTGCCGCTCGGCGGGCTCATCGAAGGTCGAGCTGATCACCTCCCCCTTGACCGAACGTTCCATGTCGGTCACCTCCTCGGGGCGTTCATCGATGAGCAGCACGATCAGCCTGATCTCCGGATGATTGGTGGTCACGCTGTTGGCGATCTTCTGCAGCAGCATGGTCTTGCCCGCCCGGGGCGGGGAGGTGATCAGTCCCCGCTGGCCCATCCCTATGGGCGTCAGCAGATCCATGATGCGCATGGACAGCTCGCTGGAAGGCTCCTCCAGCTGGATCTTCTGCTGGGGATAGAGCGGCGTCAGGTTGTCGAACAGGATCTTATCCTTGGCCACTTCCGGATTCTCGAAATTAACGGCCTCCACCCTGAGGAGGGCGAAATACTTCTCGGTCTCCTTCGGCGGGCGTATCTGCCCGGAGACGGTATCGCCGGTGCGCAGATCGAATTTCTTGATCTGGGAGGGAGAGACGTAGATGTCATCGGGGCCGGGGAGGTAATTGTAGGTCGGGGACCGGAGGAAACCGTAGCCCTCGGAGAGGATCTCCAGAACCCCGGCAGCGAAGATCAATCCGTTCTTCTCGGTCTGGGCCTCGAGAATCCGAAAGATCAATTCCTGCTTTCTGAGGCCGCTGACCCCCGAGAGCTTCAGCTCCCGGGCGACTTTGAGAAGTTCGGATATGGTCTTCGATTTTAACTCGGCGATATCCATGATGATCTCCAGGAGGGAAGGGGCTGTCGGGCCGGATGCGGCGGTCCGTTGACGGAACGGCCGATCCAGCGCTGTTCACATACGAGTGGGGGCGTTCACACCGATCAATTTCAGGCCGTTTTTCAGAACGATCCGTGTGGCTTTGACCAGCGTCAGGCGGGCAGCGGTGAGGGGCAGGCTGTCGGTGACCACCCGACGTTTATGATAGAATTGATGAAACGATGTCGCCACCTGGCGAAGGAAACCGGTTATTCGATGCGGCTGCAATTCCCGGGCGGCGCCCTGAACGGTCTCGGGCAGCTGGGTGATCTTCTTGATCAACTCCAACTCTTCCGGGGTTCTCAGCAGAGAGAGATTGGCCTGCTGGAGATCGCCCGAATCGGCGCTCTTTTCCTCGGCGTGCCTCAGGATGCTGCAGATCCGTGCATGAGCATATTGAACATAATAGACGGGATTCTCCTCCGATTGTTCGACGGCCACGTCCATATCAAAATCAAGATGGCTTTCCAGGCGGCGCATGAGGAAAAAGAAACGGGCCACATCGACCCCGACCTCCTCGATCAGCTCCCGCATGGTGATGATTGATCCTGACCGCTTGGACATCTTCACCGGGCGGCCGCCCCGGAGAAGATTGACCTGCTGAATGATCAGCAGCTGCAGCCGAGCAGGATCGATGCCCAGGGCCTGAATGGCCGAACGCATGCGCGGCAGATACCCGTGATGGTCCGGACCCCAGAGATCGATGATAGTGTCGAATCCCCTGTCGAACTTATTCTTATGATAGGCTATATCGGTCAAAAAATAGGTGCTGGCACCGTCCTCCTTGATCAGGACGCGGTCCTCCTCGTCGTCGAAATCGGAAGCCCGGAACCAGACGGCCCCGTCCCGCTCGAAGATGGTCCCGTGTTCGGTCAACAGCGCCAGAATCTCCTCCAGAACACCTGATTTCTTGAGACTTCTCTCGCTCATCCAGACGTCATAGACCACCCCAAACCGTTTTAGATCCTCCCGCTGCTGCTCGATCAGTCGATGAAGAGCCCAGTGTCGAATCTTCTCCCGGCAATCTTCCGCCGGCAACGAGAGATAATCCCCTCCGACCTGCTCGACCAATTCCCGGGCCAGGGCGATAAGATAATCGCCCCGATAGGCATCCTCGGGCAGCTCGACATCTTCACCGAGACATTGACGATAGCGAACCTCCATCGATTCAGCCAGACGCTGAATCTGCACGCCGGTGTCGTTGACATAGAATTCCCGCTCAACCTGGTAACCGCAGGCCTGAAGCAGATGAGCGATGCTGTCTCCCACGGCGGCGGCCCGAGCGTTGACGACATTCAACGGTCCGGTGGGATTGGCGCTAACGAATTCGATCTGGATCTTCTGGCCCTGTCCGATATTCGATGCACCGTATGACGATCCGGAATTGTGAATCTCCAGCAACTGGTCCCGCAGGTAATGGCTGCCGTATATGAAATTGATGAATCCCGGTGCACAGACGGACCAGCTCTTGATATACTGCCGGTTCAATCGAAGGGCGGCGGATATCTCCTCGGCGATACTGAGCGGATCCTCCCCCATCTCTCGGGACAGCGTCAAAGCCACATTTGTGGAGAGATCTCCAAAGAGCTCTTTGCGGGGCTGTTCCACCAGGATATCGGCCGGAGAAAGCGTCGGCCAGCCCTTTCTGCGGGCGGTGATGCGAGCGATCTTCTCGGCGAGATACTCTTTAACCATAACGACAATCACTTCTCCATAACAGCTCACGCTTCGATCGGCTGCAGATCCATCGGGACGGCGTCACCCCACAGCCGATCCAGACCGTAAAACTCCCGGACTTCCTCCTGAAAAACATGCACCACCACATCCACGTAATCCAATAAAACCCAACGCAGAGCCGAATATCCTTCGTGATGCCAGACCTTGACCTTGTTCTTCTCCAGCTCCTCCTGGACAGCATCGCTGATGGCCTTGACATGAACATCCAGATGGCCGCTGCAGAGTACAAAATAATCGGTGATGCCGGTCAATTCCCGCACATCCATGACCTTCACATCGCTGGCTTTCTTCTCGATGGCGATCTTTCCAGCCAGGAGTGCGATCTCCCTGGGTTTCAACCTCATTCATCACCCCCCAGCACCGCTTTCAGGGGCAGCAGCTGCTGATAGTCCCGTCCTAATATCAAGGTCACGTCCAGGAGCAGATCCTCATCCTTCTGCTGGATAACGTTGTCGATGCCCACCGCCCGGGCCACCTGCCAGGCTGCAGGCATATCGCCGATCCGATCGACGATCAGGGTCTCGGGAAAATCGAAATTCTCCGCATTCCCCACGTTGACGACATCGAAGCCCTTCAATCTCAGAAAATCGGTCACCTCCCCGGCCAGACCGGCGACTCCGCAGCCATTCAATATTTCCACCCGAATGACCTTTTGTTCCACCGGCGGAGGCTGTTCCTGCCCTGGGCTGAGCCATCGCTGATAGACGATGGAATAAAAAAACAGGACCAGAACGAGAAAGAGAAACAGGATTCCCAACTCCAGCCCGCGGTCCCGGAGACCTCTCTTCTTCCCTGCGTTGGCGCTCCCCTTTTTTTTCGATCTCGATCTCTTCTTCATGTTCCTTTCCGGGTGATAATCGGTCAGCAAACAGAAGGTGCCTGATCATCCTGAAAGCGGTTTATCGACAGCCGAAAATGGCGGTTTTGCTCATCCGCCCGCTTGAAAAGGCCTGTACAAACCTTTCTGGGGAAATATATACAGGAGGGATTTCCAATAGCCAGCAGGGATGGTCCTTCAAACAGTAGCATCGGGTCCCGATGGTCGGCCCGACACTACCGCCTCCATCGCTGGCTGCTGCTGATCCCAGGAAGAGACTGGTAGCTGAAGTGGATGAAGATGTGATCAAACGGTCGATAGTCCACCTGAAAGGCGGCCATCAGCGCTTGATTGCGGATGGCGCTGTTCTCCGATAGAGTCGCCAGGGGGCGGTGAAGAAATCCCAGGCCGACCTGGACATTCAGCCGCGGGGAGAACCGGTAAGACAGCCTGTTCTGGTAAAGTCCCAGCAGATCTCCGTTCCCTTGTCCGGAGGTATAGAAGTAGGATACGCCGTAACTCTGGGACATCTGGAAACGCTCGGGATCCAGCAACGACCAGCCCCCCGATGTTCCGGGAAGGATGCTCGATCCCAATCCCGGCAGCGCCAGACCGACCCGCTGATTCGACGTCTCCGTCTGGGCACAAAGGCCCGCCGGCAACAGCAATATGATGATCACCGGCAGCCATACCCTTTTCCTGAACATGATCAGCGGCTCCTCTCTGCCCCCACAGTTTCTGCTAGAATGATAACATATCCTTGCAAAATGTCAACCTTTTTTTTCATTGAATTCGACGGCCATGATCGCCTCCGCCTCGGCCAGCTGAGCCGCCGAATTGATGCCCAACATCTCCCGCCAATTCTCGGCCACGACGGCACCGATCACCATCCGGCGAGACCGAAGGAGGGCGATGGCATCGGTGAGATAGTATTCCCGCTGGCGATTGGCGGCGTCGATATGCCGCAGGATCTCAAAGATCAGGGGCGCCTGAAAGCAGTAGGCTCCGGTATTGATCTCCCGTATCTCCTTCTGGGATCCGGCGGCATCACCATCCTCCACGATGGCATCCACCAGTCCCTCCGGTGTACGGAGGATGCGTCCGTATCCTGTGGGGTTCTCCAGCACCGCGGTGAGCACCGTGGCAGCGGCCCCGGAGCGACGATGCTGGTCCACCATCTGTCTCAGCGTCCGGCCGGTGAGCAGCGGAGTATCGCCGGCCAGAACCAGCAGATCACCGTGCTCGCCGGAAAATGTCTCCTCGGTCTGGGCCAGGGCGTGTGCGGTACCGAGCTGCTCGGCCTGGACCACGAACTCGACGCCCTGGTCGCCGAGTGCCGTTCTGACCTTTCCCCGCTGATGTCCGATGACCACGACGATACGCCCGCTTCCGGCCTGGCGCACCGCCCGAATGACATAGACGACCATGGGCAGGCCCCGTACCGGATGGAGGACTTTGGCCAGGTCCGATTTCATCCGTTTTCCCTTCCCGGCCGCCAGAATCACGGCATTCAGCGCAGCCATGGACCTTCCTTTCATTCACCATCCGCCGATGGCGCTTCCGCAGAGCCGGAGGGTTCCGCCGATTCAGGTGTCCCGCGACTCTCGACGTTCAGTATGATGTTGTCGATCAGGCGGGCCCGACCAAACTTCACGGCCAGCGCGACGAGCACCTCACCCGATAGGATCTCCAGCGACCGCAGCCGGACGGTATCCACCACGGCGATATAGTCGATCCGTCCGGAGGAGGCCTTCTCGATCTGCTGCCGTATCCCCTCGATCAGCACATCGGCGCGGCGCTCGCCGGCCTCGACCCGGGCCTGGGCCCATTGCAGAGCGCGATGGAGAGCCGGCGCCTCCTGCCGCTCCCGTGAAGACAGATACTCGTTGCGCGAACTCATGGCCAGGCCGTCCGGCTCCCGGACCGTAGGAGCGACCACGATCTCGATGTCCTCATGCAGATCGGAAACCATACGCCGGATGACGATGGCCTGTTGGGCATCCTTCTGGCCGAAGACGGCCAGGTGGGGCCTGACGATATTGAACAGCATGGTGACCACGGAGGTCACGCCCCGGAAATGCCCCGGACGGGAGGCACCGCAAAGCACTTCGGTCAGACCCCGGACCTCAACGATGGTGCTGTGTCCTGGAGGATATATCTGTTCGGCGGCGGGCTGGAAGAGGATGTCACATCCGGTCTCCTCCAGAAGGCCGATATCCCGTGGAAGATCCCTGGGATAGGAATCAAAATCCTCCCGGGGACCGAACTGGGTGGGATTGACGAACAGGCTGACCACCACCACCTGACTGAGCTCCCGGGCCTTGCGCACCAGGCTGAGGTGGCCCTGATGCAGGTATCCCATGGTGGGCACGAAGCCGATCCGTCTGCCGTCCTGCCGGATGGCCTCGGCCGTCCTGTGCATCAGCCCGATGTCGGTGATGATGTCCACATGCCCCCTCGGATCTAGAAACTCTCCTCCGGGCCGGGAAATTGGCCCTTCTTGACATCCCGGATGTAGTCTGTAAAGGCCTCTCTCATGGTTTCGGCCAGCTGAGTGTACTGGCGGACGAACTTGGGCTTGAACTCCTCGAAAAGACCCAACATGTCGTGGGTTACCAGAACCTGACCGTCGCAGTCAGGGCCTGCTCCGATCCCGATCGTGGGAATGGCGATCTGCTCGGTGATCTGCCGGGCCAGAGAGGCCGGTATCTTCTCCAACACGATGGAAAAACACCCGGCCTCGGTCAGGATCCCGGCGTCCTCGAGCAGACGCTGGGCTTCCTCGGGCTGCTTTCCGCGAATCCCGTAGCCGCCGAACTGATGGATGGATTGCGGCGTCAGGCCAAGATGGCCCATCACGGGAATACCGATCTGGGTCATCTTGTGGATGGTCTCAGCCATGTGCCTCCCGCCTTCCACCTTGACCGCCTCGGCGCCGCCTTCCTGGAGGAAACGGCCGGCATTACGGAGGGCGTCGGCCGTGCTGGTCTGATAGGATAAAAACGGCATGTCGCCGATGAGGAGCGCCCGTTTGACCCCCCGGCGAACGGTCTTGGTATGATAGATGATCTCGTCCATGGTCACCGGCAGCGTGGTGGCATATCCGGCGATCACCATGCCGACGGAATCACCCACCAGGATGGCGTCGATGCCGGTCTCGTCGAGCAGCTGGGCCATCAGTCGATCATAGGCTGTGAGGACAGCGATTCGTTCCTTCGACTTCATCTGGCGAAATTGCTTGACCGTCATCGTCTGGTCCATCAGGTCCACCTCCCTGGCCTCCGTTCTGATATCAGGACAAAGCGCTCGCTGCGGAAAAAATCTCGGGGGCAAACAAAATACCAGCTATTCTCTCATGGGAACATAATACGTCGTTCCCGTGTGGGGCTTCCGAATCTGCAGGAGAAGATCCCGCAGATCTTCCGGATTGTGCACGAAATCGATCCTGGCGGTATTGACCACCAGGAGAGGGGAGTCGGTGTAATGGAAGAAGAAGTAGCTGTAGGCCTCATTCAACCGCTGGATATATTCCGGGGATATGGTTTTCTCAAACGGCCGGCCCCGTTCGCGGATACGGTGCATCAGCGTCTCGGTGTTGGCCTGCAGATAGATGACCAGATCGGGCTGAGGAATATCCCGTCGAAGCAGGGTCCACAGACGCTCGTAGAGACTGAGCTCTTTTTCGCTCAAGTTTATATAAGCAAAGATTTTATCTTTGTCAAACAAATAGTCGCTGATCACCTTGCGGTGAAACAGATCCTGTTGCGGAAACTCCTGCTGCTGGCGGTAACGGCTGAGCAGAAAGAAGATCTGCGTCTGAAAGGCATACTGCTCCGGTTGGCGATAGAAATCCGGAAGAAACGGATTCTCCTCGACCTCCTCCAGCACCACGCGGGCATCCATCTCCTCGGCCAAAAGCTTGGCCAGGCTGGTCTTTCCCACCCCGATGACGCCCTCGATGACGATATACTGTGCCTCAGTCATAATCGTGATCTTCCGGGGAAGAATATGGCCGCACCCCCTGGATGGAGCTCAGGGCACGAAGCAGCTCATCCACCCGCCGGCCCGAGCGCGGCTCCACCGCCTGGGGGGCGATCTCCGCCAGCGGCACAAGCACGAAAGCACGGCGGGTCAATTCCGGATGCGGCACCACCAGACGGGTCCCATCGATGATCAGATCGTCGTACAGCAGCAGATCCAGGTCGATGATCCGGGGACCCCACCGGATGGTCCTTTGGCGGCCCATGCGTCGTTCTACTTCCTGGAGAACCTCCAGCAGCTCCGCGGGCTCCAGCTCGGTGGACAGATGAACCGCGGCATTGAGAAACAGAGGCTGGTCGACGATCCCGACCGGCTCGGTCTCATACAGCGAGGAGGTGGTGACGAGGCGAATCCGGTCGCGCCGGCCAAGCCTCGTGAGCGCCTGGTGGATATGGCTCTCGCGGTCGTTGAGATTGGACCCCAGGCCCACATAGGCGTTGGCGATGGACGATGCCCCCTTCAATCGTCGGAGAGTTCAACCTCCACGTAATCCAGTTGTCCGGAGATCGGTGGATTCGGTTTGCGCACCCGGACGGTCAGGCCCGCCGGATGGTACCGGTCAGCCATCGCTTTGACGATGGCTCCAGCCAGCGCCTCGAGAAGCTGAAACTCGGATCCGGAGACCACCCCTTTAACCAGTTCATAGAGCTCGGTATAATCGACCGCCTGGCCCAGATCGTCGCTGGAGACGGCCCGGCTCAGATCCAGATGCATCTCGACATCCACCTGAAAAGTCTGACCCAGCTCCCGCTCGGCAGCCAGCTGGCCGTGATAGGCGAAAAAGGTCATATTCTGCAGACGGATGATGCCCACCGCTGATCCCCCTCGCCCCTTTAATCGCGGCCGACGCCTCCGGACCGCTCGGTCCGCTTTCTTTTCCGCTGCCAGAGGGCCTTCTGCCGGCCGATCCGGTGGATCGCCTCCCGGAGCCGGTCCTCGGAGGCCGTCAGTGAGAGACGGACATAGCCGGCCCCCTGCTCGCCGAACCCGCTTCCCGGTGTCAGTAGAACTCCGGTGCGGCGGAACAGCCGTCGCGAAAAACCCAGCGAGGTATAACGTCCCGGCACTGCCACCCACAGGAAAGGCGTCTTTTTCGAACGCCGGACTTTCAATCCGGCCTGGCGAAGGCCCTGAATGGCCAGTTCCCGGCGGGATGCATATCGATCGCTGGGCACCTTTCCCCCATCGGCCAGCGCGCGGAGGGCCGCCTGCTGCAGAGCCTGAGCCGGCAGGGCCGATCGTCCGCCCCCGACGGCCAGCAGCCCGGCCAATAGCTGCCGATTGCCGACCGCAAAACCGATCCGCCAGCCCCCCAAACGATGAGCCAGGGACAGAGAAAAGATCTCCACGGCCACCGACTTGGCCCCCCGGGCCTGCAGGAAACTAGGTTCCTGGTCATCCTTGGAAGGCATCAGCAGGTAGGCGGCATCATGAACCACGGCCACGTTATGGAAGCGAGCAAACTCCACCACCTCAGAGAAGAAGGACAGGTCGGCCGCTGCGGTGGTGGGATTGTTAGGGTAGTTCAGAAACATCATTCTGGCCCGCCGGGCCGTCTCGGGCGATATCCGATTAAGATTGGGCAAAAAATCGTTCCGCTCCAGCAGCTGCATGGTCTCCACCCGCCCCCCGGCCAGGATGACCCCGGTTCGGTAGATCGGATAACAGGGATCGGGCAGAAGAACCACCTCTCCGGGATTGATAAAAGCCAGGGGCAGTCCGACCAGCCCCTGGCGGGCTCCCTGCAGCGGCAGGATCTCATCATCGGGCCGCAGTGAGACGCCGAATCGGGACTCAAACCAGGAAGAGATGGACCGGCCGAAGGCGGAAACATCCGATCCCAGATCATACCGGTGGGATTCCGGCAGTCCGGCCGTCCGGCAGATGGTCTCGATCACTTCCGGCAAGGGCGGCTCTGTGGGATTTACCGCGGTCAGATCGATCACATCCACACCCCTCTTGACGGCCCGCTGGGCCTTTCTTCTCAGGTCCACGAACAGGCTGGAGGGGATCTGGTGGAGCCGTTCGGATCGATCGATGACGATCTTCCGGCGCATCGGGCTTCCCCCGGCTGAATCGGTATTTCCAGATTAACGCTTTTTATGCAGTAAGTTGAGTCTGATCGATTCCAAAATACACCCTGTTGAGTATGTTGTCAAGAAAACTTTTTGAATTCGGCTTTCCACAACCGTGGAGATTGACCATGACCGGACGCAGCCGCGGTCCGGAAGCATAAAAAGCCCCCGGCATCGACGACACCGGGGGCCTTTTCTTTCTGATAAGCAACAGCTTAGTACATACCTCCTCCCGGAGGCATGGCCGGAGGAACCGATTTTTCCTCTTCCGGGATGTCGGTCACCAGGGCCTCGGTGGTGAGCAGCAGGGAAGCGATGCTGGAGGCATTCTGCAGCGCCGTGCGGACCACCTTGGTGGGATCGATGACGCCGGCCTTGAGCATATCCTCGTACTTCTCCGACTCGGCGTTGAAGCCCACCGTGGCGGCTTCGCCCTTGACCTTCTGGACCACCACGGAGCCCTCCCAGCCGGCATTGTTGGCGATCTGCCGGATGGGTTCCTCGAGGGACCGCTGGACGATGCCCACGCCGACCTTCTCGTCGCCTTTCACATCGATTTTATCCAGAGCCGGGATGGTCCGCAGCAGGGCCACGCCGCCGCCGGGAACGATGCCTTCCTCCACGGCCGCCCGGGTGGCGTGCAGGGCGTCCTCGACGCGGGCCTTACGCTCCTTCATCTCCGTCTCGGTGGCCGCGCCCACGTTGATCACGGCCACGCCGCCGGCCAGCTTGGCCAGGCGTTCCTGGAGCTTCTCCCGGTCGTAATCCGATGTGGAATCCTCGATCTGCTTCTTGATCTGAGCCACGCGGCCCTTGATATCGGCGGTTTTGCCGCCGCCCTCGACGATGGTGGTATTCTCCTTATCGATGGTCACCCGCTTGGCTTTACCCAGATCGTCCAGAGTGACGTTCTCCAACTTGAAGCCGACCTCCTCGGAGATCACTCTTCCTCCGGTGAGGATGGCGATATCCTCGAGCATGGCCTTACGACGGTCTCCGAAACCGGGAGCCTTCACGGCGCAGACCTTGATGGTGCCACGCAGCTTGTTGACCACCAGGGTGGCCAGGGCCTCACCTTCCACATCCTCGGCGATGACCATCATCGGCTTACCCAGCTGGGCCACCTTCTCCAGGATGGGCAAAAGATCCTTCATGGTGCTGATCTTCTTGTCGTGGATCAGGATCAGGGCGTCATCCAATGCGGCTTCCATCTTCTCCGCATCGGTGACGAAGTAGGGCGACAGATAGCCGCGGTCGAACTGCATGCCCTCGACCAATTCCAGGGTGGTCTCCATGCTCTTGGCCTCTTCCACGGTGATGACGCCGTCCTTGCCCACCTTCTCCATGGCCTCGGCGATGAGATCGCCGATGGCGGCATCGTTATTGGCCGAGATGGTGCCCACCTGGGCGATCTCCTTGCGGCCGGGCACATCCTTGCTCAGCTTTCCGATCTCCTCCAGGACCGTCTTGACCGCCTTCTCGATGCCCCTTTTGAGAGCCATGGGATTGGCTCCGGCGGTCACGTTCTTGATGCCCTCACGATAGATGGCCTGGGCCAGGATGGTGGCGGTGGTGGTGCCGTCTCCGGCCACGTCCGAGGTCTTGGAGGCCACCTCCTTGACCATCTGGGCGCCCATGTTCTCATAAGGGTCTTCCAGCTCGATCTCCTTGGCCACCGTGACGCCGTCTTTGGTCACGGTGGGAGAGCCGAACTTTTTATCCAGAACCACATTCCGTCCCTTGGGACCGAGTGTGACCCGGACCGCCTCGGCCAGTTTGTCGACGCCCTTTTTGAGAGCCTCACGGGCCGAGGATTCGAATGCCAGTTGCTTTGCCATGATCGATATCCTCCTTGGGAAATCTCTTTTTGTTCAATTTTATCGATTCAGCAACGATCATCCGGCCCGGTGATCAGACGATGGCCAGAATATCGCTTTCCCGCATGATCAGGTAGTCCTGACCGTCGATGGTCACCTCGGTACCGGAGTATTTTCCATAGAG
>Ga0272444_10004693_pt1 | contig 11995 bp, 15 predicted proteins | sample SSMForm13_FD_201033 | JGI IMG/M metagenome (GOLD analysis project Ga0272444, IMG submission 201033) | Marine sediment archaeal communities from Little Sippewissett salt marsh, Falmouth, MA, United States - SSM-Form-13 | ecosystem: Environmental > Aquatic > Marine > Wetlands > Sediment ... | reverse complement strand
GGCACGTTCTTGATCGCCCCTAGAACATTGATGGGGAATGCATCCTTCATGAACACGATGAAGCTGTGGCCAGCACCAATATTCAATGCATTGTTGATTGCCAGCTTCTTCATTTCCTCGTCGTTCCCTTCGCATCTCACCAACCTGCTCATGGATGCTTCGCAGAAGGCCACCCCGAACTTGACGCCTGGTACGGAGTTGATCATGGCTTCGTACACGTCCTCGGCGGTCTTAATGAAATGACTCTGTCCAAGTACGAAGTTGATATCCTCAGGTTTCTCGATAGCTACGGTTTTCAATTCCATTATATCCCCATACCTCATCCTTTCCAATGGATAAAAATATTGTCCTTCGTCTTCCCAAGCTTGCTGGGTCCTCTGTATCCCAAAAAGTATTTTACCAAGCAGGAAATGCTGTAACCATGTACTCAAGGCGGGTTTTGAACATACGGCCCTCTGCGACCCTGGCCTTTTCCATAAGGGCCAAGGTCCTCAGGGACCAGGGCAGATCGATAATCAATTTCGCAGTTGGAGAGCCGGACTTCGACACTCCCAAGCATATCCGTGATGCGGCAGCAGAGGCTCTGTCCCATGGAAGGACCCATTACACGGACCCTAGAGGGATAATCGAGTTGAGAGAGGCCGTTGCTGAAAAGTGCAAAAAGGACAATGGAATCAGCTGCTCAACGGAGGATGTCCTGGTCACTCCAACGAAGCATGCCATTTTCATGAGCATCATGGCACTCATTAACTATGGAGAGGAGGTACTGATCCCATCTCCTGGCTGGGTTTCATACATGCCTGCCACGCGTTTTGCCAGAGGGAAGGGGGTTTGGTATCCCTGCCTTGACCAGAAGGAGATCGTTGCAGGGGTCCAGGAGCGAATAACTGACAAGACCAGGCTTCTGATATTGAACTCGCCATCGAACCCAACTGGCATGGTCATGTCCAAAACGGTACTGAAAGGCCTGGCCGACCTTGCAAAGGACCATGATCTCTGGGTGCTCAGTGATGAGATATACGAGAAGATCCTGTTCTCAGGAAAGCATCACTCGATCGCCACCCTGGACGGTATGGCAGAAAGGACACTCACCGCCAACGGCTTTTCTAAAGCATATGCCATGACCGGCTGGCGCATCGGTTACCTTGTTGGACCGCATGAGGCGATACAGCACATTGACAAGATCCAGGCCCATACAGTGACCTGCGCCACGTCCTTTGCACAATATGGGGCTCTAGCAGCTCTAAATGGTACAAAAACCCCCATGGAGAAGATGATAGAGGAGTTCAAGGGAAGGCGGGACATGCTGTACGACATGATCAAGAAGAGCCCGTACCTTGAATGCAGGAAGCCAGAAGGCGCTTTTTACATGTTCCCGAAATATAAAAATGACATGGGCTCAATAGACCTGGCCACTCATATTCTAGAGAATGCGGGTGTGGCCATGACCCCCGGATTAGCCTTTGGTCCAGATGGCGAAGGGCATCTGCGCATTTCCTATGCCACTTCCAGAAAGAATATCAAGAAAGGAATGACTGCTATTGAGGATGCTTTGGAAAAACTCTGAACCCCTTCCTCGGTCAGAGATTCGGCCTTATTCTGTTCAGATCCATTGCAGCCAGGCTCTCTTTTAGGTTCTTATTGTTGTCAAAATCATTGATGATCATTGCAGCTATTTCCCTTTCCATATCTTTCAGTGATAAAGTAATGTTCTCCAATGCTCTGGAAAGCTCGTCCACAATGGTCACGGTGGCGGTCCTGGATGTGCGTGATAGTGGATTAAGGTCTATTGTGAGCACTTTCTTTCCCATGTCCACAAGTGCCTTGGCCCTGTCCCCGTCCTCCAGAGGTACGAGCACCACATCTGCTCCATGGATGCCTTGGCCGCAGCATAATCCTCTAGCATGCTCAAGACCTGGAATCCTCTCGTCAGGCTCGGTGCCAAGGACATTCTGGGCACCAGCATCCTCCATGAACTTTACCAGCTTCTCCACCCTGCCCTCAGCCCTGTGAAACACATTGACCTCTATCATTGCTGGCAGCTTCTTTGTGAGCTGAACGATCTTGTCTGCAGCAAGGACCGCGGTGTTTCCATTTACTGAGATAACTGGGCGTTCTGCGAGAAAAAGACAGGCTCCAGCACATACCGCAGCTTTCTTGGCAGCCGGGCATGTTCGCTCACCAAGCAGATAATCGAAAGCCTCGCCCCTTCCATGGGCGATGAGTCCCTGTTTCGCAACAAGCCCTTTTTCCATGCCCATTACGATCCTTTCCCTCGCTACAAGGGAATCATGTCTAGGGTGGGAAGCAGGGATATGCATCTATTCCATTCCCTCGTAGAATGCCAGATAACCCTTGTAGGTGTACCACAGGTCGATCTTGCTTGCTACCTCAAAGGGCGAGTGCATGCCTAACAGGGCAGGTCCGGAATCCACAACGTCCATGTTCAATCTGGCCATGAACTTGGCAACCGTACCCCCGCCTCCAAGGTCCACCTTGCCAAGCTCTCCGATCTGCCAGGGTATCTTTGCCTTGTTGAAGACCTGTCTGACCTGGTTGACATACTCTGCATGGGCATCATTGGCACCAGCCTTTCCACGGTGGCCCGTGAACTTGGTGACCACTATTCCGTGCCCCAATTTGCTGGCATTCTGCATTTCATGAACCGATTTGAAGTTGGGGTTCACAGCGGCATTGACGTCGCTGGACAATGCCTTTGAGCGCGAAAGCGCCTTTCTAACGCTCCTGTCACCTGCATTTTTCTCCTTGAGTGCTACAAGATCGCCAATGAAGTCCATGAGGAACATGGACTGGACACTGGTGTTGCTCTCGGAGCCAACCTCTTCTTTGTCGAAGAAGACGAGCATTGATGTGCGTTTTGGTGTTTTCATATCACACAATGCCATGAGAGAGGTATAGGCCGATATCCTGTCATCCTGGCCGTAGCAGCCTACCATGCTCCTGTCCAGGCCTACATCCCTGGCCTTTCCGGCAGGTACGATCTCTAACTCTGCTGCAAGGAAGTCCTCCTCCACCATGCCGTACTTCTCGTTGAGGTATTTCATGACCCACAGCTTGACCTTGTGTTTTGAGTCCTTGTCCTCCAGGGGTCTGCTTGCAATCAGAACGTTGAGTTCCTCAGCCTTTATTGCATCTGGTACCCTTCTTTTTGCCTGGGCTTGCGAAAGATGCGGTAGGAGGTCAGGGATGGTTATTACAGGGTCATCCTCATTTTCCCCGATTGCGATCTCGATCTTCTTGCCATTTCCCAGCATGACCACGCCGTGTATTGACAAAGGAACGGTTACCCAGTGGTATTTTTTTATCCCACCGTAATAATGTGTTCGAAGCAAGGCGGTCTCGGTTTCCTTATCCTCGTACAAGGGGTTCTGCTTCAGGTCCAATCTTGGGCTGTCAATGTGGGATGCAACGATGTTCACACCATTGACTGGCGAATCTTTTCCAAGAACAGCCATGCAGATGGCCTTTTCCCTGTTGACGGAATAAACCTTTGTACCTGGTTTATAGCTCTTGAGCTTGTCAATGGGTTTGAATCCCTTCTTTTCAGCCAGTTTCACGGTCTCAGCAAGGAAGAGACGCTCGGTCTTTCCCTTGTTCATGAAATCCTTGTACTTCTCTGCAAAATCATGTACCTTCTTATCGTTTGTCTTTGAAAGCCCTTTCCAGGCTGTTTCCTTCTTGTAAATGAGCTTGTCTTCCAAACTTTTCTTCTTTGCTGGCATGGTCATTCCTCTCAGAGGGGAAATTGCGTATTCCTTACTGGTTTATAATGTTTTTTACGCAGGTGTGGGTGCCGGACCGGTACATTTAAATCCCTGGGCTCCAATTTTCCTTGCGAGGTATGAATGATGAAGTCCATAAGAAATAATACCGCAGGTGCACTGGAGGGTTTACCCCTCTACTTGATAATTCTAGTTGTGATAGCAGCGGTTGCCATCGTGGTCATAATGAACTGGATGGGCAGCGTGCAGGAAGAGGACCTGGATGAGATCGAGATCAGGTTGACCCAGGATAGCAAACAGGTCACATCCCTGGAAACTGGTAAACAAGCTACCGTGACCATATATGCCAAGGACCAGGACGGAAATGCACTTTCTGGGGTCAGTGTGCATCTCAAAGGTGCTGGTTTCGACAAAATGGAGAAGACCTCAGGCAATGCAGGCTCAGTGACATTCAAGTTCACACCAGAGCTTCCTGTCAACACCCAGAATGATGTAATAGATGTGGAAGCTACCTATACTGGTACCATAAAGCAGACACTCAATGACGAGATAATTGTCAACGCCTCTTGATCAGGCATTGATATGGAAGGAGTACCTCTCAAGCTGCTCCTGGCAGTGCTGTTGCTATCATTGATAGTACCGGCCTCGTTCAATGCCTTGGCCTCCTGGGACCAGCAGAACACCAGGCAGCAGCTTATCAGCGAGCTGCAGCTGCTTGCTGCTGATATCAGGCAGGTTCACCTCTCAGGTCCTGGAGCTGTACGGTATCATGAGCTGGATGCAGAGGATGGGATGTTCACAGACATTGTAGCAATCGAACTTGGGGATTTTCCAGGTGGAGAGATGTGCAATGTTCTCAAGTTCGAGCTGGATGATGGAAGGGATACGGTACTTCTTCTGAATGAGCCCTATATTCCTGTGACAGGTGGGAGATCCGGACTAGCGTTTGGTCCAGGGGAATGGCTCATCAGAATATCGGTTACCATCCTTGGCAGTGAGCAATATGTGCTTCTGGAGCTGGTATCATGATGGACTGGCTTTTTTCTAAATTCGGGCTCATCGTTGCATGCACCATTCTCATCTTGTCGCTGTCTGGAATTTTTATTAGTATGAACAGGGCGGCGATAAGGAGCGAGCTGCAGGAAAGGGCCGACGAACTTGCTTCTTGGGTGAATTCTGCCATACCTCTGCCCTCGGAAGCAAGGTGGGAATACCAGCTTGACCTGGAGATAGGGGGCGGCTCTGATATCAGGACAAGATTGCTCCCAGATATGGTAGTTCTTGAATGGCGGGGTACCAGAGTCCATTCTGATATTATCGTACCAGTGCATCTGTGGGACCCTGCTGGTGTGGACCTTACAAACAACTCGGAAATTGTCTGGCTCGATGAACAATTCAGTGAGCTGCAGGTTCACAGGACCATAATATTGGAGCATGTGCTGGTGCACCAGAAATGGGGAGAGGTTTATCTAACATTCCTGCATTCACCGTAATGGTGAGAATTTGACGTTCTTGGACATTCAAGCCGTGAGCAAGAAGCTTGGAGAAAAAAGGGTTCTGGTATCCGCTGACCTGTCTTTAGACAGGGGTGAGATAGTTGCAATTGTTGGGGCATCAGGTTCTGGAAAATCCACCCTTCTCAGGACAGTGAATAGGCTCATTGATGCAGATGGCGGCACCATTACCATGGGCGGCAAGGACATTAAAGGCATGGACACAATGCAGCTGCGCAGAAAGGTCGGCATGGTGTTCCAGATCCCAGTGCTTTTCCCTGGTACTGTTAGGGAGAATGTGTCATATGGTTTGAAGCTTCAGGGCAGAAGCAACTTGAAAAAGGTCAAGAGGGCATTGAAGGACGCCTCCCTCCCCATAAGCTACCTGGACCGCGACGCGGAAAGGCTTTCGGTAGGGGAGCAGCAGAGGGTTTCGATCGCGAGGGTACTGGCAATGGAACCAAAAATCCTGCTGCTGGATGAGCCCACTGCATCCCTGGACCCAAGAGCTACCCGCAAGGTGGAGCAGACCATTACCCGCTTGAAGAAGGAAAGGGGGCTGTGCATACTCTGGGTCACACACATGCCTGCCCAGGCCTCCAGAGTGGCCGATAGGGTGGCAATGCTCAAGGACGGCTTCATCAGCATGGTACCAGAGGGTGAAAGCATAGAAGAGAGATTTGGAATGGAGGTGCGGTGATGTCCGAGTTTGACCCAGTGCTAGGCATGTGGAGGCTGGCCTTGACCAGTGTGTTACTGGTGCTTGTCTTTGCAATTTCATACCTGAAAAGGCTTGGTGTAGAGAGAGAGCTGGCCGTGGCATCCCTCCGGGGCTTCTCCCAGCTCATGCTGCTTTCCCTGCTTCTTGCCACGATATTTTCCCTGGACAATTACCTCATTACCATTACAGTGCTGGTGATAATGCTCACAGCAGGAGGTTACACGTCTGCAAAGAGGGCGGCTGGGTTGCCAAACCCTTTCCCGATCACCTTGGCCAGTATATTTACTGGAGCCTTTGTGGCATTGTTCGTGATGATATTGACTGGGATGCTTCCCACCGAACCTGTTTACCTGATCCCGATCGGAGGAATGGCAATCGGGAATTCAATGAACAACTGCTCCCTCGCACTCGAGAGGCTCATGTCAGAGATCAGGTCCAACCATCTTCGCATTGAGGCCGCCCTGTCCCTAGGCGCTGATTCCAATACTGCGGCCGCGCCATATATAAATACATCAATCAGGGCAGCACTAATTCCCACCATTGACCATATGAAGAACCTGGGCGTCATTTTCATTCCTGGTGCCATGACCGGCCTTCTCATTGCAGGAGCGGACCCGGTCTGGGCAGCGGAATGGCAGATCGCTATATTCTTCATGATACTGAGCGCTGGAGTCATTGCCACAACAATGGTAACCACATTGGCGCGAAGGCAGCTGTTCAATTCCGCTCACCAGCTTGAGGTCCCGCCAAGGCAGTGATAGATCCTATCTTTTCATCGATCCTGCGAACTGGGTCCACTTTTCACCCTCAACATAGGCCATCATTTCATCCTTCCATTTTTGCTGTTTCTCGCATTCAGGTTCGAAGCTTCTTACGGTCTGCTCGAAATCCAGTTTGTTCTTTCCGGTAATGAACATCCTGGTTGCCATGTCCTGGGCCCATTCCTCATCTTCGTTGAGGGCAGTGAGGAACTGAATATTCCACTCCCTCTGTGCATCCACCAGGGGGCCAACAGGTTCTGGAAAGCGTTTTGATAGGAACTTGCCAGCCGACATCTTGTAATAAGCAAGTATGGCCTCCAAGGGCTCCATGTCATGGAAATCTGTGTGATACAGCTCTCCAGCCCACACGCATGCCCTGAAGTCCAGGTACGCTCCCATGTGCTCCAGGATCTTATCTGCAAGATACACGCTCAGATGCAGCTCGTCCTTCCATAGCGCGGGCCTGCGGTGATCTTTAACGGCCTGGATGATCCTTTGCATGTTGCCATCATCCAGACCAGGGAATTGGAGGAGCACTTCCCCGGCCTTCTCGGAACTTGTTTCGGCATGGCATCTCTCCTCTGTTATCGGCCTGACCAGGTCATGGAGCAGTCCTGCAATGTATGCCAATTTCTGGTCCTCCTCGGAGCCTCCAAGGGTCCTGACGAAAAATTCCGCACCATGAGCGGTCCTCTTGATATGACCCCAGGAATGTATCACACTCTCTGCACTAGCATAGTGCTGCTTGCAGTGCTCTTCAAGTGCTTGGACATTAAAAACTTCAACTGCTGGCAATGTCATTTCTCCAGGGAATTACCAGGAGAAGGTCGTAATCCCCCTTCTGTTTCAAAGCAGCATTCGACTTAGCGTCCCACTTCCCGGTATAATGAGAACCGGATCCTTTGGACTTGCTCCAGCGGGGTGTCGCCGTCTCACCAAATCCCTGGGAAACCTCACCGGCTGCCGGATCATCGTGCGCCCAGGTCTGTGTCGTTTCTGCGCCCTTGCCAGGACTCTCGCCCTACCCGCTCCCGCGGGTCCGCCTTTCTCTGGAGGGGGGAATTTCCTCAGCACCGAAAGGCACCGTGAGCTGCTCGTCTTCTCCTGGTATCTTAAAAATGGAAGCTTTCCTATTTATGCTTATCTGTGATCCTTTTGGTCAAGAATACCAGGACGACATGCTAGCCTCTATACGATCTAAAATTCCATGGTGACTTACCGGCCTCTTTACGATCTAGAATACCGGAACGACCTACCAGCCCCTCTCCTGCAGTCTTTCCGATTCCGGGATCTGGTCGATGTCCAGCCCCTTCATGGCATCCCCCAGGCCCTTGGATACCTCTGCCAATACCTTGGGGTCGTCATAGTTGGCAACGGCCTTGACAATGGCCTTTGCCATCTTTTGCGGTTCAGAGGACTTGAATATTCCTGAACCAACAAAGACGCCGTCGCTGCCCAGCTGCATCATCAATGACGCATCCGCAGGTGTGGCAATGCCTCCAGCAGCAAAGTTGATCACAGGCAATCTCTGCAGCTCAGCAACCTCCTGGACCAGCTCGATAGAGGCTCTCATCTCCTTGGCCAGTGAAAAGAGCTCATCCTCCCCTTTGCCCTTGAGGTTCTTGATCTCGTCGGTTATGATGCGCTGGTGCCTCACGGCTTCGATGACATTGCCTGTGCCAGCCTCGCCCTTGGTCCTGATCATGGCAGCCCCCTCATCGATCCTCCTCAAAGCCTCGCCAAGGTTCCTAGCCCCACAGACGAAGGGAATATCGAACCCCTTCTTTGCCACGTGCAAGAATGGGTCTGCGGGTGTGAGCACTTCAGATTCATCGATCATATCCACGTCCAGGCTTTGTATTATCTGGGCCTCTGCAAAATGCCCGATCCTGACCTTTGCCATCACAGGAATGCTCACTGTTTCCTTGATCTCGATGATCTTCGTAGGGTCTGCCATCCTTGCCACGCCGCCGATCTTCCTGATATCGGCAGGCACCCTCTCCAGGGCCATGACTGCTACGGCTCCGGCCTCCTCGGCTATTTTGGCCTGTTCAGCATTCACAACATCCATCACGACGCCACCTTGCTGCATCCTTGCAAAGCCGCGCTTGAGCAGCTCGGTGCCGTGCTTCATCTTTGACAAATCCAGTTCTCTGGGCATGATATCACCGGTTGTGCACGGATTATTAGCCCGAATATATAACCTTTCCGCGGCAAATGTCCATTAGGCTTAATAATCAGCTGGTGGATAGGGGTCCATGCCTTTCCTTACGGTATTCGGGCACACGGTGATCGATCAGATCTTATGCGTCAAGAATCTTCCAGCAGCCAATTCCTGTACCGAAGTGTTGTCCACCGAGGTCAAGTTCGGTGGCACTGGTGCCAATATTGCCAGGTGGGCTGCGCATCTGGGTATGGACACGGCATTGTTCTCACTTGTTGGTGAGGATATGCCACTGGACTTTGAGAATGCTCTCAGAAAGGACGGCGTGAACATATCCAACATCGTCAAGGTCAAGGGAGCAGCGACCCCGACCTGGAAGATGTACACTACCGACGGCAACCAGTTCATAGGCATCATGGACCAGGGCCCGTACAGGGACCACATGCCAGAAGTACCAGTTGAGCTTATCAAAAATTCAAGGATCGTCCATATCGGCACTGGCAGACCCGCATTCTACAGAAAGGTCAAGGCCACAGCGAAAGGAAAGATCATTGCTCTGGACCCTGGTCAGGAGCTGTCCTACGTGTACGATGAAGACAGCTTCAGGGAGCTAGTGGAAGGCGTGGACTACCTTTTCCTGAACGATGTCGAGCTCGAGCTGGCAATGAAATACCTTGGCATTGGAAGGAAGGAAGAACTATTGGAGCATGCCAAGGTCATTGTGCACACAATGGGGGAAAATGGCAGCGAGCTGCTGACTCAGAATGGTCCAATTTCCATACCCGCAGCCAAGCCTGAAAAGGTTGTGGAAACCACCGGCTCTGGGGATTCCTACAGAGCTGGTTTTTACTTGGGCCTGTCCATGGACAAATCCCTAGAGGAATGCGGCCAACTTGGCGCGGCTGCAGCCAGCTATTGCGTGGAAAATAAAGGTGCCCAGGACCGTATCCCAAGCCTGGACATGGTCCTGGAAAGAGTGTGATTCAGTACTCAAGATCGTCATCACAGCCGAAGCTCAGCAAAGGCTTGTTCATCACTGGTGTTTTATATGAAGCAAAATCTTAAATAATTTTGCATGCATGGGATTCACATGCGGATGCGGCGTTTCCTGGCAGTAATGGCGCTCCTGGTGCTGGTATTCTCATCCTCTACAGGATGCATCAGCATCTACCTTGCCAAATCGCTGTTCGTGCCCGAGGACGAGGACCGCATCCAGTACGGTGGCGAGAACATCGTTGTATCTCACAAGTTCGTGACCGTGATAACGGACCAGAACACCGTTGATTTCTCCAATGTCACCACATTCTATGTGGACAATACCACCAGGTACATAGATATGACACTTAAGGTAAGCATCCCCAAGCTGCCAGAGATCACGAACCAGTCCTGGAGGGAGATCGTGGATGAGTATGTTGACATGGAGAGATATGTCAATGTGACACTCTATGATCCGGAGGGCAAGGTGGTTCACACCGATACTGTGAATAAAACCACCGAGCACCCGATCCAGTACAGGCGTATCGGTAATCCAGCCAAAGGAACATGGAGGCTCAGGGTCAAGGCTACAGGCATCGGTATCGAGGCCTTGGAAGTGTATGATAGGTTCACAGCCAAGGTAATTACCAGCACAATACGGGTGAATTAATGGTTGCAGAGAAGATCCTAATGGCATTGGAGGAGAAAGAGCGCTGGGAAAAGCTGGTGGAAAGCTTGATCGAGCAGTTGAAGGAGGCAAAGACCAACAAGGATTTTCCAGAGATCGACAGGCTGGAAACTGGACTCAATAAGGCTAAGGAACAGGCGCAGTATTATACGGACCTCGTCCGCGAGATGAAAAGAGAGATGCAGCCAGAGGGCGTCAGCTCTATGGTTGACAAGATGACGCGGTGAACTGTCCCAAACCCCCCTAATCCGCTCGCAGATGTGATAAAAATTAATAGACCAAGAAGAAAAGCCCCAATGCCAGTGTGTAAATAGCGAAGTAATGGAAGCCCTTCTTCTGTATGACCTTCAGCAATGTCGAGATCGCAAGGTATCCCACGGTGAAAGCGGTAATGGTCCCGGCTATGGTCGGGACGTCCATCTGGACCTCTCCTGCTGCCAGCTTGATGAGCTCGTAGATCACCACTCCCATTATCGTAGGTATCGATAGAAGGAAGGAGAACCTGGCTGCAGCTTCCCTGTCGAAATCCTGGTACATACCAGTGGCAATTGTGGAGCCGGACCTGGATACGCCTGGGAGAATGGACAATGCCTGTGCCAGGCCGACAACCAGAGCGCTTTTCGGCTTGTAGTCCTCCAGCTTTCCTTTTCCACCATAGAACTTCATTGTGGGGAACAAGATGGCGGTGGTGATGAGCAGGCCCACTGCCACGGCCTTTGTGGAGCGGAACGTATCTTCAATCTGCTCCTCCAGCAGGAATCCTACCATCAATACTGGCACCATGGCGATGATGAGCATGAGGACGGTCTGCCTCTCCTGCTCTGGGCCCTTGAACAATCCCTTCAGCAGCCTCAATGCATCATCCCTGAAGTACAGCAGCACCGCACACAGGGTGCCGAAATGCAGCATGACATCGAAGAATATGGGCGGCTCCTGGTCCATGAGGATCTGCGCCAGGGCCAGATGCCCAGAGCTGGATATAGGGAGCCATTCAGTGACCCCCTGGATTATACCAAGCAAGATGGCGGTGAGGATGTCCATAACATGCCAATGACGGTGGAGTATAAAAAATCGTTGCTGTTCCCTGCCAAAATTATATAAACGACCTTAACCTTCGGCGAAACGATTCATATGACAGATGAACCAGAAGTATGCATGTCATGCGGTCTGCACCTCATTTCCAGCGAGGGCAGCACCGTGTTCAAGTGCCCTGACTGCCAACAGACCTTGATAGGCAGGTGCAGCCAGTGCAGGGACCAGAGCGTGACCTACAAGTGCCCGAGCTGCGGGTTCCAGGGGCCGTGATAATATGGGAGATGTTGCAGTTATCTACAAGATCATGCCAGAGAGTCTAGAGGTGGACCTCGAGACCCTGAAGGGCAACCTGATTAAAGAGGTAGAGGGCAAGGTAAAGTCCCACACCATAGAGGAGAAGCCTGTTGCTTTCGGT
>Ga0272444_10004692_pt1 | contig 11996 bp, 9 predicted proteins | sample SSMForm13_FD_201033 | JGI IMG/M metagenome (GOLD analysis project Ga0272444, IMG submission 201033) | Marine sediment archaeal communities from Little Sippewissett salt marsh, Falmouth, MA, United States - SSM-Form-13 | ecosystem: Environmental > Aquatic > Marine > Wetlands > Sediment ... | reverse complement strand
GACGGCTATCTGGTCGAACGCCTGCGAAAGTAAAGCGACACCCCCTATCCATAAAACTTGAAAAGCGGGAATCCGGTCTCTTCATCCTGCTCGCGAATCATGCGCACGTCACTGCACTGCTGGATGAGAATTTCCGCCGTTGCCAGCACCGGATTGCCCCCGTTCAGGAAATGGCCGCCGACCACCCGCATTCCCGGATCACTAATCAGCCCGTGAAGATGTACACTCAGCGCCCCTTGCTCGGATTGTCCGATAATCCCCTGACAGGCTAAAATTTCGAGTGGCCCGCCAACGGTCACCGGGTCATGATAGCGGATGCCGATTTTGCCGGTTTCATCAGGCACAGCATACAACAGCTGCGCCTGGCTTAAACTGCCGATAACCGATACGATCGTCGCACTGGTCACTTGGTGTTGCTGACACATGGCTTCGATTCCAGTAATCAGGTCGGTTCCGGGAAGCAATCGGCCGACAATTCGTTTGCCTGCCTCGGACGTGACCGCCTGGATTCTGATGGATTCCATAATTCCTCCTTGTGGATCTGGTTGCCTGATAATCATCCCGATGACGTAAGAACCATGGATCCATATAATATACAAGATAAAATATTTTTTGGTATTTTTTAATTGACACGACCCGGCCGCTCGCTTAAGTGTGAAGCACGTTCAATCATCCATTAACGAGGACAAGGAGGAGAGACACAGATGAAGCACAAACGCGTATCAACCATCTTCATCATGGCTATCGCACTGGCAGTTTCATTCATGCTGGTGGCCGGTCCGGCAACCGCAGGGGAAAAGAAAATTCGCTGGAAAGGTCAGTCCTGTTTCGGCGTTAGTTCTCCGCTAGGAAAACATACCATTGTGCTATGGAAAGACTTAGTTGAAAAAATGACTGGCGGGCGGATGCAGATCACGCTTCATGATGCCGGCGAAATCGTTCCCCCGAACAAGATCTACGACGCGGTCAAAGACGGCCTGCTTGATTTCGGCCTCAACACCCCGGCCTGGCAGAAAGGCAAATATCCCGCTGGTGACCTCTTCTATACCCTGCCCGCAGGAATCCTGGCCTTCAATGACCTGATTCTGTGGCTCTACGGTGGCGGCGGCAAAGAGCTCGAACAGGAAATGTACGGCAACGAGCTGATTGTATTCCCCTTGGGGCTGACCCCACCCGAAGAAATCTGGTCCAAGCGACCGATCAAAACCCTGGATGATATCAAAGGCCTGAAAATCCGCGCTGCCGGCCTGTCCATGGACCTGTGGGAAAAACTGGGTGCCTCGGTGGTTCTGCTGACCGGCGGTGAAGTGCTGCCGGCCCTGCAACGCGGCATGATCGACGCCACCGAATTTCTTGATCCCTCCTACGATTACACCATGGGCCTGCATGAAGTCTGCAAGTATCGCTTCGGGCCCCCGATCCATATGTCCAACAACATTTTCCAGCTGCTTGTCAAAACCAAATCATGGGAAGCGCTGCCCGAGGATTTGAAGACCATCGTGGAAAAAGCCGCCATGGCAGCGACATTCCAAGGCTATGCGGATTTCTGGCAAAGTTCCATTGAATTCAATCAAAAAATCGAGCAATCGGGTGTCATCACCACCAAGCTGTCTGCCGAGGACCAGGAACGTGCCCGTCAGCTAAGCCTTCAGATCATCGATGAAAAGGCCCAGAAGGACCCGTTCTTCAAAAAGGTGTGGGAATCCCAAAAGGCATTTATTGAGAAGTATAAGCCCTATAACGATTTGACCAAGTTCGACTAAAATTCAGTACGGTTATCTCTCCAACAGCGAAGTTGGCGAATGCAAACGATTCAAAAGACTTTTTTCAAGATCGTGTTAAGTTGGAAGTGTTAAGTGTTAAGTGGTGGATCGGATCTATCGTATACCCAAATCGGTAGAATTCCTTCTCTTAACACTTTTCACTTAACACTTAACACTTATTTTCCGCATCTTTGGACCATTTTGGATCGGATGATCACTGACGCGCTATGGGTAACCGCAAAACAAAAGTGTTTCCATCGAGGTTTGTATGAAAATCGTTAAACTGATCGATACCATCAGTGAATGGACCGGCGCACTTTCCGCATGGATCGTCATTCCGCTGATGGTCGTGGTGATGATCGAGGTATTCATGCGTCATGTGCTCAACTCTCCCACAGTATGGGGATATGACGTGTTGTGGATGCTATTTTCGGCGCAATTTCTTTTAGGCGGCGCCTTCACCCTCCTGCGGAGGGGGCATATCCGCATCGATATCGTTTACGGCGGTCTGTCCAAGCGGGCCAAGCAGATCTACGACATCATCAACACCCTTATCGTTATTCTACCACCGGCCGTTCTACTCACTTGGGCGGGGATCGCCTTTGCTGCCGATGCTTGGACCTCAGGAGAAAAACTGTCCACGACCAACTGGTTCTTTCCCGCCGGGCCCAGCAAAAGTCTGATTCCCATCGGTTTTTTTCTTTTAGCACTGCAGTGCGTGGCCGAGATCTTAAGAAATATCAATGAACTGAAGAAAGGAAAACCGAAATGAGTCCGGACCAGATCGCCGCCGTGATCATGATGGGGTTGCTGTTGTTGATGGTGATCGGAGGGATTCACCTGGCCTTTGCCCTGTTTTTTCTGGCCCTTGCCTTTGGATTAATCTTCCAGGGACCGGTCATCTTTACCATGTCCATGCTGAAGATCTTCGGCACCATGGAAAGTGAAATTCTTATCGCCGTCCCGCTGTTTGTTTTCATGGGGACGATCCTTGAGAAAAGTGAGGTGGCCGAAGGCGTCTACCAGAGTCTGTATGAGTTGTTCGGACCGGTACGCGGCGGGCTGGCCTTTGCGACGGTCATTACCTGCACCATCTTTGCCTCCTGCACGGGCGTGATTGCCGCCACGGTCACGACCATGACCCTGCTCGCCGTTCCGTCCATGCTCAAGCGCAACTATGACAAGGGGCTGGCCACCGGCGTGGTGTGTGCCGGCGGATCACTGGGCATTCTCATCCCGCCCAGCGTCATGCTGGTCATGTATGGCCCCATGGCCAATCTGTCCGTAGCCCAGCTTTTTGCCGCTGCTCTTTTTCCAGGGATTTTACTGTCGGTGCTCTATCTTCTCTACATCGGGCTGGGGTCCTGGCTCAAGCCGGCCATGGCGCCGGCCATTCGAGAAGAAGAACGCTCGTTCAAAGGCGCCCAACTGTGGCTCCGGGCGGCCAAACAGATGGTCCCATCGCTGATTCTGATCCTGGCCGTACTGGGATCGATTATCGCCGGCGTGGCGTCGCCCACCGAGGCGTCGGGCGTGGGCGCGTTTGCCGCCATGCTCATCGCCGCCGCCTATCGCAAGCTCAGTTATTCCAATCTCAAAGAGGCCGCCTACACAACCCTGATCGTTACCGGCATGGTGTTTTTCATTATCATTGGCGCATCGGTGTTCAACTCGGTTTTTCTTTATCTTGGCGGCGGGGCATTGATCAAAAGCCTGCTCATGGGGCTGCCGCTGGGCAAATGGTTTGTGCTCTTTGTAATGATGTTTGTGCTATTCATCCTGGGATTCTTTATCTCATGGCAGGGGCTGCTCTATGTTGTGGTCCCCATTTTTCTGCCCGTCGCAGCCAGTCTGGGCTTCAATCCGCTCTGGTTTGGGCTGCTGATCTGCCTCAATCTGCAGATGTCCTTTCTCACGCCGCCTTTTGCCTATGCCATTTTTTTCGTCAAAGGCGCGTCACCGCCGGAAGTCAGGACCATGGACATTTACAGGGGCGTCATTCCCTTTGTTCTGCTCCAGGCCGTGGCCGTTTTTTTGTGCATCGTTTTCCCCGAAATCATTCTCTGGCTGCCCCGGACGACGCTGGGTGCCGGCTGATGCATGGTTATCGCCCCAATGCGGCATAAACCTCTTTTTGGCCTCCGCCACCCCCAAACGGTTTATGCAGCATTGGATGGCGATCCAAACCATTCGTTCACCGGTGATAACCTTTTCCTTTTGCCTTCAATGCTTACAAGGACAAGACGAGAATGCCCAAAGTATCGTTAACTGACAAAGCCTACGGGCAGATCAAAGAATGGATCATCGGCTTCGACTTGAAACCCGGCACCCATCTGTCAATTCAGGATCTGGCCCAGGCGCTCGGCATCAGCCGCACACCGGTGCGCGAGGCACTCAGTCGGCTGGAACAAGAGTACCTGGTGGTGCGCTCGCCAATGAAAGGGTTCGCTGTAAAATCGGTTAAGCTCGATGAAATCGAAGACCTGTTCGATGTGCGCACGGCCATCGAACTGTTGGCCGTCAAACAGGCCGCCAAACGTATCACCCCGGAAAAGTGTCGGCAAATTGCCGAAAGCCTGGAGAAAACCGCCATATGGATCCGCAAGGGAGAAATCTCCCGCTGTCTGAAGCTGGAACAGAATTTTCACCTGAGAATTTTAGAGGCCAGCGGCAATATCGCCCTGGAAGAAATCGGCCGGGGAATTCTGGAACGGATCTGGGCCATTCAGCACCTGAATATCATCACGTCCGATGCCCTTTCCCTTGCCCACCAGCACCACAGGGAGATCTTCAATGCGCTGGAGCAGAAAAACCCCCGGCAGGCTGTTGCGGCCATGCGCAAACACATGCAGCGCACGACTCGTGAACTGATCACCCGTCTGCACAACCAGGATGACATCATTCACAATGCCATTACGTTTGACCTCAAACGGTGGCAGCCCAAAAAATAGGAGCATTACAATGGATCACGCCCACAGGCCCTTTACTTATTCACTGAAAGACCGCATCGGTATTGTCACCGGTGCCGCCAGCGGCATCGGCCGGGCCACCGCCCTGCAACTGGCCAGTATGGGCGCCGGTCTCTGTTTGGTGGACCTGGATGGTAAGGGACTTGAACAAACCAGGCGCGCCATCGACCAGCAAAGCGGCACCCCACCCCTGATCATGGACGCCAATGCCGCAGATGAAGCAAGCATTGATCAGGTGGTGGCAGGCTCCATGGCCCGGTTCGGAGATATCCACTTCCTGGTCAATTGTGCGGGCATTTTGCGCCGCACAGCCTTCACCGATATGACCATTGAGGAATGGGATCAGGTCATGCATATCAATCTGCGTGGGCCGTTTCTTTTCTGCAAAGCCGTGGCAACCGAGATGATCCAACGCGGCACAGGGGTGATCATCAATGTGGCCTCCCTGGCCGGTCGCTCATCGAGCATCCTGGGCGGTGCCCATTACACGGTTTCCAAACACGGCATAATCGGTCTTTCCAGGCACATGGCCCGCGAATTGGGTCCCCAGGGCGTGCGCGTCAACGCCTTTTGTCCCGGCGCCACCCTGACGCCCATGACGGCCAGCACGGCGCCACCCGAGGAGATCAAGGCCGTTGAGGCGGTGATGCCCAGAAGAAAGTGGGCCACACCCGAGGAACAGGCCGCCGTCATCGGTTTTCTGCTTACCGATGCGGCCATCAACATTACCGGGGCTTGTATTGACAGTAACGGCGGTTCGCTGATGCTATAGAATAAAGGAGAACGCATGCAAGAGGACGCACAAACCTTATTAACCGTATATCGCAAAATGGTCACCGTCCGTCAGTTCGAGACCATGGCGGGTGAACACTTTGCCGCCGGAGAGATTCCCGGTTTCATTCATTTGTCCATTGGCCAGGAGGCCAGTAGTGTCGGGGTCTGCTCCTGCCTTGAAACCGATGATTACGTGGTCACGACGCATCGCGGCCACGGTCATATGATTGCCAAGGGCGCCGATCTCAAGCGCATGACGGCAGAGCTTTACGGTAAAAAAGACGGATACTGCAAGGGCAAGGGCGGGTCCATGCACATTGCCGATTTCAACATCGGTTTTCTGGGAGCCAACGGCGTGGTGGCCGGGGGGCTACCCATCATCACCGGCGCCGGCCTGTCCATCAAACTGCGTAAAACCAACCAGGTGGCCGTGGCCTTTTTTGGCGACGGGGCCTCCAACCGCGGTCCGGTTCACGAAGCCATGAACATGGCCGCCATCTGGAAACTGCCGGTCATTTTCGTCGTTGAAAATAACCGCTATGCCTCGACCACCCCTATGGAATACGCCTGCTCGGTGGGCGACCTGTGCACCCGGGCCGCCGGTTACGGCATGCCCGGTGAAAAGGTAGACGGCAATGATGTGTTGGCCGTCCGCCATGCCATGACCGCTGCTGTCAAGCGTGCCCGCAACGGCGAAGGCCCGACGTTCCTGGAAAACATGACCTATCGCATGAAAGGCCATTTCGAAGGGGATCAGCAAAAATACCGCACAACACAGGAAATCGACACCTGGCGGGGAAAAGACCCCATCGTGCGCTTTGCCCGAATATTGACCGATGAAGGGATCCTGTCCGATGAAAAGGCAGACCAGATCCATACGGCGGTACGCGCCGAACTGGGTGAGGCCCTTGCCTTTGCCCACAACAGCCCCCTGCCCGAGCCTGAAGATGCTCTCACTGACGTCTATTGTAATATGTAAACGGAGGAACCGTGATGTCCGATAGAATTCTTTCCAGCGCCGCTGCCCTGGCCGAAGCCCTGATCGAAGAAATGCAGCGGGACGAAACCGTCTTCATCCTGGGTGAGGACCTGGTCGCCCATGCCGGCATCTTCGGCCAGTTTCAAGGTATTCCCGAACGATTTCCCGATCGCATCATTGACACCCCCATTTCCGAGGCATGCATTGCCGGCTGCGGGGTGGGGTCGGCCATGACCGGAATGCGACCCATCGTCGACTTTCATTTTTCCGATTTCGTGACCTGCGGCATGGATGAGCTTTGCAACCAGGCAGCCAAAATTCGCTACATGTTCGGCGGCCAGGTCAAACTGCCCATGGTGGTATGGTGTCCGGATGGTGCGGGCCTGCGCGCCGCGGCCCAACACTCCCAGTCTCTGGAAGCCTGGTTCGTGCATACGCCCGGTCTTAAAGTTGTGGTGCCCAGTGAACCGGCCGATGTCAAAGGGCTGATTAAAGCGGCCATCCGGGACGATGACCCGGTGATGTTCTTCCAGCACAAGAAACTTTTTGCCAAGGAAGGACCGGTGCCCGAGGGCGATTATCTGATCCCCCTGGGCCAGGCGTCGGTAAAACGGGAAGGCCGTGATGTGACTCTTTTTTGCTATGGCGCCAGTTATTACTTATGCCAGGAAGCCGTCGACCGCCTGGCCGAAGAAGGAATCGAGGCGGAAATTGTGGACCTGCGGAGCCTCAACCCACTGGATATGGACACCGTGGCGGCTTCCGTTTGCAAAACCCACCGGGCGGTCATCGTTCATGAAGCGTGCCTGACCGGTGGGTTTGGGGCTGAACTGGCGGCAAGACTTCAGGATGAATTGTTTGATGAACTGCGGGCGCCGATCAAACGCGTCGGGGCGATAGATGTTCCCATCCCCTTCTCTCCCCCGTTGGAGGATTTTGTCTTGCCCAGCGTTGACCGAGTAATCGCGGCAGTTCGGGCGATCATTGAGCGGGCATCTGCGTAAATAATCAGACGATCCTCATCACGACGACTCTCCTATCCGGTTTTCATCATTATCGCCATCGGTATCGAATTCTATCACTTGCAATGATGTTCGATACCGATGGCGATACGCTTTTCTACACTTGTTAAGTCTTGGTCCGTATCCTTCTTTTTATTCTTAGGCATCTCCTGCCGATAAGTAAAAGAATTACACCCATCCGAAAAAAGGATGGCAATTGAAGACCGAGCAGTCAGGATAACCCTTTATTTCGACGACCTTAACATGATATGAATATTTTCAATGGGTAATGAACAGCACGATTGCCCTTGACCACAACGTTGCACCGCACTGCCAAATGGCTGACCACTTCAATTGCGAACCAGTCTGACAATCTTCCATCCGGCTGGACGGCAAGCCAGAAAGCAGCGAAAGAAGGACCCAAACATCAATGAGTCGTTATTCTTTTGGAATTCGAACCAAACTGATCACCATCTTCATCCTGATCAAAGTCCTCCCACTGATCGCTCTGGCCTGGTTTGCCTGGGATGAAATCGCCAAACTGACCCATACCGTAGAACAACGATCCACCCGCATGATTGCCAATACCCACGAGGTGGTCAGCGGCGTGTCAGAACTGTCCACACAAAATTCCATTCGCGCCCTGGATGTCAAATCCCGTGAAGCCATCGAACGGCTGACCACAGATACGGCCAAACAGGTGGCCGCCTTTCTCTATGACCGGGACAGAGATATTTTACTGGCCGCCAAGATACCGGCCAATGAAGCGCTGTATCGCCAATTTCTCGATTCACGGTTCCGGTCGGTGATGTTGCACCGCCCATGGGTGATGGATGATCGCGGCGAAAAGTGGGTCCCCAGTGAGGCACCGGACATGACCAATGAACCGATCATCATGGCCAAAAATGATGACAACCGTCGGGATTTTCACTATCGTCCGCCGGATCGGGATGGCATCCTTGAAAACCGGCCGCTTTACCTCGAAATGACGTTTATCGACCCTTCCGGCAATGAAATCGTCAAAGTGGGCACCTCCCGGCAACTCCCTGTGACCCGTCGTAATGTTGCCGATCCGGCGAATACCTACTGCCGGGCAGAAACCTATTTTGAAACCCTGAAGCAGTTGAAACCCGGAGAAATATACGTTTCCGAAGTGATTGGACCCTATGTCAAGGGCCATATGATCGGCACGTATAATCGGGCGAAAGCGGAAAAGCTGGGCATCGACTTTGCCCCGGAAAAGTCCGGATATGCCGGCAAGGAAAATCCGGTCGGCATCCGTTTCCAGGGGTTGGTACGCTGGGGCACACCGGTGGTGAAAGACGGCCGGATTGCCGGCTATGTGACGCTGGCGCTGGATCACACCCATATCATGGAATTCACCGACCACGTCGTTCCCACGGCCGATCGCTATTCTGCCATCTCCGATGCCGGCAGTGGAAACTATGCCTTCATCTGGGACTACAAAGGACGTAACATCTCCCACCCCCGGGATTACTTTATCGTAGGGTACGATCCTGAAACCGGCCAGCAAAGCGTGCCCTGGCTGGATCAAGAGATGTATGCCTTGTGGCAGCAAAGCGATATGTCCATGGACATCTTCCAGTCCCAGGCGCCTCAATTCAAACAGCAGGCCCTCTCCAAAAAGCCGGCACAACCCTTAACCCAAAGGGGAATGTTTGGACTGGATTGCCGCTATCTCAATTTTGCCCCCCAATGCACCGGCTGGCATAATCTGACCCAAAACGGCGGTTCCGGTTCTTTTCTTATTTTCTGGAGTGGGCTGTGGAAATTGACCACGGCGGCGGCAATTCCCTACCACACGGGCATGTATGGCCAGCACCCGCGAGGATTCGGCTTTGTTACCATTGGCGCCAACGTGGACGAATTTCATCGCAGTGCCATGGAAACCGCGGAAACCATCCGCGACATCGAGGCCGGCTTTACCCAAAAACTGGAGATTGAAAAGAAAGACCATCTCACCCTCATGCGCGCCTCCTTGCAAAATGCTTTCCGCCATCTTTCCTTGTATACGTTGCTAATGGTGGTTTTCGTCATCTTCATCGCCATTTTCATGGCCGGTGTATTGACCACCCGCATTACTACCATCATCAGAGGCATCCGCCGTTTCCAGCAGGGAGATCGCAGCTACCGTTTGAAACAGCAAACCAGTGACGAAATGGGTCAGCTGGCAAAGGCGTACAACGAAATGGCCGACTCCGTCCAGACCTATATCAACGACGTGGAAAGTTCCAAAACCGAGCTTGAGGATGTCAATGTCCAGCTTGAAAAAGAGATCATCCAGCGGCGACAGGCCCAGGACGAACTGTCCAAAAACCGGGATAACCTGGAAATCATGGTCAAAGAGCGCACCCACGAACTGGAGAAGGAAATCGTCGAGCGCAAACGGGTCGAAAAAATTCAGCAGGAAAGTGAAGCGCGAATGCGAGAGCAGAACAACGCCCTGCTCCATCTGGCCGGTAATGAACAAATATACAGTGGAGATCTGACCATCGCGCTTGATACGATTGTTCCTTTGGCCGCACAAACATTGCAAGTGGACCGATGCGGCGTTTGGCTGCTGGATGAACAGGGCATTTTCCTGAAGTGCCGGGAATTGGTTATCAGCGGCACGCGCCACGCTCCTGAAGCGCACTCCTTTCGCATCATCGACTATCCGCTGTTCATGGCGACACTGCGCGAAAACAAAACCATTGCCGCGAGCGATGCGTTAAACGACGATCGCCTGGCCGACCTGGCAGACGATTACCTGGCCCAACGCAATATCCGTTCGATGCTGATCGCCAGTGTTAACGAGGGTGGACAAATGGCAGGGATGGTCAGTTTCACCCAAATCAACAACGCCCGAGAATGGCATTTAGACGAAATCAATTTCGCCAATTCCATCGCCGATATCATTGGTCTGGCAATCGGTGCAGAAAATCGCAAGCAGGCCATCGAAGAAAAAGAAAAACTCACCACTCGTCTGCGGCGTGCCGAAAAAATGGAGGCCATCGGTACCCTGGCCGGCGGGGTGGCCCACGATTTGAACAACATCCTTTCGGGTATTGTCAGTTATCCGGAATTGCTGCTGCTTCAACTACCCGAAGATAGTAAATTCAAAGAACCCATCAAGACCATTTTCAATTCGGGTAAACGGGCGGCCACCATCGTTCAGGATCTGCTAACCCTGGCTCGCCGTGGGGTGTCCGTTACCGAAGTGATCAACTTGAACAATATTGTAGAAGACTACCTGGAAAGTCCTGAGCATGGCAAACTGCTTTCCTATCATCCCCATATTCTTATTGAAACCCATCTGGATCCGGAGTTGATGAACATTTCCGGCTCTCCCGTCCATCTGATCAAAGCCTTGATGAACCTGGTCTCAAATGCTGCCGAGGCCATCGTGGAAGCCGGTCGGATCATCATCACCACAGAAAACTGCTATATTGAGCAGCCCATTAAAGGGTATGATGTGGTCAACGAGGGCGACTATATCGCCCTTACGGTCAGGGATACCGGAACAGGCATTCCGCCTGAAGACCTCAACCGAATTTTCGAGCCGTTTTATACCAAAAAGAAAATGGGTCGCAGCGGCACTGGATTGGGCATGTCCGTGGTCTGGGGAACGGTAAAGGATCATCAAGGTTACATTGATTTTGAAAGCGACAAGGATACGGGGAGTCGTTTCACACTTTATTTTCCCGTCACCCGTAAACCCGCTGAAGATACCACCCCCAAGGCCATGGACACCTATATGGGCAAAGGGGAAACCATACTCGTGGTGGATGACGTCAGGGAGCAGCGGGAAATCGCCTCGGCCATTTTAACCACCCTGGGATACCGCGTCCTTGCTGTCGAGAGCGGGGAAGCGGCAGTCGAGTATCTCAGTAAAAACACCGTTGATCTGATGGTGTTGGATATGATCATGGATCCGGGCATTGATGGGCTGGACACTTACCAACAGGTCATCCGCCGTCATCCAGCCCAAAAGGCGATCATTGCCAGCGGCTTTTCCGAAACCGACCGTATCCGCGAGGTCCTTCGAATAGGCGCATCCATGTACTTGAAAAAGCCCTATACCATTGAAAAAATCGGCACTGCCGTCAAGTCGGTGATAGGCGCCTGAAGCGTCGTTAGAATTTAAAGCTTGAAACGATCTGATCGTGCTTTCCGGCTAAATAGTGTCGGGCATCCCATGTCGGGTTTAAATTCCAACGCTCCCGGATTTAGTCGTTTATTTTACCTTTATTATATATACTGCCCAATTCGATCTCAGACCGACTGTTTACGTTATAAAACAACCTATCCATCATAAATAATATAACGCTGGGCGACGTCATTGATGCCCATGGATCTTCATGGTCGCAGGCAGGAGGAAAAATGTGCGTTTTTGGCATAATCTCTCACAGTATGCTGTCTATCATTTTTCAAATCAAAGATTTTCCTGGTCGGACATTTTTTATTTGACAAAGCGCAAATATCTGGGTAGTTGTAGAGAACGATGGTT
>Ga0272444_10004691_pt1 | contig 12000 bp, 13 predicted proteins | sample SSMForm13_FD_201033 | JGI IMG/M metagenome (GOLD analysis project Ga0272444, IMG submission 201033) | Marine sediment archaeal communities from Little Sippewissett salt marsh, Falmouth, MA, United States - SSM-Form-13 | ecosystem: Environmental > Aquatic > Marine > Wetlands > Sediment ... | reverse complement strand
CGGCGCTGCCGTTCGCCCCGCCTTCGACAAATATCCCCGGGGCGCCGCCCAGACCCCGGATGATAACGCCGGTATCGATCGAGATTACTTTGAGTTTTGACAGGGTCAGGGTTCCTCCGCCGGTACCGTCGAGCATCGCCTCCAGTGAGCTGGCCGCCTGTTCGTCGCCGGAAATCCGAGCCATATTGACATCGTGCAGAGCCTGTGAGCCAAACCCCTCCTGGAGAGTGTCCAGGACGGCATAGAGACTGTCAAGGACCTTATTGAGGCTGTCTATCGCCTCGGCGGCTTTGACCGCCGCCAGGCCGCAGGAATCGCCCATATTGTCCAACTCCCAGCCAACCAGTTGAAATTTATTTCGAAAAGGAGTTTTCAACCAGCCACCGGTAGCGTCGGAGAGAGTGACAATCGAGACGGAGTAAATGCCCGGATTACCCGGCCCGTCAATATCCGCCACCAGTGCCGACCAGTTGTAAGCGGTATCCGAGGCGGTGACATTTCTTTTGACGCGGCCGGTAACGCCGGCGATTACTTCACTGAACACCGAATCCCCGGCGCCGTCACGCACCAGAATATAAGTACTGTCCAGCCCGCCGATATTCTGCCCCAGGCTGTCAAGATTATAAAAGGTGAACGAGATAGAATCCTCGGCGGTGACCGAGACGGTCGAGTTATTCACTATACCGGCGGCGTGAATATCGATAGGCAAAAATATCAGCCCGATTATAAAAATAATCCTGTTCATTTCGTCTCCCTGTGTTAGGTGAAATTAAAATCGTCATCGTTTCGGAGTAATAATTCCAAATTTTATTCGGTGTTTGCATATTACCGAGTAAATTCCCTGCGCTCCGGCGACGGCGGGGATTGAATTCCTCGCCGGAGGCGCCCTCGGAATAATAAACCAACAGCGAGCAGGCCGAGGCGCCCCCGCTGCCCGTCCGCTCGAACTGGTAGAAGCGCCGAAACGCCCCGCCATCGGAATTGTTTTCCTGAACAAAAACGGCCAGGGCCTGGCCGCTCGACCAGCCGCCCCGGTTGACAACCTCCTGCACGATATCTTTAATGTCCGGTGTCCGGTACCAGGTCAGCGGGGTATGCGCCCCGATATTGTTCCAGGCGGTGGAGTTTTCGGTCACGTGACGGTTTTGGTAATCGCTCCAGGTGGAAAAAGCGGTAGCGCTATTGGTGTCCTCGGCGTAGATAAGGCCGTTACAGGTCGTACCGCTCTGTGAAGAACTGCTGTGCAGGCTCAAAAAAGCGCTGTCGATAGTCGCCCCCGACGGGACGGTGACATCGGTAAACCGGGCCAGGTAATCGCAGTAGTATTCACCGGTAAAACCCACCAAGGCGTCGATATCGCTGGTGGACAGGTTGTTGTTATAGGTCTTGGCATCGTCGGTCCCGGCCGCCACCTGGGTTTTAAAAGAAGCCCCGTACGTCACCTGACCGGTGAACAGAAGCGCGATGAGTACTATTATTAGTCTCATTTCAACCGCCGCGTTTTTTCTTCCCGGCAGCTCTGGTTTTCTTGCTGGCTTTCTCCGCGCCGGGTAAATTTTCACGACGCACTTTCTCCAGAAGCCGCAGTAACTCTTTTTTGTCTTCTTCGCCGGGAGCCAGTTTCAATCTTATTTCAATCAATTTTATCAAATCTCCTATTTTAACCGATTTATCAGCTTTCTCAATGAGCACCTCAGTATGTTTCTCAATCAATGAGTCGATAGTGCTTTTATCTTCTTGCGTCAGGACATTCTTTTTCCCCGGCATAATATTTAACTGCTCATTTCCATAATGAGAAGGTCCGCCGTGGCCGGATTTTCATCTCCGGTGGCGCGGGCGATTTTGAATTTGCTGTCCGATTCCTTGCCGACAACAAACACCGGGACATCGCTTTTACTCCGGGGAACAACCAGTGGGGCGCTGATTTCGGCGGGTAGTTGATTGCCGCGGTGGTCGGTCAACTGGTCGAAAGATACTTCCTGAACGGTATCCGCCAGGTCAACGGCGTTGAAAAAAACGCTTCGGTTGTTATCGACGTTCTCAACCAGCAGAAATTCCATATCGCCCAGGGCGGGCAGCCCCCAGACCATAAAATCAGGCACCAGCCAGGCGCGGCGGGTTTTGAGCTTTTCCAATCCGGATAACATCGTCTCACCTCCTAACTTTTTACCGGGGCACTCGGGCCGGCACAGGGTCCGCGGAACGATTTTAAAAGTTTATCACTTTGAGCGGCGTAGGTCTCGGCCAATTGCAGCCAGACCTGGGCTTTGCGTTCGCTGCCCGGCGCCAGGGTCAGTTCCCGGGCGGCCGCCACTCGACAGATAATCGCCAGTGCCCGGCAGGTAGCCGCCGAGACCAGGGCCGGGTCAGCCCCGAACTGACCTTCGGAGTCAACTTCCCGCTCCACCGTACCGTTGGCTTCTGTTACGGCGTTCTTCAAAATCTCATCGCTGAAACTGCGATAAACCGGACAGTAATCCAGGTAGACCGTTTCCCCGGCGGCAATACCACCCCCGGCCAGCCTCCGGATTTCACCCTTCTCAAAATTGACCTGGTAATCCACCCCCGAGGTATAAATCGTGAACACCGCAATCCATACTACCACTGTCTGTCCAATCGACAGCTCCCCGTCATCTTTGACGGTCAGTTTGGCGGTCGCATAGTCGATACTGTAATCACTGTTTTCGACATAGACAACGCCCAGTGAACTGTCGAAGGCAACCACCACCGAACCGGGAACCGGCGGCCCGGCGGCGAGGACGTTTCCCTCGGCGGCCAGCGTCACCGTCTGCCGCTGCAGGGCCTCGTTGCGAACCGATTTGACCAGCAGGGAGGTATCTTCGACCGCCCCGCCGAAAAAAGGAACGTAATCTTCACCGCTCAGAGTGAATTTCTGGTCCGAAATTCGCTCGGCGATAATACCCGCGCTCGGCAGGTGATACCGGACCTGGTCGATATTTGTATAAGACACGGCTTACCTCCTGAAAATAATCTTTTCGACAAATGAGACGGCCGCGATCCGATCGGCCACCGGGCCGGTAGTGTATGCTGAAGCCACCTCGATTTTCACCCAGAACCGGTTCTCACCGTTGACTATTTTTTTCTGCCAGTCGGCCGGGAAACCGGCATAATCACTCCACAACACGAGCGCTACCCCGGCGGCATCGAGATAAGCGTTGTCGCCGGAGGGCGTGAAGGCTTTCCAGTTGGCGCCGTCCCAGTAACTGTAACCGACCGTGCCACCGCTGCCGGGGGTGGACAGGGCAAACTCCAGGTAACGGAACCGGTCGTCCATACCCAGGTAAATCATATCTCCGCTGCTTTTGACCAGGCATCCCGACGAGGGATGGTAAACGTCGGCCGTCGTCGTGCTCTGAGCCTGGTCGGTGCGGTCGGCATAGTTTTCCGAAATTTTATCGTATAAAATAACGCCGTCAAAGAAGCGGGCATGGTTATCGAGAATTTCAGGGGCGGAAAAAACACCGGTCTGGCGGTCGGTATATTTGATGATTTTCTGCGTGCCCGCCCAGGTATCAAGATAAACGACCACCGGAATATTCTGGCGGAACAGAACCTGGGGGGATTCTTTGGAACCGCTATCGAGAGTTATCACCGCCCCCCAATTACTGCCGTCGTACTCGCGATATTGCAGGTCCTCATGGCCGAACACCACCGCCAGCAAACCGTCGGGACCAACCGCCGCGTCAAAATTGTAAGTCAGGCTGCTACCGCTGGCGATAGTATACGCCGAAGACCAGTCCCCGCCGGCAAGCGGCCGGGAACGGATTGAAAGCTGTGTCCCGCCCAGGGTATAGATAACGTGAATGTCGTTCAGCCCCATGACCACCTTGGAATAGGCGTAAATCGCTGTGGCGGATAGCTGCGCCCCGGGGTCGGAACTTCCGCTCCCCCACGAAGCGCCGCCGTCGCTCGACGACTTCACGTACACCTGCTTGTTGGGCGAGATAAAACGCGAGTAACCGACCCAAAGGTCGCCGGCCGGTTCGATATTTATCGAAGGATAATAACAACCGGAGCCGTTATAGATGGTAACCTTGGAACCGACCGTCCAGACGCCCCCGGAAAACAACAATTTTTTGGTAACCAGGTACAACGTGCTCTGTTCCGAGTAAACGACGTGAATATTTCCGGCGCTGTCCATCAGGCAGTCAAACGCTCCTTCCTCGCAGTCATCGGCGACAGACTGCCATTCAGACCAGGCAGAATAGGGCCGGTCGGCCCAGGCCAGTTTGATATCGTTCGAACCGGTCTGGACAATCGCCGCCAGGCGGCCGCTGTACTGGCCGCCGGAGACCTTGAAAAGTTTCCGCCCGACAGGGTCACCGAGACCGGCGATTGACGATGTTTCCGTAATTTTTTTCTGCATCTTCGACCTTTTCCCGCCGCGGGCCGGTTTTATCGACAGACCCGCGGCTTTCGGTTTGAATTATGAATACACCGAGTCCAGGATAACCGCCGATTCCCTGATTACCTTGGCGTAGGTGACCGATTCGGTGATAACCGCTTCCTCGAAACGCTGTTCGATGATTTTATCATACTCAATCATCAACGGCTGGGTGATGACTTCCTCGACCGAGAAGCGGTTGTCGAGGCCGATGACGTAATCGGTAGGGACTTCATCGGAACGCACCAGTGTCGCGCCCAGGGGGCTAAGCAGGTCCCCTTTCTTCTGAAAGCGGTACCCGGCCATGGGGTCCTTGAACTCATTCATTCCCAGAATTGTCTTAAGCGTATTAATATGACACACCAGTGTGTTCATTTCGAAAGGAGCGAACTCCGCCCACAGGGAAATGATATCGTCATAGTCAAGCGTACCGCTGGCGGCGGTGTTGATCACCTGGGCGCCGTTGTCGTTGCCGTCGCCGTTAATCAGGCAATCCACCACCATGGCGATTTTATCGCTCTGCATCTTGAAACCGATGTACCACAGGAGTACCCGGAACTGCGAGGAAGAACGGTAACGCAGCGCCTTGTAACTGGTCTTGAGGGCCAGGCCGTAATCGGCCACCGTCACGGCGTGGGTTTGTTCGCCGACCAGGAGCTGGGGAATCTCGGCCCCGTCGCCAATCGGCCGCAGGGCGAATTTGGCGCTCTCGGAGGTATCGATAAAAAACGGCGTGTAACGGTTGCTGGCGATGGTGGTGCTGTTGGCCAGCAATTGAGCAAGTTCCGGCCGCATGGCCTGGCCTTTCTTGATTTCACGCATCATGAATTCCGGCAGCAGGCTGGGGGCTTTCTGGTAAAACTGTTCGACCGTGGTGGGTGATTTGCCGCCCAGGCGCACCCCGGCCAGCACCAGTTGGCGCTCGAAAGCGTCGAGCGGGCTGTCCACCGGGGACGGGTCGTACTCATCGCACTCGAGCAGTTCCGAGAGGGTCATCCCCCGGCTCTCGGCTTCATTATAAAGCTCGCGGTTCATTTCGATTTCCGCCGCCCGGGTCAAATCGAGACGGCCGCTGAAAGGTTCCGGGGCATCGTCCCGGTTCAAACCGGCCAGGGCCGCCGTATTCAAAAATTGATTAAAATCCATAATCACACCTCATTAATTTAGAAGGATTACACAGTCGGTGGTGCCGTTGACCTCCAGGACCGTGCCGCGAGCGATATTGCCCCCGGCCGGGTCATAACCGGTCAGCACGGGCGCCTGCTTGATAGTCGCGTTGGCGCCACCCACGACCCGGTCGCCAACCGTGGGATAGGTCGAGGATATCACCAACCGGCAGATGCCCCCCACCTGCACGGTGGCCAGCCGGTCGCCATCGTCTTTATCCGACAGGGTCAGGCTGATAAGTTTGCCCAGAAGCTGCTCGTTGTCGCCAATCGGGCCGACCTCGTTGTCACCGGTCAAAGTCACCGGGCAACCGAGGTCGGTATCCTTGAGCTGGTCCACGCCGGCATCCTGCTCGATTTTGAAAGTGGCCAAAACCGGCGCGACCGTTTCCAAATTCTGCTCTCTTACAGACATTTAATTTCTCCTTTTTTATTTTCTTCTACGGATGGCCGGGAAACGCTCTCCCTCCGGGCCGGGACGGTCCGTCCCACAGGTTCACTTATAGTTGTTTAAGTTTTTGTCAGTCGCGGTCGTTCCGGACGGAGCCTTCAGGTAGCCGAAACTGGCCGGGAAAGCGTCCCGAAACCTGACCGCGGTTTTCCGGTAGACCTCCATCAGTTCCCGCCCGGATAAATCGTCCAGGCTTTCGATAAGCTCCAGCGCCTGTTTCCAGCCGTCCCTTTTGCGGTCCACGGCGGCCATGGCCTTGACCATACCCGCCACGCGCTGTTTATAATCCTCGCGGATAACGGCCAGCTCCGACAAGGTCCGGTCGTATTGTTCCCACCTGGAGGAGGTCGCCTTAAGCCATTGTTTCAGACGGTCGAAGTCAATCAGCGAAAGGCCGCGTTCATCCAGGGACGCCAGAAGTTCGGCGATATAATTTTTGTCCTGGTTATCTTTTTCCAACTTTCTCTCCTGGTTTATCAATCAGAAAATATTCTATCCTGCCCAACCGGCGATCCACCTCTTGTGAAAAGCGGTGAAATTGGTCTTTACTAACCACTCCCTCTTTCAGCAACACCTCAAAATTGGTGAGTTTTTTGTCGAGGGTCTCCACCATGACCCGCTCGGCTTTTTCGGCCAGTTCCACTTTCAGGGACTGAATGGTCATGAAATAGGAAGCGGCGAGACCGAAAATGATGATCGCCACCTGCAACCACTGGATTCCCCACCTGATAAAGGACCTGCTTTTTACTGTCAGCATGTTTTCTCCAGATATTTTTGTTGACCTCAATTAGCTAAACCTTCTGATTATATTTACAACAAGGAGTTACTTTGGTAAAAAGAGTTGGTTTGATAATGATTTTGCTGGTCTTATTAATGGGGCCGGCCTGTGACAAAAAAAACAATCCCGCCGATTCCGAGGAAACCACCGAGGGTTTGAACCTGCTCGGGCTGGTCAACAATCGTACCTTGAATTACTTTCAGATAGATACCGTTACCCTTATTCCGAGTTTCGATATTGAAATCGATAGCTCCAATTTTACTATTAAGATATCCGGCGGCGGCAACAACTGGGTGATTAAGAACCATGAACAGCCACTTATCAATTTGCTGGTTTCCAACAATTATATTTTGCAGAACGGTTTCTGGCGCGACATAAACGGGACGGACACGCTTTTTTATTTTCCGCTGCCGTCAGTTCTGATGATGCGCTCTTTCCGGACCAACACTTACTGGGACGATATCACCCCCCGCCTGACCACCGACACCGGCGATATCCGCTATCCTTTTTACAACTGCTATTTCGGGTTCTATTACGAGAAGGCCTATGTCGGGACCGAGGCGCTGACTCTTTCGCCCGGGGAATTCACGACCTACCGTTTCGATGTCGACCTGTATCTGAACCAGGCGGATTCACTGCCGGTGGCAACCGCTTCCGAGTTTTATTCGCCCTCGGTCGGTTTGGTCAAAATCGTCTTTACCGGTCAGGGTCTCAAGCGGAACATTTATCTTATCAGCTACCAGTAATCCTGTAAATCAAAAAACGCGCCTGTCCCTCGAGTTTGACCGGGCGAATCACATATTCCCCCTCGAGTTTCCCTTCCAGGAAAACAAACAGGCTGTTGTCTTCTTGCCGTATTTTTCTTATAGCGCCCCCCTGACAAAACGTCCCCGGGCTGTCTTTTTTGTCCGGCAGGTCGATTTTATCAGCGATAAAGCGCCGCCCCTGCGCCAGCCTCTCCCGGTTGAAATGCCTGATAGAAAAAGATTGCTTCAAAGTTTCACTTTCCAGCCGGAGCCGGGCGTCGGTTGAATTTAAAATCCCGGTTAACATATAGCGGCCAGCCGACGTTTTTCGATTCTGATCCGGTCGATATAGATACCCCCGGTCGGTCAGGTGGTTATTGTCGAGCGGCCAGATTTCCACTCCCGAACGGGTGGCTATCTCGGCGGCTCGTTCCGTAATTTCGGAACTGTCGGCGTAACGATACGGAAGCAGCCTTATATCGCAGGATTTCTTATCATCATTGATATCGCTGATCTCAAGATTTTTATCGGGGAACAACAGAAGCGCCACCCGGCTGACCGGCCCGCCGCCGCCGGATATAAATTTCTCAAGCTTTCTACTCGAACATCTTTCTTTCCCCCGATAGCCGACCAGTCTTCCGGAAACAGACCGGCCTTCAGGCTTGCCAGGCTTTTTGAATAATTTATCGATTGGAAATTTTGCAATGAACTCTTCATCGAGCGTCTGACCGTCAAACCTGACCATCTTCGGCTGATTTCCCTCCAGCCGGATTTCAACCGGGACGGCCTCGTAATGAGGAACGATTAAAAACCGCCCCTTTACATCGAGTTCGTCCGGTCCGTTCAGAACAGTAAGAGTCACGGCCGGTTCTCTTTCCTTATCTGCCCCCGCTTTTACTTTTTCCATTTTCAGTTCCCGAGAGATTTCGGTATCGGGCAAAGCTCCGCGATAAACCAGCGAGGTTTCCAGCACCCGTTCGATCTGGCGATAGTTGAAGAAACAGGTATTTTCCTGACCGTTTTTACGGTAACTTTGCAACGGTTCATGTTCACAGAAGCGAATATCCTTGCCGCAAACGGAACATTCGGGAAAAAGGAAGGTAAAGCCGATGGAGCATTCCTTATAAATGCCGCCGTCGATATTTTCCTTGAGATTGGCCGCCCCCTCGGCGCTTTTGAGCCAGTAGAAATAACTTTTAATCCAGTTCCGACCGTCCTTTTCGACCGTAACGGCATGGAAATTACGCCCCACCGGCAGGCGGTCCTTACGATGCCCCACCATTACCGGGGAGTCGACCAGAAGTTCCGCCAGGCGGGCATGTTCCTCGACCGGGAACCGGCCGCCGAAACTGTTGACCCGGTCGGAGATTATAAACATGGTCCGGATCAGGACATCCTCGGGTCCGACCGGCGCCGGGGGGTTGATGTTAGCGTTGATAAGGTCCACCAGGTCCGGCGATATTTTCTCTTCGTTATCCGCCAGATGGGCGGTGATTCGCCCTAAACTTGCGTCCATAAAACCTCCTGAATTTTATTACCCGTACCGGTTCTTTTTCAGTGATGGATTAACCGTAATTTTGTGCAAGAAAATGCTACTTTAGATAGAAACGAGGGTGTTTACCGGGAATGCGAAAATTCTTATAAGGTACTGACAGACAGAATAATACAAGAGACTAAGGGGGCCTATAGATGGCTTTAGGCATATACTTTGCTTAATAAGCTGATGTACCAAGAACCTTATTTGAGGATAGCGTTATGACTTTCTATAAGAAAAAAGAACATCATTCATTAAAGTGGTTACTGGCTGCAATAATCTTTATTTTAGCTCTAAGCGTTACTTTTTCCGATGTATACGGATTTACATATCCCAACCAGCGCAACGATATCAACAATACAGACCAGATTGATATCACTATTGATCAGTCCAATCAGTGCGACGAGCCCAACGATGATCCCGACAGACCTCCTGACGATATCCCGGAACCTGCGACTATTCTTCTGTTGGCGGCCGGCCTGGGTGGCATGTATTTAAAGCGTCGGAAAAGCGCAAAATAAAAATTACCCCAACCCACCTCCCTTCTTAGCCTTTTGAGCCCCTTCCCTCAAAAGGCTTTTCTTATGTCTGAGAATTAAACACGACCCACCCGGGGGGAAACCACCGGTTGGCTTCTCTTGCGCAGGGGCCATAGGGCCAGCGCCAGGGCCATAAGCGAATCACATTCGTTGTTGTTATCCCAGCGGGCGCCTCGAAGTTCATCCTCGAAAGCCCAGATTCGGCCCGGGCGGTCGGGCAGTTCCCAGCGTTGATAGACGATTCTTCGCCGGGCATGGAGCAGTTCCACGTTGGTCAGGAGTTCCGCCTTGGTCGCCGGTGTGAAAATCACAGCCTCGGGATTGTATTCCGCCAGTTGCTCGACTATAACATCCCCCAGCCCGGTGGCGTCCACCAGCAATCGGCCGGGGAACCGGCATTGGCGCTGTTTGATTTTTTCGAGGACCACCTCCCAGTCGAACTTTTTGAACCGCTCCAGCTCGACCACCCGGATATATTCCCCGGCCACTTCGACCGTCACGCCCACGGTGGCGGTCTGCTTGCGGGCCAAGTCCCAGCCGGACAGGTAATAAGTCCGATCAGTCTCGAAGTAAGATTCAAATTTATCGTAATTGGCTAAAGCGAAATCGACATAGGCCCCTTTCAAAATCTCCCCGCCGCAGTCAACGAACTGCCCCATGATATTTTGTTTCAAACGGGCCTCGGAAAAATGGATCACCCGTTCCGACAAAAATTCTTTCGATATGTAACGGTTTTCGCGGCTGTCGCCGGACTGGAAATACCCCGGCCGCTTGCCCTCGATAATCTCGCGCGCCCGGCGGTAAAACCAGTTTTTGCCGTTGGGGGTGGAGACCAGGTCAAGTTTACCCTCCCGGTCGGCCAGGCGCATCATCACAACTTCCTCGACCACGTACTCCGGGTCGGTCTCGAAAGCGACCTCGTCGAAAATAAACAGGTCGTAATCGTTACCGAGCAGATATTCCCCCCGGTTCTGGGTGGAACGCGCTTCCACCACCGCCCCGTTTATTAAAGTCAGTCGAGGATAGGGAGTCCGGATAATACTCTTGACCAGTTGTTCGATAACGGGCGACTGGCGAATCAAACGTATTACGTGATTGAAAATGATGTTGGCCTGGTCCTGGGTTATCGAAGCCGTCACCGCCCGGTATCGCCCGGCCCGGTCGTATTTCAAGGGACGCGGCCTATAGACGGCCCGGTGAATCAGCTTTATCGCCGAAACGAACGATTTTCCCCAACGGTTACCGGTGACGAGGATATTCTCGCGGGCGCTGGAGTTTTCCAGCCATTTCAACTGGCCGGGATGGAGCTCCACCCCTAAAAACGCCGACGCGAAATATCCCGGCTCGACCAGACCCCGCCGCCAGTCGTCGAGGGTGGCCGGTTTCTTTTTTATATCAACTCCCGGGCTTTATCTTCGGCCGTGTTTTTATCCAGCAAGCCGGCCTGGTACAATTTCAGGATATTCTCCACCCGGCTCGAGGTAACCTTGATATTGTCCATCGCCTGGTAGGCGAAAGTGTTGTCGAAAACAAACCGGCAGGAAACATCGAGATTGGCCAGCGCCAGCTCGATATTGCCCATCCATTCCAGGAACCGGGCCACCTCGGCCTGGACCGAACGTACTTGCCGCATGACGACATCGAACTTGAAATTCGACCAGGTGGTGGTGGCACCGTAGGAGTAACCCAGAAGGTACGGAGCCAGGTTGGTCCCGGCGCAGATATCCTCGATCATCGCCCGATGATTCATAAACCAGCCGTTGGTAATGTCGCGGGATTTGTCAGGACCGATATACTCAATCGTCACGTTATCCCAGGTAACCGGGTTGTCGTCGATATCACAGGTTTTTATCATTTTCACAGTAGCGTCGAAATATCCGTTGATGCGTTCGGTGTAGGCGCTGTCGGACTCCCCGGACATCCGTTCCGGAGGGGTGATTTTGACATGCAGCCGGTGATAACCGGAGTTATGGCTGGATTTCTGCATATCGTTGACCAGTTGCTGCTCGATATAACTGACAAAAGGTATCGACTTTAAAATTGACCGCCCCAACGGCTCGCTGAGGTTGTTACTTAAAGAGAGGTAGTAAAAATCCGGGCGGTCCAGATTGAGCCGATGGCTCCCCTGTTCAAGATATAACGAAGGCCCGGAATTATCGTTCTCACAAGCGATATCGATGCTGTCCGCCGGAATAAACCGGTCCAGGCCGCTGTAATCCCGCCTGACCGTCAGAAAGCCGCCGAACAGGCCGTCCCGGAAAAGACCGCTGAAAAGAAGCGGCAGCAGGTTGACGATCCCGACCCTATTACCGAGAGCGTTACAGTAAATCCGCTGATAAAGACTCTCCAGCCGACGGAGAGCTTTTTCCTCGATTTCACCG
>Ga0272444_10004690_pt1 | contig 12002 bp, 8 predicted proteins | sample SSMForm13_FD_201033 | JGI IMG/M metagenome (GOLD analysis project Ga0272444, IMG submission 201033) | Marine sediment archaeal communities from Little Sippewissett salt marsh, Falmouth, MA, United States - SSM-Form-13 | ecosystem: Environmental > Aquatic > Marine > Wetlands > Sediment ... | reverse complement strand
CTTGAAAATCGCGCCGACCACCAGCCGGCCGCCCTTGCTCCCGCCGCGCTGGTGCGCGCCGCCCTCCACCCTCTGCCCCTCCCCCTTCTGCGCCGGGCGGGCGTGTGCCGGCGCGCGCTTGCGCTCGACGTGGCGGCGCGGTTCTCCGGCGGACCGGGCCGCCGGCCCGCCGGGGCCGGGCCCCTGGTCCCCAAAGCGCTGGATACCTTCGGTCGGCAGCTCGAAGAGGAACCGCGACGGCTCGTTGTAGCGCTCGACCCCCCTCACCTGCCGACGCCGGGTCCAGGTAAGGTACAGGAGGTGTCGCGCGCGGGTCATCCCCACGTGCAGGAGCCGGCGCTCCTCCTCCAGGGCATAGTCCTCGCTGCCGTACGGGTTCTCCTGGAGGGCACGCTCGTGTGGTAGGATGCCCTCTTCCAGGCCGCACACGAAGACAACGTCGAACTCCAGCCCCTTGGCGCTGTGGAGGGTCATCAGGGCCGCCGCGCCCGAGCCGCCTTTCAGGCCGTCCTGATCGCTCACAAGCGCCGCCTGCTCAAGGAAGCCGGTCAGCCCGCCCTCCGGTGCCCGCTCGTCGTAATCCTTTATCAAGTCGAGCAATACATCAATCACCTCTGCCGCTTCCGCGCGGTCCTCGGCTGGCACCCCATCGAGGTAGTGGGTGCGCTTGAGTATCTCCTTCACCAGCCCGCGCACTGGCCCGGCGGGCAGGGCGGCCAACTCGTCGTAGAGCTGCCGGAAGGCCCTAACAGCCTTCACGGCCCTTGCGCCGAGTTCCGGCACGCCCTCGGCCTCCCCGGCCGTCTGAAGCAGGGAGAGCCCGCGCGCGGCCGCTGCGGCCTGGAGCCTCTGGACCGTCGTCTGCCCTATGCCCCGCGTGGGCACGTTGATGATGCGCCGCAGCGCCTCGTCGTCCCTGGGGTTGGCCAGGAGCTGCATGTAGGCGCGCAGGTCCTTCACCTGCCTGCGCTCGAAGAAGGCCACCGTGTCCATCACCTGGTATGGCAGGCCGCGCGAAGCGAAGGCGCTCTCGAGCGGCGCCGACTGGTAGTTCGTGCGGTAGAGCACCGCCAGCCCGCCCGGAGCCGCCCCTTCCTCCAGCAGTGCCCCGGCCCTCTGCGCTATCCACTCGCCCTCCTGCTGGGGCGTCTCGAACTGCGCCACCAGCACCGCTTCGCCCGGCGCGGACTCGGTCCAGAGTACCTTTTGGTGGCGCAGGCGGTTGTAGCTGATGCACTGGCTGGCGGCGCCAAGGATGTTGGCGCTGGAACGGTAGTTGCGCTCCAGCATGATGATGTGCGCGCCCGGGAAGTCCTGCTTGAACTGCATGATGTTCTCCAGCCGTGCGCCGCGCCAGGTGTAGATCATCTGGTCGGGATCGCCTACGGCCGTGATGTTTCGGTGCTTGCCCTGGAGTGCGCGGGCGAGCAGGTGCTGGGGCAGGTTCGTGTCCTGGTACTCGTCCACCAGCACGTGCAGGTATCGCTCCTGGTAGTGCTGGAGGACTTCCGGATGCGCGTTGAACAGCTCCACGGGCCTCAGCAGCAGGTCATCGAAGTCCAGCGCGTGGCTGCCCCGCAAGCAAAGGTCATAGCGCCGGTAGGCCTCGGCGAGGTCATTCTCCTCCACGCTCACCGCACCTTCAGCCGCCTTCTCCGGCGGCTCCAGGCGCTCCTTGTGGAGGCTGATGCGCTCCAGGACCATCGAGGGCCGATAGAGCTGCGGGTCGAGCTTCATGGCCTTGATGACCTGCTTGACCACCCTGAGGGAGTCGCCGCGGTCGTAGATGCTGAAGGAGGGGTCCAGCCCCAGGTGCCCGGCCTCCCGGCGCAGCAGGCGGGCGCAGAATGAATGGAAGGTGGCCACCAGCACCTCCTGCCCTACCAGGGCCTCGATGCGACGGCGCATCTCGTCCGCGGCCTTGTTGGTGAAGGTGATGGCCAGCATGCGCCCCGGGGGCACTCCCTCCCGCGCGAGGTGGGCGGCGCGGCGGGTGATGACGCGCGTCTTGCCAGTGCCGGCCCCGGCAACGATCAGCAGGGGCCCCTCGCCGTGGCAGACGGCCTGGCGCTGCACGTCGGTCAAGTCGGAGGTGATGGGGTCAACATGCATTCCGGCCATCAAAGCTCGGCCCATTGGGCTTGAGGGGGTGGAGATGAGGACATAGGGGCGCGCAAGAACGCCGCTTCAAGCGGCAGGCGCGGCCGCTGCCCGTATGTTAGGCGGCCGTGGCGAGCCTGTCAAGCCGAGCGCCCCATCCGCCTTGCACAAGCGGCTCATTGGAGGCTATCCTATACGTTGGTGAAGTCGGAGGGATCAAAATGGCCGGTCCGGGCGTCTAATTGGGTGACAGGAGAGCATGGCCGAGGCTTTCGCCAGTGAAGCGGAGCTCGTCCGGCGCGCGTGTAAGGGCGACACCGAGGCGTTTGCCGAGCTTGTGGGCCGCCACCAGGATTACATATATAACGCCGTTACGCACCTGGTGGGCAGCAGCCCCGACGCCGAGGACATAGCCCAGGAGGTGTTCCTGAAGGCTTACGCGCACGTCAAGGGCTTCCGGCGGGAGGCGAGCTTCAGGACGTGGACTTACGGAATAATGCTCAACTGCGTGCGCAGTCACTGGCGCCACCAGGCGAAGCGCCGGGACCGCGCGCACTGGGCGGCAGGCGGCGGCGACGACCCGCCGACGGGCGAGCCGGCCGCGCCCGATGAAGGGCCGTTGGAGAACCTGGCCCGCGCGGAAACGGCCTCGGCCGTGCGCGAGGCTATCGGAGAGCTTAAGGAGGAGTTGCGAGAGCTGATCGTGCTGCGGGACATCGAGGGCCTCACCTACGAGCAGCTCGTGGAGGCGCTGGACATACCGATGGGAACGGTGAAGAGCAGGCTTTCCCGGGCCCGCAACGCCCTGAAGGAGCGATTGAAGGCCGAGTTCGCGTGGGAAGTGAGGCCGCAGCCGAGCCCTTAGGGCGGAGCAGCCGCCGCGCGGCAGGAGCGAGAGGTCAGATGAAGTGCAATGAGGCCATAGAGCGGTTCTCGGAATACCTGGACGGCGCCTTGCCGCAAGGTGAGCGTGCGGCGGTTGAGGCGCACGTGGGCCGATGCGCCGCGTGCCGGGCGGAGCTTGACGCCCTGAGGCGCACGGTGCAGGCGGCCGCCGGGCTGCCGCATAGGCGCGCGCCCGCCGGGTTTGCCTCCAGGGTCATGAGCCGCATAGAGGCCGGCGAGACGGCAGGGCAGGCGCCCGGACGACGCATCATCACGCTCTGGCCTCGCCTGGCAGCGGTGGCGGCCCTGCTTCTGGTCGCGGCGGGCGTCAGCCTCTTCATTGTCACGCGCCAGCCTGAGGTGCATCGCTTCGCCCTTGAGACAGGGTCCGAAGAGAAGGGGCGCCAGGCCATCGAGGCGCCGTCAGTCGAGCCGGCCGCTGCCCCGGCCCCCGAAGCTGCAGCGAAGAAGGACGGGGCACAGCCGGCGGAGGGCGGCCCGGGCGTGGCAGATGACAAGGGCAAGGAGTCTCACATACCCCTGTTGAAGCGAGAGAAGCGAGCCGAGATAGCTTCACATGTCCGCGAACTGAGCGAAATCAAAGGTGACCGCACCGTGCCGGACGAAATGATGGACAGGGTGGCCTCGGGCGATGAGGCGGCCCCGGAGTGGCTCGAAGTCGCTGGGCAAGCAGCGGCTGCGCCTGAGCCCCACCAGGTGCTGCTGGTGCGCTCGTCCGACCCGCTCGCACTCGCGGCCCGCACGGTGAAGCTTGCCGAAGTGAACGGGATCAGCGACGTGCAACTCGGCCTGCCGGGGGGCCGGGGCGGGCAGGAAGAAGTCGAGGTGGAACTGGCCATCCCCGTTGAGAAGTACGAGACATTCCTCACGCAGCTGAGCGAGATCTCTCCGCCCGACAGCCAGGGCCTCAGCAACACCGAGCAGGCTTCCCGGGCCGTCTACTTCAGGGACGTCCTTGACCGTTATGAGATGGGTCAGAAGGCGAGATACGACCGCAAAGAGGACATGGCGCGCAGGGGGGGACTGGCAGGCGGGAGCCTGGTCGTTGGGAGCACAAGCGCAGCCGCCGCCCCTAGCATGGCAGAGGCGCAGGACTCAGCGGCACCTGTGGACCATGAGAAGCCTGCGCTCGCCCCGGCCGAGGAGGAGAAGCGGATGGCGGCCGCCGAGCCGACCGCTTCCGCAGAGGGCGCGGGGCGGGATGACAAGAATATGTCCGGACTTGCCGATGCGCATTCCCGGGGGCTCAAGCCGGAGGCGATGAACGAGGCGGCGGCCGAAGGCGTCCCGGCAGGTGAATGGGGCTATGGTGGAGTGTCAGGTGACGTGGCAGAGTCGCCGCCGCGCACGATCAGGCTGCTTGTGCGCCTGGTGGGAAAAGAGCCGTCGCCTGCCGACGCGATGCTCGCCGAGCCCGCCTCAGAAGCCGGGCCGCCCCCCGAATGATTGGGGCAATCCGGCCCTCAGATGCCCCTACCTCCTTCTCCCGGGCAGCCAGGCCAGCAAGCACCCCGACGGTTCTCGAGCCTGGCCCGGGGCGTTCATGAACTTCTGCTGCTCCCGGCGCGCCAGCAGCTCGCCCACAAGCCCGCTGACGTCTTCGTGGCGCCGCATCACTTCGGGATAGTCCTCGGCCAGGCCGAGGAGCTCTTCCGCCTCCCGCAGCAGGCCGCCGGAGTCGCCCCCACCCCCCGCCAGGCAATCCTTGAGCCTGTCGCAAAGGTCCTTGAGGTGGAGATCGTACTCCGAGGCCGTGATCGGGGGGTTCGCCATGGCGTCTTCTCCGCGTGCGTGCGCCGCCGGGGCGGACGGCAGCCCGAGTGAGGATTCGCTACCCGCCGCGATCTTACCACACTCGCCCCGCCGAGGCCACACGCCCGCGGCGCAACGGCCGATGGCCCCAGCCGGCTCCGGCAAGCTCCGCCCCCGCACGCCAACCCACCCTCGGGGGGTCAGCATCAACCCAGGACATCCCCATGTTCGGAAGAATACCCTTTGCCGGTGCCGCCGGTGCGTGGTAGAATCCGCGTCCTTTTGCCGCTCGGCTGACGCTCTTTTCGCGCCACTGCACTGCCCGCCCGGGGCGGGCGAGGAGGAAGAAGATGCACGCTGCTATCCGCGATGGTTTGCTCTGGCCTATGGGGTTCGACTCCTGGTTTGACAGCCTGAAGGCCCTCGGGCTCAATTCGGTGGAGGTGTGGACCGGCAAGCCGGGGCTGGTGGACGGAGCCGGCTGGCTGGGCGAGGGCGAGCAGCCCTTTGACCTGCGCGACTCCGCCGGCAGGGCACTTCTGAAGCAGCGCTTCGAGGAGCATGGCGCCATCATCAACGCGTTCGCCATGGCCAACAGCTTCGGCGCCGAGGACTTCGACGCCGAGGTGGACTGGCTCATCGCCACGTGCCGGGCGGCGGAGGAGATGGGGGTGCCGGCGATTCGCATCGACGTCGTGCCGCATGGCGAGGTGAGCGAGGACGCGGTGATCGAGAGGAGTGCCGAGGCCATACGCTCCGCCCTGGCAGCCAGCTCAAAGGTGCGGCTCGGGATGGAAAACCACGGCACCCTGTCGAACCGGCCGGACTTCATCGACAAGCTCCTGGACCGGGTCGGCGACAGGCGCATGGGCCTCACACTGGACACGGGCAACTTCTACTGGTACGGCCATCCCCTCCAGACCTGCTACGAGATAATGGAGAGGTACGCCGACCGCGTCTGCCACACGCACGTGAAGAACATCAGCTTCCCGAAAGAGCTGCGGGAGGTGCAGCGCGAGGTGGGGCTGAAGTACCACGAGTATGCCTGCCCGATCTACAAGGGCGACATCGACCACCGCCGCGTGGCGGACATCCTGAAGGCCGCAGGCTACGAGTGGGACTTCTGCATCGAGGACGAGTCCATACTCATGCAGGAAATGAGCGACGAGGACAGGAAGCGGGAACTGCACGAGAACGTGAAGCACCTGAAGGCCTGCGTCTAAGGGAAGGGGTACAGCAGGCGGCGAATGATGGGCGCGGCGGGCCGATGGGCGCTCAGGCCGCCCTGCCCATTGCCTGGTCCGCACCGGGCGGGAACTCCTCCTCGTCCGGCTGCTCGCGCTGGGCCACAGCCGGCTGCAACTCGTCATCCTCCGGCACGTCTACGAACGCCTCGGCCTCCACCTCGCCCGGCCCTGCAGCGTCGTCTGAATGCTCGTGGCCGACAACGTCGGCCAAGTCCCCAGGCAGTTCGTCCGCGCCGGCTTCCGCCCGCTCGTCCTGCTCCCACCCCTCCGCTTCAGCCTCTGCGCTGAAGGCGCCCCATGGGTCCTCGTCGTCAGCCGTTTCGAGCATAGACGCAAGGGTTTCCTCTGCCTCCTGCTCCTCTGCGGGTGCTTCCTGCCCAGCGTCGGCGGCCCCGTCCAAGGCCGCTTCCATCAGCTCCTCGTCGTCCGCCGGCCCGAGCAAGGTGTGTTCCGCCTGATGGCGGCTGTGCACCATCTGCTCAATGCCCTCGATGCGGTTTATGCCGACGTGCAATTCGGCCTTCATGTGTTCGAGCACGGCCGAGATGGAGCTGTCAAACGAGTTGAAGACCGAGCCAAGCTCGTTGCGGAAGATTCTCGCGAGCGTCTCACGGAACTCGTCCAACTGCTCGTAGAGTCTGGGCATGCCCTTCTCCACGTCGCCGACCCTCTGGCGCATCATCTCCATCTCGTCCAGGGTGCGCTGCGCGCGGGCATCGATCACGCCCATCCTCTCGGCCACGCCGGCGGTAGCCTCGTCCACGCGGACCCTCATGGTGCTAACCTCTTCCAGGCTGCGTCGCGCGTGGAGCTCCACACCGCCCATCTGATCCCTGAGCGTGATGATCCTCTCCTCCAGGCCGGACTTAACCCGCCCGAAGTTGTCCTCGGTGCGCAGGGCAAGCGCCGCCAGCCCTTTCTCCAGCTGCCTGTCCCGGTCCTCCGCCTGCCGACGCAATAGCCAGAGCTCCTGGCCCAGCACGCGCGAGAACCGGCGGCTCCTGGCCCACAACACCTGCAAGGCGAGCACAAGGGCGCCAACCATCAGCCCGCCGTAGAGCAGAATCAGCCCGCCCAAATCTCCGCTCCTGTGTATCTCGACGATGTATCCCAACGCGGTCATGATTTCGTTGCCCTCTCCTGCAAAGTGGAAGTGCGAAACCAGCCCGCTCACCCGCGCCACCGACCGGCCGCTGCACACTTGCGCTCCGGCCGCCGCTCTGAGTCCTCACTGGTTGATCTGCAATGCACGGGCACAAGGTGCGCCACGCCCGGTCCCGAGACCTCATCCTGCGGCGCACGTGGCCCCGCGGCGGGCGCTGCGCGATCCTGATCGTGTGAAGCAGGAATATAACCGATACGGGCGGCGCCCCTGAAGAAAATTCAGCCCGAGGCCCTCCTCCCGCCGCACAGGCCCCAATAGCAGGCCGCGAGAGCCCCAATGGAGGGGCAATCACCCACCTCATAACCGCGCCGCCGACTGGACGGGAAGCAACAAAGGTGACCAAAAAAGTGCACGGTTTCGCCGAAAGAAACGACCACTCCCGGCCATTGGCCCTGCAGTTGCTTACCCAGTCCGCTGCCCACCGCGAACCAGCTGCACCGGGTACCCTGTTCGGCTCATCCATCGCCCGGAAGCGGCGCGGCCGCGACACTCAGGGGCGGCAGTTGCCACTCGGTGATGAGCCGCCCGCCCCGTTGGACACTATCCAAGGCAAACGGGTGCCGCACGGTCAGGCGCCGGCCTGCCAGCGCATCCGCGGCGACCGTCGTGCTCGCCTTGATATCCCGCCGCGTGGGGTTGGCCAGTAGCATCCACGGCTCGCCCGCTTGAGTCTGCCACAGCGAGCCCAGGAGCGGCCCCATCGGCTGGTGGTATCGGCCCCGTCCGCCTCCCCAGTGGAGCCTGGCGGGCCTGGCGCGGGTGTTGATGACGGGCGGCCTGAGCATCTCGCCCCTGAGTGCGTCGGCCGCCTGCATCCGGGCCGCGCAGAGCGCCTTTGTGAACTCGAGCAGATGCGCGTTGCCGGGCTCAAGCAGCGGCAGCATGCCGCTCCAGCCGAGCTGCGCGCCCCACACGTAGAGCTGGGCCTGCTTGAAGGCGAAGCTCTCCCCGCCGTCCTCGTAGTCGACCGGGCCAGCATTGGTGCCGAAGCACGGAGCGAGCGACCCGTAAGCGGCCGGGAACATCGGCACCTGCGGCTCCCAGCTCGCGTGCCAGGTCAGCAGGGCGTCGAAGTCGCCCGCACACGTCTCGGCGTTGCACTCGGTGGTGTAGATGCCGTCCTCGCCGGCCAGCTCGCGCACGCGGCGCATCATCGCCGAATAGCCGTCGGTCCAGTAGTGGCCGCCCCCCGGCGCGTGCGGGTGGGCGGGGTCGAAGCACAGGGGCGCATACATGGCGGCCACCTGGTCCAGGTAGACCCCGCTGGTGCCGAGCTCCGAACGGATGCGCTCGCAGATGCGGGCGACCTTCTCCTGCCAGAACTCCGTGGCCGGACACATGGGCACGAAGTGCTGCCCGTTGCCATACTCCTCCGTGGGTGGCATGAGCGTGCGCGCCCCCACCCGCTCGGCCGAGCGTTTCACGCACCATCTCTGCGCACCCTCCGCTTCCCAGCTCGGCGAGCACGGGTCCCAAAGCCTCGCGTTGATGTACGGCAGGACGGGGATGCCCGCCCGCTCCAGGCGCTCCACGATCTCCGGCACCCCGGGGCGCACCGGAAAGTAGTCGGGGTAGTCGGTGTCGAACGGTATGACGTGCCAGTTGTAGAGCTGGACGGCCACCGGGGCGTCGAGCGCATCCCGGAGGCTGATGGTCTTCTCGACCTGCTCAGAGAGGGGGCAGTCGAGGTCCTCGGTGGTGAGCTGGCACCAGAGCTGGGTGCGCAACAGCTTCTCGCGCGAGGGCCTCACGGCCGCCTCGGCCACGCCCCACTGGCCCCTGGCCCATGAGCCGTAGCGTTTGGCCAGGTCATACCAGTCCCCATCCAGTATGCCCACCTCGGTGTCGAACTCCGCGCGGAAGGCGTTCCCCGCGTGCCCTATCATCTCCGGGAAGCCGAGGATGCTCAGGTCAAGGGCGAGCGCGGCCGGTGGGCGGTGCAAGTGGGCGCAGAAGTCCTTGCGGCGGCCCGTGGGGTCGAGCGGGGCGAGATAAAGGGTCCGGCTGCCCCGCGAGAGGCCGATGAACTGCATGGCCGTCACGGCACCGGCGGGGTACTCGCCGAGGGGCTCCTGGAAGCTGTCCCACCCCCAGCGCTCCACGCCGAAGCCTGTGGGCCAGAGCATGCGGTCGCCCGCCTCGTCCAGCGGCTTTATGCCGGGGACTATGGGGAAGCGCACGCTCCAGAGGGTGAAGGTCTCCGAGCGGTTCTGGACGGCGATGCGCCAGAGCGCGGCTGCCTCGCCGCCGCCCGTGCGCACCGTCACCTCCACGTCGAACCCGCTCGCCTCCTTGTGCGCGAGGCCCTCCCACCTGAGCACCGCCTCATCGTCCTTACAGTCCCACGCGCTCCTGGCGGCGTGCTCCGGGGCGAGGGTCACCCGGTGGCCGCCTGAGTCCACCACGCTAAGGGTCCACAGTGCGCCGGGCCCGTCGCGGTTGATCCACGCCTCCCCGTCCCGCCTGAGCGACAGGATCGAGAGGCTCGATGGGTCCAGCGAGAACTCCAGTCGGTTGACGAGCAGCACGACGCGCCCGCCCGTCTCCTTCAGGCTGAGCATGGCTTGCGTTCCTCTCCTGCAGGCCGAATACCAACGGCAGGCCTACAGCATATGTGAAGCGCCGGCGGGAGTCCAGCAATCCGGGGATTTTTGTCCGGAGCTTGCCTCCCATGTTGGGGCGGCCTATCATGTTGAGCTTGTGTAAGCGCAGTTCACATTCAAGACCTTGGAGGCTTGGCTGGGCAAGATGTCTGCTAAACCGACTGAAATGACGCCGCGCGAGAAGTTCATAGCCGCTCTGGAGAGGCGCCCCATCACCGGGCGCGTGCCCCACTTCGAGCTGGTCTTCTTCCTCCACATGGAGGCATTCGGCGAGGTCTCGGTGCACCACCGCGGCTTCGGGCAGTGGTCGCAGATGTCGGAGACCGAGAAGAACCTCTACCGCAACAATGCGGCCGAGCAGTTCATCCGCACGGCCGAGAGGTTCGAGCACAGCGCCATCTTCCTCCATCCCAACCCGGGGACGCTTGAGGAGACGTTGAGACTGATCGACCTGATACGGGAGAAGTCCGGCGACCGCTACTTCCTCATGCTCCACGGCGATCCCACATTCGCCGTTCCCGGCGGCGGCGGCATGGTGGAGTTCGCCTGCCGAATGGCCGACGAGCCGGAAAAGGTGAAAGCCGAGGCGCAGGAGCGGGTGGACGGCCACGTGCGGGACCTGGAGCCCTTCATCAAGCACGGCGGGCTGGACGGCTTCGCGCTGTGCTCCGATTACTGCTTCAACACCGGCCCGTTCCTGAGCCCGGCGCAGTTCAGCGAGTTCATCACCCCGTACCTGGCCCAGACCGTCAAGGCGCAGCGGGAGAGGGGCTTCTACTCGATAAAGCACACCGACGGCAACATCATGCCGATCGTGGACCAGCTCGTTCAGTGCGACCCGCACGCGCTCCACTCACTCGACCCGCAGGGCGGCGTGGACATTGCCGAGGTCAAGCGTCTCTACGGGGACCGCATCTGCCTGATCGGCAACGTGAGCTGCGGCCTGCTGGACACGGGCACGGACGAGGAGGTCATCGAGTCCGTCCGTTACTGCCTCAAGCACGGCATGCCCGGCGGCGGATACATCTTCTCCACCTCGAACTGCGTCTACACGGGCATGCGCCTGGAGCGCTACGAGCTGATGCTCGACGTGTGGCGCAAGGAAGGAAACTACCCCGAGCAGTAGCGGCAACGGAGCAAATTCAAGAGGAGCGCATCATGGCGAAGAAGGGCGTCATCCGCGTGGCAACTTGCCAGTTTGCGGTCGGGAGCAACGTGGGGCGCAACGGCGCCCAGATCCGCCGCCAGATCACCCAGGCCGGCCGCAAGCGAGTGGACATAGTGCACTTCAGCGAGTGCGCGCTGAGCGGCTACGCGGGCGTGGAGTTCAAGGCATGGGACGGCTTCGACTGGGAACTGCTCAAGGCCGAAACGCTCTCGATTCGCGATCTCGCCCGGCAGAAGAAGCTATGGGTGGTCCTGGGGAGCGTTCATCGCCTCGGGGGCAAGCACCTGCCGCACAACTGCCTGTACGTCATAGACCCCCGCGGCAAGATGGTGGAACGCTATGACAAGCGCTTCTGCACCACGGGGGACCTGAAGTATTCCTCGCCTGGCGACCACTGCTCGATCTTCGAGGTCAACGGGGTGAAGTGCGGCCTGCTGATCTGCTACGACGTGCGCTTTCCCGAGCTCTACCGCGCATACAGGAGACTCGGCGCGCAGTGCATGTTCCACTCCTTCTACAACGCACGCGCCGACGGGCCGGGAATCCACACCGTCATCATGCGAAGCTCCCTGCAATGCCGCGCGGCGACGAACTACATGTGGATAAGCGGCAATAACTCCTCAGGCCACTACCAGACCTGGCCGAGCGTGATGGTGCAGCCGGACGGGCGCATCATCGCCCAGCTCCAGCGCAACCGCGCCGGCGTTATGGTGAACGCCGTGGACACCAACAGAGAGTTCTACGACGCCAGCGCCCCCTACCGGGACCGGTCCATGCGCGGCGTGCTGCACAGCGGCACCACCGTGACCGATCCCCGCAGCAAGGACCGAACCTGCCTATGAACGCGGAAGAGGACCGGAAGGTCCAGTGGCTCGAGATGAGGCCCGCGGAGCTGCTGGAGGCCATCGAGCGCTGCCCCGTCTGCTACATGGCTTACGGCCTGGCCGAGCCGCACGGGGCATACAACGCGCTGGGGCTGGACTGGCTGAAGGCCGAAGCGCTTGTCGAACGCGCGGCGCGCGCGCACGGGGGCGTGGTGGCGCCGGCCATGGGCTGGCACG
>Ga0272444_10004688_pt1 | contig 12003 bp, 7 predicted proteins | sample SSMForm13_FD_201033 | JGI IMG/M metagenome (GOLD analysis project Ga0272444, IMG submission 201033) | Marine sediment archaeal communities from Little Sippewissett salt marsh, Falmouth, MA, United States - SSM-Form-13 | ecosystem: Environmental > Aquatic > Marine > Wetlands > Sediment ... | reverse complement strand
CAAAATTAGTGCTCGCAAATTTGCAGTTTCTCTGCTTGAATGCACGCTTGCGGCGCCGGATTTGCCCGGCTGCGCGCAAACTTCCGTTCAGCAACGCAGATGGGCAGACCATGGCAGCGAAACCCGATATCGACCCGCAGGAAACACAGGAATGGCTGGAGGCGCTGGATGCCGTCCTTGAGCACGAGGGGGCCGACCGCGCCCACTACCTGATCGAACGTCTGATCGACAAGGCGCGTCGCTCCGGTGCCTATATCCCCCACAGCGCCAACACCGCCTACCTCAACACCATCCCGCTGACCCAGCAGGAGCCGTACCCGGGCAACCGTGCGCTGGAGAACCGCATCCGCTCCTTCATCCGCTGGAATGCCATGGCGATGGTGGTGCAGGCCAACCGCAAGGCCACCGAGCTGGGCGGCCACATCGCCTCGTTCGCCTCGGCGGCGACCCTGTTCGACGTCGGCATCACCCACTTCTTCAAGGCCAGCAACGAATCCCAGGAAGGCGATCTGGTGTTCTTCCAGGGACACTCGGCACCCGGGATCTATGCGCGTGCCTTCCTCGAGGGGCGTCTGAGCGAGGAAGACCTGAACAATTTCCGCCAGGAGGTCGACGGCAACGGCCTGTCCTCGTATCCGCATCCCTGGCTGATGCCCAATTTCTGGCAGTTCCCGACCGTCTCCATGGGCCTCGGCCCGCTGATGTCGATCTACCAGGCGCGTTTCATGCAGTACCTGAACGATCGCGGCATCGTCGCCGAGGGCAATCGCAAGGTCTGGGCCTTCATGGGTGACGGCGAGATGGACGAGCCGGAATCGCTGGGGGCGATCTCGCTGGCCGGGCGCGAGCGCCTGGACAACCTGGTGCACGTGGTCAACTGCAACCTGCAGCGCCTGGACGGCCCGGTGCGCGGCAACGGCAAGATCATCCAGGAGCTGGAGGCGGTGTACCGCGGTGCCGGCTGGAACGTGATCAAGGTGATCTGGGGCGGTTACTGGGACCCGCTGCTGGCACGCGACAAGGACGGCCTGCTGCTCAAGCGCATGGAAGAGTGCGTGGACGGCGACTACCAGGCCTACAAGGCCAACGATGGTGCTTTCGTACGCGAGCACTTCTTCGGCAAGTACCCTGAGCTGGCGGAGATGGTCGCCAATATGTCCGACGAGGACATCTGGCGCCTTAACCGCGGCGGCCATGACCCGCTGAAGATCTTCTCCGCCTATGCCGCGGCGATGCGCCACAAGGGCCAGCCGACCGTGATACTGGCCAAGACCGTCAAGGGCTACGGCATGGGCGAGGCCGGCGAGGGCCAGAACATCACCCACTCGCAGAAGAAGATGGGCGAGGAGTCGCTGAAGGCGTTCCGCGACCGTTTCAATATCCCCATCCCGGACGACCAGATCGCCTCCGCGCCTTACTACAAGCCGCCGGCGGACAGCCCGGAGATGAAGTACCTGCACGAGCGCCGCGCTGCACTCGGCGGTTACATGCCGGCGCGCCGCACCCAGGGCAACAGCCTGCAGATCCCGGCGCTGGAGACCTTCAAGGCGCTGCTCGACGGCAGCGGCGACCGCGAGATGTCCACCACCATGGCCTTCGTGCGCTTCCTCACCACCCTGATCCGCGACAAGAACGTGGGCAAGTTCGTGGTGCCGATCGTGCCCGACGAGGCGCGTACCTTCGGCATGGAAGGCATGTTCCGCCAGCTCGGCATCTACTCATCGGTGGGCCAGCTGTACACCCCGCAGGACTCCGACCAGGTGATGTACTATCGCGAGGACAAGCAGGGCCAGATCCTGCAGGAAGGCATCAACGAGGCCGGTGCCATGTCCTCGTGGATCGCCGCCGCCACGTCGTACTCCAACCACGGCGTGAGCATGATCCCGTTTTACATCTATTACTCGATGTTCGGCTTCCAGCGCGTCGGCGACCTGGCCTGGGCGGCCGGCGACATGCAGGCGCGCGGCTTCCTGCTCGGCGGCACCGCCGGGCGTACCACTCTGGCCGGTGAAGGCCTGCAGCACCAGGACGGTCACAGCCACCTGGTGGCGGCCACCATCCCCAACTGCCGCAGCTACGACCCGACCTTCGCCTACGAACTGACCGTGATCCTGCAGCACGGCATGAAGGTGATGTACGAGCAGCAGCAGAACGTCTTCTATTACGTCACCGTGATGAACGAGAACTACGTCCAGCCGGCGATGCCGGAGGGCTGCGAGGAAGGCATCGTCAAGGGCATGTACCTGTACCGCCAGGGCTCGCGCAAGAAGAAGCGCGTGCAGCTGATGGGTTCGGGCACCATCCTGCGCGAGGTGATCGCTGCCGCAGCCATGCTCGAGGACGAGTGGAACATCGCCGCCGACATCTGGAGCGTCACCAGCTTCAACGAGCTGCGCCGCGATGCCATGGACGTGGAGCGCTGGAACATGCTGCACCCGATGGACAAGCCGCGCTCCAGCTACCTGCTGCAGCAACTGGCCCATTCCAAGGGGCCGGCGGTGGCCGCCACCGACTACATCCGCGCCTATCCCGAGCAGATCCGCCCTTATCTCAACGAGCGTCATTTCATCGCCCTCGGCACCGACGGTTACGGCCGTTCCGACCTGCGTGCGCAGCTGCGCAAGCACTTCGAGGTCAACCGCTACTACGTGGTGGTGGCCGCGCTCAAGGCGCTGGCCGATACCGGCGAGGTCGATGCCAAGGTCGTTGCGCAGGCGATCAAGGCGTACAAGATCGACCCAGAAAAACCCAACCCCGTCACGGTCTAACCGTGCGGTCAGTGACTCGTGATTGGGAGGAAAGATTGTGGGAAAAATGATTGAAGTATTGCTGCCGGATATCGGCGACTTTCACGACGTGGAGGTCATCGAGATCCTGGTCTCGCCGGGCGACACGGTGGCCCAGGAAGACTCGCTGCTGACCCTGGAGTCGGACAAGGCGACCATGGAGATCCCCTCGCCGCAGGCGGGCGTGGTCAGCGAGATCAAGATCGCGATCGGCGACAAGATCAACCAGGGCGACCTGATTCTGATCCTGGATGCGGACGGTGGAGATGTCGAGGAAGCGACCGCCGCGGCGCCCGAACCTGAAGCGGTGGCGCCGGCGGAGATCGCCGAGCCTGAACAGGCGGCCGAGCCGGTCAGTGAGTCGGCACCGGCCGCAGGTGGCGAGCAGCTGCCGATTCCGGTGCCGGACATCGGCGACTTCAAGGACGTGGAAGTGGTCGAGGTGATCGTCCACGCGGGCGACGTGGTCGAGAAAGAGGCCTCGCTGATCACCCTGGAGACCGACAAGGCGACCATGGAGATCCCCTCGCCGCAGGCCGGGCGCATCGTCAGCGTGCAGGTGGCCGTGGGCGACCGCGTCAACCAGGGCGACCAGATCGCGGTGATCGAATCGGCCGCTGCCGCCCCTGCCGAGGCGGCGCCTGTCGCCGAGCAGCCGGCATCTGCAGCGGCGCCCGAGCCCGCTCCGGCGCCCGCCCCGGTCGAGCGTGCCGCCGGCGAGAAAGAGCTGCAGCGCCGCCCGGTGATCGCCCTGCCTTCGGATGCGCCGAAAGGCAAGGCGCACGCCAGCCCGGCGGTGCGTCGCTTTGCCCGCGAACTCGGGGTGGACCTTTACCACGTGCCCGGCTCCGGCCCGAAAGGCCGCATCATCAAGGAAGACGTGCAGGCCTTCGTCAAGCGCACCCTGGCCGAGGGCGCCCCTCAGGTTGCCGCCGGCGGTGGCGCGCTGCAGCTGCCGACCCCGCCGCTGGTCGATTTCAGCAAGTTCGGTGAGATCGAGGAAAAGGAACTGGGCCGCATCAAGAAGATCAGCGGCAAGCACCTGCACAATGCCTGGCTGGGCATCCCGCACGTCACCCAGTTCGACGAGGCGGACATCAGCGAGCTGGAGGACTTCCGCAAGTCGCAGAAGGCGGCCGCGGAGAAGGCCGGGGTCAAGCTGACCTTCATGCCTTTCCTGATGAAGGCGCTGGCAGCAAGCATGGCCGAGTATCCGCAGTTCAACGCCTCGCTGTCGCCGGACACCGAGAAGCTGATCCTCAAGAAGTACTGCCACATCGGCGTGGCGGTGGATACGCCGAACGGCCTGATGGTGCCGGTGGTGCGCGATGTCGATCAGAAGGGCGTGTTCGAACTGGCGCGTGACCTGATGGAGGTCTCGGGCAAGGCGCGCGAGGGCAAGCTGGCCCCGGGCGACATGCAGGGCGGCTGCATCTCCATCTCCAGCCTGGGCGGCATCGGCGGCACCCAGTTCACCCCGATCGTGAATGCCCCGGAGGTGGCGATCCTCGGCGTGTCGCGTGCCGAGATGAAGCCGAAGTGGAACGGCAGCGAGTTCGAACCTCGCATGATGATGCCGTTCAGCCTGTCCTACGATCACCGCGTGATCGATGGCGCCGAGGGGGTGCGTTTCACCACCTACCTGTCCAATCTGCTGGGTGATATCCGCAGGCTGATCCTGTAGGAAGGTTTATCACCACGAAGGGCACAAAGGACACGAAGATCACTGATTCAGAGGAACTGCAGGCTTTGTGTTCTTTGTGCCCTTTGTGGTTAGGCCCTAACATTGAGTTTTCCGATTTTGCCAATGCGTCATCCTGGTCTTGAATAGGGCCATGCGTGTCGCGAACAAGGGGTAGCCGAATGAGCAAGGTGGACATTTATACGCAGGTGTTGGTGCTGGGTGCCGGCCCGGGCGGTTACAGCGCGGCCTTCCGCGCCGCCGATCTGGGCAAGGACGTGGTGCTGATCGAGCGTTACCCGACCCTGGGCGGCGTCTGCCTGAACGTCGGCTGCATCCCCTCCAAGGCGCTGCTGCACACCGCCGAGGTGATCAACGAGGTCGCCGAGCTGGAAGTGATGGGGGTGCGTTACACCAAGCCGAAGATCGACCTGGACAAGATGCGCGCCGGCAAGGACGCGGTGGTCGCCAAGCTGACCGGTGGCCTGACGGCGCTGGCCAAGCAGCGCAAGGTCCAGGTGGTGCAGGGCACCGCGCAATTCGAATCGCCGCGGCAGATGTCGGTGCAGACCGCCGAGGGTGTCAAGCGCATCGAGTTCGAACACTGCATCATCGCCGCCGGTTCGCGCCCGGTGCAGATCCCCGGCTTCCCCAACGACGATCCGCGCCTGATGGACTCCACCGGCGCGCTGGCCCTGGAGGATGTGCCCAAGAGCATGCTGATCATCGGTGGCGGCATCATCGGCCTGGAGATGGCGACCGTGTATTCCACCCTCGGCTCCAAGGTGGACATCGTCGAGCTGCAGGACGGCCTGATCCCCGGCTGCGACCGCGACCTGGTGCGGCCGCTGCAGAAACGCCTGGGCAAGCAGGTGCAGAACATCTGGCTGAACACCAAGGTGGCGGACATCCAGGCGCTCAAGTCCGGCCTGAAGGTCAGCTTCGAGGGCGACAAGGCCCCCGAGCCGCAGACCTACGACCGGGTGCTGGTGTCGGTCGGGCGCGTGCCCAACGGCAAGCAGATCAACGCCGAGGCGGCCGGGGTGCAGGTCGACGAGCGCGGTTTCATCGCGGTCGACCAGCACATGCAGACCAACGTGCCGCACATCTATGCCATCGGCGATATCGTCGGCAACCCGATGCTGGCGCACAAGGCGGTGCACGAGGGCCATGTGGCGGCCGAGGTAATCGCCGGCCTGCCGGCCCTGTTCGACCCGATGACCATCCCCTCTGTCGCCTACACCGACCCGGAAGTGGCCTGGATGGGCCTGACCGAGACCGAGGCCAAGGAAAAGGGTATCGAGATCGAGAAGGGCGTCTTCCCCTGGATCGCCTCCGGGCGTGCCCTGGGCATCCACCGCGAAGAGGGCATGACCAAGCTGATCTTCGATGCCAAGAACAAGCGCCTGCTCGGTGCCGGCATCGTCGGCCGCAATGCCGGCGAGCTGATCGGCGAGACGGTGCTGGGCCTGGAGATGGGCGCGGACGCCGAGGACATCGGCCTGACCATCCACCCGCACCCGACGCTCAACGAGTCGATCGGCATGGCCGCGGAGATGGCCGAAGGCACCATCACCGACCTGATGCCGCCGCGCAAACGCTGAAGTGCCGGGACAATCGGTCGATAATGAAAACGGGTGACGCTTCACCCGTTTTTTTGTGTGCGGCCAACAAGTGCACCTCGATGGGCCCTGTCTGCCAGCGATCGGCAACCAAGTCCTCGGGCCGGCTTGACCGGGCAAGACACTATATTGTGTGCCGCCGCCAGCATGCGTCGGCGCTGCTGTGATCGGGTGTTTTCAGCGGTGGTAAAGACTGGTATGGACGAACAACGACTGCTCGGCGAGCGCCTGAAGATTCTCTACATGCAGGCGCCGATATCGAACGTGGTGGTTGCGATCATCGGCGTACTGTTTTTCGCCCTTCTGCGCGATACGCTGGGGGTTGCGCAAACGACCGCCTGGACGGTGTTGTTGGTCTGCCTGGCTGCCGCACGCACCTCGGTGTGGTGGCGTTATGCGCGCCGCCCCGAATCGCATTCATCGCAATACTGGCTGAACAGCTACGTGCTGTTTACCGCGCTGCTCGGCCTGGCCTGGTCGCTGGCCTACCTGCTGCTGCCGCAAGACCCGCAGGTGTGGGTGGTGAGCGTGATGTTCCTGCTGTATTTCAGCCTGATCGTCTCGGCCTATGCCATCCTGTCGATCGATCTGCCGGCCTTTGTCCTGTATACCCTGCCCTCGGCGATCACCTTCACCTACACGCTGTTGCGGCAGGACGTCGCCTGGTTTCCCGGCATGTTCATCACCGCCCCGGTGTTCTATGCCATGTTGCTGCTGGTCGCTATCAACACCCATCGGCAGATGATCAAGACCATCCGTCTCGAGTTGAGCAATGCAAGGCTGATCGATCGCCTCAAGCAAGAGGTCTCGCAACGCGACCACCTGGTGGCCGAGCAGACCGACGAACTGGCGGAAATGCATCACGTCGTGTCGCAATCCGAGACCCAGCTGCGCAATGTGATCACCGGCGCCAACCTCGGGTTCTGGGACTGGGAGTACCAGACCGGGCGTCACCAGGTGAACGATCGCTGGCTGGAGATGCTCGGCCTGCAGCGCGAGGACATCAACAACGACGTCAGCGACTGGGAGGCGCGTATCCACCCGGACGACAAGCAGCGCATGATCGACCTGGTGCAGGAGCACATCCGCAACCACAGCAGCTATGTGGCCGATTTCCGCATGCGCCACAAGGACGGTCACTGGGTGTGGATCCAGGGCTCGGGTGCGGTGGTGGAATACGATGATCAGGGCCAGCCGGTCAGGCTCAGCGGCACCCACCAGGAGATCAGTTCGCGCAAGGTGCAGGAGGAGCGGCTGGCCTACCAGGCCAGTCACGACGTGCTGACCGGGCTGCTCAACCGCGCCGGCATGCTGGAACGCCTGGAAAGCGAGATCAACCGTGCCCAGCGGCACAACGAGCAACTGGCGGTGTTCATGCTGGACATCGACCATTTCAAGCACATCAACGATACCCATGGGCACCGGGTCGGCGACCTGGTGCTGAGGGCGTTCGCGGGCATCCTCAGCCAGCAGGTACGCAAGATGGATGTGGCCATCCGTTACGGCGGCGAGGAATTCACCATCATCCTGCCGGAGACCGAGCGCTCGCAGGCGCTGGAGATGGCCGAGCGCCTGCGCAGCCTGGTGGCGCAGCAGGAGCACCTGATCGATGGCCGCAAAATCCGATTCACCATCAGTATCGGCGTGGCCTGCTATCCTCGGCAGGCGGATACGGCGAACGGGCTGATCGAGGCCGCCGACAGGGCCCTGTACCAGGCCAAGCATGCCGGCCGCAACCGTGTGCAGGTGGCCGGCGAGCAGCCGTGAGCGAGCCGCGATCGCTGTTGCCTGCAGCCAAACGTGGCGAAGACCACACAGCTATTTCCCGGAGGATGTGAGTGAACGATTCCAATGCGACTGAAATCATGGAGTATTCGTTTCTGGTGGTGTTCGCCAACGACGGCTTACTCGATCAACGCGAACTGCAGATGCTCGAACGGCTGGCGCTGGAGAACGGCGAGGTCGATGAGCGCGAACGCCAGGTGCTGCGCAATATCTTCGCCCGCGCCCGCCAGCACGGGGTGAGCGACGCGGTGGAGGTGGAGATCGCACATTTCTGCGACCGTTACGCAATCTGAAGCATGTCCCTGCCCCTGCATCTGCGCAGCTACGGCGAGCGCGGACGAACCATCCTGCTGTTGCACGGCCTGTTCGGTTCGTCCGCCAACTGGGGCTCGATCGCCCGGCAGCTTGCGAGCGATTACCGGGTGAGCGTTCCCGACCTGCGCAACCACGGCCAGTCTCCGCACTCGCCGGACGTCTCCTATGCCGCGATGGTCGACGACCTGCTTGCGCTGTTGCCCGATGACGGCGCAGAGCGGCCTTTGATCGTCGGCCACAGCATGGGCGGCAAGGTGGCCATGCAGTTGGCCCTGCATCACCCGCACAGGGTCGCCGGTATCGCGGTGGTGGACATGGCCCCGGTCGGCTACCGGCATCGCTTCGATGGCGTGCTGGCGGCCTTCGATGCGGTCGATCTGGCAACAGTCGGCAGCCGCGGCGATGCGGATGCACAGATGAGTACGGTGATCCCCGAGCCGGGACTGCGCGCTTTCCTGTTACAGAACCTGGTCAAGGCCGATGGCCAGTGGCAGTGGCGCCTCAACCTGCCCGCCCTGCGCGCCGGCCAGCAGCAGATCACCGCTTTCGAGGTGGCCGAAGATGCGGTCTACCCAGGGCCGGCCTGGTTCATTCACGGCGCCAAGTCCGACTACCTGCTGCCAGAACACCGACCGCAGATCGAGCGCCTGTTCCCGCGGGCCGAGATCTGTACCGTCGCCGATGCCGGACACTGGGTGTATGCCGAGCAGCCGCAGGGCTTTGCAGAGTGTCTGCAGGGTTTTCTGGACTCGGTATAGATAGTCGGCTCTGTAACTGTAAAGTATTGGTGAAAATGACAAAGCAAGAACGTTTGGATTCTTTGTTACTTTTGTTTCGCCAAAAGTAACCAAAAGCACCTGCTCCAACAGGCTGGTCCCGGCGTTGCCAGGACTTCCCTGCGCTACTCGCGTCCCGCCGCGCTCGGGAACTCGCGATCTCCGATCGCTCAGACACCCCTCGCTTTCTTCGGCGGGCTGCTGCGTTGCTCGGCAGCCTGAAGTCGCGATTGGTGCACTGAGCTGGCCGCAGTAGTAACGGATAGCGACTCATACTCAACTACGCAGTGCCCCAGTCCCCTTGGCGCAGCCGAGCACCGCAGGAAAAACGTGGGAGAAGCGAATGTCGGAGCGTAGCGACTCATGAGCGCCACGTTTTTCCGAGGAGCGCAGGGCACCCGTAGCGCAGCGAAGGGCAAGCCTTGGGGTGCCTTTTCCTTTGCTTACTTTCCTTTGGGCAAGCAAAGGAAAGTAAGGCGCGTGCGGGCCGCCGCCCGCTTTCAAAATTAATTTCACCGTCCATGCCAACATTCATGGGTGGCAATGCCAAACATTTTCCAAATTCTTTAACCCCATCCCCCGACTCCTTGCGTATCAACAGATACAGCGAATCAACAACAAGGAGTCATCATGAAAATCCAACGCTTGATCATTACCCTGGGCGTGGCCGCCCTGGTCAGTGCCTGCGGCCATACTATTCCTCCTGTCGGCGACGCGGCGCACGATGCCGCGGCGGCACGCGCCCAGGTGATGGCCGAGCAGGCACGCAAGGCCAGCCGGCCATCGCTGCGTCCGCGCGCCTTCATGGCATCGCCGCCGATGGGCGCGCCCGCGCCGCTGGTCATACAGCAGGAGGTCGATCGCGAGCAGTACGCGTCGATCGAGGACAACCCGGTCAAGCGCGTCGCCGAGCAGCCGGTCTCCACCTTCAGCATCGATGTCGACACCGGCGCCTACGCCAACGTGCGGCGCATGCTCATGGAAGGACGGTTGCCGCCGAGCGACGCGGTACGCATCGAGGAACTGGTCAACTACTTCAGCTACGCAGACCCGGCGCCCGCGGACGAAACGCCGTTCCGCGTCAACATGGAATTCGGTCCCAACCCGTGGAACGCCAGGACGCACCTGCTGCGGGTCGCCATCAAGGCGCGCCAGGTCGAGACCGCCGCGCTGCCGCCGGCCAACCTGGTGTTCCTGGTGGATGTCTCCGGCTCCATGCACGCCCAGGACAAGCTGCCGCTGCTCAAGCGTTCGCTGAACCTGCTGGCGCGTGAACTGGATGGCGACGACAAGGTCAGCATCGTGGTGTATGCCGGCGCCTCCGGCGTGGTCCTGGAGCCGACCCCCGGCGACCAGGCGGCGACCATCGAGCAGGCGCTGGCGCAACTGCAGGCCGGTGGTTCGACCAACGGCGGCGAGGGCATTCGCCTGGCCTACGCCAAGGCGCGCGAGTCGTTCATCGACGGCGGCATCAACCGCGTGCTGATCGCCACCGACGGCGATTTCAATGTCGGCACGGTCGATCACCAGGCGCTGCTGGACCTGGTCGAGCGCGAGCGCGAGGCGGGCATCTCGCTGACCACCCTCGGCTTCGGCCGCGGCAACTACAACGACCACCTGATGGAACAGCTGGCCGACCACGGCAACGGCAACCACGCCTACATCGACAGCCTGCTGGAGGCGCGCAAGGTGCTGGTCGAGCAGATGGGCGGCACCCTGCACACGCTGGCCAAGGACGTGAAGATCCAGATCGAGTTCAACCCGGCCCGGGTCAGCGAGTATCGCCTGATCGGCTACGAGAACCGCCTGCTGGCCCGCGAGGATTTCAACAACGACCAGGTGGACGCCGGCGAAGTGGGTGCAGGCCACAGCGTCATGGCCTTGTATGAAGTGGCCCTGGTCGGCGAGGGCGGCGAGCGCATCGAGCCCTTGCGGTATGCCAACGCGGCGCCCGCAGCGGACCCGGGCAGCAACGAGCTGGCCTTCGTGCGCCTGCGCTATAAGCAGCCGGACCAGTCGCACAGCCGCTTGCTCAGCTACCCGCTGCATGCCGACGACAAGCTGGCGAGCCTGGCCCAGACCAGCGATGATTACCGCTTCTCGGCGGCGGTGGCGGCCTTCGGCCAGAAACTGCGCGGCGGCAAGTACCTGAAAGGCTTCGACTATGGCCGGATCATCGAGCTGGCGCGTGCCAGCCGCGGCGATGACCGGCACGGTTACCGCAGCGATTTCCTGCGCATCGCAGGTCTCGCCCAGAGCCTGCAGCCGCAGGCACCGCGGGTGGCCGACGGCGCCGAATGAAGATGCAACCGGATCGATCGATTGGAAACTGATGACGAACAGCTGATGCAGCGTTACCGCGATGGCGATACCCGGGCCTTCGACCGCCTGTACGATCGCTATCGCGGTCCGCTGTACCGCTACATCCGGCGCCTGTGCGGCGACTGCGCCGAGGCCGAGGAACTGTACCAGGACGTGTGGCTGCGCATGCTGCGCGCGCGCGATCAATGGGATGCCAAACAGGCCTTCTCGCCCTGGCTGTACCGTATCGCCCACAACCGGGTGATCGACCACTGGCGCGCCAAGGGCAGGGCGCCCGAACAGGATATCGAGGAGGAGAGCATCGAGGCCGCCGGCCTGGCGCAGGAACTGCTGGCGCACCTGCGCGACTGTGTGCAGCGCCTGCTGGCCCTGATCGGCGGCCTGCCCGAGGTGCAGCGCAGCGCCTTCCTGCTCAAGGAGGAGGCCGGCCTGAGCCTGGCGCAGATCGCGCAGGTGACCGGCAGCGAACGCGAGACGGTGAAGAGCCGCCTGCGTTATGCCATGCAACGGCTGCGGCGCGGCCTGGAGGGATGCGATGACTGAAGATCACGACGATCCGCAGATCAGCGCCCTGTACAGCAAGAGTCGTTTCGGCACACCTTCAAGGCAAACCGATGCGGCAATCCGTCGCCTGGCGCACGAGGCGGTGGCCGGCAGGAAGCGCCACTGGTTCAGCGTGCCGCAGCTGGCGGTGGCCGCGACCCTGCTGCTGGGTG
>Ga0272444_10004685_pt1 | contig 12005 bp, 5 predicted proteins | sample SSMForm13_FD_201033 | JGI IMG/M metagenome (GOLD analysis project Ga0272444, IMG submission 201033) | Marine sediment archaeal communities from Little Sippewissett salt marsh, Falmouth, MA, United States - SSM-Form-13 | ecosystem: Environmental > Aquatic > Marine > Wetlands > Sediment ... | reverse complement strand
GTAAACGCCGTTGCCGAGGAGTTCGAGAATGCCAGTCAGGAATTGATCAAGGGAGAGCGCACAAAGGATATCGACAACCTCAAAGCCCAGCGTGATGAGCTTAACGTCCAGTTGAATCGGACCCGAATTGAGATGAACAGGCTCCTGGAAGCGGGCAGCGACCAGGAGAGCCTGATGCTTCTGACATACAAGCGCCGGAACATCTCCACTGAAATGGACACCATCATCCGCTACGAATCCCAGGCCATTAGTTTGCTCGAAGCCTTCAACGAGCAGGTGAATGACGAGTCGATCGACGTTTCCAAGGAGGTGCAGCAGGCGCTGGATATGGACCCGACTCTCAGAGCGCTTCGGGGCGGCGAAATGAACGCCATCACCAGACTGGACAGGCTGCAAGCCAAGTATGGCAAGAACCACAACGAATACAAAGCTGCCCAGAAGAGCCTTGAGAGCATAAAGAGCGAAATACTGCGCCGGGAAGGCGAGTTGAAGTCGCAGGCGATCGAATTTGTCCGGAACGCCCGCGAAGCCGAGGTCGAACTGGCGAAACAATCCAGGGCGGATCTGCAGGATCAGATGGACGCAGTGGATGCGAAGATGATCGACATGCAGGTGGGAATGGCCAGGTACAAGCAACTAAGCGGACAGGAAAAGGACATAGAAGCGCAGATCGCACGCCTGAACAACCGTCTGCTCGAACTTCAAGCCCAGGCGGCAGGAGAAGTGCAGGTCAGATTGGCATTGCCTGCAATCAAGCCTCGCGAAGTGTCAATGCCCAAGTGGATCATTATGATACCGTTGGGGATTGTTGCGGGCGCGGTGGTCGGACTTGGCTTGGCTTTCCTTCTCGAGTTCATAGATACTTCCATTAAGGGACCCTCGGACATTGCCAGAAGGGTCGATCTGCCGTTGCTGGGAATGGTCCCGCATTCTGACGATCTGGAAGAGGAAATCGAGGATGCGCGACTGGCCTTTATGGAGCAGCCTGACTCACTGATCAGTGAAGCTTTCAGGCAGATAAGAACGTGCTTGCGCTTCAGTGGGCCTGCGAACCAGCAACGGAGTCTGCTGGTTGCATCCCCGCTTCCTGAGGACGGTCGGACAACGGTTGCTGTGAACCTTGCGGCCTGTTGCGCACAAGGTGGCAAAAGCGTGCTTGTCGTGGACGCCAACTTCCGCCAGCCTGCCATAGGAGATCTTTTCTCCGAATGCCCCGAAGGCGGCTTGAGCAGCGTGCTTGTTGGCCAGGCCAGGTGGGAAGAACTTGTCCACGAATCTCAGCCGGGTATGCATGTGTTACCCGCCGGAGTCCTGCCTCCAAATCCGGCGGAACTGTTGGGCTCAGAGCAGATGCGCCAACTTATATCGGAAATGACCGAGAAGTACGACCAGGTGCTGATCGATTCGGCGCCATGTCTTCTCGTATCGGATTCGCTGGTACTAAGCACGCTGGTTGACGGCGTCATCATGGTTGTCCGCGCTGGGGCTAATACGTATGGAATAGTGCAGAGAACCCGGGACGTTATGCAGAGAGTCGGCTCTCATATAGTCGGCGTTGTGCTGAATGCGGTGCGAGCCTCCGCCGGAGGATACTTGAGAGAGAACTACGAAAGGTTCTACGAGTACCACACTCAGCGACTGCCTGTCGATTGACGCAATACTGACACTCATTCGTGGCCATAATCGCGGCGGCTTGGCTTTGCCAGGTCGCCGCATTTGCAGACCTTCGGAGTAAAATGTGTTGGAGTTCCCTCGGCAATGGCCCGAATATATGGCGGATCGTCAAGGCAACGCATCCAGTGGACGATCTACGCCAGCGTAGCTCAACGGCAGAGCACCGCTTTTGTAAAGCGGATGTTGTGGGTTCGAATCCCTCCGCTGGCTTGCATGTCTGTCGAGTCGGCCCGGGCGTGTAGCGGAAGGGGTAAAAGCAGATCCCCACCGTTTTTTCGGGGGGGGGTGTCCGGAGGGGCCATGTAGAGGTCGCGCGAACAGCGGGGCCGGCGTTTTACAGGCCAAAGTATGCGAAGGCAAACCTGGTGACTATGTGGCGCTTGGACCATTGGGATGAATGCTGTCCTCCGTAGCATCGACGCTACTACCGAGACATGCGACCTCAGACGTGTTCTGAGACGTTTAGCCTTGCACGCACGCAAACGGTCCCCTACAGTCCGGTGGCCGGGTTGGTTAGGTATCCAGTATGTGGAAACAGATAGACAAGATTGCGGCAATTCTTCTGATCGTTATCCTGCCGCTGGCATGGGGTTTGATTGTTGAGCATGCCTTCGAGCTTCTGCGGAGACGCGGCGCTGCCAGGCCCACCGACGTCGATGAGCTATGATTTCGCTTGAGTCCCTGTTCGATCTTGGCTTCGACGCCCACTTCCACGGTCCATGGTTGCTTGCCGGGCTTGTCGGTTTCGGCCTGCTTGTGGGGGTGCTCACTGGGCTGTTCGGTGTCGGCGGAGCGTTCCTGATTACCCCTTTGCTGAACGTGGGCTTCGGGATTCCCTACCAGTTGTCGATAGGTAGCGGCTTGTGTTTCACGATCGGGACGAGTTCATCGGGTATGAGGCGACACCTCAGGCTTGGAAACGTCGAACTGAGATTGGCTCTCTACCTTGCGGTTACAAGCATTGTCGGCGCGTTGGGTGGCGCCTCACTCAATAGGTTTGTGGAGGTCCAACTGGGACAGAGCAGCTATACCTTGGTGATGCACTCGCTTTTCATCATCCTGCTTGGCGCAACCGCCTTTGCGGTGGGCAAGCGCAACAGCACTCGCCACAGCGGAAAGAGCCCGCTTCAGAGGCTTGCCATTGGCCCGAGCATCGATCTGCCCGGAGCGGGGCTGACCGGCTTGAGCCTGCCCGGTGTATGTGCTGTTGGTCTGGGCATTGGTCTGCTGGGAGGAATGATGGGCATCGGCGGAGGCGTGTTGTTCATGCCTCTGCTGATACTTGTGGTCGGGCTGACGCCTCACCAGTCGGTTGGCACGAGTCTAGCGGTCGTGCTGTGCAGTTCCACGGCAGGGGCATTGAAATACGGCTGGCACGGGAACGTCAATCTCTGCATTGTAATGTCCCTGCTTGTAAGCAGCGTCTTCGGAGTCCAGATCGGCGCCTGGATATGTCATCGCCTTCATGCTGAACAACTCAAGCGATACTTCGCATTCCTTGTGCTGGCAGTGATGGTACTCATAGCGGCAAAGCTCGTCTGGTCGATCAGGGGAAACTGACCGCGTTCGGTTGTCGAGAGTAAGCGGTCTGGTTTGCATTTCCACTTACGCGGGTGGAGAATTGGCTTAATGGCCAAGAGGAAAGGCAAATCTAGAAACCGAATCAAAGATTGGCAGCAGCGATACCATTCAGAGGAGGGCTACGAGCACGACGAAGATCCGCATAAGAGTTTCATCAGGAGGGAATTCAAGATTCCCCAAAGGGCGCTTTCGGCGGGGGCGGAGAACATCGACGACTTGCCTCGCGCTGAAGGAATGGTGCTTGCCCAGTTTCCCGGCGGGGCGGTAGTGCGCATCGGTGAAGATCAATTGCTTTGCGGAATCGCCGGAACTTACCGCCCTCCTGACCGGGCAAGCGCGCTGGCGCTTGGCGACATTGTCACCGTAGCGATGATCCGCGCGGAACATTTGGACGGAAAAGTAGAGATCGACAAAGACCGCGCCGACGGGGTGATCCTTGAGCGTCAGCCCAGACAGACTGTCTTGTGCCGGCCTCAGCCTGTCAGCGGGAAGCGAACAGACGCATACGAGACGGGAACGTTCGAGAAGGTAATCGCCGCGAACATGGACACCTTGCTCATCGTATCCTCTTCCTGCCAGCCCCCTATCAGGCCTGGACTTATAGACCGTTTCCTCATCATCGCCGAACGCGGGGAACTCAGGCCTGTTCTGGTCGTAAACAAGATCGACCTCGCCCGCCAGGATGAAACCGCTTTGGAGCAATTTCGGGAACTTGGCCTGGAGGTCTTTCTCACTTCGGCAACCGAACGTCGGGGTCTGGATCAGCTTGTAACCAGACTGAGGGGCGGGCGCAGCGTCTTAGCAGGCCAATCCGGAACTGGCAAGAGCACGCTGGTCAACGCAATCGTTCCCGGGGCCAACGCGGCGACGCGGGAAGTCAGGCTTAAGGATAAGCGAGGAAGGCACACTACCGCAACGGCAACCATTTACGACCTGCCTGGCGGAGGGATCGTCGTTGACACACCGGGTATCAGGGAGCTCGGAATGGCCTTGGATGCAACCGAATTGCCCTGGTATTTCCCGGAATTCGAAGCACTGGCAGGACAATGCAAATTCCGCGACTGCACGCACGTTCATGAACCTGATTGCGCAGTGATCGCCGCAGCGGAGAGCGGGCGGATTCCACGGAGGCGATATGCGAGCTATCTGAGAATCCTTGAGACTATCGAGGACAGGCGAGGTTAATAACGCCTGCGCTTACGGGCGGGGGGTATGTCCATTATCTTGCGATACTTGGCTACGGTGCGTCGGGCGATGTCGATGCCGCGTTCCCTCAACTCGGCCACCAGTTGATCGTCGTTGAGCGGGGTGGACTTGTCCTCGCCGTCGATGATCTCTTTGAGCTTCGCCTTGACGGCATCCCAGGAGACGTCTTTGCCCTGGTCGGTCCTCGTTCCCCCGGAGAAAAACATTCGCAACGGGAATATGCCATTAGGCGTTTGCGCGTGTTTTCCGGCCACTGCCCTGCTGACTGTAGCCACGTGGACGCCAACCTTCTGGGCGATATCGGCCATGGGAAGCGGCTTGAGCGCCTCGGCGCCGGAGGTCAGGAATTCCCGCTGAGCGTGGAAAACTTCTTCGGCAACGCGGCGAAGGGTGTCCTTGCGCTGCTGAACCGCGCTGATGACCCATTCGGCAGAACGTATGTTGTCACGGATGAATTTCTTGGCGCCGCGATCGGTTCGCTTATTTTTCGCCATTCGGCGGTAGGATTTGGAAATGTGAAGCCGGGGAGAGTTCCCGTCCGGCATGGCGATAAGCAAGTCTCCGTCGTCGTCAAGGTCAACGACCACGTCCGGCATGATCACCGGCACGATGGCCTCTCCGATAAGCGAGCCCGGGCGAGGGTTCAGGTGAGATATGTTCTCGATGGCCTGGTTTATTGCCTCGATGGTCTTTCCGGTTTTCCTGGCGATCTGCGGAAGGCGGTTCATCTCGATATCGCGCAGGAATTGGTCCACAAGCTCGATCTCAAGCGAGACGTCGCCGCCTGCCTGCTGTTCCACGAGCAACTGCAGGAGCAGACATTCGCGCAGGTCGCGGGCGCCGACACCGACAGGCTCGAGGCCCTGCACCAGCTTGATCGCCTCGGCAAGCACTTCGGCTGCAAACGGCTGGGGGGTCTGAAGCTGAAGCTCCTCGAAGGATGTCCGCAAGTACCCGTCGGAGTCGATGGAGTTGATGATCAACTCGCCTGCTTCGCGGATCTGTTCGTCCGTCTCGACGAATCTCCACTGATCGAGCAGGTACTCGTTCAGAGATGCTCCGTGGGCGGGAGCGTTGGCCATTGCGTCTAGCTTGCGGTCCCGCTCGCCCGGTTCAGGTTTCGGGCGGGCAGGGGCGTCCGAGCGAACAAACTCCGGGCCGAACTCCTCCTCGAACTCCGCGAGACGCTGGAAGTCCTCGCTGTTGCCGTTTTCGGCATCGACGACCATGTCGTGCTCGCCGCGAGGGTCGGGCTCGTCGATCTTGGCGGGGGGCGCTTCCTCATCCACTCCCGGGTCGTTCAGCTCGAGAACTGGGTTTGACTCCAATTCAGCAGCGATCCGCTCCTGAAGCGCCATAATCGGCAGTTGCAGGATTTCCATTGCCTGGATGATCCGCGGCGCCAGCTTCATGCGCTGTTCAAGGCGGAAATGTTGTCCGGTATCGAGTCTCATTCCAATGAATTCTAACACGCCCGCGGCGATGTCGCACGATCCGGCTGTAAGTTAGGATACTACAGAGGCCTGTGGCCAAGGAATCGGGAGGATCACCTACTCCATGCCCCGTTAACCCGCGAAGAACGTTCCAGCCGCAGCGCCCGTCATCAGGCAGGCCAAATTTGCCGCGAGCAGCGCGCGGGGTCCCACTTCCGCCAGGTCCTTGCGGCGATTCGGCGCCAAAGCGACTGTCCCACCGACGAATATCGCAAGCGAGGCGACGTGCGCGAATCCGCACAGACAGTAGGCTACCACTACCGCCGTGCGGGGATGTGAGAAGCTGCCGTCAGCCATCGCCTTGGCGAGTTGCAGGTAGGGCGGTATCTCGGTGGCGACCAACCGTTGACCCACCATCTGCCCGGCAATCTCGCTGTCCGCCCATGGCACGCCGACCATCAGCATCAGCGGCCGGAACACGTATCCGAGAATCCTCGCCAGTGAAAGTTCAATGCCAAACGGTCCGCCTGCCCAGGCCAAGGCGAGGTCAACCAGGGCGATCATCCCAAGAAACGCGATCAGAAGCGCGCAGATCCCCACAATCAGTTTCACTCCGGCCATCGCGCCGGAAACGATCGCCTCGATCGCGCCGGAGTCCTTCTCTATCTCCGCAGCGACCGACCTTCCGAGAGTCACCGGTTTTCCGTCCTCGGGATAGACGATCTTCGACATCACAATCGCTGCCGGGGCGGATAGTATCGACGCGGATATCAGATGCCCGGCAATTCCGTCGAATACCTCGTGGAGAAAGCCCACATAGACGGCCAGCGTACTCGATGCCACCGTTGCCATTCCGGCAGTGATGATCGTGCAATACTCCGAGCGAGTCATTCCGGCAAGGAACGGGCGGACCGTCGTGACGGACTCGATGCCCACGAATATGTTGCTCGACGCGCATAGTGACTCCGCGCCGCTGGTTCCCATCAACTTGGCGAACACGCACGCGAAGGTTCGGAGGATGAGCGGCATGAGCCCGACGTAATATAGCAGACCCATCAAGGCTGCGAAGAAGACGATCATCGGCAAAGCCTGCATCGCAAGGACGAATCCGCCGGTGTTGTCTGCTTCGGCCAATGGACCGAAGAGGAATCTCTGGCCTGCCTGGGCTGCGCTGAGCACCGTGACCACGAAGTCGTTAAGCCAGCTGAAAGCCGCCCGCGAACCGGGAGCATGGAAGACGATCCCAGCCAGCGCTAATTGGATGGCCACACCGAAGATGATGCAGCGGAAGTTCATCCTCCAACGGTTCTTGGAGAATGCCCAGCCTATGACCATGAGAGCGAACAAGCCCGAGAAGCTGACGAGATTGTGGATGTTCATGGGATGATTGTTGATGCCCCCGCCGTGATTGGCAAGCTGCAATCGGCGCGGATACGCGCCTGCGTGCGATCATCTCTCCGGTCAGGTAGTCGCCAGATGGTGCGCCGGCCACCTGGAGACGCTGCGGATCTAGTCCAGCCTTATCCCCTGCTGCTCCAGCCAGGCTTTGAGATCTCCCATCTGAGTGTCGAAGACGTCGTTGTCGTAGTCGTGTTCCAGCTCGTGTATCCGCTGGGCCAGTTCCTCATTCCTCTCGACGATCTCGTCCAGCTTGGCCTCCACCTTGTCGCCAAGCATCCGAAGGTCGTCCAGGTTGATCTGGATATTCAGTATTCCCGCAAGCCTTCGGGCAACGGCCTCGATGCAGCGGTGATTCCTTCCCTGGACGTAGGCGGGAATCTCCGCTATGAGGGTCGCCAGCTTGACACCGCGGTTGCTCGCAAGACGGGTCAGATAAGTGACAATGCTTCCCGGACCTTCATAGTTGCTGAACCGGATGCCCATCTTCTCCAGGGCAGGCTTGAGAGATTCGTCGGAAACCGAACTGAAGAGCCTGGGCTCGCGGGTGTGTGGAACGAGCCCGGCAACGCTTCCGACGAAGTAAACCACAGAGACATCAAACCTCGTGCACACCTCGAAGATGGACCCGCAGTATTCGGACCATTTCAGGTTGGGCTCCTTTCCGGAAAAGAGCACAACGTTGCCTGCCTGGCTGTAGTAGAAGGTATTGCTTGGAGGCTCGAATACGGTCACCATTCCGTCGGCGATCTTAACGTGCGGGCGGAACAGCGAGGAGATCTCCATCGAGCCCGGGAAGTTGAGGATGTAGAAGTCTTCCGAGTCCATCTCCGCCAGGGGCTTGGCCCGAAGCTTCCGGCGAAGCGTGCGGATCAGCCCCGTAGATACTTCGCCACCGTCCATCCAGCCCGAAAGGCCCATGACGAGTCGGGCGCCTTCCATCTGCGGATCGGCAAGGAACGTGAGTCTCTCTTGCGGCACTGACGACCTCCTTCCAGCCAAGCCGGCGTCTATCCCATTTTACTGTGAGGCAGTCATAGGGCAAAGCTGACTAGGTCCAGCATCCGGTCAAGGATCGCTTCCATACCCTGCCGGCAAAATGAGTCTGTCCGCAGGGAACAGCTCTGAGGCGCATCCGTTATAGCAGTCAGGCCTGAAAGGCACGTTGAAGCGTGCAGTAAGGCACTCTATCATGCCTTGAGGTTCGCTGCGGGCCTGAGCCGATCGACGGAACCGATTCGGCCTTCGCCCGTCAAATCATTTGTTGCACGCATCTGAGACCGTCGGTGGCCTTTCAGCGGGAGAGACACATGACTGGTAAGAGGATTACGGCTCTGGCGGCGGTGACGACTCTGTTGGTGCTGGCGGTAGGCGCGTATGTCCTTGCCGGAGCTGGCCTGCCGGATACGCTGGCCCAGGCAGAGAAAGCGTACAGGGCGCACAACTACAAGCAGGCTCTTAAGCTGGCGGAAACTGCCTTGGCGGAAAAACCAGTCGGGGACCAACTGCACCGCGCCCGGAGGGTCAAGGCCCTTTCTTTATGCATGCTCCGCAGCAGTGAGGGATACATCTTCGCCGAGGAGATTATTGCCTACCACGCGCCGTTCGCCGCCGACGGAGAGCTATGGCTCGCAATGGGTCACGACAGGCTGAACCGCTGGGATCGCAAGCGGGCGTACACGTATTTCACCAAGGCAGCCGGGGCTTTCGAGAAGTCCGAGCGGGACAAAGACGCCGCGGAGGCTTGGCTTGAGGCGGCCGAATGCCTCAGGTTCCGCCACGACGTTCTCCCTGCCCAGCAGAAGGTCGAGGACTACCAGAAGCGCCAGAGGATTGGCATCGACAAGATGCTCGAAATATACGACCACGTAACCGAACTCAACGTGGGCGAGCCAACCAAGGCTTCCGCGCTTGTGCTTGCGGGCAACGCTGCCCGTCGCGAAGGAACGTGGGAGTATGCCGAGAAGGGGCTCCGACGCCTTGACAGGTGCGTGGAGGAGTTCTCGCTTACTCACCATTCCGTCGAAGCGCAATTTGCCCAAGGGCAGATATATGAGCAGTTCGCCAAGTATGTCCAGGCTGTCCATGCCTACGGGCAGTGCATCACGCAGTTTGCCGATCCGCAGTTCGCCAATCGCGCCAAGAAGCAGATTGAAGACATCAAGGCGCCGCAACTCGCCGTCATGGTCGCCAAAGCGCATCTTCCCGGCCAGAAGGTTCGGCTCGACTGGCAAAGCCGGAACATCAGGCGGATCCATCTCAAGGCAAGCAGGATCGACCTTGTCCAGGCCGTTGGGGGCATGGACCGGTTCGACCCGGCCAAGTCGTTGACCGAGCAGCTTGCCCGCTTTGTCGGGAAGCAGGCGGCCACTTGGTCATTCGACACTCCAGACCAAGGCCGTCACCAGGCATACTCTCACCATCGGGACGCGGACGGTAAGCAGACCACCACGGCAATAGTTGTCCCGGTTTCCGCCAAGGGCGCCTATTTGATCGAGGCGAGCGGATCGAGTCCCGACGGCAAGTCTGCGGTGAGCAGGTGCGTCGTAGTGATATCCGACATCTCTGCCGTTGCGAAGGCGGATGGCGACCAGGTTCTCGTCTTCGCTTCCGGCGCCCGCAGCGGACAGCCTGTAGGTGGAGCGGCGGTGGCCGTGGTGCGTTTCGACAGGCGTCGCACCGGCGGCTTCAAAGGACAGACCAACGATGCGGGTGTTGCCGATATCAAAGCGCCATACCGGAGATCCTACAAGTGGCTGGCTGCGGTTCGCCATGGCGGGGATCAGGCGATCTGCGCCGCAAGCGACTATAGTTGGTCTGCCTGGGGCTACCGCCGGAAGCATCTTGTCTATGGCTTCACCGACAGGCCGGTCTATAGGCCGGGCCAGACCGCCAACTTCAAACAGATCGTCCGCGAGAACAAGGACGGCGCTTACGTCAACATGCCCGATCGCAAGCTGCGAGTTGAGATTCGCAATCCCAAGGGCGAGGTGGTCTATGCCAAAGATCTGGTGACCGATCGCTTCGGTGCTGCCGAGGGGTCTCTGCCCGTCAAATCCGATGCTCCGCTGGGCCTGTACCAGATCAATGTCTCCATCGACGGACAGACGATCGGCTACTGGCAGTCGTCCGGCAACCGCTTCCGCGTGGAAGAGTATCGCAAGCCGGAATTCGAGGTCACTGTCGAGCCCGGGCAGGCAGACTACCGTGTGGGCGACGAAATGAAGATCAAGATTTCCGCTCAGTACTACTTCGGTCAGCCGGTCGCCGACGGCGAGGTCAACTTTACGATCCGCAAGCAGGACTACCGACACGGTTACGACTGGCCCAGGCCGTGGCGGTGGTACCATGATGGATTGCGCGGTCGCGGGGGTGAGATGGGCTGGCTACCCCGGCCTCGATTCGATGAACTCGTCGCGCAAGGAAGTGTCAAAACCGACGCCAATGGTGAGGCGACGGTGACCGTCCAGGCATCCCCGATCACGGACCACCCCGAGCTGGATCTGAAGTTCGCCGTCGAGGCGTCGGTTACTGATTCTGCCCGAAGAACGATTCGCGGGGCAGGCGAGGTGAAGGTTACCCGCGCGCCGTTCTTCATCTACGCCAAGCCCGCCCAGGCTGTGTACGGCCCGGGCGACAGCGTGGAGATCAACATCACCACTTCCGACCCTAATGGAAATGCAGTTCCCGGCAAGTTTACCGTCCAGGCATGGAAGGTGCGGCGCGTCGCCAAGGAAGACGGCGATGCGGCAGCGACGCAATACGAGGACAAGCTCATCCAGAAGCTGCATCAGCAGGAAGTCTCCATTCCCGATACGGGCCGAGCGTCGATCCGCTTCACGCCGGATCTGACAGGCAGGTTCAAGATTGTCGTTACACAATACTTCGCCGATAAGTCCGTCGAGGGCTCTTGCGAACTTTGGGTCGCCTCGAAAACCGGCGCAGAGGCCCATTACGCATATAGCGACCTGAAGTTGATCCCCGCATCCGATCAATACGAGATCGGACAGACCATGAAGCTTCTGGTGAACACAAACAAGGCCGACAGCCACGTGCTGCTGACCGGGCAGGCCGACGAACTGCTGTTCTGGCGGATCGTGCACGTCCCAGCCAATTCCAGTTTGGTCGAGGTCCGGATCAATGACTCGCTCACGCCGAACTTCACCCTGACCGCCACGCTGATTGCCGATGAGAAGATCTTCCGCGACAACAAGCAGATCGTGGTCCCGCCGACGCACCGTTTCATCAAGGTGGCCGCGACGGCCACTACAGGCTCGATGGGCGGGGGCGCCGATGACGAGGTGAAGCGATACCAGCCCCGAGAGAAAACCTCCGTGCGCATTAAGCTGACAGACGCGCGTACGGGCAAGCCTGTCGTCGGGCAGGCCGCAGTCATGCTGGTGGACTCCAGCGTCTATTATATCCAGGAGGAGTTCCGCCAGGCCATCGAGAAGGCCTTCTATGGCCACACCCGCCGCAACAGAGTATCCACGGCAGAGAGCTTCTCGGGTCCGCCGTCGCTTAATCCGCCCGCGGCTCAGCTTCGTCGCGATTGGGGGCGGATGAGGAAAGGGCGCGGAGGTTACTTGGCAGGCGCCGCTCCGCAGGCAGCCATGATGGACGCCGAAGGAAACGCCGTCGAGAAAGCGAAGCAGGCAGCCCCTGCCCCTTCGGAGGCGAAAAAGCAACTCGTTGCGCCGGTTGTGCGGAAGC
>Ga0272444_10004683_pt1 | contig 12010 bp, 6 predicted proteins | sample SSMForm13_FD_201033 | JGI IMG/M metagenome (GOLD analysis project Ga0272444, IMG submission 201033) | Marine sediment archaeal communities from Little Sippewissett salt marsh, Falmouth, MA, United States - SSM-Form-13 | ecosystem: Environmental > Aquatic > Marine > Wetlands > Sediment ... | reverse complement strand
GTTGCGATCTCCTCGTACACAAACGGGAACTTCTGGATCGTGGTGATGATGATCTTCTTGCCGCTTTCGATGAATCTCCGCAAGTCGCCCGACCTCTCGGCAGCTCCGACTGTGGCGCTTACCTGAGCGTACTGCTTCACCGTATCGCGGATTTGCCTGTCCAGGATGATCCGGTCGGTCACTACGATGATCGAGTCGAAGATGTCTCGATCGCCCTTCCGAAGGCCAATTAACTGGTGAGCTAGCCACGCGATCGAGTTCGACTTACCGCTCCCGGCAGAGTGTTGAATGAGGTACCGCTTACCTGCGCCCGTCTCACCAACATCAGAGAGAAGCTGACGCACGACATCGAGCTGGTGGTAGCGAGGGAAGATCTGCACGCGGCGCTTCCTACCGGTCTTCTCGTTCTTGATCTCGACGATCTGCGCGTAGTTCTCGAGGATGTTCGTCAAGCTTCGCGGCTCGAGAACCTCCTTCCAGAGATAATCCGTCTTCAGTCCGGTGGGATTGACGGGGTTTCCGGCTCCATCGTTGACTCCCTTGTTGAAAGGGAGGAACCACGAGGTCTTGCCCTTGAGATGCGTGCACATGCGGACCTCAGCGTCGTCGACAGCGAAGTGGACCACGCAGCGGCCGAATTGGAAGAGTAGCTCGCGTGAGTCCCGGTCACGCACATACTGCTGCACAGCGTCAGCTACGGTCTGTTTCGTCAACGAGTTCTTCAGCTCGAATGTCGCGACAGGAAGACCGTTGATGAACATGCACAGGTCAAGAGCCAGCTGCGTCTCGTCACGGCTGTAGCGAAGCTGACGCGTAATGGAGAATCGATTCAGCTCGTATCGCTCAACCGCCTTCGGATTGTCCGGGGACGGCGTCCCGTAGTAGAGGTCCATTGAATGCGGTCCATGCTTCACGCCATGCCGTAGTACGTCGATAACACCCCGTTTCGTGATCTCACCCTGGAGCCGAGCAAGGAAGTTGCGGCGCGTGTGGCTGTCGTTCTGCAAGTCGAGTGCCTCAACCACACCTGGCTGCGTAGCCGTCAGGAACTCACGCAGATAATGCAGATCGACGGCATATTCCTTGTCATAGTCCGTGGAGGAACCTAGAAGGTAGCCTCCGCCGCCGTAAGCTGCCGGCGGATAGGCTGTGCGATCGTTCGCTCCTAGACCTGCCCCACTCGGTAGCCCCGTCAGAGCGGAGATGATTAGATTCTCAAGTCCCTTCTCGCTGATGTCCGTGGTCATCCTTGTGCCTTCGGTTTCGCCCAATCGTATTTCGTCCGCAGCTTGTTGCCCCAGTCGGGGCGCAGGTGGCCGTCGTGCTGCAGTCGTCCGACAAGAATGCCTGCATCGACGCCGATCTCCCGTGCGAACCTCTCGACCGCCAGCGGATAGAAGTCGCTGGCAGCCACGAAGCGGCGGTAGTCACTTGGAGGTATCAGAACATCGCGTGCGAATGCATCGGCCTCGTCTTCTCTCGCTTGCTGTTCGTCTGTGAATACTCCGTTCTCGATGATGGTCTCATGTCGTCCGCGATGGAGAAGCACGTGCCCCAATTCGTGGAACAGGCTGAACCAGAAGATGTCAGCCCAACGTCCTCGGATTGTCAGCATCAGGACCGCTTTGTCATCGGAGAGCCAGAAGGTTGCACCGTGTGCCTTCGTACCAGAGAAGTGCGGTACAATGACTAGTGCGACACCGCACGAAGCAAGCAGCTCTCTCAAGGCGCTTTGGAAGTCCTTCGGCCGCTGGAGGGTCATCTCACGGATGTCACCCAGGGCGTCTTCGAGCCTGTCCGCGTGGAATGCTTCGCAGTCGATGGCGTCAGCGAACACCTCTCCCATGCGCAACCACGACGCAACAGCATGCGGCTTCACGACCGCTGTCCCGGCTTTCCCAACGCGGAATGCTGGCTGATAGCGAAGCACACCCTCCGAAGACACATTCAACAGAGACGCCACACCGAAGAATCGCTGCAGTTCCCTGACCTTCTCGCGGCGGGATGTGAGCTTCTGGACGACTCCTTGCTTCGCCAGCTCGGAATAGCAGAAAGGTGTCAGGAGCTTCACTTCCTCTGCGATCTGCTCCTTCTCAGCCTGACGGGCAAGCGCGAGTCGATACTCAGATTCCATACCCAGCCAGATGTTGGCGGGCACGCCGAGCACTTTCTCCAGCTGCATAGCGGTTTCCGGAGTGATAGCCTTGTCGCCCTTGAAAACGGCGCTCATCTTGGTGGCAGGTCGTCCCATCCGGCGAGCAAGCTCAGCCTTGCTCATTCCCAGTTCCTCAAGCACCTCTTCTAGGTACTCCCCTGGGGGAACGGGAAGATCGGAATGGAGTTCTCTCTCAATCGCCATAGTGCTTGCTCACCTCCTTGATCCGGACGATCTCAAGCTTCTTGCCTTTCAACGTGAAGATCAGTCGCATCCGGTTGATCAGGGTGATCGACCACTCACCCTTCTTGTCGCCCTTGAGCGGATGACAGTCGAAGCCGGGAAGGCTTCGAATCTCTTCGATGTTCTTGGCGTGCATGATGGCGTTGATTCGCTGGACATAGCGCCTGGCGACAGCCTCCCCGAAGTCTCTTATCGCCTGCTTGGACTCTCTGTACTGCTTCTCCAGCTTCTTGGTGCGGAACTCAACCTGCATCAGGCAGCCTCGCTTCGCCGCCTACCCTTCACCCATGAGGTAAAGGGTAGCACAAGACGCTCAAGAATCCAAGTCGTGAATCGCTGTCTCACACGAGCCATGAAGCGCCATCTCCCGATCTGCTCACGCTACCTCTCTTCACCAAGTAAAGTTGATGAGCTCTCCAGATGTAGCTTGTCGATAGCCTCCAGCGTCTCAGCGAACGCGTCCTCGAGAGCGGAATCCTTGTCGAAATGGTACGAGATGAATCGACACCTCTGACCTTGAACACGGTTGTAGAAGTAGCAGGCGTTCTGAGCGCTCTCTGGGGAGCGGAGCATCTTGACGAACGGAAGCAACTGAAGACCCCGATCGCTGCTTGAGTCGAACAGATACAAGAAGCGGTCATCCATCTGTTCTACGCTCTCTCGCTCGACGGTCTCGAACGGGGAGCTGCGCGTACCCATGATCCGTTTCGCTCGGTAGCGGAAGATGCCGTCCCTGAAGCGCGATTCCTCGGGTAGCAGGAGCTCGTAGTTCAGCCAAAGACGACCCTGTGCAGCCCGTGACTGCTGCAGCAGTGAGAGGAGTTCGGCATGGAGAGCGTCAGCTTGATCATGCCCTATGGCTCCTGCATGCCCGTGCCACTCATTCCGAAGGCTATTCGCTCGTTGGAGGGTTCGAACGATCTCTGTAGAGGCAAGCATCTGAAGCGTTTCGCGGCTATGCGTACGATAGAGATTCTCGCAAACTGCCGGATCACTCCTGACTGTCTCTCGGCACCGTGCCCCCAGGAACTCCGCAATGCACTTCCAGGCGCCGAATGTGCTCAACTGAAGAGTGAGGTGCTGCTTCTCTAGCGCCTGTGCAAGCCGCTGACGTTGGCCAACCCAGATCTCCGGATGCGATGAGAACGCGCTCAGGTGGACGGTTGCCAGGAATTCAGCCAGGGCCTCGAAGTAGTGCAGGAGAATCTCATACTTCTCCTTTGACGTCTGTGCTTCCGCGTGATACCTCCAAAGGATGATGGCAAGCGGGAACGGAAGCGTGTCGACCCAGCTATCAAGGCTGTCCTCCCGGTTGACTCCCTCCACCTGGCGGGCTACCTGCTCCACTCTGGTCGCATCTACCCACAGGGCGTCTTCCAACTCATCGAGCTCAGCACGGATCGCTGCGATTCGGTCCAGGGTGCCAAGCACGACCCTTTGCGCGTCGAGTGGTGGGAGGTAGAGCACCGACGCTACTAGATCCTCCAGACGTACTCGAGGGATCACCGCGCCAACTTGAATGGTATCCAGGAGCGCCTGACCAAGCTCACCGTTTAGCAGGTTGGAGACGAATCGCGCATCCGCCTGCTCTGGATCGAGTTGGAGCTGTGCGTAGTCCTTGAGACGATCCGACAGATCATCCTGGGTAGCCGTCACGCGGCCTCGCCCGGTCAATGGCAGGTAGACGCTGTTTGCTGCGGGTTCGAGCCTTGAGAAGTCCCTTCGATTGGTTCTCTGGGCAGACACGATCAGTTCACTCATTGCGATCGGCTCGTACCCCAGCCGTGAGACCAATCGTTGGACTCTGTCGCTTGCCTCAATGGCTCCATACCCGCGGAAACCCTCCCACAAGCAGAGCCGTCCCTGCGCCGGACGCCTCCCTTCTCTCCTGGAAGTCAGGTTATCCAGCAGAACCCGCTGATGAGAGACGTCGCTTGAGTATTGCCCGACGAAGATCTGTCCCTGCTCGCCGCGCTCCAGAACGACAATGTAGGCTTCCATGCTCGTGCCTTGCAGGGAACCGCTCGGAAGCTGAACGGCTGCGGCGACAGCGCCGCCGAGTGCTTGGATAGCATCTCGTGCTTGCATCGATCGGCGGGACCAGAAGAAGCCGGGCGGAAGAATGACCACGCCGACGCCGTTCTCCGAGAGCCGTCCACAGACCCAGGCAGCGAGGAGATCAGTGAAGTCCCCTCGCACCTGTCCGGCCGGTTCTCCGAGGTCAAGGGGCTCAGGCCGAGGTCCGCCCAATGGAGGTTCGGCGACGATCAGATCGTATTCCTTCTGGAGAGGCAGGCCGTCACGGAGGACATCGGCCACGAAGACCTTGCCATCCTCGCCAAGGAGCCGCACCGCCACCTGCGCTACGGACTCGTTGATCTCAACTCCGTGTACGACTGTGGCTTGCGTGGCGTCTGCCGTCAGCTTCAGCAGTAGGCCAGACCCGCACACCGGGTCGAGAATAGACTTCGCATCGCGGGCTCCTGCGATCTCGGCGATGAACCTGGCCACGTTTGCTGAGGACAAGTACGAGGTGGCGAAGCGAGAGCCCATGCGCTTCGAAATCGCGTCCAGCATGTCGGAGGTGACCTGGATGCCGGGCTCAGTCGCCAACGCTCTGACGAGCAATTCCTCGACCGGCGCATCACCTCGATGGTCGTCGAGATGCTGCCAGAGGCGCTCCACGGCTTTGCTCATGGGCGTTCCCTATTCCTCTTCCTCATTGATCTCTGGCGCCTCCTCCTCGCTCATCTCGATATCGCCTGGACCCTCGTCGTCGACGCCCAGCTCAGTCTCATCGGCGTCGTCCGGAAGGGCTGCAGCGGCTTCGCGGACGTCGAGCTTGCCGGTGACCACGTCAGCGATCAGGCGGGTGCGGTATTCCTTGAGGAGCTCGATCTCGCGGTTGGCACGGATGATCGCCGTCTCGATATCAGCAGTCTTCCGGTCTGCCTCAGCAACGATCAGGTCTTGCTCCGGAACTGGTGGAACGGGTATCCGAATACCGTAGAAGTCGTCTGTGTAGAGACGCCAGAAGCCCTCAACGATTCCCTTGGCCCGGATCCTCAACTCATACCTGCAAGCGGGGCTTCGCAATGCCAATTCGAAGTAGCGAGGGTTTGCTGGCCGCTTCTTCCGAAAGACCGAGTAGTCGGGACTGATGACCCCGGGTTGCTTAGCCAGTGCGAACACACCTAGATGCGCTTTCAGCCGATTGAGAACCAAGTCTCCAGTTTCGCAGAGCTTCCCTCCAGCGTACGACTCCGATGTGAGAGTGCTCTGGACCTGATCGCTCGGAACCAGCCCTAAGCTTTGACTCATCGATAGATGTGTCTCTTCGCCAGCGACTGAACGCACATCAACCTCGCGGAACACCAGCTTCGTTCTGAGCACCTCCCAATGGCTAGGCACTTGTCCGAGCCAGTCAACGCCGGAGGATCTGTAGGCAGGGTAGGGCTTGCCGGTGCGGACGTCGATCTGGCCGGTGACGGCTTGGTGGATGATGGCCTGCTTCTGCTCTTCCAGCAGCTTGATCAGCTTCCGCTTCGCCCGAATGTACCGCCGTATCCGCCGATCGATGTAGTCGATGAATCGAACGATGGCGTCTTGTTCTTGGGCCGTCGGGACGAGAATGGGCACGTACTTGAAATCTGACCAGCTCAGATTCTGGCGCAAACCAGATCCATAGCCGTACAAAGCCTTGCTGAGATCGTACGTGTTCAGGAGTTGATATCCGTAGTCGTTTCCCAGCTCGCCTTGGGGCTGCAGACATAGATACGCCGACGTGATGATCCCGCGATCATGGACATGGCCTACGCGGAGGCTCGTTCGGTCATTCTGCAAGTCTGTGGACCGGATGATGATGTCGCCAGGATCAACGATCTGATAGGTCTCAAACGATTCCGGAACAAGGCCTCGAAGCTTCTCCTCCGGCTTGACGATGATGCGTCCGTAGCTCAGGGACAGCACGGTCGTCTCCTTCAATCCTTCGTTCGGGACTGACTTCACCTTGAGGAGCGCACGTCCTGGTTCTATCTTCCAGTGATCTGGGACATCCCCAAGCCACTCGACACCGGAGTCCTTCATCGCAGGATAGGGCGTGAGGTCGGCGGTCATGCCTCCTCCCCTTCGCCATCATCGTTCGCGACCTGAGGACCAGCCTGCCAGTCCTTGGCGACTTTCTCCCAATCTGCGCTACGCGAGATAGGCTCTCCCTGCTCATCCTTGCCGATCCACACGCCCCAGAACTCGGGGTCGTCGGAGCGAGGCTGCTGTGACTTGGGCAGGTCGTTCATCTTGACGAGCACCGGGAGCTCCGACGCCCAGCCGAGCAGAATGGCGCTCTGCGAGGGCAGCGACGGCAGCTCGCGAAGCAGCCCCCTCAGGTTGTCCGGGACGAGACGGTGTACCCGGTCCTGGTCGATATCGTTGCTGATCCGGTGCAGAAGGAAGGTGTTGCACTGCGAGAGGACCGTCGGCGAGAGCTCCGACGGTCGCTGGGAAGACAGGACCAAGCCGAGCCCGAACTTCCGGCCTTCACGCGCGATACGCTCGAAGACCTGACAGCAAACCGTGGCCGGGCCCTGGTTTTCAATGTCCTCCTTGTAGCGCTTGATGAACGTGTGCGCCTCTTCCATCACCAGGACCGTGGGAAGCGTCGCCCCGTTCACTCTGACGTAGCGCTGGAGAGCTTCGAAGGTCATGCGCGCGATCACCGCCGTGACGACGTGCACGACCTCAGTCGGCACCAGCGACAGATCAATCACCGAGACGCAGCCGCCTTCGGCGTTGTTGCTTCCGATATGGTCGTTCAGCCAGTTCTCGAGGGTTGTGCCCTCGGTGTCGGAAATGATCGCCCGCATTCTGGGATCCGAGAGGAATGTGCGGATTCGGGCGACGAGGAAGTCCAGGTACTGGCTTACGTTCTCCTGCTCCGCCAGGATCTCCAGGTGGTCCGCGAGGTCCGTCCCAGTGAAGGCCAGCGGAACGTCTTCATCGGGACCTTCTTGGAGGACGATTCCCCCCAACGCCGCCAGGGCAGCCTCAATAGTCTCGATGATCGCTTGTATCTCGGCGTCAGTGAATGCGACGAAGTAGACAAAGGCCTGGCCGGTATTCCGGTCGGTACCATCCCGGTGCCGGGCGTCAAGCGCCGCTCTTATCGCATCACGGCTGGCTGCGAGAGGAACCTCGGGATGCTGTGGTATCCACTGCTCGATGTCAGCGACAATCGCCTCCGCCTGGAAGCCGAACTTCGTCGCCTCGGTCTTAATGGAGTTCGATCGTAGATCGCGTCTGAGCGCGATGAGCTGCGAGGATAGACGCCGCCGTAGACGAAATCTCCTCTCCTCATCGGTGGAGCCGGACGCCTCAGTGCGCCCGGCCTTTACCTCACGCAGTGCCCTCCGAAGCAACGGCCGCTGCGTTTTCGCGCTCGCCTGCGTGAACGAGCACCACTCCGCGCTGTTCCAGAACCACAGCGGCACCTTGAGCGCTCGCTCGACCTTGCCGCGATCCACTTTGAAGACGCGCGCGCGGACCGTCGGGTCGTTCTTCGGGAACGCCCGCGAGTACTCGCCGTTCGGGTCGAGCACAACGAAGCGGGCGTTGGGCGTCCCGCCGCGGACCGCCTGCGCCTTTTCCAGGCTCCAGCGGATCAGTCCGGCGACTGAGCAGGACTTGCCGCTGCCGGTGTTGCCAAGGACGGCGAGATGACGCCCGAACAACCGGTTCGGATCGACGCGCACGCGGGCATCACCGGCCAGCGGGCTGGTTCCAATCTGGACGTGCCGCCGTTCGCCGGACTCGACGATCGAGCGCAGCTGTGAATCCGTGGGCAGGACGACTGCTGCGCCGACCGAGGGCAACGCGTCGGCTCCCCGGCGGAAGACGTAGCCATCGCCGTCCGAAGGCGCCCGCAGCGTGCCGAGCGGGTTGAGGCTCAGCCGGCGCAACGGATAGGGCAGGTCTACGAGGCCGAAGTCCTGCATCCCCCGCCGCTTCGGGAAGGGCGACCGCTCGACTGTCATCCACTCGGTCTGCCCGACGAGAAAGCCATCGTCGACGGGGATCAGCAGGTAGCCGTTGACCCGGGGAAACGGCCGAGGCCCGCCCGTGTTCAACGCGACGGACTCGGGCGCCTCGACGTCCAGGCCGACCTTGATCTCGTCCGGCGAGACGAACTCTACCGTGCCGATCCGGAGGCTTCCGGCCTGCTCGAAGGGAGTCTGGCTCACGGAGTCCGGCCTCCTTCCTCGGCGTCAGTCTCGCTCGCCGTCTCGCCTTTCCCCTCACCGGCGGTCCACCTCGCCTTCAGCAGCTCGGCCATACGGAACGTGGTCCGGTCAATCGCCGGCTTCGGCAGGTAGTGGTCGACCAGCGTCCTGAGGTCGCCGAAGTGATCGCCGATCAGGAGGGTGACCTGGGCGTACCGACCGGGCGCCTCGTAGGTGCCCATGATCCGGCCGAGCGGGTCGTCACGCGAGATTACGACCAGGTGGGCTGACGGAATCGTCAGCATGTCCGCCAGCACCCGATTGATGTGCTCGTCCCCGAACCCGTAGCCGTAGCAGATTATGGTGCTGTTCGGCCGGCAGATCGCGGCGGCAAAGTCCCGAAACAGTTCGACATAGGGGTGAGACGCGGTTTCCCGGTCTTTTGCCGCGTTCGGGTAGATCATGAGGCGCAGCGCGTCGGCGGTATCGACACCGGCTGCCGCTAGGTAGGGCTCCGTCTCCGTGGAGCCGAACGGGAGCCCGATCCGGCGAATCGCCCGGTCGCAGTCGACCCAGTCTACGGAGCCGTGCAGCTTCGTGAAACGAGCGACGCCCTCCAGGTAGCGCGGCTCGCCGCGGATGCCGGGCGGGTCATAGTGGAGATCGACGTCGAGGCGCGACGCGCGGAAGACGGGTGCCAAAGTGCCGACGAAGCGGTCCATCAGTCGCAATCCCGCGACATCGGCGCCGGCTTCGAGGTAGCGGTCGTAGTTCGTCGTGAAGAGGTGCAGCCGTTCGCGCGTGCCGGATCGACTTGCGAAGCTCATAAGAAAGCTGATGAGATAGTTGAACGCCTCCTCACGCTTCTCGTCAGGCGCTGAGACGACGTGTCGTTCTCCTTCGAGGATGGAGCCGGCGAACGAGCGGAGGGCGTCCTCCAGACCCTTTCGCAGGGCCGTGACCTGCTTGCGCTCCTCGGAATCCTCCCCCTTTGCGGACGCGAGGATCTCCAGGCCGCGGAGCAGCTCGTTGCCGGCACGGATCTGGTCCTCGAAGTTCCCGCTGTCGCGCCCGGCGAGGTTGGCGGCGCGCTTCATCTCCCCGTCAACCACCTCGTTCAAGACGTCAAACGCGATCGTGTCCATCCCGGGAGCTGGTTCCCCCGTCGTTATCCCGTGGACGGCATGCGTCAGACCGGATCCGACGAGGAGAGACAGGTGTTCCGATTGGACAAGCGCAGTGAGCCACGGCTCGATCCGTGGTCGGAGCTTCTCCGGACCGAAAGCTTCGTCAGCCTTCGCCCAAGAGCACGAACTGCCATCGGCCAACTTGAATGGTCTTGCTGGATCCGAAGCTACACTGTCGAGCTCTAGGAAGACCGACGCGTGATCATCACGGGTCTTGAGTATCTGATCGCCACTTCCTGGTTTCTCTTGGACGTCCTCAATCTCCATGACTTGCCTCCCCCAAAACCTCATCCAGCAGCCCTTCGGTCTCCTTCTCAACCGCGAGAATGTCGGCTCGGATTTCGTCAAGTGATCGAAGCGGCTGGGGCTTGTAGAAGTAGCGATTGAAGCTGATCTCGTACCCGATCTTGATGCTGTCAGCGACGTACCAGGCATCGGCCGCGTAAGGCAACACTTCTCGTTGGATGAACGCCTCGATGCCGCCTTCCTCAAGCAGCGGGATCTGCTCCGTATCGCGCAGATCCGTATCCGATTCGTACTCGACGACTACGTTCCTGCCATCGACCGCGGCCTTGAAGAGGCCGCGCAGCGGATCTGGCTCGGTTCCCTTCTTGTGGATCTTCCTGATAACCGGTGGGGCATCTTCGGAGCGCTCCGCGATCTCTCTGAGCTTCTTGATCTCTGCAGCCTTGTACGCTCGATTCGGATCAGCTCCAACCAGCCGGAGCGGCCGCTCGACGGTCGCCTTCCAGTATCCGAATGCTTCGTTCTGGAGGAGCTTCGATTCTTCTGTCTCCTCGAATGCGAGGAACGCTTGGCAGATATGCTCGATGTCGTCGTCGGACAGCTCGCAGTTCTTCTGGCCAAGGTTCTTACGTAGCGGCGTAAACCGCTTCGTGGCATCGATCAGCTGCACCTTCCCACGCCGATGCCCTGGCTTTCGGTTTGAGATGACCCAGACGTATGTGGCGATGCCAGTGTTGTAGAACATGTTCAGCGGCAACGCGACGACGGCTTCGAGCCAGTCGTTCTCGATGATCCAGCGACGGATGTTGCTCTCCCCTTGCCCAGCATCTCCAGTGAACAAGGAGGAGCCGTTGTGCACCTCTGCGATTCGGCTGCCGAGCGGTGTCCCATGCTTCATCTTGGACAGCATGTTGGCCAGGAACATCATCTGGCCGTCGTTGGAGCGAGTGACGAGCGAGTACTCGGGGTCGTCAGCATGAGCCACGATGAAGCGTGGGTCGGTCATTCCCTTCTTGCCGCCCATGCGCTCGATGTCGCTCTTCCAGCTCTTCCCGTACGGCGGATTCGAGAGCATGAAGTCGAACTCCCTCGACCGGAATGCATCGTTGGAGAGCGTCGAATACTCAGGCCCACCGATGATGTTGTCTGCCGCATCTCCCTCGCCCTTGAGCAGAAGGTCCGCCTTACAGATCGCGTAGGTTTCTGGGTTGATCTCCTGCCCATAGAGATGCGTCGCGACTTCCTTCCCATGCTCCGCGGCCAGCTGTTTCAGCGTCTCTTCCGCTACGGTGAGCATGCCACCGGTACCGCAGGCACCGTCGTAGAGGAGATAGGTGCCCGATTCGATCCGGCCGGCGATCGGCAAGAAGACAAGCCTCGCCATCAGCCGGACTGCGTCGCGAGGCGTCCAGTGCTCGCCCGCCTCCTCGTTGTTCTCTTCGTTGAACTTCCGCACGAGCTCCTCGAAGATCGTGCCCATTGCGTGGTTATCAAGACCGGGCAGGCGAATCTCCCCATCCGCACCTCGCAACGGTTCAGGCGACAGGTTGATCGATGGATCGAGGAACTTCTCAACTAGACTGCCCAGGGCATCTGCCTTGGACAAACGTGGAACCTGATGCCGGAAGTCGAAGTTGTCGAGAATCTCCTGCACGTTCGGTGAGAAGCCATCAAGGTAGGCTTCGAAGTCTGCCTTCAGTTGCTGCTGGCTGGCACGCGAACGCAGATCACGAAGCGTGAATCTGGACGTGTTGTGGAAGTCCTGTCCAGAGGCATCGCGGAGTGCCCTGTCTTGGTTCGTGATCCCTGCCTCGTCCAAACGCTCCTTCATGTCGAGGACGGCCTGCTTCGTCGGCTCCAGCACAGCATCCAACCGGCGGATCACCGTCATTGGCAGGATCACATCCCGATACTTCCCACGCACGTAGAGGTCGCGAAGGACTTCATCCGCTACTCCCCAGATG
>Ga0272444_10004680_pt1 | contig 12015 bp, 11 predicted proteins | sample SSMForm13_FD_201033 | JGI IMG/M metagenome (GOLD analysis project Ga0272444, IMG submission 201033) | Marine sediment archaeal communities from Little Sippewissett salt marsh, Falmouth, MA, United States - SSM-Form-13 | ecosystem: Environmental > Aquatic > Marine > Wetlands > Sediment ... | reverse complement strand
GTTTAAATAAGACAGTTATATAATATGGTTACTTGGTATGTTCTGGCCGGGAGGGCCGCCAGGCCCCTGCCCGCCGGCCCAGGAGAGGCTGGCCGGGGTTGTCCCTTGAAGCCTTCACAAACTTACAAATTGGAAAGATACCAAATTGTACGCGGCAGTATAATGCCTACGGTTTGGTGGGTTTGGTCAGCCGTTGGCCAGGGCGGCCACCTCGGACCGGGCGGCCAGGGCCTCGCGCTCCATCTGGCGCAGCTCCCACAGAAAAGACGACAGGGTCAGGCGGCCCTTGAGGGCCTGGTCGTCGGTCTGGGCCCGCACCTGCCTGAGCTTGGCCAGCATGGCCGCGTGGCGCGCCTCCAGGTCGGGCGCCGGCGCGGGTGACTTGCCCGCTCCCAGGGCGCGGCCCAGGCTGGCGATGAACTGCTGCAGCTCCTCGCCCAGGGCGCGCGCCTGGTCCGCCACCTCTTGCCAGGGGCCCTGGGGGATGCCGCGCATTGCCGAGGCCTCCAGGATCAACGACTGCTCGAACAGATGCTCCGCGTGCCCGACGACCTCCCCAAAGTGGCGGCTCAGGGCGGGGTTGGTGCCCGGCTCCTTGCCCGCGGCGGCGTAGCGGGTGCGCAGGCAGGTCAGCTTTTCCTGCACCTGCTGGCGCGGGGCGCTCAGGACGTCGGGCTCCAGGCCCCCGGCCAGATAGCCGTCCACGCACGAGCCCAAGATGCCGGCCAGGTCCTGGTAGATGGCCGCCGCCTCGCCGCGCACCCGTTTGCCGGCCCGGTTGGGCCATAAAAAGCGGGCCGTGGCCAGGCCGATGGCCACGGCCAGGCCCACCTCGCCCACCCGGAACAGGCCCGTGGTCCAGCCCAGGGGCGAGACGGTCGAGGTGATGAGGATCATGGTGAAACTGCTGAAGCCGCTGGAATAGACCGGATGGGGGAAGTTCAGGAGATACAGGGTGATACAGGCCCCCGCTCCGCTGACGGCCCAGTAGGACCAGCCCTCGTCGCCCAGGGCCAGGAGAAAGGCGATGGCCCCGGCCGCGCCCAGGCAGGTGCCCAGCAGGCGGCGCTTGCCCAGGGCCAGGGTGGTGCCCAGGTCCGGCTTGACCGCCAGGATGGCGAAAAGCACCAGCCAGTAGCCGTTGTACAGGTCAATGAGCTTGACCAGGAGCATGGAGGCGCCGGCGGCCACCGCGGCCTGGCCGGCCGCGCGCAGGGTGGGCGAGTCGGGCCGCATCTCCTCGCGCAGGCGGCCCCAGAACCCGGCCAACGAGGGGGGCGGCTTGTCCGGGGGAACCTGCAAAAACTCCACCGCCCGGCGCTGGCCCTCGGCCCGGCCCAAATCGCGGGCCAGGGCCAGCAGGGCGGCCAGGGAGTTGAACACCAGCACCGACTCGCCCACCGAGCGGTCCTGGGTGGCCGCCCGTCGCTGGCGAAGACGGTCCACCCGCTGGTGCAGCTCGTCGATCAGCTCCTTGGTCCCCTTGGGCTCGGGCCCGCCCTGGGCCGCCCGCCGGAGCTGGACCAGCAGGCCGTGGCCCTGGGCCAGCAGCTCGGCCAGGCCGGGGGCGTACTCGGCGAACACGGCCGAGCCGCCGGCCTCCTGGCGCATCTGCCACAGGGCCAAGAGGTTTTCATAGACCCGCACCAGGTCCAGGCCCAGGGCCAGCACCGCCTGGGCCGAGGTGCCGGCCTCGCCCGGCGGGGTCTCCAGGAAAGAGGGCAGCCCGCGCAGGCGGTGCAGGGACTTGAGCGCCTGTCCCTTGAGCCGCTCCAGACGCCCCGCGTCCACCTCGCCGTTGACATAGCCCTGTTGCATCAGGCCCCACAGCTCGTCCAGGTCCACCAAGGCCAGGGTCAGGGCGGTCTGGTAGAGCCGGCGGGCGCGCATGGGAAAGACCAGGAAGTGCATTCCCCAGCAGATGAGCCCGCCAAGGGTCACCGCGCCGGCCCGGGCCAGGCCCTCCAAGGCCGGGGCCGGCTTGCCCAAGGCCACCACCACCAACAGCAGGGCCCACAGGGCGCAGGCTCCGTAGCCCGGGCCCAGGGCCGCGGCCCCAAAGGCGGCCAGGGTGGCCAGCACCACGAATACGGTGGGCGGGATCACGCCGTCGGCCAAAACAGTGGCCGGGATCACCAGCAGGGCGGTGGCTAGCACCAGAAAAAACATGGTCCGCCGCCGGGCGGCCAGGGGCAGGCCGGGCGGCACCTGGCTGAGCACAAAGGCGGCCAGGGGGGCCCAGGGCAACAGCCCGGGCCAGGGCCAGGAAATGGCCAGGGAGATGGCCATGGCGATCATGGTCTTGAGGCTGCGGCGAAACAGCAGAAACATGGGGTCATGGGGGTGGATGTAGCGCCGGTAGACCCGGCGGATGCTGTCGTTGATCAAGCCCATGAGTCGTCCCGCCCGAATGGTGGGCCCATGTTAGCGGCGGAGCCGGCCCCTGGCAAGGCGGGAGGTTCCGGGAAATATCTCTGGGCCGGGCCCGGCTTATGTGAAACAATGTACACGAGTGATTGTCCCAGGCAGCAAGAGGAGGCGGCTCATGAAGGATGATCCATTGGACAAGCTGAACTCAGCCCGCTACGGGGGAGAGCTGCATCGCCAACAGGTCTCGGCCCAGTACCAGGCCCAAACCCCTTCCCACCCCAGGCGCGAGGCCCCGCTGGCCAGGGAAAGCCTGATCGACCTCAAGATCAAGCAGGCCGAGGCCGAGGGCCAGTTCAAGAACCTGCCGGGCCAGGGCGAGCCCTTTGATCTCAACCAATACGCGGGCACTCCGGAGCATTTGCGCGCCGCCTACCACCTGCTCAAAAGCGGCGGCTTTCTGCCCGAGGAGGTGCGCCTTAAGCGGGAGATGGAAGACATCAAACAGCGCCTGCGTCACTGCTCGGATGATCACGAGAAAGCCGCTTTGCAGCGGGAGTTTTGCGAGGCTTCCCAGAAGTTCCATTTTTGCATGGAATACAACCACAGCCTTAAGCGGGGGCTTTACTGAGCCACGCCAACCCTGGCTGACACCTCCCCGGCCCCTGTGCTATGTTGTCGCCATCCGCGTCCAGTGAGGGGATCATGTCCATCTACTATCTGTTCATACCCGCCGCCCTGCTGCTGGTGGGCCTGATCTGGGCCGAGCGGGAGCAGCGGCCCAGTTTGGTGCTGCTGTTCAAGACCCCCCTGTCAGCCCTGTTCGTGTTGACCGCCATCCTGAGCCCCCATGCCGCGCCCGCCTACTTTTGGCTGGTGCTCATCGGACTGATCCTGGGGCTGGTGGGCGACGTGTGCCTGGCGCTCAAGGGCGAGGCCCCCTTCCGGGCCGGGCTGGTCTCCTTTCTCCTGGGCCACGTGGCCTATGTGGTGGCCTTTGGCCTGCTCACCCCGCCCAGCGCCTGGCTCAACTCCGGGGTGCTGGCCGTGTGCGCGGTGAGCGCGCTCATCTTTTTGTGGCTCCGCTCCGGCCTGGGCCCCATGCTGGGGCCGGTGCTGGCCTACATTGTGGTCATCACCCTGATGGTCGTGGCGGCCTGGGCCGGGGTGTGCAACCCGGCCCTGCCCCGCACGGCCGCCTGGGTGATTTTCCTTGGCGCGGCGGTATTTTACCTGAGCGATTTGTTCGTGGCCCGGGACCGTTTCAAGAGCCCGGGCTGGGACAACCGCCTCTTGGGCCTGCCCCTGTACTACGGCGGCCAGTTCGCCATCGCCTGCTCGGTGGGTTTGCTCACCTAACTCTTGACCGCCCGGCATACCAGTGTCAAAATTTCTGGATAGGTATTTTAGCAACCCCAACCCGAGGGCCATGGCGTCTTGCCCCGTTTCTTGTCTCACAGAGGCCTGCCGCTGGCAAGGATAGGCCTCGCCATATTGGCCTTGTTGCTGGCCTGGTGTCTCTTGATCCCAGCCCCGGCCGCCCTGTGCCTGAGCCACGACCAGTTGGCCGTGCGGGCCGATGCCCTGTACGAACAACGGGGTGATTTGGGCAAGGCCGGCCAGGCGGTGGAGTATTACCGCCGCCTGGTGGCCGATGACCCGGCCGATCTGGAGGCCTCCCTGCGCCTGTGCGAGCTGCTGATCTGGCTGGGGGCCCAATCCTCGGACGAAAAGGGGGAGGAGCTGTTCCGGGAGGTGATCGTGGTGGCCCAGCAGGCCCGCCGCGCCCATCCCAAGGAGCCCGGCCCCCTGTTCTACCTGGGCACGGGCCAGGGGCTGCTGGCCGACGTGGCTTCCCCGCCCGAGGCCCTGATGCTGGTCAAGCAGGCCCAAAAGAACATGGCCAAGCTCATGAAGAGCCAGCCAGACTATTACCACGGCGGTCCCGACCGGGTGCTGGGGCGCATCTACACCAAAATGCCCTGGTTCATCGGCGGAGACAACGACCTGGCCGAGCAGCACTACAAGCGGGCCATTCACTACGGCCCACGTTACTGGCTGAACCAGCTCTACCTGGCCGAGCTCTATTACAAACAGGGCAAAGATGACCAGGCCCGCCGCCTGCTGGAGCAGGTGGCCCAGGGCAAGCCCATGCCCACCCTGCTGCCCGAGTGCCGGCTGTGGCAACAGGTGGCCCGCAAGGCCCTGGCCAACGGCGGGCCTCCTCCCAATTAACCCCCAGCGGGCTATGGTATCCTAAAAAAAGCGATTCCGGTGAAGGGCGGCCCGTTCCGCCCGGGAAAGGAAGCGGTCATGCCCGACCAAGCCAGCCGCGACGAATGCAAGCTGGAACAGCAGATAGCCAAGCAGCACCAGGACGAGCTGCCCCAGGTGGTCAGCGAGCTGGTGGCCACCTGCGGCGATACGGCCTGCTACGACCACATCAGCCCGGTGCCCCTGCCCAGCCACGAGGGGGTGGTCAAGATCGTGGCCCTGGCCCGGCGGGTGCTGTTCCCCGGCTACTTTGACGGCAGGAAGATAGAGCAGGTTAACCTGGAGTATCACCTGGGCACCGAGCTGATGCAGCTTTACGAGGTGGTGGCCGACCAGATCACCTGGGGGGTGCGCCACGACTGCTTTCGGCACGAGCTGATGTGCAGCCACTGCATAGAGCGGGGCCAGGAGGCCGGCCTGGAGTTCGTGCGCGCCCTGCCCGGCATCCGCCGCATGCTGGCCCTGGACGTGGCCGCGGCCCAGGAGGGCGACCCGGCCAGCAAAGGGGTGGATGAGATCATCTTCTCCTACCCCGGCCTGTTCGCGGTCACGGTCTACCGCCTTGCCCACCTTATGCACCATCTGGAGGTGCCGCTCTTGCCCCGCATGATGAGCGAGCACGCCCACGCCAAGACCGGCATTGACATTCATCCCGGGGCCGAGATAGGCGAGAGCTTTTTCATCGACCACGGCACCGGGGTGGTCATAGGCGAGACCGCGGTGATCGGCCGGGGGGTGCGTTTGTACCAGGGGGTGACCCTGGGAGCCCTGTCGGTGCCCAAGGACCAGGTGGAGAGCCTGCGCGACGCCAAGCGCCACCCCACCATCGAGGACGAGGTGATCATCTACTCCGGGGCCACCATCCTGGGTGGCGATACGGTGGTGGGGGCCCGCTCGGTGATCGGGGGCAACGTGTGGCTCACCGAGTCGGTGCCGCCGGACACCAAGGTGTTTCTCAAGAAGCCGGAGCTGATCTACAAGGGGCCCCGCCGCGGCGAGTAGCCCCTCGGCCGCCAAGGCCGGGAAGGAACGAGCATGAGCACCCACATCAACCCCGACGTGATCCGCGTGGTGGGCGGCACCCCTTTGGTGCTCTTGGACGAGAACTGCCTGGAGGGCATGGTGGCCCCGGTCATCGCCAAGCTGGAGTACCAAAACCCCCTGGGCTCGGTAAAGGACCGCATCGCCGTGGCCATGATCGGCGCGGCCGAACAGGAGGGCAGGCTGGACCAGGGCTCGCTGGTGGTGGAGCCCACCAGCGGCAACACCGGCATCGGCCTGGCCATGGTCTGCGGGGTTAAGGGCTATAGGCTTTTGCTGACCATGCCCGAGTCCATGAGCCTGGAGCGCCGCCGTCTGCTCAAACACCTGGGGGCCGAACTGGTCTTGACCCCGGCCGCCCAGGGCATGCCCGGGGCCATCGAGCGGGCTCGGGAGATCGTGGCCAGCGAGCCCAAGGCCTTCATGCCCGACCAGTTCTCCAATCCCGCCAACCCGGCGGTGCACCGCAACACCACCGGCCCGGAGATATGGCACGACACCGCCGGCGCGGTGGACATCCTGGTGGCCGGGGTGGGCACCGGCGGCACCATCACCGGCGTCAGCGAGCATATCAAGCCCCTGAAACCCGGGTTCCAGGCCATCGCCGTGGAGCCGGCCGGCAGCCCGGTGCTCAGCGGCGGCGATCCCGGGCCCCACAAGATACAGGGCATCGGGGCCGGCTTCGTGCCCACGGTGCTCAACCGCGATATCATCGACGAGGTCATCACCGTGACGGGTGACCAGGCCATGGACACCGCCCGGATGCTGGCCCGGCGTCAGGGCCTGCTCTGCGGCATCTCCTCGGGCGCGGCGGCCTGGGCCGCCATGCAGGTGGCCCGTAGGCCGGAGAACGTGGGCAAGACCATCGTGACCATCCTGCCCTCCACCGGCGAGCGCTACCAGTCCACCGAGCTGTATCTGGACGACTGAGCCGGCTGCACTTCTTGTCACAAAAATTTTCCGCCCCAGGGCTTGCATTGGCCTTGGGACGGATTATCTTATAGGTGTAACAGACTTATCTGTCTGTTATCGCACATTATTATCATGAAAGGAGGCGGCGATGACTTACTTGATTCCCTATGGCCAGTTTCGTGGCCTCAACCGTTTGCGGCGGGACGTGGACGACCTGTTCTCCCGCTTTTTCGACACCAGCGATTCGGGCGGCGGCGGCCAGGAAAGCGCATTCGTGCCCTCGGTGGACGTGAAAGAGACCGAAGGGGCCTATGAGGTGTGCGCCGAGGTGCCTGGGCTCAAGCCCGAGGACATCAAGGTGGAGTATCACGACGGGGTGCTCACTCTCAGCGGCGAGAAAAAGCAGGAGATCGACGAGGAACAGGGCTCTTGGCACGTAATCGAGCGGCGCTACGGCAGCTTCAGCCGCGGCGTGCGCCTGCCGGCCAAGGTGGACGTGAACAAGCTGGAGGCCAGCCACAAGGACGGTGTGCTCACCGTGAGCCTGCCCAAGAGCGCCGAGAGCGCGGCCAAGACCATCGAGGTCAAGGCCGGCTAGCCCCTACCGCCCGCGCCAAGAGAGCCCGTCCCTTTAGGGGGGCGGGCTTTTTTAGCGGTCCAAGGCACGAACCCTCTCCCGGAGGCCGGCGATTCGTGTTATGACAGAGGCGAATCCCGGCATTGGGCCGGGGCGGGAGCAAGGAGAGCACATGAGCGCGTTCACCCGTGGCCCGGCAATTTGGTCCCTGTTTTTGGCCCTGGCCCTGTTGGCCGCCTGCGCCGCCGCGGGCCCCAACGCGGTGGAGTACTACCGCGACGAGTACACCATGCGCCTGGACACCTTTCCCCAGGCGGCCAACACCTATGGCACCGGCCTGAACCAGTTCACCTATGACCACAAGGACCTGCAGGTGCAGCTGCGCCTGGACGTGGAGCGGGAGTTCACCTTTGAGCTCAAGCTGACCAACACCAGCGGCATGCCCATGACCATCAACTGGTCCCAGACCTATTACGTCAACGGCGCGGGCCACCGCTACCACGTGGCCCACAACGGAGCGCCCTTCTGGTCGCCGGTGAGCAAGCTGGTGCCCACCACCGTGGCCCCGGGCCAGACCATAGAGGACGACCTGCAGCCCGCCCGGGAGGCCAAGCGCGACGGCCAGTGGCTCCTGGCCCCGCTCACCGACCCCCAGATATCCCAGGGCGACTGGCCCGATCAGCTCACCATCCTCATGCCGGTGGTCATCGGCGGGGTGGAGACGGTGCACCGCTTCGACATGGACATAGACGCCGTCGATCCCATGGATGATATGGGAGGCCCCTGGTACTACTAAAAACCTCGGCGTCCGATTCCGGGCTGCGGCGCTCACTTCGCGGTTTGCCTCCTCGGCGTACGCTTTAGTACGCCTGTGTCGCCAAACCGCTGCAGCTTCGCGCTTCGCTGCCGGACTTGGACGCCTCGTGCCCTGTTTTTGGCGTTTGAAGGCCGGTTGAAAAAGGCGGGCATTAGCTTGACTGGGTTGGTACGCTGCATCCCTTTGGTGATGCTCATGGCCCTGGCTGGACTGCTGGCCGGGTGCGCTGGCGGGCAATACGCGGACCCCGGGCCCCAGCCGGCTCGCATCCGGGCGCGGGTGGACCTGCTCACCGACCGCTCCCAGTTCGACCAGTTCGACGACACCACGCCCTACACCTCCTGGGACTGGGGCCTGTGGATCGAGCAGGACGGCCGCCTCATGCGCCTGCCGCCCTCGCCGCCCCAGCAGCTCACCGTGATCCAGACCGAGCGCCTGCAACGCGACACCGTCTTTCTGGCCCCGCCGGGCAGGCACGTCTATCGTTTGATCGTGGACGGCTACGTGAAGCTCAGGGAGGGCTGGACCTACTGGCCCATCGACGTGGTGCGGGTCAACGACCGTCTGACTCTGGACCTGGCCCCGGGCCAGGAGGTCACCGTATCGCCCAAGAAGGTGCTCAGGGGCGCGGGGATCGACCGCAAGCGCCCCTAGGCATCGCTAGCAAGTTACTTCATGGCCACCCGGCTGGCGGTCATGGGCCGGCCCAAGGCCCTCTCCAGGGCGGCGTAGGCCTGTAGATAATCGTACCGGGCCCGCACCAGGTCGCTGGCCGCCTGGAAGCGGGCCACCTGGGCGTCGGTGAACTCGATGGCGTCGCCCACCCCGTTCTCATAGCGCCCCTGGGCCAGGCGGAAGTTCTCCTTGGCCGCCTCCAGGGCGGTCCGGGCCACCTCGATGCGCTCCTGGGACTCGCGCACCACCAGCCAGGCCTGCTCCACCTCCTCGCTGATGCCCAGCTCCAGGTCCTTGAGCTTGGCCTGGCGCTGAAGTATCTGGGCCCGGGCCTCGTTGACCTGGCCCTTGGTCAGAAAGCCCGAGAAGATGGCCCAGCTCAGGCTCACCCCGGCGGCCCAGTCGTTTTGCAGGGGGAACTCGGTGTTGCCGTAGCCAAAGGAGCCGCCCGCGTCCAGGGAGGGCCAGTACCCGCCCTGGGCCGCCTCCAGGCGGCCTTGCGAGGCGGCGATGTAGGCCTTGAGGCTGGCCGTCTCGGGCCGCCGGTCCATGGCCTCCACGATCAGCGGATCCAGCTTGCCGGGCAGGGGAGGCAGGCCCTTTTCCGGGGCCAGCTCGTACTTGGCCCGCCAGGGGCGGACGCCCATGACCCGCTCCAGGGCCACCCTGGCCTCACGCCGGCGGTACTGGGCGCTGATCAGGGCCAAACGAGCGTTGGCCAGGTCCACCGCGGCCCGGGCCACGTCGATCTTGGGCCTGAGGCCGGTGGCGTAAAAGCCCTTGGCCTGCTCCACGTGGCGCTGCTGGGACTCCAGGGTCTTGGTGGCCACCCGCACCAGATGCTGGTTCTTGAGAACCTCGAAGTAGCTGGTCTTGACCGACAGCACCACCTCGTCGCGCCGGGTGCTCAGGTCGTGCCGCACCGCGCTAAGCTCCTGGCGGCTGGCCTCCACCTTGCCGCCGGTCTGGCCAAAGTCGTAGATCTTCTGGGTCAGGGACAGCTCGCCTTCGTAATAGTCGTAGTGTCCCGCGTAGTTGGAGGTGCGCGAGCGGTCGGAGTAGTTGCGGGTGTAGCCGGCATCGCCGCTGAGCTGGGGCCACCAGCGGGAGGTGGTCTGGGTCACCCGGCCCTCGGCCTGGGCCACTTCCTGGCGGGCCGCTTCCAGGGTGGGATTGTTCTTCAGAGCCAGGCCCACCGCTTGCTCCAGGGACAGCATCTTGTCCGCGCCCGCGGCCGGACCAGCCGCCAACAGGGACAGCATTGCCAGGGCCGCCGTCCCCCACCACGCCTTGCTCATGACCACGCCTCCATAAGAGTTGATCCAGGTGGCCTACAGCTTAGAGCCTGGTTGGGGCGCGGTCAATGGGAAGGGGATGGCAGGCGGCAGGCATTGGCCCGGGAGGGATCGAATCGGGTTACCTGGCCGGGCTGGTCCGCCCCGGCGGTCCGGGCCAGGCCGGTGAGCAGGCCGGCGAAGACCCGCTGGTGCAGGGGCCATACCCCGTGCCAGTAGGCCAGGCCGCCCAGGCCCTTGGGCAAAAAGCTGACGATGAGCTGGGCCCGGCAGGACTCCGGTCCGGCGGGCTCCAGCCTGAGCTCCAGGGTGGCCGAGCCGGGCAGCTTCATCTCGGCCAGAAGCAGCAGCCGGCGCTCCGGCTCCAGCTCCAGCACCCGCCAGAAGTCCAGGGCGTCGCCCACCCGAAGCTCGCGGTTGCTGCGCCGGCCCCGCCGGAGCCCCGGTCCGCCCACCGCCTCGTCCATGAGCCCCCGCAGCCGCCACAGCCAGCCGCTGGAGTACCAGCCCTGAGCGCCACCCACCCCGGCCACGTCCTGCCAAACCCGGTCAACGGGCAGGGGCATGGCCAGCTCGTAGCCCTCGCGGAACACCGCGCCGCCGGCAAAGGGCGCGTCGCCGCAGGCCACCCACTCGGGCGGGCTCGGGCCGCCCGCGTCCATCCAGCAGGTCTCCACCCGCTCCTGGGCGATGCGCTCCAGGGCGCGGCGGATGGCCATGCGGGCCGGGGTCAGCTCCTGGGGGATGATCTCTCTGATGCGGTTATCACGGCAGATTACGGTGTTTCTCAGGCCCTCGGCCAAAGGGCGGCCCAGGCTGGCCGGCACCGGGGTGACCAGGTGTATCCAGTAGGAGCTCAGGCGGGGGCTCAAGACCGGCACGGGCACGATGATGCGCGGCCTGAGGCCCGCCTCCTGGGCGAATATCTGGAACAGCTCCTCATAGGAGTGGATGTCCGGCCCGCCGATGTCAAAGGTTTGGCCGCTGACCTGTTCGTGCTCCAGACAGCCCCGCAGATAGCCCAGCACATCGCCTATGGCGATGGGCTGGCACTTGGAACGCACCCAGCGGGGGGTGATCATCAGCGGCAGGCGCTCGGCCAGATAGCGCAGCAGTTCAAAGGAGGCGCTTCCCGCGCCCAGGATCATGGCCGCCCGCAGCCAGGTGCAGGGCGTGCCGCCGGCTTGCAGGATGCGGCCCACCTCGGCCCGGGAGCGCAGGTGGTGGCTTATGTCGGGGTCGTCGGGCACCAGGCCGCCCAAATAGATGATGCGCTCCAGGCCAGCGGCGTCCGAGGCCAGGGACATGTTGCGGGCCGCCTGGCGGTCGGCCGCGGCAAAGTCCTTGGTGGCCTTGTTCATGGAGTGGACCAGGTAAAAGGCGGCCCAGCAGCCATCCATGGCCCGGGCCAAGGAGAGCGGGTCCATCACGTCGCCGGTCACCAGCTCACAGCGGGGATGGGAGGCCCAGGGGCGGCAGGCCAGCTTGGCCAGGGAGCGGCCCACGGCCCGCACCCGAAAGCCGGCGGCCAGCAGGCGGGGGGCCAGGCGGCCGCCCACATAGCCGGTGGCGCCCAGGACCAACACCGGTTTTTCACGCCGCGAGGGGAGGGCAGGGATCATGCGTCACCTCTCTAAGTCCCAATTGCAGCACAGCCGGCGGGCCAAAAGCAACGGGGCCGCCCCCGAAGGAGCGGCCCCGCAATGTTGTCAGAGCAGGATGTTTAGTCGATCTTCATGAAGCGCGAGCCCTTGGCATTGCACACCGGACAGCGCTCCGGGGCCTCGCCCTCGGCGGTGTAGCCGCACACCGGGCACACGTAGTAGGGGAAGTCGCCCACCGCGCCGCCCAGGTTGTCCAGGAGCTTCTGGTACAGGTCGGCGTGGACCTTTTCCACCGTGTTGGCATACTCAAAGGACCTGAGGGCCTCCTTAGCGTCCTCGGCCTTGGCCGCCTCGATCATCTCCGGGTACATGTGCTCGAACTCGTGGGTCTCTCCGTCGATCGCAGCCTTCAGGTTCTCCTCGGTCGAACCGATCCCGCCCAGCGTCCTCAGA
>Ga0272444_10004679_pt1 | contig 12017 bp, 9 predicted proteins | sample SSMForm13_FD_201033 | JGI IMG/M metagenome (GOLD analysis project Ga0272444, IMG submission 201033) | Marine sediment archaeal communities from Little Sippewissett salt marsh, Falmouth, MA, United States - SSM-Form-13 | ecosystem: Environmental > Aquatic > Marine > Wetlands > Sediment ... | reverse complement strand
GCCAAGCCCTTTATGTCGTCGAGTTCGAAGCGGGGCACGCCTAGGTCAACGGGGATGTCAGATACCAATGCTAGGAGATGGTCCTCCTTCGTGCAAAGGGGCCTGTCATGAACCTGGCTCCGAAAGACCTCTATCTTGGGTTTGTCCTTCCTTTTGTACCCTTCCGTCAAGATAATATCCACGTCTTGAAAATACTTTGAAGCAAGGCCGTCAAGGGTCGCCTCTGTGTCCACATCTCTGATGACCGAGACCTTTTTAGGCGATGAGATGACTACAGTGTGGGCCCCGGCCTTCTTGTGACGCCAGCTGTCTTTTCCTTCATGATCAATGTCAAAGCCATGGACATCGTGTTTAATGGTTCCCACACGATAGCCCCTTGTCTTCAATTCCGGTACAAGCTTTTCCAGCAGGGTTGTTTTCCCGGAGTCTGATTTGCCTACAACGGAGACAATGGGGGCCGTGGTGGCCTCCTGTGCGTGGGCTCTCTCCCTCTCAAGGCAAGGGTTTGTGGACAAAGGCGGCTGAAATGGATAGAGCGGTTGGACCATCACTTCCTCCCCTCTTCGCAGGCTGCTTCTTTCTGGCTCCACAAGGATCAACCCATTGGCCATGGACATGGCGGAAAAGACTCCAGCATGGGGACCTACAAGAGGAAGAACGCGGTAAGCGCTGTCTTCATTTCTTACCAAGCCTTGAACCAAATGTTCTATGCCGGGCCTTTTCTCCAGGTCCTGTTCAAGGCTCGCCTTTATGGGAACCATTCGATCTGTTTGGCCCATTAGTCTTAAGAGGGCCGGCGCAACGAGGGTGTAAAAGGCCGCGTAAACGGCACTCGGTGTCCCGGGCAAGCAGAAGACTGGTTTGCCGTGATCCATGCCAAAAGAAGTCCCCTTGCCAGGTACCATGGACAGGCCGGAGAACTTTACGTCCATTCCCATCTTTCCCATGAGATGGCGGGTAAGGTCGGAGCGGGCATTTGAAGTGCCGCCAGTTGTCACGACCATATCACTCTTGAGACTTTGCAGTACATCTTTCATGATCGTATCTGCGTCGTCTGTGCAGATCATCACCTGGCCGACGAGGGCGCCGTGCTCCTTGACCATGGCCGAGAGCATATAGATGTTGCTGGCCACAATACTGTGGTCAGCAGGTCTGGCATCAAGATCAATCAGTTCGTTTCCAACGGCAATGATGGACACTCGGGGTCTTCTGGTTACAGGGACCTCTCTTATCTGCAGGCTGGCCAGGGTGCCCAGGACAGGTGGTGTGATGGAGCCTCCCCGTTCAATGATGAGGCTGTTCTTTTTAATGTCTTTACCCTTTGTTGAGACATACTGAAAGGGAGATGCCACGGCTGGCACTTCAATCGTATCTGACCTGCAGGGGGTATCTTCTTCTTTCACCACTGCGTCTGCCCCTGGAGGGATGGGCCCCCCGGTGGCGATGTGCACCGCCTGTCCCCTCGCAAGCGTGGGCAGTTCTCCGATACGTGGATGTATTTCTCCCACCACTTTCAGCCTTGCTGGGTGTTCGTCCGTGGCATTGGCCGTGTCTTTGCTGCGAACGGCGTAACCGTCCATGGCAGCACGATCAAAAGGGGGGATGTCATAAGAGGCATAAAGACCCTTGCTGGCAACATGGCGCAAGGCCTTTTCCAGAGGAAGGGTGATCGTCTCAAGGGGATCTATGCTTTCCAGGATGATCTTGAGGGCTTGTTCCCGGGAGATCACCTTCAGGTCAGCCATCTTTCATTCTTCTCCATGAGGGGGGCGGTGAAAAGGGGGCGTGTGTCCTCCACAGTCAGGACGGTAGGAGGATTCTTGCCTATTGTCAAGTTCAAATATGTCATGTTAGACTTAATAATCCGGTGGCGACATGGAAGTGGCGTTGACTTTTTAACTGTAGTCATATTAGATGGTTTTGCCTGTAGCTGGCACCTGGGAGGAAATTCAGTGAGACTTGGCGATTTGATCGACAACATCAAGGCCCATCCAGACTTTTCCAAGGTCGGCATGATGCTTTGCCATGTAGGCGTGGTGCGGGGGACATCAAGGGATGGCCGACCCGTCTCCGGCCTGGACCTTACGGTGGACCGAGGTGCCTTGGAATCCATCCTTTCTGAACAGCGGAAAAGGCCTGGCATTGTGGAGATACTGGTGGAGATCCAGGAAGGGGCGCTCAAGGTGGGTGACGAGGTCATGTTTATTGTGGTGGCGGGTGATTTGCGCGACCATGTGATACCAGTATTAGAGGACACCTTGAATGCTATAAAGAAGGGTGTTACCCACAAGACAGAACACTTCATATGATAGGCGTGGACAGTTGCGCAGGATGACCCCACCCCTGTGCAAAACGGGGGAGGGAGGGTTTTGGCTCTATTTACTGGATTCCGGCCGTTCGGTTTTGAGGCTCCCGACAGGCTTTCGCCGGAACGACCTGACCAGGCGTGACCCATTCCACCGTGTCGTGACTGGATAAGGTCGGTGCGGGGCTGTGGCTCAGTGTTGTGCGCGAAGATGAGCTGGATCTTGGGGGGAGAAATGGATGCCTGAATTTACCCACATTGATGAACAAGGAAAGATTCGCATGGTCGATGTCTCAGAAAAGCCGGAAACGGCACGGGAGGCTGTGGCCCAGGGGGTCGTTACCATGAAACCTGAGACCTTTGAGCTGATAAGGGACCAGAAGGTGAAAAAGGGAAATGTGCTGGAGGCCGCCCGTATTGCAGGGGTAATGGCTGCAAAAAAGACGGCAGACCTTATTCCCATGTGCCATCCCCTTTCCATTACCCACGTACAGGTGGACTTTCATCCTGACCCTGAGACCCACAGCATGAGAATAGAATCGGCTGTCCGTGTGCCAGGTCAGACCGGTGTGGAAATGGAGGCCCTTGCGGCAGTGGCTGTAGCGGCCTTGACGATTTACGATATGTGCAAGTCCTACGACCGGGCCATGACGATTACAGATGTCTGCCTGAAGAAGAAATCAGGGGGCAAGAGCGGGACCTTTGTGAGGGAGTCGTTGTGAAGGAGGCCGTGACCTACCATGTGTCTGAATTTGTAGACGACGGCCTTAAAGAAGCTGAGGTGACGGCCATTCAGGAAGTCCCCTTGACCGTTTTTCTCAACAATCACGAGGTAGTCACGCTCCTTTGCACGGGAAAGCACCCCAAATACCTGGCCTTGGGATTCCTGAAGTCTGACGGGCTGATCACGGACCTGAAACAGGTGCAGGAAGTTCTCGTGGATGAAGAGACGGAAAGGATCAAGGTGTATGTCAAGACATCTCCTGAGCCCTTCGAGCTTCCACGCCTGGGCCGGTCCATTACCTCCGGATGTGGAAAGGGGACCAATTTTGAGCAGAACATGGAGACGATTGCTGCCACCAAGGTTACTTCAAAACTGACCATCTCGCCTCGGCAGATCCTGGCTTTGGCATCTGAACTCCAGAAGAGATCAACCCTCTACCAGAGGACCAGGGGGTGCCACAATGCCTCCCTTTGCACAGCGCAAGAAATGCTCCTCTTTCGTGAAGATATTGGCAGGCACAACGCCATCGACATGATTTGTGGCCAGTGCTTCTTAGATGGGATTTCTACAGATGACAAACTCATCGTGACGACGGGGCGGATAGCCTCAGAGATCCTGTTAAAGACCCTGCGCCTCGGGGTCCCTATCCTTGTGTCTGGTTCGGCTGCCACACGGCTCTCCATCGATCTGGCGAGAAAGACCAACATCACCCTTGTGGGGTTGGTGTGCATGGGACGGATGATTATCTACAACAGCGGCGGTAGAGTAAGAGGCCTATGACGGGAAAGGAGTTTTTCAAGGTCGTCTCCCTTGATGCAGTACTGGAACGGATACGTACATTTCCGGCTGTTGACGAAGAGCTGCTGCCTCTGGACCAGTCTGTGGGCCGGATTTTGGCCCAGGATCTGTTTTCCAGCATCGATCTCCCCGAATTCAGCCGTGCTACCATGGACGGCTACGCCATCCAGGCGAAATCCACCTTTGGTGCGTCAGAGAGTATGCCCGCCCTCTTTACCATCATCGGCTCTGTTGGTATGGGAGAAGTGCCCACGGTCTCTGTAGACCCCGGGCAGGCCGCACACATTGCCACAGGGGGCATGCTCCCTCGTGGGGCAGACAGTGTGGTTATGGTAGAACATACCCAACGCCTGGATGACCAGACCCTTGAAGTCTTTAAAAGCGCGGCCCCCTTGCAGCATGTCATGGAGGTAGGCGAAGACCTTAAAAAAGGAGAAAGGATTCTTTCAAAGGGGATTGTCATACGCCCCCAAGAAATGGGGGTCTTGGCAGCCCTTGGCCGGGCTCAGGTGCCGGTGTACACGAAACCTGTTGTGGCCATCGTCTCTTCTGGCGATGAAATTGTGCCCATAGAGCAAACCCCCGGCTTGTCTCAGTTGCGCGATGTCAATGCCTATACCCTTTCCGGCCTTGTGCGCACCTCAGGGGGGGTTCCCCTTTACCTGGGCATTGCCAAAGACAACTTTGATGAGCTGGATCACCTCTGCCGTAAGGCCCTGTCCCGGGCCGATATGGTCCTGATCTCAGGTGGCAGCTCGGTAGGAACCCGTGATTTTACCTTGGAAGTACTTCAGGGGCTTCCAGACGCAGAGATCCTGGTGCACGGCGTCTCCGTGAGCCCCGGAAAACCGACCATCCTGGCTCGAAGCAGAGATAAAGCCGTATGGGGGCTCCCAGGGCAGGTGACCTCTGCCATGATCGTCTTTCACGTCATGGTCCGAGCGGCCATTGAGAAGATAGGCGGACGCAAGGAAGACGAGCTGGGAAAGCGACAAGGGGTGCCGGCTGCACTCAGCCGGAATCTTGCTTCCGTGCAGGGCCGGGAGGATTACGTGCGCGTGAGGCTTGTCCGCGAGGCAGAAAACCTGATTGCCGAACCTATCCTTGGAAAATCCGGGCTCCTTCATACCATGGTCAAGGCCGATGGACTCATCAGGATAGAGAGGGACTCGGAAGGGTTGGACAAGGGAAGCCCGGTAGACGTCATTCTCCTCTAGGAGGCTGTCGGTAGACGTCCAGCTCCTTGGCCCCTTGGACCTTTGAGATCATGCACACCGTTCACAATAACCACCCAAAGTCTCAGACTTCATTGACCCTATGAAATAACAGCCAAGAATGTGCCAAGGTTGCCGGGAAACAGCAAGGCTCTGGTTTGGGCCTTCTTTTGCCATTGAAACCTCGGGGTGGGGACATCCGCTTCTCTTCGGCCTCCAATGCCCTTAGCAGCTGTGCGAAGAATGCAGATGGCAATGGCTGTGGGCCTTCGTTCAGCGAACCTCCCCGTCCCTCTGTGGCCAAATCAGGGGGTACAAGTCTTGACAGACCTACTATTCGCGGAAACGGGGGGCGGGAAGCTTGAGTAACTACTCTTGTGTTGTTTTTCTTCGCCCTTCCCAACGCAGTTTCAGCCCCATGAGTAAATCCCATTCAATGGGGACGATAAAAAGCGTCAGAAAGGTGGCCGTACAAAGGCCTGTCACAAAGGTGGATGCCATTGCGCCCCAGACCAGGGAATAGCTAGGGATGCCAAGGGCCATGGGTAAGAGACCGAGGGTGGTGGTGAGTGTGGTCAAGAGAATGGGTCGGAGTCGAATGCGGATTCCCTCGCGGATGGCCTCGCGGCGTGTCATGCCGCTTAGATAGCGCTTGTTGATGAAGTCTACAAGGACCAGCGAGTCATTGACTACTACACCAGTGACGCCTACCACGGCGATGAAGCTATTGACAGTGAAAAGACCCTGGGTGATGAGTTTGCCAAAGACCACGCCGATGAGAGAAAAGACGATGGCAGACAGGATGATGAGGGGTTGGAGATAGGAACGGAACTGTGTGGCCAGGATCAGATAGATCACCAGCAGGGCCACGAAGAAGGCGTAAGTCAATGAGATGTAGGATCGTCGGGTGTCTTCGAATTCCCCTGAGAAATTAATTTCTGCCCCAGGATAGTCCCCTTTTATTTTTCCATAGTGCGTGCTGATAGCATTGACTACTGCTGGTGTGGATGTGGGCGCCCCCGGGTCGACGTTGGCTGTGAGTGTGATGGCACGGTTGTTCTGGAACCGATCCAGCCTGTTGGACTCCATGTAAGATTCATTTCTGGTCAGGTCGCCCAGGCGAAGGGGGCCTGATGGGTGCTGGAGAAGAGGCACCAAGAGGGCAGATTCAGGAGACCCCAGATAGCTTTTGTCTATTTTGAGTTTAAGATCCACGTCTTCGTCAAAGGTGCGGAACTCACCGACAAAACGTCCGTCTAGCACGGAGCCGGCAAGTTGGGCCACGGCCAGGGGAGTGAGGCCGTATTCGGCGGCCCGCTCCTCATCCACATCAAAACGGTAGACCCGATTCGGTCGCCCCTTGTTATCGCTCAAATCCACGAGAAAGGGAGAAATCGTTTCATCGTCCCGCAAGAAGGCATAGATGTTCTGGGCAAGGGCCTGAACAGCATCTGGATTGGGCCCAACGACGCGGACGTTGATATCTTTGCCTGTCGGCGGGCCGCCCTTTTCGGCCCTGACACGGATTGTCCACCCGTCTGTCTGGAAAGGGGCCAGCTGTTTTCGTACGTATTGCAGATGAAGAACAGGATCGTCTTTATGGTTTTCCGGAAAATCCTGTTCTTTCTTAGTAGGCATTTCCACGATGATGTTGCCGTTGTTGCTTCCATAGACCGGCTGGTAGTCTTCGTTAACAAAAAAGCCTGCCATGGCTGTGGCGGACTTGAGCTGGCCTGGTCTGCCGGGCAGCATAAACTTCGTGATCTCTTTAAGTTTTTCGTTGGTGGCTTCGATGGGAGTCGCCACAGGACCTTCCACCTCTATGTAGTAATAGGTATAGTCATCCGGGAAGAACTTGATTTTAATCAAGGGAAGTTTTCCAGACACAGAGACAAGAAGGATGGCCGCAGAAAGCAGAAAGGCCAGAAGGACCAAGCCAAGGCTAATAAACCGGTAACGGAGGGTGAACTGGACTATCTTATTGGTCCCTTTGAGCAACAGGCCCATGAAGCGTCCTCGCTTGCTGGCGTCATGGGCGTCTTGGGCCCGCCTCTCCGCTGACTTGGCGCCGGGCCAATCCATAAAATGAGACGGCAGAATGATGAGACATTCAAAGAGGGATGCGGCGATCGCTGCCGAGATGGCAATGGGGATCTGGGCGAAGAATTCCCCTGTGGAGCCGGACATCATCAGCATGGGCAGAAAGGCGGCCACGGTCGTGGACGTGGCGGCAATGACTGGGCCGGCCACCTCCGATGCGCCATTGACCACCGATTCCTTGATGGGATTGCCTTCCTGAACATGGCGGTAGATGTTTTCTGTGACGACGATGGCGTCGTCTACAATGATACCGGTTACCAGGACAAAGGAAAAAAGTGTGATCTCGTTTAGGGAGTTCTTGGTGAGCCACATGAAGACCATGGTCACGAGGAAGGAGAAGGGAATGCCTATAACAGTGAGCACCGCATTTCTGAGACCCATGAAAAAGAAGATAAGGACACTCACCAGGCAGATACCGACTAGGAGGTTACTACCGAGGGTTGATATGGAATCGTTCACATTGATGCGCTGGTCCTGGGTCAGAACCACTTCCACCTGTTCCTTGGCCAGGACCGACTTAAACTGCTCCACCACCTTCTCCACGGCTGGCAGGATGTCCAACACGTTTCCATCCCACGTCTTGACAACCTTCAGGGTCACGCAGTCCTTGCCGTTTACCGAAGTGATGACATAGGGGTCTCGGTGGAACATGTGGGCGTCATGCATGACATGGCCGACCTTGAGAAAAGAGCCGTCACTGTCCCTGCGAATAATGGTGTCGGCCACCTGCCGGCGGGAGCGATACCGCTCGTCCACGACAATGACGAACTCGCCCGTTCCATTGGTATAGTCGCCGGCTGGCACGGAGATATTGGATTCCATGAGGGCCGCGGCCACCTCGTCAAAGGTCACCCCATATTTGTCAAGGAGACGGGGATTCAGATTCACATGATACTCACGGTCATATTCTCCGTTGAGTTCCACTTCCTTTACACCGGGGATCTGACGGAGGTGCAGTTTCATCTCCTCGGCCATGAGCACGAGAGATCGGTTCGATCTGTTGCCGATCAAGTTAACGGCCACTGCGGGAAGCCATTGGTCCACGTTGATCTCAGTAAACACCGGTGGATCCACCCCTTCGGGCAGCTCGTTCATGATGCTCAGGACCTTGAGACGCAATTCATCAAAGAGCGTGTCGTAGTCCGTGTCGTCGATGAATTTGACGGTGATGTTCGATCGTTCGCGGTAGGAGGTAGATTGGATGAATTCCACGGACTCAAGGTCGTCGAGGGCCTCTTCAATTTCGTGGGTGACCAGGGCCTCGACGTCCTGGGGTGAGGCCCCTGGAAATAGGGTGGTGATCTCCACCTTTCCCATGTGGACATTGGGATAACGCTCTACGGGCAGGTCAAAGAGAGAGAAAATTCCTACAGCCATGGAAAGAACGAAGAGGAGATTGACCAAGACGCTCTGTTTGAGCACGTAACGAAAAAACGGTTTCATGGCTTAGGGCTCCAGCCGGGCTTTAAATCTGTCACCCCGTTTGACCTCTGCAGATCGGACGCGGGAGGTGTTCTTCGGCCCATGGTCAAGAAGTACCACGCGGACTTGTTCGCCGTTTTCCCGTGTGAGCCATAATGCCTCATAGCGCTCTGAGAGGGCTGAAGTAGGCACCAGGACCGTGCCCGAGCCGTCGGGGACCTCCAGGGTAAAGACGGCGCGCAAACCTCCGCGCATATGGGAGAGCCCCTTTTGAACGGAAAGCTCCACGCTTATTTTCCTGGTCTCAGGATCAAAGGCCGGCGATATGCGCTCTACTTCTGCCTCAAGAGTGATCCCGCTTTTTCCTTCATCAGGGAAGCGGAGCTTGGCCTTTCCTTGGAGTTTTTTCACGGCGGTATATTCTTCTGGTGAGAGAGAAAAAGGGACCAGGAGTTTTCGAAAGTCTCCTGCCCTGCCCAGATAAGTTCCTGCCGAGACCCATTGCCCCGGCTCTACTGCACGTTCCGTCATGGTCCACCCTGAAGGGACTTTTGAAGTGTGGCGGGCCTGGCGTTCATTGAGGTTTTCCTCTTCATTCTTAAGGGCCTCAAGTTCGAATCGGGACTGATCCAGTCTGTTCTGGTGGGCGTCCAGGGTGGACTGGGCGGCACTGTCCCGTTGGACCAGTTCCTCAAAGCGGCGGACTTCCTTGATCTCGTAGGCTATTCTGTTTTCCACGCGCTTTTGATCTATTCGGTTCCTGTCAATGGCAATATCTACAAAGGTGGTGTCGAGGACACAGAAAAGGCCGTCTGCGCCAATGGTATCTCCCACGTCGGCCGCCACTTTGAAACAGCGCCCTGCCTCTTCGCTCATGATCTCCATGGTATGTCTGGCCCTGGTGTAACCTGTAAGGGTCACCTGGCGCATGGCAGGCTTAGCCGCAAAGATCTCGCCTTCCCCCCATGGCTGTTCCTCTCCTTCACTGGCCTGCAAATTGGTGGTGACAAGTAAAGACATTAGAAGGGAGCAGGCGACGATCAATGCATTCTGTACAAAACCGTTCATAAGAGATCCTTTCCACCTCCTCGCAGGGTAAAGGCAAGGGCCTTTTCAACCACCTGATCGACCTTCTCTTCAGGGAGAAAGCGAAGCTGCTCTTTGATCAAGAGGGAAGAAAGGCCATGGAGTGCGGCCCACAGGGCAATAGCCAGGGCCTCGGCGTCGCCCCCGGCAAAAAGGCCGGCATCCATACACTGGTGCACATGTTCCACGAATTTCTTAAGGGACTTCAGGGCCAGGGTTTGTTCGGCGCCATCGGGCTGTTTGATGATCTCCTTCGTTCCGAACATGAGTTCATAGAGCTCAGGGTTTTCCAGGGCAAAGGTGACATAATGACGCCCCCCGGTTTTAATCCGATCCACAGGGTCGGCAATCTTGTCTAATTCATACTGAAGGGCAAGGAGCTTTTCAAAGCCCTGGTAACAGAGCTGGAGCATGATATCTTCCTTGTTCTCGAAATACCGGTAGATCGTTCCCGCGCTGTATTCTATCTGACGGGCTATGCGGCGCATGGAGACGGCTTGGTAGCCCCCTTTTGCGAACATGCCCATGGCCGCCTCGAGTATCCGCTGCCGCATCCTAAGGGCATCCCGCTCTTTCCGTTCCTTAATACCCATGAGACGTTTCTATAATGAACGCTGTTCAGTTTGTCAACAGCGTTCAGCAGAGGGCTTTCCCCTTGACACAGAGCCCCTCATCTCCTATGGTCCATTCCCTCAACTTCTTCCCTTCGCCAAGCAGGAGTACGAGCGCCATCTTTTGGGTTGGTGGGTTTGTCATTCCGGCGAAAGCCGGAATCCAGGGAGCGCAGTGGTGAATAAACAACCAGCTGTCTATATCCTGGCAAGCAAACGAAATGGTACGCTATATGTCGGTGTCACTTCAGATCTCGTGAAGAGGATATGGGAACACAAAAACAATATGGTGGAAGGATTCTCCAAACGATACAACGTTCATCGAATAGTCTGGTATGAATTACACGATAGGATGGAATCCGCCATAATCAGGGAGAAGAGGCTAAAAGACTGGAAACGAAAATGGAAACTGAAATTGATTGAGAGTCGTAATCCTGATTGGCAAGATTTGTATCATGTGATTGCTTGACTAGATTCCGTGTTGCTAAGAAGACCTTCTCCCCCGGCAGGAGGGAAAGGTGTGGGAACAGAAAGGATTCCACAGAATACCATGGGCTTGTTGTCTCGCAGTGTCTCCATCACCCGTTATAAGGTTCAGGGAAAACTCAAAGAACCTGTTCTTGAGACCATGGCGTCTTGCCTTAAGAAGCATGCTATTCGAGAAACAGACGAAGATGTTTCAGACAAGACCGTGGGATGGACCTCCTATGACAGGCCTTATGCCCCGGATTTTTCAGGGTCTTCCTTTAATATAGGGACCTATTTTGTCTTTTCCTTAAGGATGGACAAAAGGACCATCCCTCCGAAAATGCTCAAGAAACACTGCGCCATAGAAATGGCAAAGCGCCTGGCGCGCATTGACCGGCCCTATCTGTCGAGCCACGAAAAGGACATGATAAGGGACGACGTTACCAGTTTTCTCAGGCGGCGCATCCCGGCCACACCCGATGTATATGACATCCTATGGAGCTATGAAGAAGCTTTCTTGTGGTTTTTCACCACTCTTAAGTCCGCCAATGAAGACCTGGAAACCCTCTTTCTAAAGTCCTTTGAAATGCCGTTGATCCGGCTTTTTCCCTACACCACGGCCGATCTTGCCATGGGCCTTTCAGCGCGGGACCGAGACGCTCTCCTTACCCTTTCCGCCACCACTTTCACGGGGTGACCCCATGCTTGATGTCTCAATCTCCTATAACCGCTACAAATTTTTGGGCCACGAGTTCCTTACCTGGCTATGGTTTGTCATGGAAAATGATGAACCAAGGATCAAGGGGCTGGACCAGGAGCCTCTGGCTCTTCGTATTGGAAACCGCATGGTCCTTGAAAACAGAAGAGGAGATGCCCTGGAAAGCATCACCATCAAGGGGGATGACGCTGGTCTTGAAGAGGGCCTTCTGGCGTTGAGAAAAGGGGCCGTAGTCACAGAGATGAATCTCCTTTATGAGGCAGGAGACAACCAATGGCAGTTTACGATCAAGGGAGAAAGCCTGCACCTGGTAAGTTTCAGGTGTCCCCAAACAGGTCCTGTGGAGACTGAAGAAGATGTAGAAGGGGCGGTCCTTGAAAAGGCCTATCTCTATGAGAAAGCCATTCAGCTAACCGATAAACTCTACAAGGAATTCATCACCCTGAGGGTCTCAGACCAGTGGCCCAAGAAGGTGGTTCCCAGCGTGAAAAAATGGATTCATTCCTGAAGCACACTCTCCCCTTGCCTTAATCCCCTCGCCGCTCCCCTTTTTCTCTTCCATACCCCGCCC
>Ga0272444_10004678_pt1 | contig 12019 bp, 10 predicted proteins | sample SSMForm13_FD_201033 | JGI IMG/M metagenome (GOLD analysis project Ga0272444, IMG submission 201033) | Marine sediment archaeal communities from Little Sippewissett salt marsh, Falmouth, MA, United States - SSM-Form-13 | ecosystem: Environmental > Aquatic > Marine > Wetlands > Sediment ... | reverse complement strand
AAAAGATCCGGAGGGACAAACCCATGAACCCGAAGGGTGGAACAGGAGATCGGCCGCGTGTATAATCTCTGGATCAAAGAACCTGCACATATATAAAGAGGCTAATCAAACAGGTTATGAAACACTGAATTGAGTATGTCAACGGGTCTCCACGGAATGGACCCGGCCGTGACTCTAACAAAAATCGGAGGAAAGGGGGAGACTTATGAGACTGAAAGATCGTGTGGCCATTATTACGGGTGGATCTCAGGGTATTGGAGGAACCATTGCCACGACCTATCACAGGGAAGGGGCCCAACTGGTGATTCCTGATATCGATGGGGAAGCCCTGGCAGAAAAGACCCGGGAAATCCGTGCCCTGGGAGGCAACATCCTGCCTCTTGAGCTGGATATTTCACAACCGGAAAATGTGGAACGCCTTCTTTCCGAAACCGTCGACCGCTTTGGACGGTTGGACATCCTGGTGAATAACGCAGTGTGGGCATCTTACGGTCCGTTTACCGACATCACCCTTGAAAACTGGCAGAAGACCCTGGATGTGGCCCTCACCGCCTACTTCCTCTGCGCCCAGGCAGCAGCCCGTCAGATGCAGACCCAGAACCGCGGTAAGATTATCCATATCTGTTCAATTGCGAGTCAGACCGGTGTCCACCGCACAACCGCCTACACAGCCTCCAAGGGGGGCATCCTCTCCCTGACCCGGGTGATGGCGATCGAATTGGCCTCCCACAACATCCAGGTCAACTGCATTAATCCCGGCTTTATCATGACGCCCTTCGTCCAGAGGATTCTCACCGAAAAAGATCGACAGGACCGAGAGGCCGTCATTCCGGCCGGCCGTTATGGTGCCCCCGAAGATGTGGCCGGGCCAGCGGTTTTCCTGGCCTCGGATGAGTCGGACTATGTGACCGGCACCAGCATTGTGGTGGACGGCGGCGCAAGTTGTGGCAGTTTGTGGGAATAGGAACGGCTGCCTGCTCCCGGCGAGAGATTCCCGAAGAGCAGCCGATCCCAACGGTACCGGAAGCATTTGCCCTGATGAGCAAGGGTGGTGAGGCGATCCGAAAAGGGTGACATTATGAAACCGAGCATGGAAGAACTCGAAGAGAGGGCGTGCCGTCTGGGGGAAAAGTATGAAAAAGAGTGCACAGGCTGCGCGCAAACCGCATTGGCAGCTATTTTCGACACATTAGTGATCGAAAATGACGATGTATTTCGATCCGCCAGCGGACTCGCTGACGGATTAGGGTTGACCGGAGACGGCTCATGCGGGGCTTTGGTGGGTGGGGCTTTGGCTATCGGATATCTGTTCGGCAGGAGACGACAGGAACTGCCGGATATGATGAAGCCGATGAAATCCTATCTTCTGGTCAAAGAGCTTCACCATGAATTCGTGAAGAAGTATGGGACCTGCCGATGCGCTGACCTTCAGACATCACTCATGGGTCGGACCTTTAATCTGCTGAATCCCAAGCAATTCAAGGAGGCCATGAAATTCGGCATGATGGATTATTGCAGCAAGGTGGTCGGGTCTGCAGCACAGATGGCGACCCAGATTATTCTGGAGGAGCAGGAGTACTGATTTCACACAACTCTGCATATGACGACCGGCGTATTTTTCCATGAGAAATTCAGGGGCGAGAAGTGGTTGATCATTGGGGATAAATTTCGAAATTTTCCCCGGGTAATGGATCGCCAGCTCAAACTCCCCCACGTGAAGCTCTTTGAACCGAAAAAGGTGTCCGAAGAGCTGTTGCTCAAAATCCATACGCCCGGATTCGTCCAGGAGCTGAAAGACGCCTGGTACAACGAGGGGGCCCTCCTCTCTGTCGGGGGATGCGTTGAGGCGACCGAGAAGATCCTCTCAGGCGAGTTGGACAATGGACTGGTTTTTACGGTGGCGGCCGGTCATCACGCTGAACGGGATTCTGCCTGGGGCGGCACCTATGCCTCTTGTGCGGGGCCTGCGTTTTACAGGGCCCGGGACAAATTCGGACCGAAACGGTTTGCCATCATCGACACGGATCGTCATCATGGGAACGGGACCCGGGATATCTTCCTTAGAGACGACGATGTTCTCCATGTCTGTTTCTGCAGCTGGGATCGGATAGAGGGGAACGGCACAAAGATTTGTGTCAATATCGCCTCGCCTCATACGGACGAGACCTATATGGAGGAAGTTGAGAAGGCCTTTATCCCCCGGCTGATAGACTTTAAACCGGATCTGATTCTCCATAACCTGGGGCACGACACCTGTGAGCTGGACTACGGGGACATCGGCTTGACAGAGGCTTTCTTTCCTCAACTGGCAGGCAAGATCAAGCGGTGCGCCCGGGATATCTGCGATGGGCGATATCTGATAGTGACCCATGGGGGAAACCGAAGGGATGTTGCGGAATCCATCTTTCCGAAGATGATTGAGATTCTTGCTGCAGACTAAAAAACATCTGGTGCATGTGCCCTGCGGTTGGGGGCAGGGGGCCGGGCCAGGATAACGGATCCAACTGGGAGAGAAAGGGATCATGTTTGAACAAGGCGTCATCAGACCGCCGAGCGAGGCCATGAGCCTCCTGGTGAGGGTCACGCGAAACTGTCCATGGAACAGATGCCATATCTGCCCGGCCTACAAGGGGAAGCGGTTTTCCAGAAGGAGCGTGGCGGAGGTCAAAAGGGATATCGACAGCATGGGGAAAACCTACGGCCCGCGATCGAACGCATTTACCTCTGTCTTTCTCCAGGATGCCGATACCCTGATCCTTCCGACAGATGAGCTTGTGGAGGTCATCCAGCATATCAAGAAAACGTTTCCCAACATTGAGAGGATCACCACCTACGCACGGGCCAAATCCATGAAAAAGAAGCGGCCGCAAGACTACCAGCGCCTCAAACAGGCGGGACTTACCCGGATCCACACCGGGATGGAGAGCGGCTCGGCCCGGGTTTTGAAACTTATTCAGAAGGGTATCACACCCGATGATATCCTCACGGGAGGGATGCGTGTCGTAACGTCTGGCATTTCCCTTTCCGAGTACATCATGCCCGGTGTGGGGGGCAAGGCGTTGAGCCGGGAACATGCTTTTGAGACTGCGAGAATCCTTAACCAGATCCGGCCCGATTTCATCAGGGTCAGAACATTGGCCATCCACCCCCTCTCTCCCCTTCAAAAGATGGTGGAGGAGGGGACGTTCGATCCCATGAATGATGAGGAGGTGGTTCGGGAGATCCGGTTGCTCCTCGAAAACCTGGATGAGATGCCCTCGCATTTCAGGTGTGGCGATTTCAGCCTGAATCTCCTCATGCAGGTGGACGGGCGGCTGGACGTGGACAAAAAGGCCATGATCCATGAAATCGATCGATACCTCGCCCTGACGCAAGCACAGAAACAGGCCTTCTCCCTCATCCAGAGATCTTATCCGGGGATGCGGTCCCTGGATGCGGTGGAGGATGAAGGCGTTGTCAGACAATTGGCCGGGAAGATAAAGGCCCTTAAAAAGGAAGAAGATGGATTCGACAAATACATCCGAAGGCTCATGACATTTCAGTTACCCCAGCCGCAGACGGACGCCTGGGGACAATCCTGATAAAGATGAAAGTAGAGACTGAACAATGAATCACGTCCCGATCCGCTGTGACAAGATGGCTGCCCTGTTACCAGTCGTAGTCTTCCCGTTCAATGACGGTGGCCACGCCCTGTCCACCGCCGACACAGGCATTGGCACACCCGTAGCGGGCGGTTTTCTCATTCAGGATCCGGGCCAGGGTCCCGACCAAACGAATCCCGGTGGCGCCCAGGGCATGACCGATGGCGGTGCCGCCTCCCCTGATATTGACCTTTTCCGGTTCAATCCCGAGTTCCTTGATGGCATTCAGTGCCACGATGCAGAAGGCCTCGTTGATCTCCCAGTAATCCATGTCCGTCGGGCGCATGCCGATTTTCTCCAGGGCCATCTTCGTGGCCGGCACCGGTCCTGCTCCCATAATGGTAGGGTCCACACCGGCATAGCCCACGGAGCGGATGGTGGCAAGGGGTCGGATGCCCTTTTTTCTGGCCGTTTCCTTGGACATGAGGATCATGGAGGTGGCCCCGGCATTCAGCGGGGATGAATTCCCCGGTGTGATGACCCCATCTTTCTTGAAGGCCGGCCTCAGGTTGACCATGCCTTCGTACGTCGCATCATGACGCACCGCCTGGTCCCTGTCCACGGTCAGGGTGGTGCCGTCGGCCTGTTCGGCCTCAATGGGAAGAATCTCATCCTTGAAGAACCCATCTTCCTGGGCCTTGGATGCCAGCTGGTGGGAGCGAACGCCCCATCGGTCCAGGTCTTCCTTGGCGAAGTCCGTCTGGGAAAAAAGCTTCTCAGCGGTGAGCCCCATATTGAGGGTGGTCATCATGTCCCAGTGCTGGTAGTCGGGATACAGAAATAGGGTCATGTTGGGGGCCACCAGCCCGCGATCGGACGTGTACCCGCCCATGGGGATACGGGTCATGTGTTCATAACCGCCCGCAAACACGATATCGGAGAAGCCCATGGCGATCTCCATGAATCCCACATGAACACAGGCCATGGAGGACCCGCACTGCTGATCCATAAACTTGGCGGGTATGGTCTCAGGCAGGTTGGCCAGAAACACAGGGAACCGGCCGCCATAGGCCCACTGCTCGCCCACTGCCGTGGCGCAGCCCACAAGAAAGTCATCGATTTCATTCGGCTCGATGCCGGTCCTCCGAATGAGTTCCGGAACCAGTTTGGCCAGGAGTTCATCCCCCCGCATCTTGCAGAACCAGTCCCTGGCCGGATCATTGGGCCTGGAACGTGACTGGGCCGTCCGCAGATATCCTGCAATCACCACCTCTTTCATCTGTAAACCTCCTCTATGGATTGTTACATGGTCAATGAGAACGTTTAGTATCTTCCCATAAATCGCGGTCTCAATTGTGAAGTTGATCCCAAACCCGCAGCTGTTTGTCTACAACGGACTACACGAAAAGAGACGAACGGTTTGATTTTCTTGTTGTTTCTTTATTCCCTTCGTGGTCTTCGGGGTAAAACTATCGTTCGGCTATAGCTCAGTTCCGCCCATGAATCAGCGCATTCCCCTGTTTATCAAGATGTCACAGCGTCTATTCCTCACAAGCACTTTGACCCAAAAATGGAAACTGAAAAATCGAAATTAGAGACTGAAAATCTGGTGCTTAGGGCCAACTTGGAATTCTGGTTTTTTGATTTCCTGCTATTCTTCCGGATAGAAGGTCTTTCCGGATTCCGCCATCTCCTTCAGGAGTTCGGCCGGTCGAAACCGGGGACCATATGTTTTTTCAAGGTCCAGGAGCGTCTCACAGACCTTGGGGATCCCCCATGTATCGGCGTACCTGAGGACCCCGCCGCGATACGGGGGAAATCCGGTGCCGTAAATCATGGCTAAATCCATATCCTGAGGGCGATCACAGATCCCTTCCTGGATCATGTGGGCGGCCTCGTTAATGCCATTGGCCAGCATGAAGTCCACGATCTCCTGACGATTGATCTTCTTGGGCGGGATCGCCTGTTCCTTCAGGTATTGGGCGATGGCGTCCGCTACTATCTTGTTGGGAACGGGCCTGTCACCGCTGTAATCGAAGTAGCCGGCACCGGTCTTTCGGCCGTAACAGCCGGTTTGATAGATCACTTCGGTGAGGGGGTGAACCTTCCATCGGTCTCCCAGACGTCTCTCAAAGGTCCTGTTGACACGGTAGTTGATGTCGAGGCCCGTTAGGTCGGCCAGGGTGGCCGGTCCCATGGGCATACCGAAGTCGATCATGGCGGCCTCGATCTCGGCACCGTCCACGCCGTCGGCCGTGAGATACACCGCGCCCCCCATCAGCCCACCTAATTGACGGGACACATAAAAGCCCGGGCCGTCATTGACCACGATGGGGATCTTCTTGATGGCCCGTGCAAAGGCGACGGCTGTGGCCAGGGTTGCGTCGGTTGTCTGTTTGGCGCAAATGATCTCCAAGAGCTGCATGCGATGGGCCGGATTGAAGAAATGGAGCCCGATCATTCGGCCCGGGTCTTTCAGTATCTCGGCCATGTCCGTGATGGGGAGGGCGGATGTGTTGGTGGCGAATACGGCGTGTTCGGAACAGATGCCTTCCAGCTGCTTCCAGATGTCCTGCTTCACCTGCATGTCTTCGAGTACGGCCTCTATCACCAGATCCACGTCCTTCAGGTCCTCGAGGGAGGTGGTGGTCATCAGTTTGTCCTGGATTTTCTGCTCGAGATCCGCTGCGGTCATTTTCTTCTTTTTGATGGGGTATGCAAAGGTCTTTCGGACGGACGCCATCCCCTTTTGAATGGCCTCATCGCTGATTTCCCACAGGATGGTCTCAAAACCCGCCTGAAGCAGGAGATGAACAATGCCGGATCCCATGACGCCGGCCCCCAGCATGGCCACCTTTTTAATCCTGGCAGGTTCGATGCCTGCGATTCTGGGGAGGTTGCCGGCGGCCCGGGTATTGAGAAAGATATGGATGAGATTCCTGGCCACATCGGATACAGCACAGTCACAAAACAGGGCGACTTCCTTTTCAATATCCTCATCGATGTTGAAGCCCAGTCCCTGCTCAAGGGCATCGATGCCCTTAAACGGGGCGATATACCCCTTGGCCTTCTGGGAGGTCATCACCCTGGCATAATTGAGCAATGCTGTCTTTTCCGCGGCGCTGGGGAGCCGGTGGTTCACACTGCGTGTCATGCGCATCTTGAGGTTCAACTCGCCTGATATGAAGCGGCGTGCCGCCTTCAAGCCCGTCTCCAAAAGCTTTTCAGCAGGGACCACTTCGTCCGCCAGACCCCTGGTCCAGGCCTGGCGGGCTCTGATCGGTTTGCCTGCCGTAATCATCTCCAGGGCGTTGGGGAGACCGATGAGCCTGGGAAGTCGCTGGGTCCCACCGGCACCGGGGATGAGGCCGATCTGCACCTCGGGCTGCCCGAGATTCACCCCCTCGACCGCTACCCGGTAATGGCACACCATGGCGGTCTCGAGCCCGCCACCCAGGCAATTGCCGTTGATGGCTGCGACAAAAGGCTTGGGACCGGTCTCGATGCTGCTGAGAAATCGGGCCCCGGCCAGGGCGACTTCCATAACATCGTCCCGGCTCTTGACCCGTTTGAGCTGTGTGATATCGGCGCCTGCGATAAAATTTCTGCCGGTGCCTGTCAGGACCACAGCCTTGATCTCGGCATTTTCCCAGGCCCAGGAGACAGCCGCACGGAAGTCCTGCATCATCTGGGGTGACATCTGATTCACCGGCGGATTGTTGATGGTGAGAATGGCGATGCCGTCCTCTCTGTCCACCTTGATCGTCTGGAAATCTGTATTCATCGCGTCCGTCTCCTCATCGATTGGGTGGTCTTCATAGCGGCTGCGCCCAGGAGCTCTGCCTCTCCGTCAGATCCGTACGATCCGGGGCGGCCCTTTACATAACGATCATTCGTATAGCGTAGAGCACTACTCCATACTATACAGGTAAGTCAAGGAAAATTTGCATTTTGTTCTTGACATAAAAAAGTGGATAGCCTATAGATGGCAGTCATCGATTCCGGTCGTCTCTAATCCTTCCCATCGTTATGAGACGTTTGAAAAATGTTCAATTTCGTTCAAGATCAAGGAAGACGAAAATTTCAACCACAGGAATCCCGCCATAGCGGGAGGGAATATCTTGAGGATTGAAATTTGATTCTGATGCAGAGATTGGGCGAAAGGGGGCGTTTTGAAAAGGTCTCATTATAAGGCCTGCGAGGCACGAATGCGAATCAGCGAGCTTTCAAAACTCACCAATGCCCCCAAAGAGACGATCCATTTCTATGTTCGAGAAGGCCTGGTTCCGCGTCCCAAAAAACAGGGAAAGAATGTCGCGGACTATGACGAAAGCTATGTCGAACGCATCCTCCTTATCAAAAAGATCCAGGACCATTTCTTTCTCCCCCTTTCTATTATCAAGAAGATCATCAAACGCCATGACCGTTCTCCGGAATTAAAGGCCCTTTTAGACCTTCGCGTCGGGTATTTCAGCCCCCTGGACCAACTCCTCGAAGAGGACGTCGTGGGGGAAGAAGCCTTCTGTGAAACCACCGGTATGGCGGCCAGATGGCTCGAGCAGTTTGAGGAATGGGGAGTCATCTCATCCAAGTTGTCCGGAGGGACGAAGGTGTATTCTCAGGATGATGTCATCATGGGTCGGCTGCTGGTGGATCTGGACCGGGCAGGCTTCGGCCCCAAGGACGGGTTTGATCCGTCGGCCCTGAGGCAGTACATCGACTTGTTTCGAGAGATTGTCAAACTGGCCCACGAAAGATTCCTCAATACCCATTTAGACCAGTTTACCCCCGAGGAAAATCTGGAGCGGGGCATTCGAGGACGGGAACTGATGGGGGTCTTTTTCTATCATCTTTATCGAAAACTGGTGCAGAAAGAGGATAAGCGTTTCCTGAATTGACAGATTCAGATATTCGGTGATTTTAGGATACGCGATTTCCAGCGGCTTTATTCACACCCTGCCTTTGATTCCGGCCCGTCCGGATTTGTATCCGAGGGCCGCAGTGTCGGAATGTCTTCAAACCTTAAAGGGAAGGAAAGGAGGTTCGGACAATGAAGAGAGGATTGGCTGTTTGGAGCGTGGTGGGGGTTGTCTGTCTGATCCTGTCGGCAGGCTTTTCTGCGTGGGCGGCTGGGGAGCCCATCAAGATCGGGGTGGTGGGGCCGATGCAGTTCACTCAGGGAGAGGGGCATTGGAACGGCGCCACTTTAGCGGCCGAGGAAATCAATGCCAAAGGGGGCGTTCTCGTAGGCGGTGTAAAACACCCGATTGAACTGGTCAAGGTCGATTCCAACGAATTCCTGAGCATACCGGATGCCACCAATGCCATGGAATTGGCCATCTCCCGTCACAAGGTCGATTATCTGGTGGGCGGCTTCCGTACCGAGGCGGTCCTGGTCATGCAGGACATCGCCATGGACAATCAGAAGATCTTCATCGGTTGCGGTGCGGCCCATCCCAAGCTCTGTGGACGGGTCAAGGAGGATTACGACCGCTATAAGTACTGGTTCCGGGTGACCCCGATCAATTCCCGGTTCTTGGTGAAGGTCGACTTTATCCTTCTCGGGATGGTGGCCAAGATCATGGCCACTCAGTTGAACATCCCCAAGATCAAGGTGGCCATTGTGGCTGAAAAGGCGGTCTGGTGTGATCCCATTGTGGGCATCGCACAGAAGAACCTTCCCAAGATGGGGATGGAGATCGTGGGGGTCTGGCGCCCTTCGCCGGTTGCCACGGATGTCACGGCTGAGCTGTCGGCCATTCAGAGTTCCGGTGCGCACATCATATTCACGAGTTTTTCGTCATCCGTGGGGGTTACCTTCGCCAAGCAATGGGGAGAGCTGAAGGTTCCGGCTGCGGCTGTGGGAATCAATGTGGAGGCTCAAAAGGACGGGTTCTGGGCGGCCACCGGTGGAAAAGGGAACTATACCCTGACCATCAATACCTATGCCCGGGTTAAGATCACGGATGCGACCATTGCCTTTTATGACAAATACAAAAAGAAATTCAAGGAAGCCCCAAACTACACGGCCGGCACGTATGAGGCGGTCCATGTCCTGGCTGAGGCCATGCAAAAGGCGAATTCCTTGGCCCCGGACAAGCTCGTGCCGGTCATCGAAAAAATGAAGCGGGTCGGAACCGCGGGCTTACTCGCCTTTGATGAGACCCACGACGTCATATGGGGGCCCGGATATGTCACAGCCCTGGGCACGCAGTGGCAGAACGGTGAAATCAAGTGCGTCTGGCCCCTCAACTGGCAAAGCATCACCTATGAGGGTGCGGTGCCCTATATCATACCGCCCTGGGTGGTGGCGCACTACAAGAAGTAGATCGTGAATCCTGGCCATCGAGGGTGGGTGATCCGGCCTCGATGGTTCAACTCCATTTCCCGACCGGGGCGACATGATCCAGAACATCATTATCAATGGATTGATCAACGGAAGCATCTATGCGTTGCTGGCCATCGGATTTTCCCTTATCTTCGGCGTGGCCCGCATCGTCAACATTGCACATACGGCATTCTATATGCTGACCGCTTACCTGATCTATGTGGGATTTCACCATCTGGGGATGTCGCCCTATGTGGCCATGCCCCTTTCCGTACTGGCGGTCGGTCTCCTCTCCGTCATCTGCTACAAGATATTTATTCAGCCCATACGGGAGCATGAGGCTGCCGTCCTGATTGCCACCATCGCCCTGGCCATGGTCATTCAGGAGGCCCTTTTGATCGGGTTCGGGGGGCATTATCTCGGGGCGCCTCCCCTGGTTTCAGGCTATGTCAGTATCGCCGGCGTGAAGGTCACCTATCAGCATCTTCTGGCATTGGCCGTAGCCCTCCTGGCCCTGCTGGCGGTTTGGGCACTTCTCATGAAGACCCGCCTGGGACTGGCCCTTCGTTCCACGGCCCAGGACAGGGAGGTGGCCAACCTGATGGGGATGAACGAGGCCCGTGTGGCCATGGCCACCATGGGGGTATCGGTCATGCTGGCGGGGATCGCGGGCGCGATTGTGGTCCCGCTTTTTGTTCTGGATCCCCACATGTGGATGCATCCCCTGATTATGGTCCTGGCCATTGTGGTGCTGGGGGGATTGGGGAGTATTAAGGGAAGTTTTGTGGGGGCCTATATAATAGCTTTTGCTGAGGTTCTGGTGGTATTCCTGCTCCCCATGGGTGCGTTCCTGAAGGGGTCCGTGGCCCTCTCCATTATGATCCTGGTCCTCCTGATTCGTCCGGAAGGTCTGTTCGGGATCTATTTTGAGGAAGAAAGGTGATATGGGTCTCATAGGTTATTATTTTCGCAGGGGCTGGAAGCTTTTCAGAGGAGAGGTGCTGGTGCTGCCCAGCCGGGTGGCGGTTCTGGTTTTTGCCCTGGCGGTCCTGCTGCTTCCCCTTTTCAATCAGGATCCCTATCTCCTTCGGATCCTTATTTTCACCTCTATTTTTGCGATTCTCGCGGCCAGCTGGGATCTCCTCTCCGGATTCACGGGCCAGATGAACTTCGGGCATGCCCTCTTTTTTGGGGTGGCAGCCTACTGCACGGCTATCCTGAACATCCGTCTGGACTTTCCTCCCTGGTTCAGCATCCCCCTGGGTGCCTTCGGTGCGGTCCTGGCAGGTCTGATCATCGGCATCCCCTGCCTTCGGCTGCGAGGGACCTATCTGGCACTGACCACCCTTGCCTTTCCTATCATTCTCATGGGTGTTGTCTTTGCCATCCCCGATCTCACCGGGGGCGAGCTGGGCATCTCGGGTGTGGACCGTCTCTCCGGTTCCCGTTTGAACGACTACTACATCAGCGCCGTGCTGATGCTGGGGCTCGGATTTATCATGTGGAAGATTACGGATTCCAAGACCGGGATCATTCTTCACGCCATTCGGGAAGATGAGGTGGCGGTGAGAGCCTCGGGGGTGAACACAACGCTGTATAAGCTCTTTGCCTTCTGCCTGAGTGGATTTTTTGCGGGGATTGCTGGCGGACTCTATGCCCATATCATGCGGACGGCAGGTCCTTCCACCCTGGAGGTGGCCCTCTCTTTCCAGATTGTCATCTGGGCGGTATTCGGGGGTATCGTCTCCATATACGGCCCCATTGCAGGGGTCTTTATCCTGTTTCCCCTGCTGGAGTTCCTCCGTATCCTCCCGAAGATCCGGATGCTCGTGTTTGCCTTTATCGTATTGATTACCCTCCTTTACATGCCCGAGGGTCTGATACCGTGGATTCGCGACAAGATTGAAAAGGAGTGTCCCCGCTGCAAGGTCCGGAATGTGGCCACGCGAAAGACGTGCCGCATCTGTACGGCGGACCTGGATTAAGGGGGTGGGAATTGAATATTGAATATTGAGTATTGAATATTGGATGCTGGATGCGTCAAACGTGAGACTGGATCTACAGAGTTTGGAGTTAAGAGTGAGGAGTGCCTAACGTTACGGAAAATATT